>OFFY01000096.1_pt1 | contig 82632 bp, 76 predicted proteins | sample 1521481 | NCBI WGS metagenome assembly OFFY01 (sample SAMEA3504117, study PRJEB24116) | mouse gut metagenome | biome: mouse gut; feature: mouse-associated habitat; material: faeces | place: Denmark | collected 2011
TTTTATTCTTTTGGTTTTATTCTTTTGGTTTTATTCTTTTGGTTTTATTCTTTTGGTTTTATTCTTTTGTTCCTATCCTTTGATCTCTTATTCTTCTGCCTTTATTTTTCCTACTCTATCTTTCCGTCTTTTGTCTTTTATACGTTCAGCCTATAAATCCTGCTTCCTTAATACGATCCCTGCCGCTGCCGCATACAGGATCAAGAAGCCGCCTCCCACCAGGTATACATACAAATCCGCCAGTGAACCGTAATGGCCGGGACCCATGCTAAGAGAAAAATAGATTGTATATCTGAGCCAGCCTCCCACATGGAGCATATTCAGCAGGGCGTACAAGGGCCCCACAACCATGCCTGTTCCCAACAACACGGCAGCCAGGGTTCCTGCTGCTACGCTTCGGGTCCATACACAGACCAAAATGATCATTGACGCAAACGCAACGGTCAGCAGCCAGGCCCAGGTAAGATAAAAAAGCATATCCCCAAAAGACGTATACGGAACCACATTTCCCAACACCCTGTTCATCATCAGCACCGCAATACATTGAAGGACCAGATAACACAGGCTCACGATCCCCGCCGTCAGAATCTTGCTGGCCACATAATTCCACCTGTTCTGATGTATCGCCATCAGATTTTTCATAAAACCGCTCTGGTAGTCCATACACACAAACAGCATAACCCAAATACCGAATATCAGATTATACATCCCTCCGTCCATGCCGGTCTGGCGCAGCATCAACAGGGTATCCACTCCCTGCAGGATGTCTTCTGTCTGCGCCAGATCCTCCGCAGTAAATATGCCCCTCTCAACCGCCATTTCCTGCCCCTGGGGAGTGGCCACCAGCGAAACCATGCCCAGACTGACCATTACCATCATAAGCAATATGGCAAGGCATATATATACCGACTTGCTCCTAAGCATCCTATATAAATCCATACGCAGTAAATTCAACATATCACCCCTCCATCCGCTCCAAAAAATACTCCTCCAGGTCCATATGATGGAATCCCGACGCATATACAGCCACCCGGTTCTCCGTCAGTATCCGATTCAGTTCCGCCCCCTCCTCGAGCCCGTATATCCGAATGATACGGGCGTCAAACACCTGAGCCTCCACCTGTGGAAAGGATTCCTGAACCAGAGGCAGCGCCTGCCGCACGTCCGACACTTCCACCTGAAAATAATCCTGACATTTCTCCTCCAGATCACTGCGGGCGATCTGCTCCATCAACTCGCCGTCCCGGATAATCCCATAATGGGTAGCGATCTTACTCAATTCCCCCAGGATGTGGGAACTGAGCAGAATGGTTTTACCCTGCTCCTGGAGCTTCAGTACCAATTGCCGCAGTTCCCTGATGCCCTCGGGATCCAGGCCATTGATGGGCTCATCCAGGATCAGCAGATCCGGGTTGCCAAGCAGCGCCAGTGCCACCCCCAGACGCTGTTTCATCCCCATGGAAAAATGCTTTACACTCTTTTTCCCGGTATCCGTCAGCCCGGTGAGTTCCAGCACCTGGTCCACGCTCTTTTTCTCCTCCGTCAGGCCCATACACTTTGCTTTCATCACTGCATTCTGTCGGGCCGTCATATTGGGATACAGGCCCGCCGCCTCAATCAACACTCCCAGACGCCTGCGCGCCACCGGGTCGCTCACCGGCTTCCCGAACAGCCGCACCTCTCCCCGGTCAGGGCTGGCCAGCCCGCTGATCATCTTCAATGTTGTGGATTTCCCAGCGCCGTTTCTGCCGATAAAGCCGTAGATCTGGCCCTGCCCTACCTTTAAATCCAGATCCCTCACCACCGCCTTACCGCCATAGATCTTTGTCAGTCCCCGCGTTTCCACTGCAGGTATGCTCTCTTTTTCCGTAGTCACGCTTTTCTACTCCTTTCTGTTTACACATGCCATATGCTTTCTTACAAAAAACAGTATAAAACGCAGGGTTTCAAAAAGTGTTCAGGAAAGTTTAAGAAAGTTTAAAGCCCATTCCCCATACTGTCTGGATATAGCCGTCCGTCCCGCTTTTCTTCAGCTTGGAACGGATATTGCTGATATGTACATTGATGGTCTTGTCCTCCGCCAGATATTCCTCTCCCCAGGCATACTCGTAGATCATCTGCTTGGTAAATACCCTCCTGGGATTGCGGATCAGCAGTTCCAGAATGAGAAACTCATGCCTGGTCAGTTCCACCGGCCCGCCGCAGGCCGTCATCTCCTGCGTATCCGGATCAAGCGTCCAGTCGCGATAAGTGTATGTTTTCCCTACGGTGTTCTCGTCCCGGGAAACGGCCGGGGTTTCTTCAGCCCTGCGGCGGCGAAGCTGCACCTGAATCCGCACCAGCAGTTCCGGCAAGTCAAAAGGTTTGCAGAGATAATCTTCCGCCCCTGCCGACAACACCTCCACTTTACTGTCCGTCCCGTTTTTGGCCGACAATACGATCACCGGCGCTTTGCGGGAAAACAGGGTTACCAGTTCCTCCCCCGGAATGCCCGGCAGCATCAGGTCCAGGAGCACCAGGTCATATTTCTCCATGGAAAACAGCAGCTTTCCCTCGCTGCCGGAATAAGCCTGGGTGCAGACATACCCATGACTCTCCAGATACTCTTTCAACATCTGATTGTTGGAGGCATCGTCCTCCACGATCAAAATCTTCTCCATATATTCAATCCCTTTCAGGTTTTATTCCCACTTCCTTAGCTTATGTAAGATATAGAATCATACCACATTTCTAAAAATAGTCAAGGTATTCTATAAGAATCCTATCCCCGCTTGTCCTGACTCCATTACTTGATAAATCATAAACTTTCCGATTCCTTGACAGCGGTGATTCTCCGATGCAGTAATTCCTTTAATTTCATTTCTACAAATCAATTGCTTCAGAGCATTCTTTACGTTTCAAAATGTATCTGCACTACTTCCCCAAATTCTGATTTCTATTTCTAATAAAATACCACAATTACACTTATATTTCTATCAAATTTTCTTTAAATTTCTTCCTCCCTCCACTTGGTCTTGTTCTGCTGTCGACTCTCGTTTTGGAGTTCCTGCTTGGCAAGCAGGATCATTTCTTTTGCCCGTTGCAACAAAATGAAAAGCATCTGGATTATTTATTTTCCAAACGCATTTTAATACCATCATACTTATATTTAAAACCTTAGTAAATTTCCACTGGTATGTCTTTATCAAAAGAGCTATACGACGGCTTTTTTCTTTTGCCGTCGTGCGGCAGATAAGTTTTGATATAATGAATCAGTTTATAAAATCACAATAAGTTGGTTTGCAAAAATAGATGATTGCCAAGCTAATACCGCCAAGAAAAAGCACCAGCATAAACTGGATTCCATTTGTTACAGGCTTGAATAACTCTCCTGAATTTCCAGTTTGCACAATAAGATAAAAACAAAATGCACATAAATAACCACCGATTGTATTCTGCACTATGGAAGATAGGAGCAGCCCTATAAATCCCAATGTCATACTTGCAGCCAAAGTCCGAAAGGCATATGGAAAGAGCGAAAAAGAGCAGCCGCAAATTCTCATATAAATTTCAAATGCCAAAATCAAAAGTATTGAGCCGATTATAGAAAGCACTGTCCGCAATAAGACAATGAACCGTAAAGAGATTGAACGAAAGGCAGTCGTTTCATATAGGCCACGAAAATGTTCCTGTCGGATAAGGGGAGTGAACATTGGTATTCCAATCAATGCAACCATTCGCTCCAAACAGTCAGCAGATTGTAAATAGTCTAAATTCGTGGTTCCATAAACAAATGGAATAATAAACAATAGCGCAATAGCTGGTAAAAGTGTATATTTATAATTCATGCGAATGTTTGCGCCTATGATTGTTAAAAGATTTCCGGCTTTCAAACGTAATTCCCCCTTTCCTCTTTGCGTCATAAATAATTATGGCAAAGCCCACAAACAAAATTGCAATGCCAGACACAAGCACCCTGTTCAAAATCAGCATATGAATATTTTCCATCATGCGCCCATATCCTTTCAAAGTATTATGACGGATAATGAGATCAAAAATCCCGTAATTTCCCCCTGCTAATTTGTCAACAGACGGTCTGCAAAACAGCCAAATCAACCCCGCAAGCAGGACAGCAGAATAGTTTTCAGTCAGCACCGTTACAAACAAAGCAATGGACACAACCAACAAAACCGTCGGAAAAATCCACGCAAAGATATAAGCGGCAAAAGCAAATATGTTTACAGGAATACTGATATTACGGCAATACAGTACTAATGTTAGTAAAGATTTTGCCGGCAGGATAAAGACAGGGAGCATTATCATACAGCTTACCGCTTCAAAGCGGGTGAAAATTATTTTTGCAGAGCTTTCCGTCCGGGGATAAATCAATGTATTCATCTTGCACCGTTTATCTTTTAACAACAGGTCAATTATGACAAATGCGGGCAAGCATAATACAATGAGGGAAATGCTGTCACAAAAATAGCGGGCAAATGCACCTGTCACATGATCTTTTTCATAGAACTCCCGGTGTTGCTGCTCTGTGATCGGATTATCCTGCATATCATTTGGATAGTAGTACATGGAAAGCATAGTCCAGCTAAAGTAAGAATTGCGTCCAATCAGATTATTCACACAATCCATAATCTCTTTGAATCGGTCAAATGTAACCTGTATATCAAACCCGCTTCCCGAAATCTCCTTAGATTGTGACAACCCGGAATTATTCTCTACATATTCCCAATCCTCCGGCTCTACAATAAACTGCCCGTTCTCGAATGTACCTCCCTGCCCCGGATTTAAGACAAAAGCACCACCACCGGAAATTTGAAAATTTTCTGAATCCCGGTTTTCATCTGTGCCAATAATAAAGGGGTCATCAAGGCCTGTCAGCTCTTTCAGATATAAAAGGATTGTTGCCTGTTCCTTTTCGGAAAGCGTTTTTCTTTTCACATATCCAAACGGATAGTATTCGTAGCTATTACTTCTGTAATTATCTATAAGGCGTTTTGTCGCTTCAATCATCATAGTATATTGAGTATCTTCGCTCAATTTATCAGTATTATTTGCATACACACCATTTTCCGCTATATAAAACACGGAAGCCGGATTGTCCGTTTGGCGAAGCTCACTTTCAACAGTCGTTTCATAATTCTGAAAGACGGTTACAACTAAGGCTGCAATATACAACCAATACAGAACGCTTCGTGTAATTTTTCTGCACTCCATGAGAAATAAACGCTTCATTTCTTTACCCCCTTTTCAATAAACGCAACAGCTCCATGTAACCGTCCTCAACAGTCGGTACACATGAAACCGGACAGCCAATAGTAGGAATACTGTCCGCCAGTACACGGACTTTGGTATCTGATAGGTGTCCTTGACTGGATAGAATGCAGTAGTTTTGTTTTGCTGTCGTCAATTCATTTTTGGGAATAATCAGTTCATACACCTTTCCCTTTGCTTTTTCTGCCAGCTTATCTATTGCTCCAGCATACAGAAGCTGTCCCGAATCCAGTACGGCTACATTTGCACATACCGATTCAATATCAGCCACAATATGAGAGGACACAATCACAATGCGGTCACTTGAAAATTCGTCTAACAGATTATAGATACGCAGCCGTTCTTCCGGGTCAAGTCCAACAGTGGGTTCGTCAACAATCAAAACCTTTGGATTGTTCAGCAAGGCTTGTGCAATTCCAAGCCGCCTTTTCATTCCACCGGACAGTTTCCGAACTTTTATTTTTCGTTGTTCCCATAAATTCACCTGTTGCAAAAGATTTGGTATACGCTCTCTTTGTATTTCAACAGGAATTTTTGACATAGCTGCTAAATAGCGCATAGTTTCCAAGATCGACATATCCGGGTATAACGAAAATTCCTGTGGAAGGTAGCCAATCAAAGGACGAATCAGCTTTGTTTCCTCTAAAGGAATATTATCAAAAGTAATTTTTCCGTCAGAGGGTTTCAACAAGGTAGATAAGATACGCATTAAAGTTGTTTTTCCGGCTCCGTTCCGTCCAAGCAGTCCATACATACCGTTTTCGATTGTGAGGGAAATATCTCTTAGAACTGCATTTCCTCCATAACATTTTTTTAATGCTGTTATTTCAATTTGCATAAAAAAACTCTCCTTTCAACGTTTCCTAACGTTTGTGATAAGGAGAGTTTAACAGGGATTTGTCTACATTCCGTCACAATGCAGATAAATTTTCTGTTTTTATTTTTACTGTCACCCTTGCACCTTTTCCCGGCGCATTATCAAGCTGGATAAAACCGCCATGTTTTTCTGAAAGCATTTTACATATTGACAAGCCGATACCAAAATGAGCTTTTGAAGATTTCCCTTTGTAGAAATAGTTTGTTGCTTCTGCAAGGGCTTTCTGCGAAAACCCCTTGCCATCATCGGTTATCATAACTATAAGAAACGGCTGTGAAAAGGAAATATCTACTTCAATTTTTTCTTTACAGTATCGCAGGGCATTAGAAATAATATTTTCTGTGATACGGAATACCGCTGCTGTAGAAAGGACGACAGTTTGCTGTGGAAGTTCTGATGATACACATATTTTTTTAGTAGTTTGTTTGTCAATGATAGAAAGCTGGGAAACAATTTCTTCCTCAAAATCGCTCAATGATACTTCTTGATATTCTAAACGCATATCCTCTAAGGCTTGAATTTCATGGACGGAATCTGCATATTCCTCTAATCTGCTTGCTGCTTGATGAATATATACCGCAATTTCCCGTGTCCCGTCCTCAGTGAGAGTCCCTTTACCTGTATTCTTATCCAAATACTCACTATATCCTTTAATTACTGTGATCGGTGTCCGCAGATCATGGGATATGCTCGCATTGATTTTTCTTCTTTCGTCCACTAAGTTCCACATATAACGGTTATTCCTAACCAATTCCCTGCGCATAAATTCAAATGCACTGCATAGTTTACCTAATTCATCATGCTTTTGGTAATCAATTGTAAAATCCAAATCATTGTTTGAAATATGGTCAATTCCCTGCTGCAATGCTTTCAAAGGTTTTTTTAACTTGATATGATAAAAACTAATTGCAGAGAGGCCAATTCCTAAGACAGAAAACAAAACAGGCAACAGCACAATCAAAATCTCCATAGTCCTGCATATAAGCAATTCGGTATCCGTATATTTCATACACTCATCAGACGTATCGTCTGTTGGTGTTTCCATGATATACCGCCCGTTTTCAGGATAAATAAATGTACCATTTGCTATAAAAGCATGTGATAATGTAATTTCGTCATGTTTCTGGGAACAGATTTTTACTGTCACCGTAGAAAGAACAATGACAATCATAGCAGCGATAAAAACAATAAGACAAAAAGATTTTTTGAGCGACATACTTTTTAGTTTACCCATTTATAGCCACACCCCCAAACAGTTTCTATATAGTTTTTGTCCGTCACCTGTGACAGTTTCAAACGGATTCGCCGTATATGTTCTTTCAGAATATCGCTGCTTCCCTCTGCGTCATATCCCCAAATCCTTTCGTAAATTTTTTCCCGGTCAAAAACCTGTCCGGCATTGATTGACAGAAATTCAATAATATCAAACTCCTTTTTAGAAAAAGGAACAACTTGTTCATTGCAGTACACACAACGCCCTGCGTAATCAATAAATAATTCTCCACACATTCTAATATCGCTGCGGCGTACCCTGCTTTCCCTCCGAAGATGGGCTTCTACACGGGCGGTCAATTCTGCAAGACTAAAAGGCTTTGTAATATAATCATCACCACCAGCTTGTAAACCAACAATCTTGTCCTGCTCTGTAATACGGGAAGTCAAAAAGATAATAGGGCAATCAATATAATTTCGTATCTTTTTACAAAATTCCAGCCCGTCAACCTCCGGCATATTTATATCCAATAATATCAAATCAGGCATGTTTGAGAGTGCCTTGACAGCTTCGTCTGAATCTAAAGCTGTGTAGACAAGATATCCCTCTGTTTGAAAATGCAATTTTATCATATTGCATATGGATTCTTCATCATCAACTAATAAAATTTTAAATGGCATTTTTTCTTCCTTTCATTTTTCCATTTATATAAGACTGCGGCATGAAAATCCTATCAGAGAAAAGTCTATAAACGGTCAAATCATCACTTCTTTTTCAGACATTTATCAATAGGTTTTCCGGAGCCATAACTATCCTCCACAAATCTATATTTCATCCTATTAATGATAAAATTTCGTTCTTATCAAATCCTATAATTCCACTCTCCGAAATAATACCTATCTTCCAGATTAGTCACATCACTATTGCCATGTTTTGACTGTCCAGAAAGTTCCTAAAAAGCACCGCTTAATCGGATAGAACGACCGTCCTGTTCCCATTACGTCAATCTCTGTGATAAAAAATACCCACGTTTCCGGCAGCTTGTCGAAGTCCTCGCCCCTTTTCAAAAGGTTTGTGTCCATCATGCTGGAGTTATACCTTGCTCTTTTTCTCCCGCCTCCTTTGTCGGATCGCTGTACTTCCACATTCAGTTTTGCAGGCGAAAACCTCTTATACACTGTAAATCTTCCCACCTGCTTTCCCTTTCGTTTTCGTATCTCCATGCTATCATAAACCTCCTGATTTCACAAGCAGGGAGCCCGCGCATTTCTGATTCTTGGTTATTTCAACGCATTTTCCGTTTTCCATTCACATCTCATGTCAGCGCCCCCTTTGGTACCAGTATATTCTGAGATCACACTTTTGCCTTTTCATCCTGTATTATAATTGACGCATAAAAATGAATATGGTAAACTGATCTATATTCTGATGGGTAAAGGAGGCTTACGTATGTTGATTAACGCAGCTTGATCTGTTTGTCATTTCAAAGAGTTAAGGACAAAAGGAGGGCAGAAACAAGATGGGAATTATTATTTTTATTTTTGTGCAGTAGCAAAGGCTATTGTGCATTGCGTGCAGGCATCAGAATAATAGCCTTTGTTGATCCTAAATAAAGATATGGTTAGGAGATACAAAATGAGCTATATCAATATATACGATGTACTGCCGGGAGAGATGGTGGAACAGATCCAGAAGTATGTGGAGGGAGTCAAAATCTACATTCCCAGGAAGTCGGACAGTCGTAAATCCTGGGGAAGCAATACGGACACCAGACAGATGTTGTCCCTGCGCAACAGCCAGATCAGGGCCGACCACCGAAAAGGGATATCCATCCCTGAATTGGCCCGGAAATATTTCCTGGCAGAAAAAACGATACAGAAAATTATATACGCGAAGCAGTCTGAATAGGCGGAAAAGCGTCCGGGCCTTTATGGGTTCCCGGACGCTTCTTTCTTTGCCAACAGAGATGGAGGATGCCCTCCGTCCCCCTGGGTGGTATGTTTTAAGCAGGAACATTTCCATGCTGTCCATACAAAACAGGGGGGGAAACATTTTGAATCATTCACTGCCCATTCATTACTCACAGAATTACATACAGTCCGCCGGCCTGGTGGAAAAACTGCTTTCCCGGTCGGATATACACCCGGGGGACAGGGTACTGGATATCGGAGCGGGAAAGGGAGCCATCACCCAGGCCCTGCTCCGTCTCGGCTGCCGGGTTACGGCAATCGAACTGGATCAGGGCAACATGGCCTACTTGAAAAAGCAGTTTGGCAATGATTCGCGTTGCACCCTGCTCCCCGGCGACTTTTTGTCCCTGCACCTGCCGGAGAAGAACTACAAAATATTTTCCAACATTCCCTTTTTTATCACGGCAGATGTGCTGCGCAAGATTACCCAGGCCCCAAATCCCCCCTCCGACGCCTACCTGGTGCTTCAGAGACAAGCGGCGTTGAAATGCTGCGGAACGGCGGAAACAACGCTGAAATCCCTTCTGCTGAAGCCCCGATTTCAAATGGAAATACTGTACCGCTTCTCCCGTGAGGACTTCCGGCCCAGGCCACATGTGGACATCGTTCTCTTCCGCATCCGCAAACGCGCCCCAGGGGAACTGTCCCGCCGGGAATATGAGTCATATCGGGAGTTCGTCTGTTATTGCTTTCTGCATCACCAGACCTACGCCGAAAAAATATTTACCCACAGGCAGCGAAAGGAACTGGGAAAGAGACATGGAATATGGGATTTTCGAGTCTCTTCTCTGACATATGAAGAATGGCTGCAGTTGTTTCACTGCTATCTGCAATATGCCGATTCCTACAGGAAATCCCTTGTAGAAGGCTCCTACCGGCAATATCTGAAGCAGGAAGCGGGGCTGCAAAAACAATACAGAAATTTCAGCTCCCGTTGAACGCCTCAAAACGCTTCAGGGCGGACCGAACTGCACTCTCCAGTTTTTTGGTCACTTTTACGCCCGGCTCATACCAGATATGGGAGAGATGCAGCTTCCGCTCTCTCCTGTCATATACTGCTTCCAACCGCCCCACCAGTTCCTCTCCAAAAAGAATTGGCAGCACATAATAGCCGTATTTCCGCCGGGCCTGGGGCGTGTAAATCTCCCATTTGTACGCAAAGCCAAAAATCTCTTCCACCAGCCTCCTGTCCCACATCATATTGTCCAGGGGAGCGATCAGCTCACACCGCAGCCCGGCAGGAGGATCCTGGCTGACATGTTCCGCAATTTCTGCATCCTCCGCCAGACAGTACAGGGTATGGCGTATATGCTCCACCTGGACCGGTAGAATTCGCCCTTCGGACAATAATTGCGCAAATATATCATTACGCTCCCCGGCCTTCAGCCCAGGGATTCCCAGCCATGCATCGGAAGCCCGGTTCCACAGCAGCCCCACGGCGCCGATTCTGCGCTGCACCCGCCATTTTCTATGGGCGAAATCATCGGGGTATGGATCCGGGGCGCTCAGGTATGCTTGGGGAACACAGTTCTCAATCAAATCGTAATATTTTATGGTTCCGCTCTTGTGATGAACGGCCAATTCTCCGGTGAAATACATGTGTTCCAGCGCCGCTCTGGAGAGCTTTGTCTCACTCCAGTACCAGCTGACCTTCTTCGGAATATCCAGATCTGCGGAACACAGGGGGCCCTTCTCTGTGATGGCGGCAATGATTCTATCATGCACCTGGAGGATCTCCTCATGACTCCTCTCCCACCTGCGGTGATTCTCCCGCTCCCGCTCAAAATACATCCAATCTTCCACAGGCATAATTGACAGATTTTTGTCAAAATAGTCCAGCAGTCTCCGATCCACATACAGCAGTTCATAGAGCATGGATCTGGTAAATCCTTTCACCCTGGAGTGCAGAGTGATCTCCGGGCTCCTGCCGCATACATCAATGGGATCAAACTGAACGCATCCTGCCTGACGCACAAAGTCCAGAACCCCTTCCTTTCCCACAAATCGGTGCTCTCCCAGCAGTCCTTGTTTGTATAAAATGAATCTGCGGGCTTCTCTCTGTGTCAGATTTATTTCGCGCATTGCGCTCCCCCTCATGTCTTCTGTTTTCCCGGCAGGACAAAATAATCTCCATACTCCCTGCCGTCCTCACCGCCCCTTAGCTTTTCTCCGCAAGCAGTAAAGCCAAGCCGTCCGGCGGCGGCTATCCGCTCACCGGCAAAGGCCGGGATCTTGGTGGCCATCATCCGGCAGTCAAAAAGTTCAAACCCGGGATTTACAATCAGGGACAGGATTTCTTCGATTCGGTCAGCCTGCTCATAATCGCTTCTGAGATCCAGACGCAGCAGGCCGCAGTCATCAAAATAGTCCCGGGCCCTGCGGTTGAACAGTTCAATCGTCCCAACGGCCTGCCCCGCCCCCTTGTCCACAATGGCCCAGCGCACAAAACCCTTGTCCCCATATGCCCAGAGCCAAAAATCAATAGCGGCCTGCATGCGCTCCATAGTGGTATAGTGAAAGTCATCCCCGTTACAGTTGTCACTGTTGAAATAGGGCACCGCCTTATCATCAGAATACACCCTGAGCAGATCCGGCCCATCAGAAGCCTCCACCAGCCTGAGTAAATAGTTCTCGTTTTCATAGATCGGACATTGTTCATACGGACTTATCATTTTTCAGCCTCCTATTAGAGTTCCGCAGATCCCCTACAGCGCAGCTTTCTTCCGATGCACACAGGGCCGCTCAGCGTCCCCATGTGCATCCCTGCGCTTCCCGGGGATATGCTGTTTAGAGTTCCGCATATCCTGTGGATATGGTTTGCATGGCAAGTATATCACGGCATATACGACAGCTGGTTGTCATACTTCTAAAAAATTTCCGGCTTTCAAACAGGTCGCTCAACATCCGTTCTTAAAGCCCCCTTTCTTATTCTGCTGTCCACGGGGACCCGCTGTACAGGGCCACAAGATTTTGCGCCGATTCCAGAATACGTCGGCGAATCCCCTCCGGGGCCACCACTTCCGCCAGGTCTCCCAGGGACAGCAGCGTGCCGATCCAGAACTGTTCATTCTCCACCACAGTCGCTTTCATCAAAACGCTGCCATCCCCATACTCCCGGGTAACGATTCCCTTCAAATACTCCCTCACCCGCCCTTTGGCCGCCTCCCTGCACCGAATCCAAATCTCCGTGTACCGGCGGGAATCATTTTGGTCTGACTCCCCCAATATCACTTCAGCGGCTGCATGTTCCTTTTCAAAGGGCATGACCGTAATCTGCAAGTCACGAATGCGCACCAACTTGTAGGTTCGGTAGTCCTTCCTGACCTTGGAATAAGCCAGCAGATACCAGGCATACCATCTGTACAGCACGGCCACCGGCTCCACATTGTGGAGCCGGGTTATATTGTCATTATTGGTATAGGCAAACTCCACGGCGCGCTTTTCAAGCACTGCCCTCTGCAGGCTATGCAGAACTTCCTGATCCCCCTCCCGCAAAACGGAGAAATCCAGAATGATGCCGTTTTCGCCGGGCTGGGAAACCTGGACAATTTTCTCCAGCGCACGTTTTGCCTTTTGATCCTCAGTGGCCGACACCAGGCCCTTCAGCGCAGTCAATATGTACGAATAATCATCAGAAGTGGCAAATCCCCTGTCCATGATAAAGCGTTCCGAGATTTCATAGCCCCCCGCTGCGCCGTTCACGGCGGCCACTGGAATCCCCGCCAGGCACAGAGAATCTATATCCCTCTGTATGGTCCGCAGAGACACTTCAAAATGCCTGGCCAATTCGCTGGCAGACGTCCTGCCGTGGTTCAGCAGGTATACGGTGATTGCATACAGACGTTCTGTTTTCATTCCGCCTCCCTTCGTCTGTGGCTCCTTTCTCCTCAAAAGAGGGAGTACATCAAACTTTATCGTACTCCCTCAGCATCCTTCTGACAAAATCGGCGGAAATCCGCGACGCCGATTCACAATTCCTCTCGAATTCTTCGATCCCCCTATGCTCCGGCGTATCCGTAATTGATCTCACAGAGATAAAGGGCGTCCCATTCACATGACAGACATGTGCGATGGCCGCCGTCTCCATATCCACGCACAGCGGCTCATATTTCCCGCAGATTTGCTCCCGCTTATGGTCTTCGATGAATTCTTCCCCCGTTATCATTCTTCCGAACATAACCCGGTATTTTCCCCAAGTATCCTCTGCCGCTTTTTTCCCCGCTCTCAGCAGTCCTTCATCTGCCCTGAAATAAATGGAATCAAGCCAGGGGTGAAAATCCGTCAGTATATCCTCGGCCACATCATGATAGGCGTCTCTGTGGAAATGACAATATCAAAAATCTGTAGTTTTTCATCCATTCCGCCGGCAGTGCCCGCGTTGATGATGGCCGTACATCCATAGGTATCTATCATTCTTCCACCATCTCTATAAACGGTTCCGCCTCGGTATCTCCGGCACATAAAATTCCTATTTTCATCTGCTCATCCCTTTCCGTCAGTCAATTTTTTCCTGTACCTAAAATAGAACAGCCCGCCCAGCAAATCCGCCAGCCCCCAGCCGATGGGAATGGCCCACCAGATCCCCACCACGCCCAGGGGCGGAATGGCCGCCAGGGTATAGGCCAGCGCCACCCGGGTCCCCAGAGATACGATGGTCAGCACCACCGATATACCCGGCTTGCCGATGGCCCGGTACAGCCCGTAGAACAGGAACAGGCAGCCGATCCCGCAGTAAAAAGGCCCCACTATGTGCAGATACCGCACCCCCTCCTCCAGAATAGCGATCTCTCCCGGATCAATGAAAATCAACAGCAGGGGTTTTGCCAGAAACCACAGGACCAGAGACACCGCCAGACAATAGGAGACAGTGGTGAGCACGCCGCAGCGCACTCCCTTTCGGACCCTCTCTCCCTTTCCCGCCCCCATATTCTGGGCAATAAAGGTGGAAAAGGCATTACCGTATTCCTGGGCAGGCATATAGGCAAAGGCGTCCACTTTCACCGCCGCCGCAAAAGCCGCCATGACTGTGGTGCCAAAGCTGTTCACCAGCCCCTGTACCATCAAAATCCCCAGGTTCATTACCGATTGCTGAACACAGGTAAGCCCAGAATAACTGATAATCTGCCCCAGACCGGCCCGGCTTACCCGAAACCTGGTAAAAGCCTCCCTTACGGCTTTACTGGTGGCCAATACATATATGCCGATGCCCAGACCCGAGCCGTACTGGGAAAGGATGGTTGCCGCCGCCGCGCCGGCAGTGCCCTGCTGCCAAACGGCTACAAAGAGGATATCCAATCCAATGTTCAGTACTGTAGCCACTCCCAGAAACACCAGGGGAGCCACGGAATTCCCCAGGGCTTTCAGATACGCGCCGAAAAAATTGTACAGAGCCACCGCCGGAATTCCCCAGAAGATCAGAACCAGATACTCCCGGGTAATGGACCAAATTCGCCGGGGAATCCGCATCCACTCCAGAATCAGGTCCACCCCCAGCAGGGAAAGAACGGTCAGCAGGGCGGCCACCAAGACCACCAGCAAAAAGGAGGCGCAGATCCCCTTTTCCAGGCCCTCCCGATCCTGTCTGCCAAAGCATAGGGAAAACACCACTCCGCTGCCCATACACAGCCCCAACAGCATGGAAGTCAGGAAAGTCATCAGGGCAAACGCCGCCCCCACAGCAGCCAGGGCGTCGGAACCCGCATAGCGCCCCACCACCCAGGTATCCACAATATTATAGCCCTGCTGCAGCATATTGCCCAAAATCATGGGCAGGGCAAAAAAACACAGGGTGGGGAATACTGCCCCCCTGGTCAGATCTTTCTGTGTCATAACATCACTCCGTTTGCCAATCAGCACCTTTTTCTCTCTTCTCCATAGTATAGCTGTTTCTATCCCCAAAATCAACTGCGCTTTTGCCTGTTTGCCGTAAGGGAATCGCCTCCGTCCATAAAAAACAGTCCCACCCTGCCGCGGCAGGATGGAACTGCCTGTTCCGAATCCCTACTGTTCCCGGTGGACGGGCAGCGCGGTAAGCGCCTCCCCTTCCACCCGAATTTCTATGGTGTCCCCTGTCTCCACCTGATCAGACAGGATCAGCCGGGCCGCCAGAGTCTCCACATGTTTCTGGATATACCTTTTCAGTGGACGGGCCCCATATACCGGGTCATATGCCTGGTCGATGATAAAACGCTCCGCCTCCGGCATTAATCGGATGGTCAGATCCCTGTCCTCCAGACGTTGATTCAGCTCCTTGACAATCAGCGTGATAATACCGCCGATATTTTCCTTGGTTAAGGGCTTGAACAGAATCGTCTCGTCCAATCGGTTCAAAAACTCCGGCCGGAAATGCCCCCGCAGCTCATTCATCACCATTTCCTCCGCCTCTGCGGAGATACTGCCGTCCTCCTGTATGCCCTCCAGCAGATAAGGGGCTCCGATGTTGGAAGTCATAATCAATATGGTGTTCTTAAAATCCACAGTGCGCCCCTGGGAATCAGTGATCCGGCCGTCGTCCAGCACCTGAAGCAGTACATTGAACACATCCGGGTGGGCTTTCTCCACCTCGTCAAACAGCACCACCGAATAGGGCTTCCTTCTGACGGCCTCCGTAAGCTGCCCTCCCTCCTCATAGCCCACATAGCCGGGAGGCGCTCCGATCAGGCGGGATACGGCATATTTTTCCATATATTCGCTCATGTCGATACGCACCATATTGTTTTCGTCGTCGAACAGAGCCGCTGCCAGGGATTTGGCCAGTTCCGTCTTGCCCACGCCGGTGGGGCCCAGGAACAGGAAAGAGCCGATGGGCTTGCCCGGATCCTTGATCCCCGCCTTAGAGCGGATGATGGCTTCGCTGACCTTGGTGACGCCCTCGTCCTGGCCGATCACTCTCCGATGCAGTTCCTCGTCCAGATGCAGGGTTTTGTTGCGCTCGCTCTCCGTCAGCTTGGCCACCGGGATGCCGGTCCACCGGGAGATGATCTTGGCGATCTCCTCATCGGACACTTTCTCATGCACCAGGGACATATCCCTGGCATTGACCTTCTCCTCTTCGATTTCCAGCTGCTTTTTCAATGCGGGCAGCGTACCATAGCTTAATTCGGCAGCCTTCTCCAGATTCCCGTCCCGCTGGGCGATCTGGATCTGGTTATTCACATCGTCAATCTGCTCCCGCAGCTTTGAAAGGTCCTCCACGGACTTCTTCTCGTTGTCCCATTGGGCCTTGCGTCCCGCAAATTCTTCTTTTAACTCCGCCAGCTCTTTCTGGAGATCGGCCAGACGCTCCTGACTCAAGCGGTCATCCTCCTTTTTCAGGGCCGCCTCTTCAATCTCCATCTGCATGACCTTGCGCTGCAGTTCGTCCAGTTCCGTGGGCAGACTGTCCAGTTCCGTCTTGATCAGGGCGCAGGCCTCGTCTACCAGGTCTATGGCTTTATCCGGCAGAAAACGGTCGGAGATATAGCGGCTGGAGAGGGTGGCGGCGCTGACCAGGGCATTGTCCATAATCTTTACACCATGGTAGACCTCATAGCGCTCCTTCAGCCCCCGCAGGATGGAGATGGTGTCCTCCACTGTGGGCTCATCCACCAACACAGGCTGGAAGCGGCGGGCCAGAGCCGGGTCTTTTTCAATATACTGGCGATATTCGTCCAGAGTGGTAGCGCCGATGCAGTGCAGTTCCCCCCGGGCCAGCATGGGTTTTAACATATTGCCCGCATCCATGGCGCCCTCCGTCTTGCCTGCGCCCACAATGGTATGCAATTCGTCAATGAACAGGATGATCTGGCCATCGGACTGCTTTACGTCCTCCAGCACGGCTTTCAGACGCTCCTCAAACTCCCCCCGGTATTTGGCTCCGGCCACCAGGGCCCCCATATCCAGGGAAAAAAGTTTTTTGTCCTTCAGCCCCTGAGGCACATCCCCCCGGACGATACGCTGGGCCAATCCCTCCACCACGGCGGTCTTGCCCACGCCGGGTTCACCGATGAGCACCGGGTTATTCTTGGTCTTGCGGGAGAGGATGCGGATTACATTCCGAATCTCGCTGTCCCGTCCGATCACCGGGTCCAGTTTCTGATTGCGGGCCCTCTCCACCAGCTCCTGTCCGTATTTCTCCAGAGTGTCATAGGTGGCCTCCGGATTGTCGCTGGTCACTCTCTGATTGCCCCGCACGGTGGAAAGCGCCTGCAGAAAGCGATCCCGGGTAATACCGTACTCCTTCCAGATGGCCTCAATCTCCCGGCTGGGAAAACGCAGCATGGACAGCATCAAATGTTCCACGGATACATACTCGTCCCCCAGTTGCTTGGCCTCGTCCTCGGCGGAGATCAGCACCTTGTTCAGATGCTGTCCCATATAGACCTTGCCCCCCTGCACTTTGACCCGCTTTTGCAGGGCCTGTTCCACCCGGTTTAAAAAATGCTCCTTCTGAATCTCCATCTTCTCGATGAGCTTCAGAATCAGACTGTCGTCAATGGTCAGCAGACTCTGCAGCAGATGCTCCTGTTCGATCTCCTGGTTGCCGTACTCATAGGCCAGCTTCTCGCAATTCTGCACCGCCTGCATGGACTTCTGTGTAAATTTGGAAATATTCATAAACCTCACTCCTTCCGACAGGTTCTTGTTTTTCTGTTCTACAACAAATATAACACTTTCCTGCCAAAATACAAGTTCTTTTTTCTAAATTTTTTCTAAATAATCTTCGGACAGAGATAAGGGCCATTGCAGAATAGCCAATTCTCCAACAGCCCTCCGATTCGCTTTCCGCATATCACAGGCAAACTAAGAAATTCCTACAGTTCTTCAAACACAAAATAGTCCACCGCCATACTGCCGCCGGAAATACCGCTCTCGTTGATGGCTGTCAGCCCTGCTTTCACCCCCACCCAGCGGCCGGGAGTGGCTTCCACACATTGTCCCACGGGAATGTATTCCCCCTCTTCCGTCAGGCTGTAGCAGAAGGATACCTCCGTCTCCTGCTTGACCAGCATCCCCAGATACAGGATTTCCGTGCCCTCCGGCAGCACCGCCGCCTCTCTGCGGATTTCATCGTTTTCGGTCCAGTTGCCGATGCGCTGCTGCAGAACCAGCTTCCCGTCCTTTTTATGGACCAACAGGCCGGTGTAATGCCCGCACTGGGATACCAGGCCCGCCGCATCCCCCTCTTTCAGATTGTCCAATCGGAGGCAGGCCGTAATCCGAAACTCAGGGGCAGGCCATTTCTGAAGCAGCAGATTAGGCACATCGCAGAGTTGAAGCCCGGGATCGCTGTCCTGGGCATACAGGGTCAGCCGGCCATTCCCCAGACTGTACCAGTCCTCCCGGTAATTGGCGTTCCACTGCCACTGAAGTCCCAGCTTTTCCCCCTCAAAGAAATCGCTGTCCTCCGGCGCGTCTATGGGATATGTAGCGCCCACCGCAGGCTTTACATGCCGCAGCACCGGCTGACCGCAGCCGTCCTCATCCGGGTCCTCGCCGATCACCGGCCAGTCGTCCACCCAGCGCATGGGCTGCAGATGTACGATACGTCCCGCGTTGCCCACATCCTGAAAATGCAGAAACCAGTCCTGTCCGTCCGGCGTATCCACCCATGCGCCCTGGTGAGGGCCGTTCACCGGGGTATCGCCCTGACGCAGCACGATCTTTTCCTCATAAGGACCATAGATATTACGGGAGCGCAGCACTGTCTGCCAGCCGGGCTTCACACCTCCCGCCGGAGCAAAGATATAGTAATATCCGTTTCTTTTATATAGCTTCGGCCCCTCGATGGTGGGCTGGGTGGCGTGGCCGTCGTAGACAAACTGCCCGTCATCCAGCACACCGGAACAATCCGGCTCCATGGGAGACATATAGAGAAAACTCTTGAAACCGATGCGGCTTCTGGCAAAAGCCGTCACCATATAAGCCTTACCGTCTTCATCCCAGAAAGGGCAGGGATCGATCCAGCCCACCACCTTGCGCACATAGGCAGGCTCGGACCATTTGCCCCAGGGATCGGTGGTTTTGCTCATCATGATTCCCTCGTCCGGCATGGGAACAAACACATAGTAGGTTCCCTCGTGGTAGCGGATGGAGGGAGCCCAGGCGCCGCAGCCGTGCAGGGGCCTGTCGTAAGTGTCAAAAGGCATTTGGTCCCAGACATAATTGATGACCTTCCAGTTCACCAGATCCCGGGAATGCAGCAGCGGCACCGCCGGCGCATTGCAAAAGCTGGAAGCAACCATAAAATAGTCTTCTCCCACACGGATTGCGTCAGGGTCGGAATAATCCGTATAGAGAATGGGGTTCCTGTACGTTCCGTCCCCCTGATCCGCAATCCACATTTTTCTTATTTTACTTCTGTCCATAGCTTCCTCCTGTCAGACTTGTGCCTGTTTGCTGTATACCTTCTGTAACAAAAACCATGGACTCAGTATAACATATTTTTCCTGCGCCTACAACACCCACAGGCAATCCTGCCCGTTTTTCACCCACATGGAGCCGGTGACGGACAAATCGTAACTGTCCTCTCCCTCCTCCACGGTCATGGACACATGGGTATCATAACCGTCCCTGGCCAGGGCCTCCCTGTCATATTCCAGCAGCAGCTTACCCTTGCCCACAAATTCATTCTGCATGATCCTGGGACGGAAATAGTCCCGGGTCATCTCCGCGTCCCGCTCCCCTGCCCGCAGCCGCAGTACCACGCCGGAATCCGTGCGCAGCAGAAACTCGTTGCCCCGGGGATAGAGACGGATGATCTTGCCCGAGGCCGGAGCGTAGACTTTGTTGTCCTCCGGAGTGAGAAGCACGCCCCGGCGTCCCTGTGCCTCCAATACGTCCACCTGTCCCGCCACCGGGCTGGCGATAGGATGTCCTGCGGGCTTGGCCTGTTGTTCCCGGTGAGAACGTCCACGGTATCTGCGCTGCATGTGGGCCTTCTGCCATTCCCTGGCTTCCCCCGCATAATCGCCCCTGTCCGGGCCCTGGGCGGTCCGCCTGGGCCAATACCCCCTGCTGTGCCCCAGCCCCCCCTGCCGAAGGGTATTTCCCGGTCTTCTGTCCTGCGAAGACCAGGTTCCCTGCTCCTCCGGATACATTTCCCGGTTTTCCGGCGTTTGCGCCGTCCTTCCCCGCTCCATAAGCGGATCTTCGGTCCGGGTTCCGCTCTCCGTCCATGCTGCGGTCTCGCCCTGAAGTCTTCTCCCGGAACGGATTCCGCCCTCCGTCCGTGCTGCGGTCTCGCTCTGAAGCCCTCTCCCGGAGCGGATTCCGCTATCCGGCCGTGCTGCGGTCTCACTCTGAAGTCCTCTCCCGGAACGGATTCCGCTATCCGTCCACGCCCCGGCTGCGCTCTGGGCCGCCGTCTCCAGCCAGCTTTCCCGCCGGGCCGGCGTCTCTGCGTCCGCGCCCTCCACCGCCAGCATCCGGCCCATGGTGCGGCTCATCAGATAGCCCATAATGTAAGCCACTCCGATAATCCCTGAGAAAACCCACACATTCAATGTAATTCCCATCTCTACTCCTTTCCCGCACAGTCCGGGCTGCGGACTGCGCTCCTGGCTCTCCGTCCCCGGAATCCTGCCGCTCCAAGGCTTCCCTCTGCACGCAAAGCAGCAGGACCGCCGGTTACAGACTTCTTTCTCATCCTGTATTCTTTGTAGGAGACGGTAAATTATACAAAATATTTACCATTTTTCTTGACAACTTCCTCACAATGAGATATGATGTAAAAAATTTACAGGGTTTATGAGGGAGTAGTTTGCAGCCCCGGGCTGCGGCAATGTCAACATAATGACGTTTTTTCGTCTGGCATTGCCTGACATGCGGATGTTATAACGAGACTCATGGACAGTCGGCGCCGAGACGCGTCCAATGTCCATGGGCCTCTTTTTTTCGCCGCCGCATGGCCCGCCCCTCCATAATCAAAACAAAAAGGCAGCCGCCCGGCACAACATCTGCGGAGCAACTGCGGAAAAGAGGGACTTATGACATTGCTTAATCTGTTTCTGATCGCCGTGGGTCTGTCCATGGACGCCTTCGCGGTATCCGTCTGCAAGGGACTGGCCATGGAAAAAGCACCCTTAAAAAAAGCGGCCATCGCCGGAGTCTGGTTCGGCAGTTTCCAGGCCCTGATGCCGCTGCTGGGCTATCTGTTGGGCAACCGCTTTGAGAAATACATAACCCATATAGACCATTGGATCACCTTTGGCCTGCTGGCCCTGATCGGCGCCAATATGGTCAAGGAAGCCTTCTCCAAAGAGGAGGAAAAAGCCAGCAGCACCATGTACTTTAAAGAAATGTTCCTGCTGGCGGTGGCCACCAGCATCGACGCGCTGGCAGTGGGAATCACCTTCGCCTTCCTGCGGGTGGATCTCCTGCCAGCCGTATGCTTAATCGGGGCCACCACTTTCGTGCTCTCGGCCCTTGGGGTCAAAGTGGGCAATCTCTTCGGCAGCCGCTACAAATCCAGAGCCGAACTGGCAGGCGGAATCCTGCTGATCCTGATGGGGGTTAAAATCCTGCTGGAACATCTGGAAGTGCTGTAATCCGGGCACATCCGATATCTCCTATGCTATCCCCTTTCAATTCTCCAGCCTGCGCAGTTCCGTGTAGGCCAGCAGCAGCGGGCCCACGCCCTTGGCATCATCCTCCACAATGGGCTCTGACATATAGTATTCAAAGCTGCCGTCCCTGCGCAAGTCACTGGCAGGGCCAAGGCCCGCCACCAGGCAGATCCCTCCCAGGCTCAGATGACCGTCCTTTTCCTTCAGATAGTTGCTGCATACGCCGTCAAAAGCCTTCAGGCCATATTCCCTGTAATGCTCGGGCAAAATCCCCAGGCGCACGCCCTTTAAGAGACAGTAGGCCATAATGGAACTGCCGCTGGTCTCCAGATAGTTGGGATCCTTCCCTCCCAGTGCGGGGAGTTGATACCAGAGGCCGCTGGCATGCTGGAATTTCAGCATGGAATCCACCAGTTCTATAAATACCTGTTTCAGATTGTCATAAGCTTCCCGGTATTCCTGACCGGGCTCGCATTTGTTCAAAGTGTCCAGCAGTGCCATGGAGTACCATCCCAGGGCTCTGAGCCAGAAATTCCGAGAAAGCCCCGTCTCCCGGTCACACCAGAACACTTCCCTGCTGGCATCATATCCGTGATAATACAGCCCCGTCTCCCGGTCCCGCATATTCTTTACCACATTGGCAAACTGGCTGAAAATGTCATTGTAATGCTGCCTCTGATTGAATTTGGTCTCATATTCCATATAAAAGGGCTGCCCCATATACATACCGTCCAGCCACACCTGGTTGGGATAGATCTTCTTGTGCCAGAAATTCCCCTCTGCCGTCCTGGGCTGGGTCTGAATCTGGGAATAAATCAGGTCGATGGCCCTGCGGTATTTCTCCCTGCCGTTTATCTCATACAGGGCAAAGAGAGTTTTTCCTGCGTTCACATTGTCAATATTGTACTCCTCCACCCGATACCCGGCAATAGAGCCGTCCTCCATAACCCGGTGGTCGATGAAAGCATCTGCAAATTCATAGTACTTCTTCTCCCCCGTGGCCCTGTATATTTCCAGAAGTGCCAGGATCATGCAGCCGTCTATGTAATTCCACCCGGCTTTCAGGCCGGCCCGGGCTTTCTCAATATTCCAGGCGGGCACGTCCAATGTGCTCTTCTCCAGGAGTTCGTCAATATATTTTTCAAATATAGGCATCTGCATCCTCAGTTCCTCCTACCGTTCCCGCATCTGTCCGGACCGCAGCGGATGTTTTCCGACTGCTCTTCCGGCAAATACTGTCTCTTATTTTAATCCCAGTTTACCTTAAAACGGTAAATCCGTCAATCGGCCATTCCTACTATAATAAGATGCCGCATATTCCCTGTCGGCGCAGGGCCGGGATTCCTTTCATAATAAATCAAATTGCCGGAATATGCCCGGTCCCCATCCATACACAGATCAGATACAGAATAAGCAGATGCAGGGGATAAAAAAGATAAAACAGATATTTTAAATTCAGTCCTCTCCTGCCGTTGTAACAGGCGATGGGGATAAAAGCAATGGGGGCCCATATCTCCCACAGGAAAACCAGACAGCCTCCCAGCATCTGCATCCATTTGACACGGCGCAGCGCATACAACACCATGATACAGGCCACACCCATATAGCCGTAATCCGTCCGCAGCAGTTCCGCCCCGGCCGCTCCTGCAGCAATAACCGCGGCAGCACAGGGTACCAGCAGACGCCTGTCCCTTACACGGGCCTCCAGCAGAGATACGCCCCACATGGTGATAACGCCCACCAGCAAGGTCAGCATAACACTCTGGTGTTCCAGGCAAACAACTCTGGACGAAAAGCACAAGTCAAAAGGCACTTCTGCGATAACCGCGAAAATTCCCAGCCGCAGGATGTATTTTTTCAGATTCCGGGTCTTCTGAAATCCCTCCACCAGCAGAAAGCAGTAGATGGGAAAGGAGATCCGGCCAATTCCCCTCAGCACCCGGTACAGGATAAACAACTGATTATAAGCCTCTATGCTGCCAATATGGCTCTGCATCCCCAGGAGATACCGCACCAGCACCGCCGCGCCGATATGATCAATCAGCATGGTGACCATGGCAATGATTTTCAAGGCGCTGCCGCTGAGTTCCAAACGCCTCCTATGTGTAGTCTGTTCCATCCTTATACCCCCTGTGCGCTTCAGCGCATACTCCAATCAATATTTGAAAGTTTACTTTCAAACTTCCCGGCATGCCGCCTGCGGCGGCACAAATAATCCGTGTGAAGAATCGCTTCTCCTGCGATTCTTCTGTGTGTAACTTAGAAATTCTTAGCGGGCATACTTTGACCGTTTAGAATTTCTTTACACACTTACCTCCTCTTCCCTGCAGTTCATACCTGAAACACAGCAAAAAATCTACCGCAGGTTCCCTGCGGTAGATCGCCTTACTCTTTGGCCTTTATGGGAGAATAATAATCCATTTGGTTATACCCCATTATTTTTTGCGCGGCAGGCGAAGTTATAATATGACCCAACTCCTGCCGCGACGGATCCCGTTCAAACCCGTTTTCTTCCAGAAACAAGTCGACTTCTCTTTTCAAGGCTTCCATATCCGTTTTTTCATCAATATCCGTTGCCACGGCATAAAAACCGCCTTGAAAATCAATGATCTCAAATTCCTTCGGTACGTCCATTCCATCTTCATATAAATAGAGCCAACGGAATCCACTGCCGTCCCAAAATAAAAAGTCCTTCGGAAATAAACCCGGTTTCTGCTTTGAAAACCATTCGTCAAAAGTACCAGCAGAATTTCTCATACAATGTCATGATGAAAACTCCTTTTGTCTTTTGTTAATATGAAATATTGTATATAATGTACCACAGGAAAAAGGAAACTGTCAATCGTGTTTTTACAAGGATCAATAATACCGGCATCCGCTCTTATCCGAATGATAAATGAATCGAATTTTAAATTAGTGGTTTACAAAGGGAACTCTTTGTGGTATACTTTTCATTGTTTGAAAGTGCAGATATGGTTCATCGGTAGAACGCTAGCTTCCCAAGCTGGAAAGGCGGGTTCGACTCCCGTTATCTGCTCTCGGAACCTCATTTGATGGGGTTCTTTTTTATCTCCATGTTAACAGCGGGATCCACGCCCCCCTCAAACCAAAGGTTTTTACAGATCGAAAGCGGCAGAATAGTTCTCACCTGCATCGGAACCGCAGCTTCATCGGATAATACGCCAGCACCATATAGAACTCCCTTTCATCAATCCGCTCCCATGCGCTCTGCGCAAACTGTAAATCCGACATAATCATGGGAAAAATGATGTCCCTGCACTCCCCCTCTTCCATCTGCAGGCTCAGTCCCTCCAGTTGTGGATTCAGCAGGTACATCAGTTCCATATCAAACTGATTTCCCCAGGCTCCGGATTCAAAGGCCATGTCAGTCAAATCCAGTATACTGCCGTCCTCCTTCTGTTTCTCGACTCTCAGCGTAATTAGCCCCACCCTTTCACGTTCCGTGGGATATTCCATTCCGTTTTCATCCACAAACATGCAATAGCCCGGACAAAGCTCCTGCAGCAGCGCACCGTCCGCCCACTGCCAGTTCGAAAAGGTTATCCTGTAATTCCCCGCCAGAATTGTATCCTGCAGCCCGCCTGTCCATATCTTCGGACTGGGATATCGCAGGTTCACCTGGAAAATCCGATAACCCACGACACAGGAAATCAGCAAAAGCAAAATCAGCACAATCTTTTTTCCCATCCTGCTCCACCTCACATCAATGTAAAACTACCGCTGTCCACCCTGTAAATCGTATCGGACAAAAATTCCAGTTCCTCCCTGTCGTGGCAGGCCAGTACAATCAGGCAGCCTTCCTTCCGATACCGAACGATCAACTCCCTCAGCATTTTGCAGCCGCCTTCATCCAGTCCGTTGAAGGGCTCATCCAGAATCAGAAGTTCCGGCCCTTCCATAATGGCGCAGGCAATTCCCAGACGCTGGCGCATTCCCAGGGAATACTTTCCCACCTTCCGTCTATCCCCGTGGTCCAGTCCCACCTGCTCCAATGCTTTTCGAATGTCATCCCCGGCGGCCTCTCCCCTGATGGCAGCCAGGAGGCGGAGATTTTCATACCCCGTGCGTTCCGGCAGGAATACAGGCGTCTCCAAAAGCATTCCCAGATTCCGGGGAAAGTCCTCCCCGCTTCCCAGACGGCTCCCATCCATCTCGATGCTTCCTTCCGTAAGGGAAATAAATCCGCACAGGGCCCGCATCATCATGGTCTTTCCGGAACCGTTTCTTCCCAGAAAGCCGTATACCGAGCCGCTTTCCAGAGCCATACTTACATCCTTCAGTACTTTTATGCCATAAATCTCCTTGGTTGCATGGCTTACTACGATCTTCATCCCACCACCTCTATCTTCAATTTTATATATTTTCAGTCGGAAAAATATCTTTCTTCTTTATATACAGGCAGCCCGTTGTCAACGCCGCCCCAATACATATCCCACATGCCGCCAGACAGTTAATGAAGGAAATGTCTTCATGCCCCTGCCAAAAGTCCCGGCGCAGCAACATGGCGTAATTTCCCAGCAGCACAGGCATCGTCCAGAAAACGGAAGCCGTCAGGTACCCCAACATGAGAAATAGTGCCAGTACCGGCTCCAGCACAAGGGAGAGCGTCATTTCCGCCAGGCACAGGGTCAGGGAAACCAGATATGGCGCAATCCACCAGGAGAGAATGATTTCCATGCCCTCTATTTCCTCCATCTCCATTCCATACAGAAATTTCATGGCTTCCCCTGAACAGGCAATCCCTCCTGTCAGCAATGCGCAGATGATCAGAACCACAGTCAGCAGACAGTAGTATGTCGTCACGGTACAGAGCACCCATACCGCCTTGCCAAGCAGCCAGTGTCTGCGCTTTCCTGTCCGCACCAATGCCTGGCCGCCGCTGCGGGTCAGATCAGCCGCTGGATAAAATCCCACAAGAAACAGCAGACAGGCATGAAACATCAGCCAGGGTACAGGAATCTCAAACCGTCCTGTTTCCACCGCAAAATATTCCGGCATTCCCCGGAAAAGCCAGGTCAGGTATCCCAGTACCCCCATCTGCCCCCGGGCCCCGGCGCACCACTGATACGCCATGTTTACAAAATAAATCTGGACCAGGAACGCGCCCAGCCATTTCAGCCTGCAATCCCGATACCCGTAATTCAGATCGTACAAAATCAGTTTTCCCAATCTTCGCAAACTTTTCTTCATAAGAATGCCTTCTCCTTATTTTTGAAATAGAGAAAAAACACTGCTCCTGCGCCTAAAAGCGCCCCCAGTTCCCCCAGCATCCAATTCGGAGCAGGGATAAACTGCTGGCTGGGCCGCAGAAAGCCTCCGGGACACGCCGAGAACTCCATGGCCGTGGTTCCCACGGAGAATAAAAAGGTGTAAACCAAAAAAGGCGTCAGTTGTACGGCAAAGCGGTTCCTGAAAAATACTGCGGCAGCAAGAGAAAGGGTATTGAATAATCCGTAAAACAGCCCGTCCATCCCCAGGTAAAACAGCAGATACAAAACAGGATTACTGAAATAAAGCGCTCCCAGAAAGGATTCCTCCCCAATCGGCGCAAGCCCCATTCCCGCTTGGGGCATTACGGCCGGAAGAAAAAGGTTGGTACTCAAAAAATCAAACGCCAGAGGCAGGACGGCAACCACAGCGCCGCTTAAGAATACCGCCAGATATTTTGCCGCCAGATACTTTCTCCATCCGCCCCGTACCGTCACCTGACTCCCATAGCCCCAGGCACAATCAGATACAAAACTTGTATTGTGGGGAAGCGCGCAGAGCATGGGCAGCCACATAAAATACAAAGAACCCTGGAAGGAGTAATTCTCCCCACCCATCCATTTGTTGAAAGATGACAGAGGATAACCGCCCCCATTGACATAATCCCTCACCGGTACAATGTACTCCCACAAATGCCAGAGGCTGATACTTAAGCCAATCAGCAAGACGCCCCCCATACGCCGGTTTTTAAACGCTCTGTCTAACTCAAATTTCAAAATACCTGCCATCTCTACTCCGCCTTTACGTCCAACTCAATAAAATAGCCGTTCGCGCTGCTCCCGTCATACTCATTTACATGATAATAAAGTGGATAAGGCCCCATGGAACCCATACGGCCTTCCAGGGTGGGATCCGCCTCCATGAGGCGGCCGCTGCTCCCGACTACCCATCCGATTTCGCTTGTCATGGTCGCTCCGGGCTCCAATACCCAATGATGCCTTTCGTTCTCCGTCCCCTCTGTCCAATCCGCATCATAATAGCAGGCTTCGGTCGCCCACGGGATCGTAACCAGAGAATCCCCTATAACCGAGATATCATTGTCGGTCCGAATAATCTCCCGGGACTGGTCCGTGATATTGGTAAAGGTAATGGTAAGGAACAGATACCGAAATCCTTCCGAAAGATTGCCCTCACTGTCCGTGTCTGCCCCCGGCGTAAATATATTCAGATTCTCCCGGTTCCTGCTTCCAAAACTTTCCGTATACTCCACATTCTCGATTTCATAGGAGATTCCTCCGGCAGACGCTGACTGGGTAATCGGCAGAATATCTTCCTCCCTCGTATACAAATCGTCAACGGTATCGGGTGCCGGAGATACGGCATCGGAAGAAGCGGCATTCTCCGCTCCGTTTTCTTCCGAAGTCCGATTCTGTACCAGTCCGCTCTCCCCGGTTGCCTGCATCGCTCCGCCCTCCCCCTGGACAGGCGTATTTCCGGCGCAGCCTGACAGCATTGCCATGAAAATTGCCATGAAAGTCAACTTTACAATTTTTACTCTCATACTGAAAAACTCCTTTCTTCTTTTCTGACCCTATCATAAAACATCCTTTTACAGCAAATCCCCCAAAAAATGCAAAAAAAAAGCAAAGACAGTCTCCGAAACTGTCCTTGCCGCTATTTCGGAACCCTCCTCACCAGGCATCCGAAAACTGAATCCTATACCCGCAGAATTCTCCCTCCACGGCATCATAATACAAAACCAGAGCGCCTTGTCCCATCATGCATACAAGCACCGCCTCCCTGTTGTCCGCGCATACCTGCCATTCCCCCCGAACGCAGCAATCCCATAAGGGTATCTCTCCCCTGATCTCCTGCACCTGCCCAGGCTCCATGGACTCTCCTTCCCGCAAAAGGGAAAGATACAGTTCTCTCACTCGATTTTGGTACTCCTGGCAGGTCTCATAGACTCCGTCGATTTCCTCCACATAGCGGCGCAGACTCTCCGTTTCCGAGTCGCAAAGCACGCCAAGCGCCTCTGCGGCCTCTCCCACTTCCGCCTCAGACGGCTCCTTGCCGCTTTTACAGCAAATCAGAAAGGGAATCAACGCATCGCTCATAGCTGCATCCAAACGATACTCTTTCCCTCCCTTTTCTGCCTGGGTCTGAAGCAGGAACAGACTTCTCCCCTTTACCGCCGACAGGGCATCCCAATAGCGTTCCTCTTCTTCCAGGCCCACCAGCGCAAAAGCTCTCTCATAGATCTCCGGCCCCAGGATATTCCGACAGTCAGCCACATGCACTTCCCTCTCTGCCTTCGGCATGCTTTCCGTTTCCTCCTGCAGCGGATAGCGAAATCTGTCCATAAAAAGTTCAGGCGCCATTATAAGTTCTTCCGGCAAAGCCTCCTCTTCATATATAATTTTGCCCGCATCAAAAATGCCTGCATATACCACCGGCAGCAATAGTACACCTGCTGTCAGAATCACCGCGGCCAGTGCCACTGTCACAATCATCCATGTTTTTCTCATTTATCATTCCCACATCCTTATGCTTTTTCCTGTAGGGACTTTAAAGGCAATGCCACTGAAACCCTGCTGCCCCGCCCCTCCCGGCTTTCGATCTGCAAACTGCCATGATGGGCTTCCACAATGGCTTTGCACAGGGCAAGTCCCACCCCGGAACCCCCTTCACTGCGGGAACGAGCCTTATCCACCATATAAAATGCCTCCGTCACACGCTCCAATTCCGCTTTTGGTATTCCTGTTCCGTAGTCACGCACCGCCAGGACCGCGCTGCCTGCTCTCTCCTCCAGTGTAACCCCAATCTCCTGTCCGGGCAAAGATGCCTTCAACGCATTATCCAACAGGTTCAGCACAAGAGAAGTAAGCAGAGCCTCATCCGCCTCCACCCACAGAGGCTGGAGCCTCCTTTGTACGCAGCACTGCCGCTTCGCGCAGACAGGGGAAAATACCTCCAGCGCCCGCTCCGCCAGTTCTCCCAAGTTCATCGGACGCAGAATCAACGCCGTCTCCTGAATAGTAATCAGTTCCATTAGCCTGGAAGAAAGAATCTTCAGCCTTTTTGCCTCCGCCGAAATGACAGCTGCATATTCCCGGCGCTCCGCCTCGTCCATATTGCTCTTAATGGTCATAATATCGGCAAATCCCAGAATAGATGTCAGGGGGGTCTTTAACTCATGAGCCATATTGGCGATAAAGGTCTCCCTTTCCCGGGCAAGTTCTTCTACCCGCCGGATACTGGTCTCCACTTCCGATGCCATCTCATTCATATGACGGGACAATTCCGCTATTTCGTCATTGCCTTTAACATGGATGCGATATCCGTATTCCCCTCCGGCAATATGCTCCGTGGCAACCTCCAGACGTTTCAGGGGCCTGGTCAAATATAGAATGGAACACAACAGAATCACTGCGGTCAAAAGAGAAACGGTTCCGCTCATCCACTGGCAAAATACCAAATCCTCCCGGAACCACCCAAACAGTTCCGACAAATCCGAATACACCTCCACCCGGTAGAATCTCCCCTCCCAAAAAACCGTGGTTGCCCTGCGGATTTGAATTTTTCCTTCTTTCTCCACAAGTTCGGTTCTGGTGCCTTCCGCCTTCGGAAGAAGCCGTCCCGCCAAAGCAGAAATGACAATCCCTTCCCCCTCTTGCATTGCGCCTTGAAAAGACCTGTCTTCGCCGGAACCAATGAAAAAGAGTTGTCCGTTTTCATCAAGACGGATTTTTGATAACATTACCCTCATTTCCGCTTCCGTCAGCATCAGACATCCCTTGGCTTCCTTTTCCTCCTGAATCAAATGCCCTAATTCCCGGACCGCGCCATCACACACTGTGCCTATCCTTTCCTTCGCCAAAACCAGACTGTCCGACTGGTTCCGGGTCAGCAGCGCCAGGGAAATGGAATTGGCAGCCAATGCGGTCAGGCACAGCGTCAACAGAAATATTTTCTGCCAGAGTCTCATGCCCTCACTCCCTCTTTAAAAGTTTGTAGCCATAGGTGGGGACTGCGACCAACTGCCCTGTCAGCTTCAATTTCCTGCGTACCTGCTGCACATGGGTGTCCACGGTTCTGGTCTCCCCTTGAAAATCATAATTCCAGACCGCCGAAAGCAGGCGCTCCCTGGAGATGACGATATCCTGATGCCGCATGAAAAAAGTCAGAACATCAAATTCCTTTGGGGAAAGAGAAATCTGTACTCCCCCCTTTTCCACAATATGCCTTTCCGTATCCAGCACAATATCCCCATAGGTATACAAAATCCGGGTCTTTTGATAGCGTTTCAGCACCAGTTCAATCCTTGCCAGCAACTCCAGGGCTTCAAAGGGCTTTACGATATAATCTTCCGCTCCTGATTTCAACCCACGCACCTTTTCGGCCACATCACAAACGGCGGTAAGATATATTACCGGTACTGCGAATTTTTTTACATGTTCCATTACTTCGAAGCCATTCAGGCCGGGAAGCATAATGTCCAGAAGCACCAAATCACAATCCCCTTTGCCGATTCTCTCCACCGCAGACAGTCCGTCGCTGTAGATTTCACTTTCATAATTCCCCACAGTCAGACAGGTCTGAATATATCTGGCGATATTTGCGTCATCCTCTACAATCAGAATCTTACATGGCATGTTTTATCGCTCCTTCCCTGATTTACTTTGCATTGCCCGCATTTTGTTCAGTTTATTCTTAAACCGGCAAAAAGTCAATGCCCCGGGTTGTCATGCAGCAAGGGTATAAAAACCCCCGGAGTTATTCCCTCCGGGGGTTTTGATTCCACCATAAAATTTACGCCAGTTTGGACTTTGCCAACTCGGCCAGAGTGGTGAAGCCCTCAGCATCGTTCACAGCCATCTCGGCCAGCATCTTGCGGTTCATATCCACGCCGGCCTGCTTGAGACCGAACATGAACTTGCTGTAGGACAGGCCGTTCAGCCTGGCAGCCGCATTGATCCGGGCGATCCAAAGCTGCCTGAACTGGCGCTTTCTCTGCTTTCTGCCCGCATAAGAACTGGTCAGCGCACGCATAACGGACTGCTTCGCAATCCTGTACTGCTTGCTTCTGGCGCCTCTGTAACCCTTGGCCAGCTTCAATACTCTATTGTGCTTTTTCCTGGCATTTAAGCCACCTTTAATTCTTGCCATCTCTTATCTCCTCCTAAACTATTATAAATAAGGCAAAATCTTCTTCATCGTCTTTACATTGGTTGCATCCGTGATGGCAGGCTTCCTAAGATTTCTCTTATTCTTAGTAGTTTTCTTGGTTAAGATATGGCTCTTGTAAGCCTTGTTTCTCTTCAACTTACCTGTTCCAGTCACCTTAAAACGCTTAGCTGCTGACTTGTTTGTCTTCATTTTGGGCATAACGGTTTCCTCCTAAATTTTTGCTTAATCTATTTTAACTAATGGGCTCAGCGCTTCTCAGTTAAAAACATGGTTAATGTCCTGCCTTCCACCTTGGGAGGCTTCTCCACCACCGCGATGTCTGACAGACTCTGGGCAAAATCATCCAGAATGTGCCTGCTGTTGTTCATATGCGCCATCTCACGGCCCCTGAACCGCAGGGTTATCTTCACTCTGTCTCCCTTACTCAGGAACTTTCTGGCAGCGCCGATCTTGGTGTTGAGGTCATTGGTGTCGATATTGGGTGACAGACGGATCTCCTTGATCTCAATCACTTTCTGCTTTTTCCGGGCTTCCTTCTCCTTGCGCGCCTGCTCATAGCGATACTTGCCGTAATCCGCGATCCTGCACACAGGCGGCTTGGCCGTGGGAACAACCTTGATCAGATCCACGCCGGCCTCTTCCGCCAGCGCCATGGCCTCCCTGGTCTGCATTACCCCCAACTGCTCGCCGTTCACTCCGATCACTCGTACTTCGCGATCTCTGATTTGTTCGTTGATAAATAATTCGCTAATGGCTTTACCCTCCATAAGAAAAAGTGGATAGCATAACCATCCACTTAAAAGTCCAATCCGCCAAAATGCTCCCAGTATGTCTTAACTGCCAGCCATTTTGAAATCTTCCTTTATAAACACTTACCAGCCTGCCGCCGTAAGGTGAGAGTGGATGCTCTGCTTTGTTGTTTGCGCTTTACGCACTAAAAAAGTATACCAGACATTATCTGCCCTGTCAACAATATTATGCAAAAATATGTAAAAACCGGCGGTACCCCCTCCGGGGTATGCCGCCGGTGCCGGAATCCCCGGCTTACGCCTCCTTGAAGGTGGCGCAAAGCGTCTCCCTGCAATCGCACGCGCCACAGCCCTGGATATCCACATGTTCCGCAGTACACTTATAATTGTCATTATACGTACACTTGGCGGCCTCACAGTCGATACTGATATTGCTGGTGGGGTGGCAGGTACAGTTACTGTAGGAATTGCTGGATCCCTTTCTGGGAAGAAAGCTCTCGCAGCAGGTCTCGTTGTCACAGCAGGCATGCTTGCCGCCCACCATGATGTCCCCTTTGGAACACAGTTTTTCCTTGTTGTACACGCAGTTTTCCACAGTACACTTTAAATCCGTCATCGCTTCCTCCATCCGCCCGCTCCGGCGGGCACCTTCCTCGACACTGATTCCGTGCTTACAGGAAGCCAGGTTTGGGGCTGCGCCCAAATCGGGAAATCAGGCGCCGACGCCGGCTTTCGAAAGCCGTTAGCGCTTGCAGCCCACGGCCCCCGACCTGCCACTGGCGCCCGGCACTTGTCTGGCTTCCAGCAGAAACATAAATGTTCCTTTCATCAGTATGGACGGAGAAAACATTTTTTATGCAAATTATTTTTCTTCCGGGATCTCTTCCTTCCGTATGGTCCTGGTGCGGATTTCCTCGCAGATCTGGCCTATGAACTCCGCCAACGGCTTCTGTCCCTCGTCGCCCGCAAAACGGCTTCTGACGGACACCAGAGCGCCTGCCTCCTCCTGCTCGCCCACCACCAGCATGTAGGGCACTTTGGCCAGCCGGGCTTCCCGGATCTTGAAGCCGATTTTCTCGGAGCGGCCGTCCACTTCCGCCAACACGCCGTTTTTCTTCAGCTCCCCGCGAACGGACTGGGCATAGGCTTCGTATTTTTCGGAGATGGGAAGGATGCGCACCTGCTCCGGACACAGCCATGTAGGGAACTTGCCAGCGTATTTTTCCACCAGCCATGCCAGCGTGCGCTCATAGCAGCCCATGGAAGTCCTGTGGATGATATAGGGACGCACCTTGTCGCCGTTCTGGTCGATGAAATACATGTCAAACTGCTCTGCCAGCAGGGCATCCCACTGGATGGTGATCATGGTATCTTCCTTGCCGTACACATTCCTGGCATTGATGTCGATCTTGGGACCGTAGAAAGCGGCTTCGCCCACATCCTCCACATAGGGAATCTGCAATTCCTTCATGATGTCCCGCATATGCTGCTGGGTCTCTTCCCACACCTGGGGTTCCCCGATATACTTTTCCCGGTTATCCGGATCCCATTTGGACAGATGGTAGGTCACATCCTCCTCCACTCCCAGGGTCTGCAGGCAATGTTTTGCCAGCGCCAGACATTTCTTGAACTCCTCCACCATCTGGTCGGGTCTGACAATCAAATGACCCTCGGAAATGGTAAATTGGCGCACCCTGGTCAGTCCGTGCATCTCGCCGGAATCCTCGTTGCGGAACAGCGTGGAAGTCTCGCCGTAGCGCAGGGGCAGATCGCGGTAGGAATGCTGGGTGGCTTTATACACATAGTACTGGAAAGGGCAGGTCATGGGACGCAGGGCAAAAACTTCCTTGTCCTTCTCCTCGTCTCCCATGACAAACATACCGTCCTTGTAGTGGTCCCAGTGGCCGGAAATCTTGTACAGGTCGGATTTGGCCATCAGGGGCGTCTTGGTACGGATATAGCCCCACTCATTGTCCTCCAGGTCCTCAATCCAGCGCTGCATGGTCTGGATGATCTTAGCCCCTCTGGGCATCAGCAGAGGCAGCCCCTGGCCGATTACGTCCACAGTGGTGAACAGTTCCATCTCCCGGCCCAGTTTGTTGTGATCCCGGCGTTTGGCATCCTCCATGCGCTCCAGATGTGCCGCCAGTTCCTCCTTGCCCGCATAGGCCGTGCCGTAGATGCGCTGCAGGCGGGCTTTGTTGGAATCCCCTCTCCAGTAGGCCATGGAGGAGGAAGTCAGTTTGAATGCCTTCACCCCCTTGGTGTTCATCAGGTGAGGGCCTGCGCACAGGTCAACAAACTCTCCCTGCCTGTAGAAGGATATCTCCGCGTCCTGGGGCAGATCCTGAATCAGTTCCACCTTGTAAGGTTCGCCCTTCTCTTCCATGAAACGGATGGCCTCTTCCCTGGGAAGTAAAAACTTCTCCAGCCGCGCCCCCTCCTTCACGATCTTTTTCATCTCCGCCTCCAGCCGGTCCAGGTCTTCCCGGGAAAAGGCCTCATGGTCAAAATCATAATAGAAGCCTTCCTCGATGCTGGGACCGATGGCCAGTTTTGCCTCCGGGAACACCCGCTTCACCGCCTCTGCCAGCACATGGGAAGTGGTATGGCGCAGCGCCGCCAATCCCTCGGGCTCCCTGGCCGTACAGATTTCCAGCCGGCAGTCCTGTTCCACCATGGTGCGCAGATCCACCACTTCCCCGTCCACTTTGGCGCAGCAGGCCGCTCTGGCCAGGCCCTCGCTGATGTCCATGGCAATGTCGTATACGCTCCTGCTCTCCTCATACTCCTTCACGGAGCCGTCTTTTAAAATAATCTTCATATTTTCTCCTTCTATAAATTAAGTTCCGCTTAAAATGGCGGTCTCAGTTCTGCCCGGCGTCTTCCGCAGGCGTTTCTTCTTCCTCTTCCTTATGGCCGTTTCCGCTGTTATTGCCGTTATTGTTCCCGTTGTTGCTGCCGATCATTACACCATGGGTCATGGGAGCGGTCTTTAAGCCATATACAATTCCTCCCAGCAGGCAGACTGCCCCTATGAGCCACAACATTGCCTTAGGCAGCGTCAGTTCCCCCTTAAAACAGTTTTTTGCGATTTCTTTTACTTTACACATTTCCTTCTCTCCTTTCCTGAATACAGAGTACCCGTATTTCGTCCCGGCCCGCAGGCCGATGCTCCGCTCCGGGCTTTTCCGCATACAAAAATCCCCTGCAATATCTCTATTGCAAGGGACGTAAAATACGCGGTTCCACCCTTGTTGCCAGGACCGTTAAGGCTCTGACCACCTTGATTCCTCCGTAACGCAGAGTTGCGTGCTCTGTTAAAGCCGCTCCGGGGCGGTCTTCCCATGCTTTCCTCCGGGCCTGCTCACACCATACGGCATCCGCCGCAGCCGCCCTCTCTGGGGATTCCCACAAGGTACTCTTCCCATCAACGCTTTACCTATGGGCTTACAATAGCACTTTTTTTCCAAAAAGTAAAGAGAAATTTTTGGAAATTTGAACCAGACCCCGGCTGAAAGGCAGCAGCAGGCATGTGGAAGCCAGGTTAAAAAAGAGATGCAGATTGGCGATCTGCATGGCAGGATTCTCCGGCGTCCAGGAACCGACCCAGGCAGTCAACGGCAGCAGCCGATCCGCCGCCAGAAAGACCGCCGTCCCCAGCAGATTGATCAGCAGATGCAGCCGGGCGCAGCTGCGGGCAGCGGGACTCAAGCGGGCGCTGGCCCACAGGGCCGTGACGCAGGTGCCGATATTCTGCCCGTAGACAATATATGCGCTTTGCTGCAGTTCCACCATGCCCTCCGCCGCCATGGATTGCAGGAGCGCCACGGACGCGGAGGAAGACTGAATCAGAGCCGTAAAAACCGCGCCCCCCAGCACGCCGCTCACAGGATGCCCCAGGCCGGACAAAAGCCGGATCAGCCCCGGCGAAGAACGGTAAGGAACCATGGCCTCCTGCATCAGTTCCATACCCAGCAGCAGCATGCCCAATCCCATAGCCAGCGCTCCCGCCAGCTTTATGCCGCCAGTCCGTTTTCTGCCAGCCAGTTTCTCCCCTCCCCTCACAGCCAAAACCGCCAGGGCACCTCCGGCCAGAAGCAGCGGCGCCAGCCGCCGGATGGGCAGCGCCGCCATCACCCCGGTCCCGGCGGTTCCCACATTGGCCCCCAGGATCACGCCTACCGCCTGCTCCAGCGTCATGATCCCTTTGTCCACCAGACTCACCGTCATTACGGTGACGGCAGTGGAGGATTGCACCATAGCCGTTATGACCGTTCCGGTCAATGCTCCGGCCCAGGGATTGGCTGTCAGCCTCCGCAGACTTTTCTCCATGGCCGGACCGGCCAATTCCTCCAGGTAACTGCTGATCAGATGCAGTCCGTACAGGAAGATCCCCACCCCTGCCCCCATGCGGACAAGCATTCCCAGAAATATCCCCATAGATCCCATGCCCCATCCTGCATTCTCCCTCTATTGTATGGATGAGCCCATAAAAATATGAGAGGCGCCTGTCCTGGCGCCTCTCTTTTTCCCTGTTATGTATCCTTATGTATCCTCTGGCTCCTGCCCGTAATACGCAAATTTGTTCTTACCGCTCTTCTTGACCTGATACATGGCTTCGTCTGCGCACATGATCAACTGTTCCACCGTGGTAGCGTCCTTTGGATAGGTAGCCACGCCGATGCTGCCTGTGACTTTACGCTTTGCGCCCTGGATGGTGAAAGCATTGGCAAAAACCTGTCTGCAGCCATAGGCGGTTTTCTCGATCAGTTTCCCCTGGCCGCTGAGAAGAATCATGATAAACTCATCTCCCGCGTAACGATAGGGCGTCAGAATCTGGGACTGCATGGCTTTCATACGCTCCGCCACCTGCTTCAGCGCCTCGTCCCCCGCCGCATGGCCGTACACATCATTGATGTTCTTAAAATCATCTATATCCAGCATGAGCACCGTACAGGGGATCTCCTTCTCAATGGCCTGGGTCAGATCCTCCATGAACTTGCTGCGGTTGTGAATACCTGTCAGGAAATCATGCTGGGAGGCAGATTCCAGAATCGTCCTTGCCCCCTCCAGTTCCGAGAGCAGTTTCCTGCGATGCAGATTATCATAGACCACAATCCCCAGGATCACCACCATGGCAACTCCGAATACCGCCATGGGTAAAATCACATTCTCATATTTCTCAAAAAAGGTGACCCTGTGATTGATCAACACAGTATCCTTGGGCAGCTTTCCTGTATCCAGTCCATAAGTACGCATTTCCTCCTCATTGATATAATACATATTGGGGCTTTCCGCCACCGGGATATCGGCAGGCGGCACCCCACCTATGATCCTGGTAGTCATCTGCCCGGCAAGCAGACCCGATTCCTTCATGGATACCACATACCCGCCCAGAAGTCCCTCCTCAATGCGGCTGTCCACCATACGGATCACCGGCACCTTGGTGTACTTGACCAATGTCTCAACGGCTTCCCTATTGGTATAGGAATTGCCGCTCTCATCCTCCGTCATGACGATAAAGAACAGCACGGTATCCTCGCCCTGCTGCCACAGCCTGCTCCGCAGATGCGTGGTACTGCATTCCGACACATTGACCTCGCCAAAGACCAGGTCGGGAAACTGCTCCTGCGCACTGTAAAAGTTCTCCCGTTCTGCCTGTCCCGTGAGAGAATCGTCCAGGATCGCGATAATCTTCTTGATGTCCGGCTTCAGCAGCAGGGCCAACTCTATATTCTTCTCCAGGGACAACTCTTCCACCACCCCTGTAACCAGAGGATCCCGCTCCGCCAGTTCCCTGGCATAGGCCACATTGTTGATACCCTCAAACACGATGGGAATACCGCCGAACAACTCCTCCCTGTAATCCATGGCAAATTTAAGCGCCGCGTCATCCCCTACCACCACCACGTCATAGGGCTCAACCACTGTCAGGGTATATTTCAGCCTGTCGTAAAGAAGCTGCTCCGCCGCCTCCACGTCCAGGCGCTTCGTATCCATAAATTCGTAATCTGTCTCAATCCCCGGCGCCAGACCTTCCACAAAGCCTTCGATCTGAAGCTGGACGGTGTCCCATCCGTAGGAATAGGAACTGATGAACAGTACCCGTCCCTGCTCCCCCTCAGCGTGCGTCGGCAGACCCGCCATGAGGAAAAGAAAAATACCCAATAAAAAAATCCATACCCCATATGTTTTTTTCATGTGTATGTCCTTGGTCCTTCCCTGTAAGATCACATGAATCAGAAGTAAAAACTCTTACCCATAATTCCATATCTATATTTTCTCTTTATTATAATATATTATCTATATTTTTGCAAGCAATTTGTTTCTAATTCACCCGCCCTTTTCCCCACCCCCCACAAAAAAACGCACCCTGTGGACTTCTGCCCCCAGGGTGCGCCAATTACGCTATGATGGTTTGATCAGGCCGCCGACAGATCATCGGATAAACCCGGGACCCTGCTACGGGCGAAGCCCCAAGCCTCCCTCCAGGGTGAGGGTCTCGCCTGTCATATACTTGAAGTCAGGAGAAGCCAGCTGCACGCATACCCGACCGATCTCCAGTTCCGCGTCGCCCAGATGGCCCATGGGCGGAATGTGCACATTTTTCTCATATGCCTCGGGATAAGCCTGCTTAAACTGCTCCAGCTGTGCGGTCCACGCCAGAGGACAGACCACGTTCACATTGATCCCGTCCTTGCCCCACTCAGTGGCAGCCACCCGGGAAAGCCCGCGAATCCCCTCTTTGGCCGCGGCGTAAGCACATTGTCCGTAGTTGCCGAACAGGCCCGCGCCGGATGCAAAATTAATAACGGATCCCCTGCTTTTGGCCAGATAGGGATAGCAGGCCTGCATATAGTAAAACGCCGCATACAGCCCGGAGTACAAAGCCAGATCAAACTGCTCTGTGGTGTGGTCTGCCAGCGTTACGCCGGAGGCGGATGCCTGGGCATTGTTGATCAGCACGTCAATACCGCCGAAGGTTTCCACCGTCTGCTTTACCACATTTTCCACCACGGCCTTGTTGTCCGCCCCTGCGCACACATCGGCCTGGACGCACAGGACTTTCACGCCATATTTCTCCTCCAGTTCCTGCCTGGCGTCCTCCAGCTTCTTCACATTGCGTCCCGTGATGACCAGATTGGCTCCCTCCTTGGCGTAGGCCGTGGCGATACCGTACCCGATGGAACCGCATTTCCCATCGCTCAGGACCGCCCTCCCTGCCCCCGTTATGATCACTGTCTTACCGCTGAAATTGCCCATAGCGTTCTCCTTTCCGCTAAAAACCTGTTTTTATGTTATGATAAATATACCTGTTTTATCCGCACAAGTCAACCATGACATACCGCCGATTCGAAACTTACAGGGCCTGTATGGGGAATACCACGATCTGATATCCGCAGATCACCACAATATAAAGAGGGCTGTCTCCCTGAAGCAGTGTCTCCGGCACCTCAAAGGCCAGATCCCCTTCCTCGGATTCTCCGGGCTCCAGAAGTTCGCTGCTCAGATAATCGGACATCCCGATCAGTTCCGCATATTCGTAAAATGAATCCAGGGAGGCATCGGTGACTCCGATGGACAGATTCGAGGACATGGACATCATGGGAAGGAATGTGTCCTCCCGCAGTCCCACATTGGTGACACTGATCCTGGCCTTCACATACTGGCATCCCTCTCCGGCCGTACTGCCGAATATGCCATTGTCAATGGTTTTCACAATCTCACTGGAATGCAGGGTAAGTTCCCAATTGCCCACAATAACAGGTTCGTCCATGCCGAATTCCTCCTGCCCCCCTAACTGGTCCGTCAGCGCCACATAGGCCTCCGGCTCATTGACATGGCGGTAAATATAGGCCAGAGCGCCCGGTTCCACCGGCGCCGGATACTGCAGCGGACTGTCCCCATAACTGGTAAAAATGGAAGAGGGAGCCTCCTCAATCATGGTTCCCAAATGGCGCAGGAACACACCTGTCCCAGCCTGGTATAAGTCGATGGAGGTATAGGAATAGATCTCCTGGAACTCCGATTCACTCCCGGAAGTACGGTCCTGATAGAATGCGCCGTACCCATACTCCGGGGTCAACACCAGGTAATAGTCCGCCTCCGCCGCTGTGGCCGGAACTTCCTGATCCGTGAGATTTAACATAAAGTCCCCCAGAACCCGCAGAGGAGCAGGCGAGCCGGAAAACGTCTCCCCATGAGGATTCCGATAGAAAGCGATAACCTTCTTGCCCTCCGTGTCAATCACCTCCGGCAGGCCCTCTTCCCCGGGCTCCTGCAGAACCAGTTCCTCTTCCACCGTCACAGCCAGTTCCGTATAATAACAGGTTTCCCCTGTAGCTTCCGACTCCTTCTTAAATTCCTCCTCCCCGAACTGCTTCTCCTGCATGGGAAGCAGATGGTCCCGCAGGCAGCCCACATAGGCCAGCGCGCCGTCCACCGAGTCCGTATGAATCTGGTCCGAAGACAGGAATGCCCGCTGCCAGTCCATCAGATCCCAATCCTCAAAATAGCCTGTCTCCGCCAGGCTCTGGCCGCACAGGGCCAGGCGCGCCGGCTCTTTTTTGATCCAGTTGCCGATAGCTTCCCTGATCCTGTCGCCCTGCAGGGAATCTTCGGGAGCGCCCTCTATCAGTGCCAGCAGACTGTCCCCGTCCAATTCCTTTGCCGCCGCGAACACCGCCGGGATGCCGTCGTAGGGATAGGCCGCTTCTTCCATAGCCTCCCAGAAAGCCTCACCCTCCGCGGATACCTTCGTCAGAAACGCCTGGGCATAAGAAGCCCCCACCGGATATTCCGCCCGGTACATGGCCCCTCTGGCTTCATCGGAACTCTGCACGGATGCATTCCACAGATCCAGATCGTATCTGATGGTCTCGCAATATTCCAGCATGCAGATCAGGGCGGTGGCCTTAAGCTGCTGGTCCAGAGGCGTCTCCGCGTCCTGCAGCACAGCCTGCAATGCTTCCATATCTATCTTGTCGATATTTTCCTTGACATAATTCTCCAGCTTACCGTCCTTGGATGCCGCACTCCAGTGACGCTGGGCCGCGGATGTCTGCCCACAGGCAGTCAGGCAGGCCAATGTGAGACAGATACAGATCATACCTACAATCTTCTTCATTCTCTTCTCCTCCTCGTTCATTCCTTTTCGCGACCCGCAGAGACCGGCGGGGATCGCCTTTTACGCAGGAAAGGGGCTGCCGCCGCAACCCCGCTCACACGTTATTTACACCCTCTCGGCTCCTGCTCTGTCAGACCGGCACGGCCCGTCTCTGGTCGGCATACTTCTTAATGTTGGAAGCGTTCACATACTTCCTGCTGTCATTGCCTTCCACCACCACCAGCGTGGGAGCCTGCATGACGCCGTAGCGCCTTGCCAGTTCCATATTCTCCTCCGCGTCTATGACCAGATACTTCTCCCCTTTCAGATATTCCCTGGCCATCTTGCAGTTGGGACAGGTTCTGGTGGTAAACAGGTATTTTACCTCCTGAGGCTGCCGGATCTCCACCTTCATCTCGTCCACAAGGCCGGACAGCGTTACCATGCTGCGTACGGGACGCTTAAGCACGGATTTCTCCACATTGTACTCCGTGCGGTTGGCATACTCCTGCAATTTCCCGTCATTCCAGTTCTGTACAGGTCGGTAGTAGCCGGTGATGCGGCTGTAGACTTCCGTCTTGCTGCCGCAGTGGGGGCAGGTGAACTGCTCTCCCGCCAGATAACCATGCTGCCTGCAGATGGAGTAGGTGGGAGACATGGTATAGTAGGGCAGCTTGTAATTCTCCGCAATCTTCCGCACCAGGGCCGCCGCCGCCTTCCAGTCCGGCAGCTTCTCTCCCAGGAATGCATGGAACACCGTGCCGGAAGTATAGAGGGTCTGAAGCCCGTCCTGGATATCCAGCGCATCAAAGATGTCCATGGTATAATCCACGGGCAGGTGGGAGGAATTGGTGTAATACGGTGTATCCCCCTGCTTCCCCGCCGTCCTGATGGCCGGCCATTTCTTCCTGTCATGCTTGGCCAGGCGGTAAGTGGTGCTCTCCGCAGGGGTGGCCTCCAGATTGTACAGGTCGCCGTACTGCTCCTGATAGTCGGACAGACGGCCGCGCATATGATTCAGTACCTCCTTTGTGAACTCCTGGGTGCGCTGATCCGACATATCCGCCCGCAGCCAGTTGGCATTAAGCCCCACCTCGTTCATGCCGATCAGCCCGATGGTGGAAAAATGGTTGTCAAAAGTACCCAGATATCTCTTGGTATAAGGGTATAAGCCCTCCTCCAGCAGCTTTGTAATCACGCCCCGCTTGATTTTCAGCGAGCGGGCCGCAATATCCATCATATGGTTCAGCCTTTTGTAGAAATCATCCTTATTGGAAGCCAGATAGGCAATCCTGGGCATGTTGATGGTCACTACGCCCACACTGCCCGTGCTCTCTCCGGACCCGAAGAAACCGCCTGTTTTCTTCCGCAGTTCCCGCAAATCCAGCCGCAGACGGCAGCACATGCTCCGCACATCGCTGGGCTCCATGTCGGAATTGATATAGTTGGAAAAATAGGGAGTACCGTACTTTGCCGTCATCTCGAACAGCAGTCGGTTGTTCTCCGTGTCGGACCAGTCAAAATCACGGGTGATGGAATAGGTGGGGATGGGATACTGGAAGCCTCTGCCGTCAGAATCCCCCTCGATCATGGTCTCGATGAACGCCTTGTTCACCATGTCCATCTCCCGCTTACAGTCCTTGTATTTGAAGTCCATCTCCCTGCCGCCCACGATGGCAGGCAGTTCCGCCAGATCTCCCGGCACGGTCCAGTCCAGCGTAATATTGGAAAACGGCGCCTGGGTACCCCAGCGGCTGGGGGTGTTTACCCCGTAGATGAACGCCTCAATGCATTTTTTTACTTCTCCGTAGGAGAGATTGTCCACCTTTACAAAGGGGGCCAGATATGTGTCAAAGGAGGAAAAAGCCTGGGCTCCGGCCCATTCATTCTGCATGATCCCCAAAAAGTTCACCATCTGATTGCACAGCACGGACAGATGCCTGGCGGGCGCGGAAGTAATCTTGCCGGTGATGCCCCCCAGCCCTTCCTTGATCAACTGCTTCAAAGACCATCCCGCGCAGTAACCCGTAAGCATGGACAGGTCATGAATGTGAATATCCGCATTGCGGTGGGCCTCTGCAATCTCGTCATCGTAGATCTCGGACAGCCAGTAGTTGGCCGTCACCGCACCGGAATTGCTCAGGATCAGACCGCCCACGGAATACGTCACCGTGGAATTCTCCTTCACGCGCCAGTCCTCCACCTTCACATAGCTGTTGACCACATCCTTGTAGTCCAGGATCGTGGACTTCATGGCCCGCATTTTCTCCCTCTGCTTACGGTACAGGATATAAGCCTTGGCCACTTCTTCATAACCGGCCTGTCCCAATACCTTTTCCACACTGTCCTGAATATCTTCCACATAGACCGCGCCGTCCTTCACCTTGGACTGAAAGTCCGCCGTCACCCGCAGCGCCAGCAGATCCACAATATCATTGTTATACTCCATCTGGGTGGCCGTAAACGCTTTCATAATGACATCATTGATCCTGCTGAGCGTAAAATCCACCTTTGAACCGTCCCTCTTCTTTACCTGAATCATCCAAACATTCTCCCTTTTTATGTAATTCCCCCGCCACACTCCGGCCATATGGCCTTTTTCGATAAACTGCATCTACTATTCTACCATCCCCCGGATTATAAGTCAATTAATGCTCCACAATATCTAGTATTTCGTTTGATAATGCATGGCAAATCTAGTATTTCTGTATAAGGTTCGACCGGCTGCAATCAGCGGGTGGACAGGAACTCATACTCCCGCCTGGCCACCTGGTCGTCCGGGTAGGTCTTGAGGTAGCTTTCCATCAGTACGGACGCCTGACGATAGTCATGCAGATACTCATAGGCCACCGCCTCGTTGAACAGCAGGGACTGCATCACATCATTGCCTTCGATCTGCATCCCCGACTGGAAGGCCGCCAGCGCCGCATGATAATCCCCCCTGGCCAGTTCGCACAGCCCCAGCTGGTTGTAGATCCGGGCGTCTGAGGTGTCTTTGGCCAGATAATTGTTGTACACGCTTGCGGCATAATTGTAGTCCCCGGTGGCCTCATAGGATTTTCCCAGATACAGGGAAGCCTCAGCCCCTCCCTGGTCCTTGGCGGTCTCCAGCGCCAGATAGGCAGACTGATACTCCTCCAGATAATAATACATCCTTCCCTTGTCATAAGCGCTCATCTGCTCCCCGCCCGCCTCCATGGCGGCACGCAGATAGGTCTGCCCCATCTCCTTATAACCATAGCTGTGGAGCACTTCGTAAATCTGGATCAGACGGTCGAAGTTCTTGCCGTCCATGACCACTACCTTGTCGAAATCCTCCTTGGCCCCTGTGTAGTCGTCCAGGCCCAAACGGGCATTGCCCCGCAGAAACAGGGCGTCCGCATTGGCGGGCTGCATATCCAGAATGGCGCAGTACACCTCCTCCGCCTCCCGGAACTTCCCCTCCTTGGTGTAAGCTGCCGCCAGATAAAAATTGATGTCATAGTCCACCGCTTCCACCCAGCCATCGGAATAGCCCAGTGCCTCCAGGAAACAGGAGGCCGCCGCATTATACTGCGTCAGGCCCATATAGGCGATGCCTTCCGCCCTGGCCAGCGCCTTGCCGGTCTCGCCCGCGGCTCTGGCCAGGTCAAAATTCTCTATGGCCTTCTCATAGTCCAGCGCCTTCAGCGCCTCCATGCCCAAAGCCGTATTTTCCCCGCCGCTGCCACAGCCTCCCAGAAATACAAGGCATCCCAGCAGCGCCGCGCCCCGGCCCATCCTTTGTCCTATGGTCATATTGCCTTTTCCTTTCCGTATATCTTCCGCTCTGCCATACCGAAGCGTTGTCTCCCGCCTACTGGGTTACTCCGGCTTTCTGGCATGTTTCTTCCCGCGCTTCTCCTGATACATGTTCTTGTCCGCCTGCTGCAGACAACTGAGCAGCGGCACACACTGGTCGCATCTGGCATAACCGATGCTGGCGGACAATTCGTAAGGCTTTCCCGATTCTTCATTAAACTGCAGAATCTGCCGCCGGATGGCGGCAATTCTGGCCTCCACCATTCCCTGGGACTGGGTGGCCAGGCAGATCTGAAACTCATCTCCGCCCGTGCGGGCCGCAATCCCCGCCTCCCCCTGTTCCGCCGCCAGAATCCGGGCCAAGGCTCTCAGGGCCTCATCCCCCTCCAGATGCCCAAAATGGTCATTGATATATTTCAGACCGTCCATGTCCACGCTGACCACAAAGAAACTCTCCCCTTTCTGGCGCAGCCGGTCATACTGCTTCTGCAGTGCCCGCTCCATCTCCCTGCGGTTGGGTATCCCGGTGAGTTCGTCTCTGCCATATTGCAGGCGCATCTCGTTCAGCGCCTGGTTCTCTTTGTACATCTGCAATTTCGCCAGGGCCATGGCCACCCCGGAAGTCCAGGTCTGGAACTGGTATCTCAGGTCATCGGGATAATCTGTCATCATCACCACATAGCCAAAACAGTCGTTCCGCTCGTGCAGGGTGGTGATATACAGGATCTCCCCCTCCCTGCGGTAGGAGGCGGGCAGCAATTCCTTCCTCAGAAAACGCTCCTCATGGGGAATGTCCTCTTTCGTGGTCATCACATTGCGCAGGATCATGTGCTCGGTGTACCGATTCATCATAACGGTATCCTCTCCCTGCCGCTCCTGCTCATCACATATGCAGATCAGAATCCTGTCAAAACGTATGGTGCTGATATAGGCCCTGCCCACATTCATCAGGGACCTGAAGGAATTGGTATTCTCCAGATCCACATACATGGTGCTGCTGTGGTAGAGTGCGTTTTGCAGCTGTTCCTTATAATGGAACAGCTTTTTCACGGCTTCCCCGTCGATGCTCTGGGCACAGCCGCAGGATCCCCGGTATTTGCCGATGATCTCCACATTCCCAATGCCCTCCCGGGCATCCCTCCCCTGCCACAGATTCTCCAGCATCCGCACCGCCTGACGGCCCATATCCCGGTAATTGACTTTAATGCTGGTCAGGGAGGGGATGGATACTCTGGCCTCCTCCACATCATCGAAGCCAGATACGGAAATCTGGTCAGGCACCTGGATCCCCCTTCTGTGCAGCGCGTCACATATGGACACTGCCATATAGTCATTGGCACAGATAATGGCCTGGGGCAGGGGTCCCCCCTCTGCCAGAAACCAGTCCAGCGCCTCGTCTCCCTGACTCTTCCAGTAATTACCATGGAAAATCATATGCTCCGTCACCGGCAGCCCGTAACGCTCCATGGTGTCCAGATAGGCCTTCAGACGCACCTGAGCGTCCTTCAGGGAACGCTTTCCCGACATGAAACAGATGCGCCGGGCCCCATGGACCTGAATGAAATGTTCCACCATATCGCGGATCGGTTCATAGTTTTCCACCAGAATGTTATGAAAACGCCGGTCCTCCCTTCGGAGGCAGATCACCGGGCCTGCTGCCTCCCGCTGCAGCAGACCCGTAAGTTCCTCGTACATCCCTTCCACATTCAAAGTGTCTCCCGCCAGCACAATGCCGTCATAGCTTCCCAAGTCCGGGATATAGATAATGCTCTGCTCCCCGTAGCCATGGAAAACATTGGCGCTGTAAGCCCCAAAATTATTAAAGACATGCAGACTGTACCCCTGCCTCCGGGCTTCCTCCGCCACGCCGCCTGTGACATCCGACTGATACTCTGCAGACATTTCCCCCACAAACATTGCGATTTTTTTCATCCTCATACCCCTTGTCCGTCCCGTCGGGCGCAATATCAACAGTTAAAAGCGTTTTTCCCGAACGGGAACCGTTCAACATATATCCATCATACTCTTTTTGGGGCAAAATGTCCATCAAAAAAAGAACCCTCTGGCTGTCATTTCAGCCTGAGAGTTCTGTTATCCGGGGATACGCCATCCTCGAAAACCCTTTAAACAGGGGCTTTTCCCTGCAGCCTGTCCGCAATATAAGAACAGACCTGGCTCCGATCCATGCCCAGGGCCACTGCAAGTTCCCCATAGAGACTGTCCTCGGCCTGCTTATAGTATCTGCCGTCCACTGCCGTTTCCTTGCGGCCTGCCTGCAGACGCTTCTGCCTGCGGCCATGGATGGTCTTAATGACCCGCACCCACTCCGTACTGTCGTTGCTCCTCATACAACTGCGGTATTCCTGCTCCACCAGCTTCTCATTGGATATTTTCAGGGGATCAATCTCCGGAATCCGGCTGACAAGCCTCTCCGCCTGCTCCCTGGTCAGCACCTCCCGCAGGGACGCCGCATTCTCAACCGGCACATAGACCGTGCTGGCCGTGATATACTGCGGCTTCAGAATATAGTACAGTTTGGCCTTGTCCACACCGGAGATATCCAGTGTGGTGATATCCTCCACTGTGCAAACGCCCTTATTTCCACATACTACATACTGCCCCACACTGTACATATCTGCCCGCCTTTCCGATTCAACATTCGAAGTTTTTAAAAGATAATTTGAAGAAATCCGCATATTTTAAGTTGCTATTTATATTCTTCCTATATTTTAACACTTTTAAACATACATTGTCAGTAAAATATCTGACTTTTTTTAAACTTTGTGAAATGTGTCCGCGAATAGGGGGCTATGCCTTGTATATTCTGTCTATGACTTTTTTCCTAAACCAATGCTACCACGGGCTTACGGCACAAAAAAGCACCTGCGGAAACGCTCTGTTCCGCAAGTGCCCTGCTTTTACTGCCTGTATATTCCCGTTAAATCTTAAACTTGGCAATGGTACCGTGCAGCTGTTCCACCACCTGGTTCAGATCCTTGGCATTGCTGTCGATACTCTCCATGATGGCACTCATCTCTGTTGCCGATGCGGAGGTCTCCTCGGTGCTTGCCGCATTTTCCTCGGCAATCGCCGTCAGATTCTGCACCACGTCCACCACCTTGACTCTGGCCTCGTCCAACTCCTTGGTTCTTCCGGATACGGCCCGGATGCCCTCTATGGAATGCGTAATGCCGTCCTTCACATCGCCGAAAGCCCTCTCCGTCAGGGTTACATTCTCGTCCTGCTTATCAATCACTTCCCTCACATTTGTCATGGTCTCTACGGAGCGCTGGGTCTCCTGGATCAGCAATTCAATGATGCCCGTGATCTGCTGGGCAGACTCGTTGGACTGCTCGGCCAGCTTCTGAATCTGTCCGGCCACCACCGCGAAGCCACGGCCCTGCTCTCCGGCCCGGGCCGCCTCGATGGAGGCATTCAGTGACAGCAGATTGGTCTCCTCCGCGATATCCGTGATAATATCCACCGCTGTCTTGATCTTCAGGGCGGACTCATTGGTCACATCCGTCTGCTTGGAGATCACGGCGATGGCATCCTTGGTCTGCTGGTTTACCTGTCCCAGGGCCTCCAGTATCTCCATGGCCTGTTCTCCGGCATCGCGCATCTTACGGGCATTCTCCCGCAGGCTCTCCACCTCCGCGTCCGTCTGCTCGATCAGATTGCCCATGACAATAATCTGCTCGGTGGCGGTCTGGGTCTCCTGAGCCTGGCTGGTGGCGCCGTCCGCGATCTCGTTCACCGCTTTCTCCACCTGCTCCACCGTATTCAAAGTCTCCTCCACGCTCTGGGTCATATGGCCGGCAGATGTGTTGAGTTTCTCACACTGCTGGTTGATATTGGCCGCCACCATGGCCAGTTCCTGCTGCAGTACGGAGATGGCATGGTTCATCACACCAGTCTCGTCTCTGCGCTCCCTGTGCAGGATGCTCTTCTTCGTCTCATCCCGGGTGAAATCCAATTCCGCCAGACGGGCCGCTTCTTTCGTGGTCCTCTCGATGGGCTTCACCAGCTTCAGTGCCACAATAAATCCTATAATATTGCACAGGAAAAGCACGATCACCCCTCCGATGCAGCTGTTTACAGTCAAAGTCCTGACCGCCCTCAGAATTTCGCTCTCATCCCCGGTCACCACCAGGATATAATTCATATCCTGACTGATATAGAAAGCGGCATACTTGATCACTCCATTGAAATTGTAACGGATTACATCTGTCTCCGGCCTGTTTCCCCGGCTGATCTCCCCCATAAGCAGTTTGACGGCGTCATTCTCCACCGGCTGGCCGATCTTGTCCGCAGTGGGATGGTACACCATCGTGCCGTCCCGGGATACCAGATAAGCATAGCTGCTGTTCATGCCTCTGACCTTCACATTTCCCAGATGCCTCTCCAGGGCTTCCGAATTCATTACTTCGTCATGCCCCAGAGCAGCCACATCCCTCTCCAGACTCTCCCCGGCGATATATACCAGATCCTCCATATAACTCTCCGTGCGGTCCAGCATACTGCTGCGGGCCAGCGGCACGGCAGTGGCAATGCAGATTACCACGCTGGAAAAAACGGTGCCGAATACCAGCATTAAAATCTTGAATTTGATGGAATGAAAAAATGAAACCTTGTTCTTTTGTTCTCTCATTGTCTGCGATACCCTCTCTGAATTGTTTGCCATGAGTTAAAGTATATTTATTGTACTACACTTTCAAGTATGGCACAAGTTATTTTCTCATAACATACAAGGCTATATTTTAATTTCCGTCCACTTCCCCCGCTTAAATCGGATGGAGGCAAACAAAAACCGGGAAAGCTGGTCCGCCACCACGCCCATCCAGATTCCGGCGATGCCCCAGTGCAGCACATACCCGAAAAACCAGGAACCTGCCGTTCGGATCACCGTGACGCTGATCGTGGAAGCAATGGCGGTATACAGGGTATCCCCCGCCCCCCGCAGGCATCCCATATAGATCACCTGGGCGATCTGCAGCAATACCACAAAGATGATGATCCGCATGATCTGTACGCCGGTGGCTATGATCTCCGCTTCCTCAAAGAACAGACCATAAAGCCATCCTCCTCCGAAGAAATAGGCCACCGCCAGCACCACGGAGACACAGCCTCCCAGCATCCGGCAGATGGCCCCGTACTCCCGGGCCTTGGGGGGATCTCCCGCCCCCAGGCTGTAGCCGATCAGGGCCACCGCCGTAGCCTGCAGGCCGTCCCCGAAAGAGAAGGACAGGCTCATCACATTCATCCCCACCTGGTGGGCGGCCATGGCGAAAGTACCCTGGCTGGCCGCCATCAGGGAGGTCATCATAAAGCCGATCCGCATCAGAAGCTGTTCCGCGAACACACTGTACCCCACATGGATGATCTGCCGCATGGCCGCCATCCCCGGTCGGATCTTTTGCTTCAGGATATAGGCCAGACTCACAAAATTCTCCTCTTTCCGAATGGACCACAGACTCATAAAGCCGGCCACCACCGTGCCGGATACCGTGGCCAGCGCCGCTCCCCGGATGCCCAGAGCTGGAAAGCCCATATGTCCCTGGATTAACAGATAGTTCAGAAGGATATTGATGGTGTTGGAGACCAGATTGGTGCGCATGGTGATCCGGGTGTTGCCCGCCCCCCGCTGGGCGGCGTTGACTCCCATCTGCACACAGTTAAAGATCATGCCCCCCATAACAATCTGAAAATACTGCACCGCATCCCTGTGGGTGTCCGACTCTGAACCGCACAGCCGGATAACAGGATCCGCAAAGACCACCGCCAATACGCTGATCAATGCCGCCGCCCCCAGGATGAATACCAGGAAAGTTGCCAGAATCCCATTGGCTCCCTCCTTATTCCCCTCTCCCTTGCGCCGGGCCACCAGAGCGGATATGGACACATTGGCCGCAAAAAAAAGCGCCAGCCCCACCATCTTGGGCTGGGTAGTCAGTCCCACCGCCGCCACCGCCGAGGAGCCCAGGGAACTGACCATCAGAGAGTCCACCAGCCCCGCAAAAGCGGTAAAAAAAGATTCCAATACCGCAGGCCAGGCCATGCCGACTGCTTTCTTTACATCTTCCCTGGGATAACGAAATCCTATCATTTGTCTCTCTCCTATTTAAGGTTCCGCATGTCTGAAGTTCCGAATCTACAAAAAGACCTGACAGGCGTCGGGCCCGTCAGGTCCATATTTATTTTACACCGCTTTTCGGATAATGCCAAGCCCCAAAGGATAGGGACCTGTGTGTACCGATATGGTGGCGCCGATCTGCAGGAGCAGAATGTCCTCCTCCTTCAGCCTGCCTCCCAGGGCCTGGGATACCAGACGGCGGTACTCCACCGCTTCCTGATAGTCATATCCGTATCCCACCGCTATGCTGAATCGGCTCACATCCTCTCCGCTTTCCGCCAGATAAGCCTGCAGCAGGGAAATGGTCTTATCCAGGTTCTTGCGTCTGCTGCGGCCGATGCCGCTGGGGAATATCTCTCCCTGCTTCAGCGTAATCACCGGTTTGATCCCCAACAGGCTTCCTGCCACGCTGCTCACCTTGCCGATCCGCCCGCCATGGGCCAGGTATTCCATATCTCCCACAGTGAAAAAAATCCTGCCTGTGCTTTTTATTTCCTCGATCTTGCGGATGGTCTCCTCGTAAGTCATACCGCTCTCCTGGCACTTGACCACCTCCAGCACCAGTATCCCCTGCAGCACTGTATTCACGGTGGAATCAATGATCTGTATACGGGCCTGGGGCCTCTCTTCACGGATGATCTGCAGAGCGTTCATGGCCGACTGCATGGAGCCGCTGAATTTTGTGGTGATGCAGATGCAGATTATGGGCATGTCCTGCTCCACCCAAGGCATAAAGGCATCTACATAATCCTGGGTCGAAGGCATGGAAGACTTGGGATATACCCCTTTGCGGTCCACCATCTGCTGGTAAAAGTCCCGAATGCCGATGTCCTCAATCTCCTTGCAGTAATGCTCATCGTCAAAGGATACGTAAAAAGGAACCACCGAATATCCCTTCTGCTCCGCCCACTCAGGGGGCAGATCGCAGGAACCGTCTGTTATGATATGAAATAACTTACTCATAGAAAAAAATCCTTCCTCAGCTCTACATACTGTGCGTTCCATGCCCGGGTATCCTGCCCGCATTCCATCCGGGCTCCTCCTGCCCGTATGCGGACAAACCCGGAAAATATTGGCATGGCTATTGCTCATAAGTAGTCTAACATGAATACTTTCTTTTTGCAATAGGTATGTAACATTTTGTAGTTCGGATATTTTTTCATGTAGTTTTTAAAACTATTTTGTAAACTGTGCCTTAAACCATCTGCCCGTATCGGACAACTCCTGGTCGCTCCAGTCACTGAGTTTGCCGCATCCGCTGCTGATCAGCGCCGCCGTCTCGTTCTTGTTGCTGGCGGCCCAGGCCACATAACTCACGCTGTATTGGTCCAGCAGGTCCACCCACGCCTGGGCCGACTTCTCATCAATGCTTCCGTTGCCGGAGGCGTCACAGATGCTGCACTCACTGACAAACACCGGCAGACCGTCCTTCAGCGCCTTCTCCAGATTCCCCCGCAGGTCCTCCTTGTGGGTAGCCGCATAGAAATGCAGAGTATACATAATGTTGTCATAACCCTCTATGGGGTCGGCGGCGGCATCCCCGATCAGCTGGCTCCACTGGGGCGTACCCACCAGAATGATGCCGTAGGGATCGTTGGCCCGGATCACCGGGATCACCTCTTCCGCGTATTTTTTCACATCCTTCCAGGACACGCCGCCATTGGGTTCATTGCAGATCTCGTAGATCACATTGCCCTGGTCCCCATATTTTTCAGACATTTCATCAAAGAAGTCAATGGCGTCCTCTTTGTGAATATTGGGATTTCCCTCCCCCAGCACATGCCAGTCTATAATCACGTACATGCCCTGGCCGGAAGCGTACTCCACTCCCCTGTCTATGAGTTGTTTCAGTTCCTTCTTATCTCCCCCATTACTATATCCACCATATTCATCACTATACATGGCCAGACGCATCAGATCCGCGTCCCAGTCGCTGCGAAACGTGCGAAAAGTCTCTTCCGACACATATTCCGGGAACCAGGCCAGGCCATGGGTACTGACGCCGTGCATCTGGTAGGCTTCCCCGTACTGATCCACCAGGCTGCCGTTCTCCACCCGCAGCCGCCCGTGATCCCCCACCGGCGTACCCTCCGTCACCACAAATCCCCCCAGTTCATCCCCCGTCCGGATCTCCGGACCTTTGGCTCCCTGATTTGACATTCCCTGACTCTGTGCCCCCTGATCGGGCCTTTGTCCGGTCTCCTGTCCCGGTGTCTGCCCGTTTCCGCTACTTGCCGCCGGAGCATTCCCGTCCTGTACGTCAGAAGAATCAGACCGGGGCAAAGGCGCATCCCCCAGAGCAGCGGTGATCTTCCCCTCCGTCGTCTCCGCCTCCAGAACCGCCTCTGTCAGTTCCCGTTCCTTCTCCGTCACCACGGTAATGCCGATCCCCTCCACTCTGCTGTTCTCCCAGATTTCCTGATTAAAGTCCGCAGGCGTGACGATCAGGTTTTCTCCTTCCGTCTCCAGTTCACAGCACCAGTAAGAATCCACCCTGCAGCCCTCAAAGCCGGGCACCGTAATCTTCCAGTCCGTAATCTTACTGCCGGAATCATTTATGATGGAGACCAGGTACTGGCAGTAATGGCCCTCCTCCCCATCCCAGCCGCCGTTTAACCGAAAGTCCAGACTGACCGATGAAGAACCTTCCTCCGGCCCCGGTTTGTCCTGAGCGCTTTCGGAAGCACCGCTGCCCTGTTCCGGCTTGTCCTGAGCGCTTTCGGAAGCGCCGCTGTCCTGACCCGGCTTATCCTGGGAACCGTTCTCTCCCTGCCCGGTCCCATTCTGAGACTCCGAAGATTCCACTGAAGCAGTTTCCCCATGATCAGGCAGTTGGGGGGCTTCCCCCGCAGCAGCCATAGGACTGCTGTCCGTTTCCAGGGCTTCCCCCTGCCCCTTGCCGGGGAAATAGCCCAGTGCCCACAACAGCGCCAGCGTAATCACCGCTCCCAGTGCAATGCCCGCCAGCAGGCTCAGCGCCATATTGCGGGAATATTTTTGTTCGTTCATTTCTCTCATGCTTTCTCCTCCACCAACAGGGGCAATTTATAATCCCGGCCTCCGTTTATGCCTTCTTGTCAAACAAGGAAATGTGTCCGTTGTCCGCCATATTGACAAAGGTGTACTGATCATTATGAGGAAACAGCAGCTCCATATACAAATTTCCCAGCAGACTTTTTACTTTGTCCGCATCCATATTCTCCACCGGAAAATCATTTATTTCCAGGCGCTGCAAATTCTTCAGAAGGGTCTCTATACTCTGCCATTCAAAGGACTCCTGTTCGGATTCCTCCTTTTGGGGGGCCGCGGCCTCCGGTTCCATAATGGACTTTATTTCAGGAACCTTATAAATAACGTTTTTACAGGTTTTCTCAAAGCACTCCGGGTCATACGCAGCCAAATAGCCCAGGTCGTCCATGGTCAATGTTCTTTTATGGTGTATCTTAAGATATATATTGATCAAACGCGTGTCCTTTGCCATACTCCCTCCCCCCTTACGTCCTTCCCCTCTGTAAGAGAAATCCCTTCCCTATACAAGTAAGGCAGAACATCTTTATATGCTCTGCCCGTCCCGCAAATCAGTCCCCTGTCCGCCTTCACCTCTGTCTCTTTAATCTTATTATACACAGCCCCGGGGGAAATTGCAATTTCAGAATTAATATTTTATTCTACATTTTCTATTCCACATACTCCAAAAATCTCCTGATATACTTCTCCGGCATTATGCCGCTGCGCATACAAACGTTCCACTCCATGCCCCGAGCATCTCCGATACATATATCCGTCACAAACTCTCCCGTGAACACGCCTCCGGAACTCATATTACTGAACTGAATCAAGGGCAGCAGCTCCGCGATCTCCTCGGGAGCGGTAATGGAAAAACTGTAAACCGAAGGCACCTGTGTAAACTGCGTGCTCCCTCCTTCCGCCTCGTTCTGCGCTGCCTCCGCCGGCGGCAGATCCGGCAGGCTCTCCGGATATACCCCAAAATAACTTCTTATGCACCGCTCCGCCGGGCTGATATGACTGTCTCCCCTGTACCAGTACTTACTGGCCGATATATTAAAGGTGAGGATCTTCACATCCTCTGTCCGAAAAGGCAGACTGTCGGTCAGGATGCCGCTTTCTTCCAACACTTCCAGAGTGTGGGACATATGGTCCATTATATACAGATACCGTATTCTTCCCTCCTGCATCCTCATGGCAATCTGCCCCAGCAGCCGGCCCTCCCCCAATATGACTGCCTGGGGATTTTCCATCAGATCCTGGTTGTATGCCTCCGCCACCTCCCGAATCAATTCTCTCCTGTCAGTCTCCGTCTCGCTCTGCCCGTTTATCTCCCAGCAGAACCGCATACTGGTACAGTTGTCCGTCATCTGCCCCTTCACATAATAAGCGGCATCCGCATATTCCTTACTGCACAGCAGAGGAAGCACCACATCCGCGTCCCACTCATAATAAGAGTATCTGCGGGTATAGCTGTCCCCATTGTCCAGCATCACCCGTACCGCAAAATTGTCTCGGTCAAACCGTTCTCCGCTGTAAGCCTCCTCCACCCTTATATCTTCGGGGCTGTGTGTCCGGCCTTGGGCATTCTCCACGCCTCTCTCCAGAAAGTCGTAAATCCGGGCCGCATCCGTAAATTCCATCCCGTACAGCATCTGTTCCAGGCTGTAATTGCCATAAGATCGGCAGGCAATGGAAGCCGCCACAATCTGTTCCTGATCCGGCAGATAACGGTCATATCCCATCCAGTCTCCCTGGAATCCAACACAAACCATCAACGCGGCCCCCATAGCCATGCCCATACCCCACTTATGCCGGAAAAATGCCTTGAAGTCCATGGAAAACACCACATCCGAAACACCATAGCACAGTATGCCCCCCAGTAAGGCTCCAAAAAGACTCCAGACCGTGTGTCCGTTGCTGTCTCTCATCAGGTAATACATAAAAACCCAGCCGCTCATACCGCCCAGGACACTGACAAAAAAGCGAAGCGGCCCTGCCACCCACCATAAAGTAAGACCCCTTCCTGCCCGCTCGGAGGGCCTTCTGAGATAGGCCAGCCATGCCAGCGCCCCCAGGGTCAGAGCCATGGCCAGGCATTTGGGCAAAATGGCGGGGAAACCGTTCCCTACTTGAGAATCATTGTCTAAATAAGAACCCAGCAGCACAAAAGGAGCCGCCAGCGGCGAACCATAGCTGGCCAGAGCCAGCCCTTTCATTTCTGCGTAATGGGTGTGGAAAAAAGTGGTCGTAAAACCCAGTGTCAGCCCATAGGCGGCGATCACGCCGCAGCCCAGGATAGAAGCCACCGCCAAAGTATTCAGCATATTGCCCGTGAGCATGGTGGCCAGCAGCAGCAGATGGTAGATCAACAGAAACAGGACCATAAGCACCGCTGTATTTTTGGCTGCCTCCAGTATCAGCCCGAGAATTCCTCCACTGCCTCCCACCCTGGCCAGCAGAATCCCGGCAAATACCAGAGTCAGAACCGTACAGAACAGATAGGGAACCAGCCAGATCAACAGGCCGTTTATATATTTGATCCCAAATAACTGCGTCTTGCCCACAGGCAGACTGTGATAGGTATCCACCATGGATTTCTGCTGCAAATAGTGAAAACACTCCAGTCCCACCACCACGGCCCCCAAAATAGCGATTATACTGGCAGCAATTACCAGCCCTTTTCCGAAAAAATTTATCATCCTTTCCGTGGACTGGGCGATGGCTTCGGCCTGCTGCCGGGCGGTCATTTCGGATGTCAGCATTCGGACATCCGCGAAGGCCACATCACTGTAATTCAGCAGCCACAACACAGGCATGGCCAGAAAGTTCCCCAGCAGGGACAGCGCCAGCATCCAGACTTTGTGCCGCAGATCTTCCTTCATTCCCTTAAGAAATAAGTGCTTTGATGTCATATCCGTTTACCTCCGTCTCACTGATAAAGATTTCCTCCAGAGAAAGAGGAAGCAGTTCATAAAATACAGGATTCAGCAGTTCCATATACTCCACCAGTACTTCCCGGGTACCCCTTATGGTAAAGGTATACAGCGTCCCCCTCTGATCCATGGTCACCACCTCCAGGTTCTTTCGGATATGTTCCAGGGTGGCCTGCGTCTTAACCACACATTGTACCTTGTGCAGATTCAGTTTCATATCATCCAGATCTCTTGCAAAAAGTATCCCTCCCCTGTGCAGCAGTCCCACATACTCGCAGATATCCTCCAGTTCCCGGAGATTGTGGGAGGCAATAATGGGAGTCAGCCCCCTCTCTTCCATCTCCCGGGCAAACAGGGCTTTCACCGCCTGCCGCATCACCGGATCCAGCCCGTCAAAGGTCTCGTCACAGAGGAGATACTTGACGCCCGCGCAGATACCGCAGAGCACCGCCAGCTGCTTCTTCATTCCCTTGGAAAAGGTGTCGACCCTGCGCCCTGCGTCCAGGCCGAATTTCACCAGCATTTCCTCGAACCGCTTCCGGTCGAAGGATGGGTAGTAGGTTTCGTACAGCCGGGCCATGTCCCGGGGAGTGCCGTTTTTGAAAAAGAACATCTCATCGGAAATATAGAAAAATTTTGCTTTCACACGGGGATTGTCATATACTTTCGCCCCGTCCACCAGCACCTGTCCCCTGTCGGCTTTCAGCACGCCGCAGAGCAGCCGCAGAAAGGTGGATTTGCCCGCCCCGTTGGTTCCGATCAGTCCAAATACATGCCCCTCCTCAATCCGGGCCGTGATCTGATCTATCGCTTTGATATCCTCAAAGCTTTTCTGTAAACCGGTCACTTCTATCATAATTGCCTCCTTCCGCACTGCCGGGTACTTTCTTCCTGCTGCCGGATACTTCTCCGCCCGGGGGTGCTTCCTTCCCATTGCCGGGTGCTTCTCCGCCCGGGGGTGCTTCCTTCCCGTTGTCGGGCACTTCTCCGTCTGGGGCTGTCTTCTCTTCTTCCTTGGCCTGACTGTATACCTGGGTCAGATGCTCCCCCAGAATCTCCTGTGTAAGCCCCGCATCCCGGGCCCTGCGGGTCATAGCCACCCACGCCGCCAACACCCGGCGGCGCTGCCCGTCCCGCCATTCCCGCTCCGGCGCCACAAAGCTGCCCCGTCCGGTAATAGTATACAGATATCCCTCCTGTTCCAGCAGGGTATAAGCCCGCTGCACTGTGTTGGGATTGATCGCCAGTTCCACGGCCAGGCTTCGGACGCTGGGCATCTTACTGCCCTGCTCCAGCCCGCCGCTGACAATCAGCCGCTCCAGCTTCTCCACCATCTGTTCGTAAATAGGGCGTTTGTCCCGGTAGTCCAGCAGAATCATGGGATTGCGCTCCTTTCAAGTGTATTAAGTCTCTTAATACACTCAATATAACATATTCCTTTCAACCGCACAAGAGGTTTTTAGAAAAAACGCATGGAACTGTTGGCAGGACGCACGTTTTCCTTGTTCTCCCATGGATTTTGTGCTATACTTTTTCGGAAAGCGTTTTCATATTTCTAGCACCAGCAAGGACAACTCTACGCCGTCCAAACGGGAAGCCATAGTCTATGGTATTCCATGTTAAAAAAGGAAAAAAGAAACGAAAACTTCAAGTAAAGAGAGGACAAAGAAATGGCATGGTATGACGAGGCAGTTTTTTATCACATATATCCCCTGGGGATGTTGGATGCTCCCAGAGAAAACTCTTACGGGGAGCCGGTTCATCGACTGCCCGCCCTGCACCCCTGGATCGGGCATTTGCAGCGGCTGGGGGTAAACGCCCTGTACATCGGGCCTTTGTTTGAGTCCGTAGGGCATGGCTATGAGACCACGGATTACAAAAAACTGGACAGTCGCCTGGGAGACAACGAAGATTTGAAAAATTTTGTGGCTAAATGCCATGACGCTGGCATCCGGGTAATCCTGGACGGCGTGTTCAACCACACCGGCAGAGACTTTTTCGCCTTCCAGGATATCCGGCGCAACCGGGAAAACTCTCCCTACAGAGACTGGTACTGCAATGTAAATTTCTGGGGGAACAATGAATACAACGACGGATTCTCCTACGACAACTGGGGGGGCTATAATCTGCTGGCGAAACTGAACCAGCGCAATCCTGCGGTTCGGGACTATATCTGTGACGTGATCCGCTTTTGGGTCAGCGAGTTTGACATTGACGGCATACGCCTGGACGCTGCCGACGTACTGGATTTTGACTTCATGAAAGCGCTGCGGCATGTGGCAGACGAAGTAAAGCCCCAGTTCTGGCTTATGGGCGAAGTAATCCACGGAGACTACACCCGTTGGGTCAACGAGGGCACGCTGCATTCCGTGACCAATTATCATCTGCACAAGGCTCTCTACTCAGGCCATAACGATCACAACTACTTTGAGATCGCCCACACGGTAAAGCGCCTCTATGGCATGGGAGGCAACCGCCCCGACGGGCTGAAGCTGTACAACTTTGTAGACAACCATGATGTGGAGCGCATCTACACCAAGTTAAACAACAAGGCGCACTTCGCCCCGGTGCATGTGCTGCTGTACACCCTGCCCGGCGTGCCCTCCATCTATTACGGCTCCGAGTTTGGCATTGAAGGAAAAAAAGAAAAGTTCTCCGATGCCTCCCTGCGTCCCGCTCTGCGGTATGAGGACTATGCCAACGCCGTCACGGACAATCCGATGACCCGGCTCATCGCCGCCCTGGGCAAAGTGCGGAGACAGACAGGAGCCCTGTCCTATGGGGATTACTGTGAACTGACGCTGACCAATCGCCAGTATGCCTTCTCTCGCACAGCCGGAGAAGAGACCGTGCTGGTGACGGTAAATAACGACGAGAACAGCGCTTCCCTGACCCTGCCCGCAGGCAGCCATGCCGCCTATGTGGGGGCCCTGTCCGGGATGCGGGCAGCGGCAGATAACGGCAATATCACAGTGACTCTTCCCGGGTGCTCCGGAGAAATCTGGCTGCCTCTGGGACATGGGGAGGAAACGCCCGCCATAAACGATGCGGCTTCTGATGCTGAGACAAACACTTCCGTAGGTGATGCGGCTCCCGATGCCGAGACTGGCGCTTCCGTTTACGATGCGGCTCCTGAGGCCGAGGCAGACGCTTCCGTATGTGGTGCGGCTCCCGAGGCTGAGACAAACGCTTCCTCCAGCGATTCCGCTCCCACACGGGCCGCCCTGGAGGAGGCCTTTGAGAAAGGCCGGATCGCCGGACTCCAGGAGGCCATTCTGGCCATAATGAGTAAAAACGGCCCTGTCACCGACCAGATGCGCCGGGATGTCACCGACAATGTATACCCTGACTCTCTGCTGAACTGGGTCAAGAGTTTCCGATAAAGTGCTATTACAGCCAATACAAATAGGGAGAATAGACAATGGACCTGGGAATGCCGACCCTGATTGAATTGCCTGAAGTAGAAGACTGTGCCGCGCTGTGCGCGGAACTGGGGCTGCAGTTTGTGGAACTGAACATGAACATGCCCCAGTTCCAGACAGGCAGCTTGGAAGAAAGCCGATTGGCAAAACTCTCTGAAAAATATGGTATCTATTACACCATCCATCTGGACGAGAATCTGAATGTCAGCGATTTCAACCCCCTTGTGGCCGAAGCCTATCTTCATACGGTGCAGGAAACCATCATCTTGGCCGGAAAACTGCATATCCCGGTGCTGAACATGCACCTGTCCCAGGGCGTCTACTTTACGCTGCCTCACAGGAGAGTATACTTGTTTGAGGAATATCTCCAACAATATCTGCGCAGCATTCGCCTCTTTCGAGACAAGTGCGAAAAAATGGTGGGAACAGGGGATGTCAGAATCTGTGTGGAAAACAGCAGCGGATACACGGCTTTCCAGCGGCAGGCCCTGACCATCCTGCTGGAGAGCCCGGTGTTTGGCCTGACCTTTGATATCGGCCACAATCACTGTATCGGGGGCAGGGATGAAGCCCTGATCCTAGAACATCGCGACAGGCTCTGCCACTTCCATTTCCACGATGCGCTGCCCGGAAAAGACCATCTCCCCCTGGGAACGGGAGAAATTGATTTACAAAAATATCTGCGTCTGGCTTCCCGGACAGACTCCCGGATCGTTTTGGAGACCAAAACCATTGACGGCCTGCACCGGTCCGCACGCTGGATAAATGCTTCTGTTTAAATGAGCCGCACATCTATTGCCCTCTCCTGGCCGCCGTCAAGAACTATTTTGTAGCTGACTTTTTTTCCAATGTAAGACCGATCAATACCCGGATTGTCAAATTCATGGAATTCCCACAAAAACCACCAGATCATGAAGCGCTATATCCGCTGATTCAATCTTACCGAAATTTTTAATCATTATATGCAAAACCAAAAAGTGCCCCCCCCTTTACCGTTTTTAGTATTATTTGCGCATCCGTGCTCCCAGCCGTTCCCCAAGTGACTATAATTGTAACATTTTCCCTACTTGCTGTCAAACATGAGACCTGCAGTCCTTTCAGCCTGTTTCGTCAATCCAAAGTCTCCGCTCCAAGATTGCCTACATTTCCGCCAGTTGGCAGTCATGCTTTTTAAAGAAATCTACTCTCGGTTCCAGATACTTTAATTTATGACTCTCCACGTCTGCAATATAAAAGGAAACCGGCTCAAATATATTACTCCAATCCCACAATTCTTCTCCCAGATTTAGATATTCCCTGAACATTTCACATCCTTCCGGTGCAATTGGATGAATTAATATTGCCATTACCTTACAAGCATAAAAACAATCAATAACAAGTTGTTTTCTGAATTCCGCATTGTCCGCGGCATCTGCAATCTTTACATTGTTTACCCAATGCTTGTTTACCCCCCGGATAAAGTCATCTAAAACATAAGAGATACGATGAAACTCATGGTTATACATATAACGCTCATAATCAAGAACAGCTTTCTCTGCCATAAGTCTTATTTGTTCACTCACATCGCCCTCAGGAATTTTTCCGTCACAATTATTCTGAATAGCATAGAAGCAGGTTCGGATTAGTCGGTTATACACATTGGTTATTAAATTACCATCTTTCAGAACCATATCTACGCCAACCCTGTCTTCCTCTTTCATAAATACCTGCGGTTTAAAGCCTACGCTTTTGGAGGACAGACCCAAACTCATAAAATGCATTCGCAGCTGATCCTTGGTGTAATAATTAAGCAATTCATCTGCCATAGGAGGCTTCAATTCGGAACTGCTGCTGGCTTTTGTATCCATATACAATAAATGTCGATTGGCTATGATGTGAGATAAGTGTACTTTCTCCACATCCGCTGCTTCCCCTTTGGGAACCTGTAATCCTGTAAATAACCCCGTCTGAGCGATGGCATAGAAATAAATATTATCTTCTCCAATAAACTGATAAACTTTAGATTCCTCATCATACCACCACCTGGATAAGTCGTCCTCTTTTCCCTGCTCTTTCAAATATGCTAAGGTAAAGGAAATCGGCGCCCATAGCGATTCAGGCCATACCCAAAAGGTGAGGTCTTTTAATCCTTCACATTCCGGGAATGGTATCCCCCATTCTACATTACCGGACAGCCGAAAGGGAACCAGTGTCTTTCCGGAAGTATAATGAATGTTGCTGGCTTCCAATACATTTTTAGCTTTGTCACGATCATCCAGATTTTCAAATTCAAATACAACAGACGGTTTCTTTTCCTCATCGGTTAATTTATGAGGGGGCAGCTTAGCTGCCAGTTCTGCCAGGTCAACGATATACTTTCTTGGTACATATAGGAACGGCTTTTTCAAAAATTCTTCTACGGTTTCTAACTGATACTTACGCGTATTTGTATTCTTTCGCAAGAAATCGTTATATTCCTTTACTGTATGGATACAATATTCCAAATCGAAATACCAGTTTTCCACCTCTCTGAGAACAGGTTTTTTATTTGATAAGCAACTGACAGGATTGATAAGTTCCGAAGGCAAAAACTGATGTCCCAATGAACACTCATCGGCATACGCATTCTCCGAAGTGCATCCTGGTATCGGACATTTCCCTGTTACTTGCCTTCCGTTTAAAAACATCTTTTTTTCTTCATCATAAAACTGAGGCATGGACATTTTTTTAATATATCCATTTTTGTATAAAGTGTGAAATATCTTCGCTGATACCTGCCTGTGAATTGAACCTGCTTCTCCCAGCGCCGATGCTCCAAAGAAATTTAAGCTGATACCATAGTTTTCCAGTGTTTTCTTCTGATTCTCATGATTAACGCGGACATAGTCTTCCAAAGTACCTTCGTACTCTGCCTCCTGCAGCTTGCGATAGCTTTCCATAATGGGAGAACCATAACAATCTGTTCCTGAAAGAAAAATAACATTATCTTTTCCGATTCGATCTCTTAAAAATCGGGCAAAAATATCTGCATGTATAAACATACCCCCCACATGCCCGAAATGTAAATTTTTATTTCCATAAGGCATACCTGCCGTAATAATTGCCCTCTTAGGGAATATGGGTCGTTCATTTGAAGTTAAGCGCTTACATATCATATCATTCTGTTCCTTTCTGTTATTTTCTGCTATTTTCTGTTGTTTCTCGTTATTTCCTTCAGTTATCACCTCTCACTGTTCCGGCATAATATACCCCTTTCCAAATAAAAACGGCCAAAAACTCGTATTGAGCTTTCGACCGTTTGGTTCAGATTAACCAGGATAAGACACTTGTTATGAACACAGCCCAAAAAGCCCGTTGTCAACTTTGACAATAAGCTGCTGTTGCTGGTTGATTTTGTTTATAGTAAATGAAAATTTACTCATTGGCTTATCTTTCCTTTTGTTTTGTTAAATTTTTTAATGCTAATTCAGAGCAGGGAGCAATACAATACCTTCATAGATAAGTACTGCTATGTTGGATATTATATGTTGCATAAATAATATTCATTCTTAACCCTCGCACAAACCTTTCTGCATATAAAATTCACTCAGATACGTACCGTCCTTGAGTTTGAAGGCATTCGGCTTTTCAGAGACAACACGGAATCCGAATTTCTCGTACAAATGCCTTGCCCGGTCATTACCTTCTATAAACTCCAACTCCATAATCTCAATTCCTCTGTTTTGTGCTGCTGCAACAAGTTCCTCAAACATTGCAGTGCCGATTCCAAGGTTCCAGTACTCTTCAAGAATTGCAATGGCAATGGTCGCCCGGTGCGAAATTTTCATATCACTTCTAAAGCTGATCTCGCAATTTCCTGCAACTTCACCGTCAATATAACAGGTGATGCCCAAGGTATCGGGAGAGGAACGCAGACGGTTTACCCATGCCTCTTCCTGCTCGACGGTCATGGTCCATTCTTCGGGATAACGTATGAGAAAATCAGTCTCACCACAGGATTTCTTTATATAGTTCAGCAACTTGTCCGCATCCTCAGTACGCGGACTTTTTAAGATGGCTGTTCTGCCGTCTTTTAAGGTTATCTGCTTATCTTCAAATAGCATTGTGATACTCCTTTCAAGCCTTACACAGTTATTTTCATTCTGCCTTCCATTCAAGATACCCGCTTGTAAACGGAAGATGGTCGAACTTCTTCGTTCCGATATGAGCAAATCCATTTGCAATGTACCAGTTCTTCAATACGATACTTTCTTCGATAATGCCGATCTTTATCTTTGTACCACCCAGAGATATCACCTTTTCCTTTGCAAAATCAAGAAGAAGTTTTCCGAATCCATTGTGTCTATACTCTGGCAGAACAGCAAGGTTGTGAAGTTCAAAGGCATCGTCGCTTTCTTTGGATAGCGACATATATCCGATAATTTTCTTTCCGTCATACAATGCGTACATATGCCATCCCCAATTCATCTGTGTCTCAAGAAAACACAGTGGAATAAAACTTGTATGCTTGGGGCAATTCTCCTGCGTCAAACCAAACTCGTCAGCCACTGTTTTGAAACTCTGGTGAATGACGTCCAGGCACATTTGAAACTCCGATGATTTTACTTCTGCTATTGATACATTCATAAATATCCCCTTTCTCAGAAAATAAAAAACAGTGCATTCGAATTCTCCTTCGACTTGCACTGTCATCATCCTAAAATCTTGTAGTCCAATAACCGACTATACTGAAATTCGGATACGACAATACCAGCCCGGCGAAGTCTGTACGAATTCGATGCGCTGCATAACAGTAGTTATATTGTGCATGGAGGTATGTACTGTCATTGTTGTATGCCCTTTCGAAAATTTCATTAAAAATATCACACCTTCGCGTAAATGTCAATACATAATCAAGATTTTATGAAAAAGTCCAACAATACATAAAAGGTGGTTCTCACGTCCTTGCTCTAATGAAAGGGGGACTTTTTAGCCCCCCTCCCGCAGATATGCTATCCGAAATTCACCGCATTCCACAGCAAATTCCTTCTCTAGTTCCTTTTCTCTTTAACCTTAAAATAAATCTGGTAAGGTTCATATCCGACTGTGTTCAGCTTCACGAAGCTGATGCCGGGATCCTGGTTTTCCGTGCGGTAGAATGTGCGGAACTCTCCCCATTGCCGCTCCGTATCCGGGGATAACTCTTCCTCCGGCCGCTCTCCCTCAAGATACAAGATTCTCTCCTGTCCGGTTATTCCCGCCAGCACATCCGGCCCATATCGGAACGCACCCATGGAGTTGTCATCCGGCAGCGGAATAAAACGCAGACCGATGGGCAGATACAGTTCTACCCTGTCTCCCTCCTTCCACATTCTGTCAATCTTCACAAAATGATCGGTTTCTTGGGTCGTCAGCAGTTCTTCCCCGTTTACACAGACCCTGGCCTCCCCGGTAATCCAGTCCGGCACTCTCAGATGCAGGGAAAAAGCCGTCTCCTCCGGAACCTCCAGGGTGAACACATATTTTCGGAAATCCGGTCTGTTGGCATAGGCCCCGGCGATGGCATTGACAGTCTGCCGGGCATCGTTTACCGAAGAACTCTGAAGGCTGCCGTTCATATAATCCTGTCTCTGACGCAGGCATATTTCTCTGCCCTCTATCTCAAAACGCGCCTCCGAGTTGGCATACTGGGTCACAAACAGGTCTTTTTCCTCCTGGTAGTACATGCAGCGATTTAATGCGGCATTGGCCTGCACCATAGTGCCGTGACAGCAGAAAAAGCTGTCCATCTCCCCCGCCCAGTCCTTTCTGCCAGGAGCCTTCATGGGCAAAAAATAGGTCAGCAGGCCCACGCCCGGCTTTCCGTCATGAGACTCTCCCCGCCAGTAGCTTTGCGCGAATATCCCGTTTTGTACATTGTATTCGATATAGTGCATATAGCGGGGATCCCCGGTATGCCGGAACAGGAATTCCGCCAGCCGTACCATATTATAAACGGTACAATGCTCCTGGTTCTTATCCCCCAGCCTGGCTTTCAGCTTTTTCATGGGAGTCCAGATCTCGCCCTGGGTCTGGCCTCCCGTCACATAACTTCCCCTGTCTGTCACCGCACATTTCCAATAGCTGTTCACAATAGCCAGCCACTTTTCTTCCCCTGTGACTTCATAGGCCCTGGCACAGCCCAGTATCTCGGGAATCGTGGTGTTTGCGTGCATGTTTGTAAGAACGTCTCTGCCTTCCAGCAAGGGCTCAAACAGGCGCTGGCGATAATATCTGGACAGCAGTTCCCGGTATTTTTCATTGCCTGTTATCTCCAGAAGTTCAGCCCATATTTCCAGCATACCGCCGGTCTCCACATCCAGAATATCGTCAAACTCTTCCCGGCTGTAGGACCCGCTCCAGCGGTAAAACCAATCCGCAAGGCCTTCTGCAATGGAAAGCGCACTCCGGTTATCCATGTACTTATATACGTCCAGCAGCCCCATAAAAAGTTTATGCAGATTGTACTGAGGAGCCCAGATGTTTCTGCCCTTTCCGATCCAGTACAAATATTTTTCCGGGATGGGCGCCACCCAGCCGCCGCCGTTTTCCTTCTGACAAATCTCCAGCTCTTCCACAACCCCGCAGGCTTTTGCCCAGAGTTCCTTATCCCCGGTCTCATGATAGCGAATCGCCGCTGCCGACAGCCAATGTCCCAGAAAATGTCCCCGCAGCTGGCAGGAGGGATCTTCCCAGCCCCCCATGGCTTTAGGGTCCATTCCCCGCCCGGAGATCCGTCCCGCCTCCAGCAGATAGTTGCGCAGCAGATATCTGTTTTCCAGTTTCATCAGGTATGTCCTGTTGTCCTGCTCCCTTCTAAGCAGTTCTCCTTCCTGGACCGCTACCCGGTTTCCTTTCAATTCCTTCAACATACTATTTCCTCCTGATTTTAGTTGCGCATCTCCCCTTCCGGCGCACTTTTCCGGCGAAGAATGTCTGCGCCATACGGGGACATGCTGTTTTTTAGTTCCGCAATTCCCACGCCCCTGCTATGATTCATCGGTGATATATCAGCACCACGTCCCCCTCTCGGATCCGGCTGTCCTCCCGGGGCTGGAGATTCTTGTTCCCCCGCTTCAGCATAATCACATGGCTGCGCCGGGAGATGTCCAGATCCCGAACCTGCATGTCGATCCAGGGATGCTCTCTCTCGATGGCCACCTCTTCCAGGCTGGCCTCGATGCGCATACGACACATGCTGCCCAGCACCATCACGTCCTCGGCCTGGATTTTCAGATCCCCGTGGGGAACCAGCACTTCCCTGTCCCGCAGCACGGTGGCCACATAAAGCCCCTGGGGCAGTGTGAGCTGTTCCAGTTCCCGGCCCGCAAAAGGATGCCCCAGCGTAATCTCCAGAGTCACAAAATCCGCGTCCAGACTGGTGACGGTCCCATCCTTGATGCTGGTATAATACTCCACAAATCCCGCCGAGATAATACCCGTGGGAATGGCCACCATGCCCACCCCCAGAAAGGCGATGACAATGGCCATTGCCTGCCCTCCCACCGTGACGGGATAAATATCTCCATATCCCACTGTAAGCAGCGTGGACACAGACCACCAGATGCCGGAAAAGGCATTGGAAAAATGATCCGGCTGGGCCTCATGTTCCAGGCCATACATGCACAGGGAAGAGGCCATCATCAGCACCAGCACCAGAAAGATGGAATACAGAAGCTGGCCCCGCTTCTCCTTCAGTACCGTGGTGATCACATGAAAAGCGTCATACTTGGCGTTGATTCGGAACAGCCGCAGGATGCGCACCACCCGGAACATGCGGAAGGCCACCGCCCCGCTGGGGAGCACAAAGGGCAGAAAATAAGGCAGTATGGTCAGCAGATCCACAGCGCCGTAAAAAGAGCGCATAAATTTCAGCCGCGCCTGCCCGCGCCCTTCTTCCGGATACAGATACTCCGCCGTCCACAGCCGCAGAATATATTCCACCGTGAAAATGACAATCGTAGCCAATTCCAGAGTCTGCAGCAAAGATTCAAACCGATTAAGCTGTGCGAAAGTCTGGCAGAAAGTAATCACAATGTTCAGCAGGATCATGCATACAATAAATATGTCGAATGCCAGACTGGGCGTATCCGTCCGGTTCCCGATCTGAATGATTTCAAATATCCGCTTCTTGACGTTTTCCAGATTTTTCAATGGACTAGTCCTCTCTCAATCTGTCTCAGGCGGCCCGGCTACGCATGTACATTTCGTGCCGCGCCTCCTCGCGCCGCAAAATCATGGGGCTCCCCGCAGAGCAGCCCACCGCCTGCCGCTTACTTCATAAACACAAATGCCTTCAGTGCAAACAGCATACGTCCTCGGAAGAAACCGGCGATCCAGTCCGACGGGTCCTCCTTGTCCGCACTGTTGTGGTAGCCCGTGGAAACCGTGAAAAACAGAGCATGTCGTCCCGTCACCTTCTCCACAACGGCATGTATTGTGCCGTCGCCCTTTCCCACCGGACAGCAGCCAATCTCCCGGCCCTCCTCACTGTCTATGCGGATATGTAATGTGCTCTCACAGCCGCAGCCCTCCACCATGGCGGCAAACTCCATGGTCTTGCTGGAATAATCTTCCCCAAAGTCAAAATACTTGTATCCGATCACACTGTTTTCGGTGATACCCGTGACCACCCGTTCAAACACCGATTTCTCTGTGACATACGCACCGCCCTTCAGCACACAGGCGATATCCGCAGGGGTCTCCCTGTAAGGAGAAAGCGCCTCCTCAAAGCCCAGAGAGGTCATCTCCACCGGCGGAATGGTCCCGTCCGGAAGAATGGTAATTTTTTCCACGCAGGCCCTGCGGGAAAAGACGCTGTTGTTGGTCATACGATGGTAAAATATATACCACTGCCCCCTGATGCAGGCGATAGAACCATGGTCATTTCCCCCCGGATACTCCACTCCGTTGTCAATGATATACCCTCTGTAAGTAAAAGGCCCCATGGGGCTGTCCGAAGTGGCATAGGCCAGCCTGCTGCCTCTTTTTGGCGAATAGATCAGATAGTATACATCCCCCACTTTCCGCGGAGAAGCCGCTTCAAAGAAAAGACTTTCCTTCTCGCAAAATCCCTGCTCCTCCTGTATTTGGTTGGGAATGATATGATCGATGCAGGTCCCGTCCAGCACTTCGTACATATTGTCGGGGTTGATCTGAGCCATAAAGGAATGCTCAAAACCGCAGTAAATATACACCTTTCCATCATCGTCCACCAGGACGCCGGGATCCACAAACCATCCGTCCTGGCAGATTTCGTCCGGTATGGTATACTGATATCTGGACAGCAGCCGGAAAGGCCCCTCCGGCCTGTCACTCACCGCCACGCAGCCCTTGGCCCCAATGATATAGGCAAACAGATAATATTTGCCGTCTTTCTCCACCACATCCGGCGCGTAGAGTTCATTGCCCTCCCTGGTCCAGTCCGTGTCAGCCGGATGATCCCTGTCCGCCAGAGTATGAAAAATATCCCCATGGCAGACCCAGTCATTCAGATTGTCCAACGGCGCGCTCCAGCATTTCAGCACATAATCGCAGAACCTTCCCGATCCCGCCTTGTCATGGGAGCCGTAGATATAGACCCGCTCCCCGAATACTCTGGGTTCCCCATCGGGAATATACTCCCAGTTTGGTAGATATGGATTTGCCATATAAAACCTCCTTGCATCTCTCCGGCATAACGTTTATCCCTCAGCCATACCTTCGGCATAGCCGCTTCGGAACCGTCCTGCCGTATATTGTGTTTTGCGCCCGTCACCGATGCCGGCCATCCGCTTAACATCGAACTGTTTGTGCTTCCGCGTCCCTTTCGGCCAGGGCCGTTTTACTCATTGTAACATAACTCCCCTGACCTTACTACTCCCATTCAGGCATTCCTGCAAAATTGTGTGCATCATATAGATTTTCGTCATATAGATTTTTCACTTTCCCTCTTCCCTTTTATCTCTCTTTATGATATAGTAGGTGCATGGAAGCATAGCTCAGCTGGGATGAGCGCTCGCCTGACTAGCGGGAGGCCAAGGGTTCGAGCCCCTTTGCTTCCATTTTTTATGTAAAGCCGCAAATCAAGGATTTTTTAGTAAAATCAATGGTTTGCGGTCTTTTTATCAGCATGGTTTATTCTATGTATTAATGCCTCTTTAAGGACTTTAACACCGATTTTTGTCATCAATAATGCAGCTAAAATTTTTTCTCTCTTTACTTAAGTTTCAGACTCTTTCCCCACAGACAGGCTGCGCGTTTTCGGTAGAATCCCCCATCAATTAAAATAGCTGTTTTCATAATGATCTCCATAAACAAATAAAGCCTTAGCTATCAACGGCTCCCGTATCTTGGAAAGCTTACTACCTTAGGCTTATTTACAGTAATGACCCGCCGCACAGCAGCAAAGAAATTGACCTTTTCTTTCTTGTATGGTATCCTCATTTTAGAAAGGAGGTTTTCATGTGAGCGAAAGTAACCCTTGAGGCTATTGTGGATGAAAACGGATGCAGCACAGTAGTAACGGATACAGAAGAGACATATATAAAAAGTCGCTCAATTTCTGCTCAGAACATGGACTTGAATGGTTCAGGCACCACAGGAGCAAAAAAAGATAAGAAAACAGTTGGTTAGACCCCAATGAAAAAGGAGACTCTTATGGCTTACTTTTTTACAGCTATATTTTTACTCAGTCTGGTATTTATTTCATTTTTTCTCGTAATGGCCCTGATAAATGTCATTCGCAAGCGCCGACCTAAAAGGCCTTTGATTTCCGCCGGTATATCGGCTGTTGTTCTTGTGATTAGTTTCGCCGGTGTTGGAGTAACAGCGGAACCTGCTTCCAGAAACGGCCCAGGTTTAGACAGTGCTGGTATTGAAGCTCTTGCGCCTGATACAACACCAAATATAGTTATGGCCGCTGCTTCTTCGCCGCCGACTGCAAAGCCTGAGAATTCAACTCCGGTGCCCACGCTGGTTCCCACACAGGCTCCTACTCCGGTTCCCACACAGGCTCCCACTCCGGTTCCTACACCAGAGCCCACACAGGCTCCCACTCCGGTTCCTACACCAGAGCCCACTCCGGTTCCCACACAGGCTCCTACTCCTGAGCCCACCCCTGTACCTGCAGAGACTCCTGTAAACCAGGGAACGGGCACTGGCTCACAGGATAATAATTTTAACACCTATGACAATGCTGACCAACAAAATACCACCGATACATATGTGCTGAATATAAACCCAAAATCAATGAAGATACATTATCCAAGCTGCCGCTCTGTTCCCAAAATAGCTCCTCAGAATTATTCAACTTCAAGCGAATCCTTAGAAGAGCTAAAGGCAAGGGGCTTTACAACCTGTGGAATATGTTTTAAATAAGGCAGTCACACAATAAAACTTATATCAGATAAAGTAAATCGGCCGCCCCTGAAACCTCCCCCTGACAGGCAAAGGCTCAGAAGTCTCCTACACGGAAAACACTACCCGTTGGAGCTCTGAGCCAAAAAAGGAAGAATTGGCGGCTTTCGTTATCGGTTAAACTCCACAATCTGCGGCTCTTCTTTCTTTACGCCTGATACTTCTTCACCCCAAAGGACTCAAACACGCAGGCCCTGGCCTCTCTCAGATCCTTCAGCTCCCCTGCGGCAATCATCTGTATGGCCACATTCCCGATGGCGGTGGCCTCCCCGGGTCCTGCGTACACGGGCAGGCCGGTATTCCGGGCCGTGAGCCTGTTTAAGTATTCCGCGTTGGACCCTCCTCCCACGATATGTACACAGTCGAACTTCCGCCCTGTAACCTGCTCCAGCTGCCTGGCCGTCTCCGCATAGCATTTCGCCAGGCTCTGGTAGATCACCGCCGCCACCTGGTCCACGCCCTGGGGCACCTGCTGCCCGGTCTCCCGGCAGGCGCTGCGGACCTCCTCCGTCATATTGTCCGGAGCCAGGAATCGATTGTCATTGCAGTCCACCAGGGAGGCAATGTCACACTTTGAGGCCATCTCACAGATCTCCCCAAAACCAAGATCTCCCCCGATCTCCTTCTTCACAGACTGAATCATCCACAGGCCCATAATATTTTTCAGACAGCAGAACCGATCCCCGCAGCCTCCCTCGTTGCTCAGTCCCGCCGCCCTGCACCCGGGCGAGCAGTCCGCCCCAGTGAGCTCCGTGCCCATAAGGGACCAGGTGCCGGAACTGATATAGAGAATACTGTCGCTGTCCGCAGGAACCGCCGCCACGGCAGATGCGGTGTCATGAGTTGCCGGCACCACCACCCTGCAGTTGTATCCCACTTCCTGCTGCACCTGGGGAGACAGCTCTCCCAGTACCGTCCCGGGTGTTACGATTTTCTGGAATATTTTCCCCGGAAATCCAAGTTTTTCCAGCAGCTCCCTGTCCCAGTCCCTGGTAACAGGGCTCACCAGCTGTCCTGTGGTGGCCTCGGTGTACTCCGTGGCTGCCACGCCGGAGAGCAGGTAGTGGAAATAATCCGGCATCATCAGCATGGTCTCCGCCGCTTCAAGCTCCCCGGGTTTCTTCACCTTCAGGGCCATCAGCTGGTAGATGGTGTTGAACATCTCCTTCTGAATCCCTGTCCGCGCGTATAGCTCCTCCTCCGGCACCAGTTTATATACTTCCTCATCCATTCCTTTGGTGCGCCCGTCCCGGTAAGCCACTGCGTTTCCAATACGGCGGCCCTCCCCGTCAAGCAGCACAAAGTCCACTCCCCAGGTGTCCACCCCCACACTGACAGGGATTTTGCCCAGCTCTGCACATTTCTTCATTCCAAGCTTGATCTGTGTAAAAAGCTCCTCCACATCCCACACATGCTCCCCGTCCTTCTCCACCATTCCATTGGGAAAACGGTACACCTCCTCCAGCTCCATTCTGCCCTTCTCCAGGTGCGCCAGAATATGACGCCCGCTGGAGGCTCCTATGTCAACTGCCAGATAATAAGGATTCATTTGTTCTGTCTCTCCTTCCCGTACACATGCCATTTTTCAAACTCGCGCTTAGGAACTGTTAAAGAATTAATCTTTACAGTTCCTTATGATTATACCACATTTTCCAGGATAAAGATAGCTGAAAATCCCGAAAAACCCACGGCCATTGACAAGGACCCTTTCTGCCCATATAATAAGAAACAGTTGGTAAACAGAATGGAGGTATCTTATGAAGTATGACGTTGTAATCGTTGGTGCAGGACCTGCGGGGATCTTTACAGCCCTGGAGCTGGTCCGGAATAAAAAGGATAAGAAAATCGTAATTGTGGAAAAAGGCCGCCCCATTGAGCAGAGACACTGCCCCAAAGATCAGACCAGAAAGTGCATGTCCTGCAAACCTTTCTGCCATATCACCACCGGTTTTTCCGGGGCCGGGGCCTTCTCCGACGGCAAACTCTCCCTCAGCTGTGAGGTGGGCGGGGATCTGCCCTCTCTGATCGGGGAAGATTTTGCCCAGGAGATGATCCACTACACAGATCAGATCTATCTGGAATTCGGCGCGGACCAGCATGTGGAAGGAGTACAGCAGGGCCAGGAAGTGAAAGAGATCCGGCGGCGGGCCATTCAGGCAGGACTGAAACTGGTGGACTGCCCCATCCGGCACCTGGGCACGGAGAAAGCCCAGACCATCTACAAGGCCATACAGGACTATCTGGAAGACCAGGGCGTGGAGCTGATTTTCGGCCATGAGTGCCAGGATCTTATCCTGGAGGACTCCCGCTGCCTGGGCGTGCACATCACCAACGGCCGGGAGAACCGCGAACTCTATGGCAGCCATGTGGTGGTTGCAGCAGGCCGCCGGGGCGCGGACTGGCTGGAAAAACTCTGTGCAAAACACGGCATCCTCCACACCCCCGGCACTGTGGACATCGGTGTGAGGGTGGAAGTGCGCAACGAGATTATGGAGCGGGTGAACAATGTACTCTATGAATCCAAGCTGATCGGATATCCCCGGCCTTTCAAGAACAAAGTGAGAACTTTCTGCCAGAATCCCGGCGGCTTTGTGAGCCAGGAAAACTATGACAATGATCTGGCAGTGGTAAACGGCCACTCCTACAAAGATTTGAAATCGGACAATACCAACCTGGCCATACTCTGCTCCCACAACTTCAGCGAGCCCTTCCACCAGCCCATTGCCTACGCCCAGAAAGTAGGGGAGCTGACCAACATGCTGGGAGCGGGCCATATCCTGGTACAGCGCTATGGGGACATCCTGGACGGCAAGCGCACCTGGCCCAAGGAACTGTCCCGCTCCAATGTGAGGCCCACCCTGCCGGATGCCCAGGCGGGAGATATCACGGCAGCCATGCCCTACAGGGCCATGGTCAACATTATCAATTTCATTCAGGCAGCCGACCAGGTGGTACCGGGGTTTGCAGCGGAGGAAACCCTTCTCTACTCACCGGAGCTGAAGTTCTACAGCAACCGGGTGAAGATGGACAAGGACTTCAACACCAACATCGAAAATCTGTACTGCCTGGGAGATTCCAGCGGATGGACCAGAGGGCTTATGATGGCCTCCCTTATGGGTGTGCTCATGGGACGCAGACTGGGGCGCGACTAAAAAAGCTCTCAGACACACTCCAGTGCCCGGCAGCACAGCACATTTCTACCTGCAGCCAAAGGGCGGCCTGTCACAAGGCCGCCCTTTAGCTGCGCAGCTTCCTTATTCCGGTGTGGCATTTGCCCCCTCAGGGTACACCAACCCCTCTCCTGTCAAATCTTCTCTTCGGACCACTGTGACTTCTCCCTGGCCGCATTGGATCTCCCTGCCGTCTTTTGATAAGACGAAAGCATCCCCGAAATTTTCAAGTCTCACGGCCTTCAGCTCCTGGGGCCAGTGATAGCACTCCGCCTGGAAAGCGGAAGGAAAAAACCTCCAGTCACACTTGCCTTCAACCACCACAAGAATGCTGTCCATATACATGCCCGTATGTACTATGACCTGCGCCTCCTCCAACACAGCTTCCTGGGGCTTGAAAAAAGCTTTTCCCACCCCCATGCCTCCCAGCATCTCCACATAGAGCTCCTGGGGCTCCAGCATTTCCAGAATCCGCCGCTGCTCCTCCTCTTCCCTCTTTTTCCCCAGAGCCAGACATTCTTCCAGATCCAGGCTGATCCCCAGTACCCCCAGGGCCTCCCAGGTGAGCTCTGTGTGCTTCATATTAAGATACGCCAGATCAAGCCTGTAACAGCTTCCCGAGCTGGTATACAGATCTATCTTCTTCCCCTCCATATCCGGCACAATCCTTTTCACCGGAGAGGTATGAATGTGCTGCCCTGCCCAAAATCTGGCATTTCCATAGCAGTTTCCCTCCCCTAAAACCATGCCGTCTTCCACCTCCCGCAGAAACCAGTTCCTCAATTCATACATTTTCTTCCACCCCCGTTTTTTCTTCTGTCTGTATCATACCACAAATTCCGCTCCGCTGCACACCAATCGTGGGATCCGCCGCAATAATTCCCGGGCAGAAAAATTCGGAGCAGAAAAATCTGCCCCGATTCTCTAAAATTGACTTCCTTATCCTGCGCTTAAACTATCTCTCCTTAAAAGTGGCACAGGCCGTGCTCTCGCAGTCGCAGGCGCCGCAGCCTCTGATATCCACATGTTCCGCATGGCATTTGTAATTGGTGTTATAGACACATTTCACCGCTTCACAGTCAATGCTGATGGTCTTGCTGGGATGGACCACGGAACTTTTAAAGGAATCCGCTCCCTCTTTTCTCTGACTGAAGCTCTCACAGCAGGTGCCGTCACAACTGCAGGCATGGGCTCCACCCACCATAATATCCCCCTTGCAGCACAAATGCTCCTCATTATAGCTGCAGTTTTCCACTGCGCATTTTAAATCCGCCATATCTGCCTCCTTCTGCGCCGCTTCCCCTGCGGATCCACAGCAAGCGGCGCTGAAAACGGCAGATCCGGACAGTTTCCATCTACTGGCCCCGGGCCGGCTTTTTCCTGCCGGAATCTGGGGAAAGTAACTTTCTATCGGAATTAGTATGCCACATTCCGGAGGCAATATTCTAAAATCCAGAGGCGCAGAATTGAAAAAAACATCTTTCGTTGACTGTCAGGGTCAATTTTCTGCCCCCGGATCCATGACCGTCCCCATAAAGACCGGCACCATGGTCCTGCAGTCAACAATCATATATAGAAAAGGCCGATCCAGGTATACAGTCTGAATCTCCTCTGCGAAACCCCCGCCGCCCTCCTCCATTTCCACCACGGTGGCCGCTCCTGCCCTGGTCCCCCTCTCATCCACCGCCATAAAAGTCTTGTGCAGCACCTGACTGATGTAGACGGGGCCCTCCACAGAATATCCTATGCCTGAAAAATCCGCCCTGAGTTCATCAAATGCATTCTGCATCCCCATCTCCTGGAGCGCTTCTTCCAGACTTATGCCATACTCACTCTTATACTTTGGAACGGCGGCGTCCACATACCCGGATACAGGGGAAAGCAGCATTTGCCGCAGCCCCTCCCCTGTGAGGGAGGCCACATACTCCGAAACAGTGAGTCCTTCCCTGGGAAGCAGCGCCACATAAGCGTACTCTCCCTCCTCATAATATTTTATAAATCCCTCTGCCTGCCCGTCTGTGAGATATTGGGACTCTGCAGAATGCATCATCTCCACTTTCTGCACCGTGCCGTCCTCCCTGGTAAAATCCCTTTCCCGCACCTGATTTTCCCTGTAAATCTCCTGCCACTGGGCGTCAAAGACAAGAGCGTTCACCAGATACATCACCGCATCCGGAGAAACTTTCGTGACTATCTCCCGGATCCTGCCATCTGTGCGCTCTTCCACCCACTGGTTTATGTCTCCTGCCACGGAAGCCTCAAAGGGAACCTGATAGAGACCTGCATCAAAATAATCCTGGTTTGCCTGAAGAAACTCCTGCTCCACGGTAAAGCCTTCCTTCTCCGCGAACCAGATGGCATTTGCCAGATCCAGTCGGTACTTCTCACCCCTGGGTAGAGCCTCCCGGTAGGTGTGCAGCCACTCTGAGAGCTCCTGTACTGGCATACCCAGAACAGCCTCCATCTGGCTCAGTGTGTCCCCCTCTGCTCCGTTTGCCGTCATGGCAAGGGCGGAAGCCACCGACAGCGGCGACAGCAGCACATTTTTATCCCCCTCCAGAACCTGCTGCAGCAGACGCACTCCAAAATCCGTCACTGCTTCTGCCCCGCCAGGATTCTTGCCGTTGTCTCCCGACGGCTCCTCAAGATTCCCGCTGCTGCCTCCCGACGGCTCCTCAAGATTCCTGGCACTGTCCAAATCCTGCATTAAATCCCCAGGTATTCCCGTATTTCCGCACCCTGCCAGGACCGCCGCCATAAACGCCGCCGCACCCGCTCCGGCCAGTATACTCCTGAACTTTCTTTTCCTCATAGTCTCTCCTCTCCGGCCGCCCTGATTCACTTCCGGACAGCCTTTCTTTTCCCTATAGACGAAAGAAAGCCGGAAAAGTTCTCGGAAGCCCTGCACAAATTTGATAAAGCACAGAAGCCAGCACCGATGCTCCCATCACTGCCAGACAGTAGATTACATCATTGGCAATCCAGTCCCTGAAAAAAGATATAAAAAGAGGATGAAACAAAAATATCTCGTAGGAATACTTTCCCAGCCACAGGGAAACCCTGTTGCCAAGCTTGAACCTGTACAGGGCTGTCAGCAGGACAACCACAAAAAGCAGAGAGGCCATATTCCTTGCCGCCAGGTTTCCCACTACCCCCCGACATAAAAGAATATTCCTATGGAAGCAATCATAACCAAAGTACAGACTGCGCTTTTCAGAAACGCCCTCCTGCACACAAAAATCTGCTCAAACCTGTCTTTTTTTATGTAATATACAATGCCAAGCCAAAAGCAGAGCGTACTTCCATACCATGGATTGTCCAACTGCAGCCAGAAGGCGGCGGCTGTAAAAAGCACCGACAGTCCCAGTAGAATCCAGTGCCCCTTCTCATAGTTCCGACAGAATTTTGCCCAGAGATAGAAAACAAGATACATGCCGGCCAGTTCCCAGACATACCAGTTCGTGCCATTAAAAAAGCGCTCCGGATTGAGCAAATTCCCCAGTTCCCCCATATTTTCCTTCTGGCAGCTGCGAACCAGAACCCCCACTGCAAAGACACCATATGCCGGAACCAGCAGTTTTAACAGGCGCTTTCGCAGGAACGCATCCAGGTAATTTTCTTTGCATGACAGACTGTACATAAGCCCATAGCCGGAGATGGCAAAGAAGACCCCGACAAATAATACGCCTGCCTTTCGGTTAGGATACAGAACCAGAGCGCCTGTGGCAATCCCCAGATGCCCCATCATAATCTCCACCGCACAGATTCCCCTGAGCGCAGCCGTATTTTCTCTGTTCAGCGCCGTAGGGGCCATTTCTCTTGAATATCTCACCCCTGCCCCCAACAGCAGAATCCAGAACACGACAATCAGTACCATATTCAACCCCTCCATAAAAACAGCTTTCCCAGTGCCGCCCCACCGGCCCTTCGTTTTTTCATGTACAGAATAACACGATTCTCTTAAAAACACAAGGTACAGGCCTGCTCTCCCTAAAGCTTGAAAAGACAAAAAGTTGACAGCCATAACGGTTGGTGATAATATAAATTATATGTTATTGATAAGGAAACTGATAACGAAACAGGCCAGAACAAAGGAGTGGTGAGCATGAAAACAAAATGGAGCAAAAAATCTGTGATTATCATGGCAGTGGCTGTTGCCGCACTTTTATTCTTTGGGTGTCTCATAAGGTACTTCTTCCTAAAAAGTAAAAGTACCTCTGGAGAAATTTTCTTATACGGCGAAATGCATTCTGTCGAAAATATCTTAGAGAAAGAGCTTGAATTATGGTCTTCCTATTATCATGACAATGGAATGCGGGATTTGTTTATAGAGCTTCCCTATTACACAGCAGAGTATATGAATCTATGGATGAAATCTGATAATGATGAGATATTAAATTCGCTCTATGAGGATTGGCGCGGAACAGACATGCACTCTCAGGAAGTAATTCATTTTTATCAGCAAATTAAAAACGAGTGCCCCGAAACTGTTTTTCATGGTACGGATGTGGGCCATCAATATAACACAACAGGAAAACGCTTTTTAGAATATCTTGAGTCCACAGGGCAGCAGCAGTCCCAGTTGTACAGGCTGGCACAGGAAAATATGGAGCAAGGGCAGTATTATTATGAGCATTCCGACAGTGTATACCGCGAAAACACAATGGTAAAAAATTTTATGCGGGAATTTGACAGTTTGAATGGTGTAAGCGTGATGGGAATATATGGCTCCGCTCACACTGACATAGAAGCAATGGATTATGCAACAGCCTCTGTTCCCTGCATGGCAAACCAGCTCCATAGACATTACAAGGATGCATTGCATACAGAAGATTTGACTTCTCTTAACGAGGCCTATCGAACCGATATCATCATAATTGGAGAAAAAGAGTATACCGCCCTGTATTTTGGGCAAACAGATTTATCCGCGGTTCTTCCTGAATACCAGTGCAGGGAATTTTGGCGCCTTGAAAACGCATATGACGACTTTAAAGACAACGCCACAACCGGAAATGTTCTGCCCTATAACAACTATCCCATGGAAATTGAAACAGGCCAGATATTTATAATTGATTATACGATGGCGGATGGTTCTGTTGTGAGAGAATATCATCGATCAAGCGGAAATACCTGGCAAGGTTCTTATGTCACAGAAGAATTCACAGTGGAATAATTGCGCCGGCTGCCAGGATGACTGTCCACATACAGTTATCCTGGCTATGACACAGGTTATCCGGCAGTGGCAGTTATTTACATACTCTCTACTTTCTGTTCTGCTGTTCCAACGCGTGCTGCAGCATTTCCTGAATCTGATCCTCTGTAAAGGTAACACCATACCGTTTCATCATCTCAATGTTGGACAAACAAGTCTTTTCTACTGCTTCTACCATCTGCTTTTCTGCTTCTGCCATCTGCCTGGAAAATTCATCTCTCATTTTTATTGACTGCAGATTTAATGTATTCGCTACCATAGAGTCTACCTCCTCTTTAATTTGGGGATAATTATTAAATACACGCTGTTCCGCTTTTTGTATGGTCTCCAGTATCGCATTATACTCCCACTGCTTAATTATACCTTCATTATATGCAGAGTCCAGAACACCTATCATTTTCATATAAAAGATCTTTATTTCCCCTATTGTGGGAGGATGCCTAACTTCTTAGGATTATTTTTGTTGGTCGTAATATATACCACACAGGACTTGGGAAAAACAAATTCATCCATTCTTTTTTCTCTTTTTGTGTCCGACATTGCCAGATGGAAATCATATTCAAACATCCGAAAAGCCATTTCCTTATCATTGGAAAACTGACATTCAAAATGATACAGCATATTGTTCACCAGAAATGCCGTATCGCTTACCACCTTACTGCCGTCAGCATTATAGAATTCATTATTCAGCGAAATTATATCAATATCTGCATCATAATTTTCCTGAAAAGCCTCATTCCCCTGTTTCCTGGCTCATATCTTCCTCATCTGCTCATTCTTTTCTAATATAGAATAACATAGTACTCTTAAAAACACAAGATGAACGCAGCACTTTTAAGTGTTTTAAGATTCCAGTAATTTTCACTTTTCCCGTTTCCAGTCCACTGATATCCAGTCATTCTCCACATATCTGTCACATTCTGATTCTACATTAAAACTGCTCAAATCCAAAACAGAAAGACTTCCGCAGCCTTGGAAAGTACATCGAAAGCTCACTGCATTGATGAATTTCCGATATAAAAAGCAAACCCGCAGTAAGTAATGCAGGTACATCCCCATACTTACATTAAAGGAATTTTTCATCAAATTTACTCTTGATAATTATGCGCATAATGCGTATAATATAATTATAAGGAGATTACGGTATGAGATTCTGGGAAATAGAAAAAATAATATTAGCGGACGGATGGCAATTCAAGAAAGCAAAAGGTTCTCATTATTCTTACATCCATCCAATAAAACCTGGCAAGATTTCCATTCCGAATCATCCCGGAGACCTTGACCCCCGTACAATAAAATCTATTTTGAAGCAGGCCGGGCTGTAAAGCCCGGTATTGCAACACCATAAAGGAGGAATCTTCTATGAAATTAACTTATCCCGCTTGTTTCTATCCCTGTGAAGAAAAAGAAGGAGGATTTACCGTTGAAGTTC
>OFFY01000098.1_pt1 | contig 81836 bp, 56 predicted proteins | sample 1521481 | NCBI WGS metagenome assembly OFFY01 (sample SAMEA3504117, study PRJEB24116) | mouse gut metagenome | biome: mouse gut; feature: mouse-associated habitat; material: faeces | place: Denmark | collected 2011
GCTGTTCTTGAACCACCCTCTGAGGAAATTCAGGTACTTCCTCTGTACAGCCGCGTCCTGCTTCGCTTCACGGATCATCGCGTCCCACTCATCAATAATAAATACAAACTTTCTCCCTGTTTTTTCCACATAGCCGATCATGGCATCTTTCAGGCTTTTCCCCTCCAGCTCCGGATAGCTTTCCGCCAGTTCCTTATAAACCGCGTTGGCAATCATATTGGGCACTTTTGAAAACGGTAAATCCATTTCTGCCACATCTGAAATGAACCCGGTAATATCAAGATTGATCACATGATACTGATTCAAATGCGTCAGGTATCCTTGCGTCCGAGCGATCTCCTTATCATCAAAGAGTGCATGGGAATCACAGGAGCAGTCATAGTACGCACACAGCATCTTTGCCGCATAGGATTTGCCAAAACGTCTGGGCCTGCTGATGCAGGTCAGTTTCTCCATTGTCCCCACAGTCCTGTTGATCAACGCAATCAAACCGGTTTTATCCACATATTCCGACTGTAGGATTTCCTGAAATCCTTTATTTCCGGGATCTAAATATATTCCCATTGAAACCGCCCTCCTCTCCAACGTTCCCAGCTTATGACGGAGTTCCTGTCCCTTGGCATTTTCCTGAGACTCTTTTCACTCCCCAAAAGCATGAAGCCCCATAATAAAGATTACCAATGCCATAATCGATATAACAGTTCAGCCAATATACCTTCCCGCATATACCTTCCCGCAATTTCCAAATCAGACGACTGACCTACTTATTTATTCCTATTATATACAGCATTCCGGCAAATTACAATATAAAGCCAACGTTACGTTGAATATCTTAATACCATCCGCGTTACTTTTCACGGGGCGGGGAAATAAGACACGATAACAGGGGGCTCTTATGAGCCCCTCTTCCTACCTTTCACGCAGGCAGTGCCGTATTAGAAGGTTCTATATTTTCTGCTTTTGGCTTGACCGGCCTTGGCCTTTTGAAGATTTCCTTTATGGATTGATAAAGGTTGTTCTTGTCATCCGTTGCGAGATGGTCGATCACGCTCAGGCATTCGCAGAAATATTCCAGGTGCCGGAAGCTCCTCAGGGAGATAGCCTGGTTGATCTTCCCTTTCAGGACCCGGGCTTTCCGTTCGCATAGATTGTTATCGGGTTCCACCAGGGGATTGGACAGGAACAGGAGGTGGTTATGCTTATATTCCACCATCCGCAGGTACAGGTTGTACCCGTCCCTGTAATAGTCCGATGGAGGGCTGTCCTCATATTCCTTCGCCGCTGTCTGCACGATGGAATCGTACCGTTCCTCGAATCCGGCGATTTTTTCGTCCGCTATCCCCTCCGCCGGGGCCATGTTGTTCTCGTGTATCATCTCCCGTATGAGCTCCAGCATCTGCCCGTTCCAGGTGAGGCCTTTTTCATTCTCTATGCTGTCCTTTAAATAACGCTCTATATGCACCATGCACTCCTGATGGTCGGAGCCATAGCTGTAGAAGCATGCTTCATGGTCATGGATCAGGATCCCGCCGAAAGCCTCCACTGGCGTATCCTTGATCCCGGCATGCCCTTTGTGCTCCCTTGCGAAATACATGGTCGCCGCGCCATTGCTGCATACGACCACATTGTTGTTGGTCCCGTTGACCCTTGCCGCTGTGCCGTCCACATGCATCACCGGCGCGTCAAGGAGCGCCACGAACAGCCTGTCCTGCTCCTGCCTGCTCTTCGATGAGAACTCGCGGCACAGCCCGCTTATCATCCCAACGGAAGGCGAGAGCGCCCCGTCCGTCACGTCACGGACGAACTGCGCCGTCTTCTCCAGGAACTCTTTTTGTTCCTTGGACACGTTGCACCTGCTGTTGAGGAGGAAGAGGAGCGCCTTCATGGATTCGTCATAGTTCACGTCATCCATTACTCCGCATGGGAATGCGGAATGCACGTTCCTGCCCTTCTTTCTGTCATAGAATTCCGCCGTGCGGTATTCGGTGACCACCGGGACGATGGAGATCCCTATCGCCTGCCTGGAGATGATGTTCCCGGTGGGGACATATCTTGAGCGGTCCTTGAACTTTTCTTCCGCCGCTATCTCCACGACACGGTCCGGTTCCATCGGCTTGCGCGGATGGTGGGGATGCCCTGCCTGGGCACCCGGTTTCCTGCCGGTCTTTTCCCTGTTGTTCACGATCTTCTTGCGGTCGATGCATTTGGAGGAGGGCATGGAGGAGTTCTCATAATCATGGTTCACTTGTGCCGTGAGCTTCACGATGAGGCCCTGCGCCTCCTCCAGCTTCACCGCAGCCTCATAATAATCGGAAAGTGCCTTCTTCCTTTTTTCATCCAGTTCGCAGTTCCGGTTCTTCAGGCTCACCACCATGTCCAGGAGCTCCGCGATAGCCTTTTTCAGCTTTTCTATTTCTTTTTCATACTCTTTCCGGACATCCTCCAGCACGTCCATCCACTGTTTCGTGATCTTCTTGCGGGAGAAAGAGAATCCGTCCCGCTCTTTCTGCAGCTTCTTGATGGCAATGTCCTTCTCCCGGATGATCCCTTCGTAATCCGCGCGCAGCTTCTGGTAGGCCTCCCCTGACCGGAAGCTGGCAAGCTCCCGGCGGGCGGCCTGCAGCTGATAGGATAATGAAGTTGTCAGAAAGTATTCCCTGTCGTTCATGCGGCCTGCCCCTCCCTGCCTTTACTTCCCTTCTTCGCGGAATGCTTCTGCAAACAGCGCCAGTGCCTGGTCCTGCTCCTCGATCAGGAGCTCCTGGGCCTTGAGCTGTTCCTTGCACACATCCAGCTGTTCCTCCAGGATCCGGATGTACCGGTCCTGTTCCCGGATGAGTCTTGCTTCAGGACTCTCATGTTTCATCTACTGTCCCTCCATGGGTCTACTATAGCAGAAAACGGGGGAAAAAGCGAATGTGGATATGACTTTCTGCTTTGGTAAAGATTACCAGACGTTACAATTCACGGCCTAGCCGATTAGGATTTCTTAAGTTTTTTGAATTTTCATAACCATATAAATCAAGAGGTAGAAATGCCAAAAAGTGTTGAAATTTCGAGGGTACTGAAAAAGTCTGATTCTTTTGAAAAAAGAATTGGGCTTTTTTCAGTGTTGGCATTATAATAGAAGTATGGGGAAGGAGGATTCCGAAATGCTAAAAGATAATTCGCAGTTAAAACTATCCTTATCACCATATCAGGGGATTTACGATGCAATCATTCCTGCTGATCATCTTTTGCGGAAGATGAAAGAGAACATCGATTTCAGCTTTATAAATCCAATGTTGCGTAAACAGTATTGTGAAAATTTCGGACGCCCGGCAAAAGAACCGGAGATGATGTTCAAACTGCTGTTCTTGAAAAAACTGTACGACCTGTCCGATGAAACCCTGATCAGCAGCGCCCAGACAGATATGGCATATAAATTTTTTCTGGATCTGGAACCGGAAGCGAAAATGATTGATCCCAGTCTTCTCACAAAATTCAGAAAAACCCGTATTACAGAAGATATCCTGGAAGAGATGTTAAGAGAGACAATTCAGCAGGCTTTGGATAAAGGCCTGATAAAATCGGGAACCATTATCGTGGATTCCACCCATACAAACGCATCTGTCCGTGCGAAATCCCCTACACAAATTTTGCGGGACATGAGTAAACAGCTCCGAAAGGAAATTTATAAAAATGCCTTTGAATTATCGGAAAAATTTCCCGAAAAGCCATCCCTGGAAGCCGGACTGGAGGAAGAGATTGCATATACGAAAGAACTGCTAAAGGCTCTGGAGGAAGATGTCGCGACCTGTGGCAACGGGAAGGTACAGGAACTTTCCAGGGAAATGAAAGGGCTGCTTGAGGATGAAAAGATCAGGGATATACGTTCAAAGGATGACAAAGATGCACGGTTTGGGCACAAAACGCCAACGAGCACATTTTACGGATATAAAAACCACCTGGCAATGACAGAGGAACGTTTGATTGCGGGGATAAGCGTAACGCATGGAGGTGCGCCGGACGGCCAGGAGTTACCAGGACTGATAGAAAAGGTGCAGGAAACCGGGATAGAAGTGGCAGAAGTAATAGGGGATATGGCATATGTCAGCGATGATAATCTGGAAGCCTGTGGCGAAGGGATTACATTAATTGCACGGACAAATACGGCGGTGGCAGCGGCAGCAAACGGAAAACTGGAAGAAGGATTCTGTTACAATAAGGATGCCGGAATGCTGCAGTGTCCAGCCGGGGAATTGGCGGTGCGGGTAGAGAAACGGACAGCAAAGAACGGGAATACCTATTTAAGATATATATTCAGCAAAGTGAAATGCAGGAAATGCCCGTTAAGAGAAAGCTGCCGTGTAGGGAGAGGGAAATCAAAGGAACGAAGTTACAGCATTACCCAGGCAAGCGAAAAGAACCTGGAAAGACTAAAATTTGAGGAGAGTGAATATTTCAGGGAACGGATGAAGATTCGGCATCGGATTGAAGAAAAGAATGGGGAATTAAAAGAAGCCCACGGATTACGCAGAGCGGATTCGAGAGGGCTGTTTGCCATGGAACTGCAAATGTATATCACAGCATTTGTGGCAAATGTCAAGAGAATCACGAGACTGACGGAGCCGGTTATGCAGTAAGGAAACGCTTTTCCTTGCATGCTTTGGAGCAAATTTGTACACAGATGCTGTTTATATAGAGATAAGAAAACTCCCAACAAAAAAGTGGGAGTTTTTCAGTGCCCTCTAAAATCAATGTTTTCAAGGCCCGACAAGGCCACTTACTACACCATTTTGAAAGAGCCTTGAAATGACGCATAAAATCATCATAACTTTGATAGACATAGCATTACATCACAGTTCATCAGATAAATGCTGGCTCCTGTACTGGAATTTTTTAACCTGTATAGGAGTAGCAGGATTTTTCTTGATAATAAGAGGAATCAATAATATCCGGATAACCCATCAGAACGGAAGGGATGTGGAAGAAGCCATGAGCGTGATTGCGACCTATATGGCATCTGCTACAAAGGACAAATATGATGAGATTGCCCAAAGCATCCGGTATGCTCTGGCATCCAGTGAATATGGAGAGGGCATAGAGAACTTTATCCAGTATATCCCCAATACCACTGAAACCTGTTATACCTATATGGACAACTATCAGGCGCAGGCACTTCTTGTCTGTGCCAATACGGAATAGTTCTATTCCTTAGACTTGTATTGAGAAAGGGGAAAGTCCGGACAGCAACCGAGGGGGAACCATCATGAATTTTGGCTGTGATGAAGTCAGCTAGACCCACATTCACATTTCTCACAGCCCCAACAGACCGGATATGCTGGGATAGACCGTGGATGTGGTATTGTCAGTGTCCACAGGATGAAAACCCTATTCTGTGATGATTGCATCCGGAAGATTCTGGAAACGATGCAACACCAGCTGATAAAGGAATTTCTTATTTATGATACAGAGGAAAGAAAGTTTTATCCGATAGATAATGGAATGTCCATGCAGATAGGCGATTACAGTCTGGAGATTGAATACAAGAAGAGTGATTACAAAATTGACATAAATTATGCCAGTAAATAAAAAATCACCGTTGCAGAAACCGCAAATCGCCCATGAGGTGAAAAGAAAGCCTAAAACAAAGAGTAGATTCTATTTGATGTTGCGTATTGCAAGTTGAAAGATGCAAGGGCGTATGATATAATTAATCCGTAACAAATTCAAGTTAGGTATGCTATTTTTCCGAGAACTCTGTATTTATCTAGCTTTTCAAGGATTGGTATATCTAATAAAATTTGTTGGAGATTAATGTTAACTTGTATAGTTATACTTATTGCCATGCAATCAATTTAGGAGGACTGAATATGACAGTCAGTTATGATAAGCTTTGGGTTATTCTGAATGAAAGAAATATGATGAAAACAGATTTGGTTCGTGCAGCAAAGATTAGTACCAATGCAATGGCAAAGCTTGGACGAAATGAAGATGTACGAGTGGGCGTTTTGGTTAAGATTTGTTCTTGTCTTGGATGTACAATAGACGATGTCATGGATATTATTCCAGAAGAATAATAGTATCCTATTAATTCTAAATTACAGAGATTATAAGCAGAAAGAATGAGTTTGATAGTAAAATCTATGGTTATTATAGATACGATTGATCTTGACCAATAAGGAGAGGAACGGAATGGATAAAGCTTTTGATGCTGTTTTGCAAAGTGAGGTAGACGCTGCAGTTATTGCAAAATCCTCATATTGTTTTTTGGGAGAGCGATTTCGTTACCAATGTCTGTGTTGCGGTGAAGAAGTTTATCTTGCTGCAGCTGATAGCAGTGAGCGTTCTCCTCATTTTAGGCATCGAAAAGGAAATAATGATACAGAATGTGAACAATATCTTGGACAGTTGGACACAGTGGAACATTTAATACTTTTGAGAAGGCATAAACAGGGACATATAGAATTTTATTTTAACAGGGACAGAATGACATTCGAGATTTGTGCTTCTTTTACAGAAGAAGAACTTCAGGCGTATGAGAAAGAAAACAACAGGCTGATAGTATCTTCAAAATATTGCACTGATCCATTTCTCTCTATTCCTCTTAGTAAAGAAGTATTTGTTCCGGGCAGAAAAAGTTATTTTACCATCACGGAATTCTCAACACAGTATATTGTCTCCTTTGATTCCGGGATTAATAGCTGTACATATCAGGATGTAATGAGAGATATGAAGAAAATCAATATATTCAGAGTTAGGACGCAAGATGAACACTGCAGGCATCAGACATCATCACTACTTTATACAAATACTGAATATATTGGCATATCTGAGTATGAAGAAACTATGCAGGAACTTTCAACTTTAGAGTATATCACCTCAGAAGAGCTGTTTTCTTTTGTCACAGAAAACAGGGTGTTTTATGGACTGAAGTTTTCTGTACAACAAGCAGAATTTTCTGTTCGGTATTTCTTTCAGAAGCATGATTATCAGATAGAAACATCAGAATCGTTTAGCATTTTATGGCCACCGATTTATGTTAGAAATTCGCGTTCAATATGTACTGGAGATACAGTATATGTTCATTCAAGCTTTGAATTGATTCCCCATGGAAATATAAATGTAGATGATGTTTTTGCCCGGGAAATCAACAGAGATGTGCTGAAACTTCATGTTGAAGATGAAATCATTATACATGAAAAGAATATTGATATATGTATCCAAAAGGAAAGAGAACTGGGGATGGAAACAGTTCTGGAAGAACCTGCGGCTATATATTCTGACAGATATACCATTCCTGATCAGTACGACTACTTTTTATTTGACCAGAATGGATGCACACGGTTGAATCCAGGTTCAAACGTATATCTTTCTGAATCGGATCGGATTGTAGGATATAAAAACGGACATATAAAAGCATATGTGTATGCGTGTTCAAAAGAAAAAATGGACACAGGACAACTTATAAATGATATAGTGAAATATCATCCACAGTCAGAAATATTTGAACCGGATGATTTCATGGATGTCACAACAGACGAAATAGTCTTAGCGTACTTGGAAAACTGTTATAGGAGCGGACGGATTAATACAGTCGTTAAACAATACATTAAGGAGGGACTGCTTTGAATTATTTGACAGACCTTACAAAAGACGAAATTAAGTATGTTTGTACTGTTATCCCGTTTAAGGAGATATTCGAATACTTCAGAAAATATCCGAAGGAATTCGACAAATTACAAGGGGGATTCCGTGTAAAGTCGCTGAACGATGATACTGCAATCCGATGGCTTTATAACTTTCGTAACAGGGATTTTATTGCATCTTTTCTAAACAAGCATATTGAACAATGGATTGAAGAAATTAATGAGGAATTAGCAAAAGTACTTGAGAGCGGGCTTGATCAGGAGGCAGCTTATATTGATGTGCTGTCGCGCTCCTTTTTTTCTGGAAACGTTGCACTATTTTTCAAAATCAAAAGAGAAGAAAAATCCGAAGATTATCTGAAGGTTATGTGTTCATCTGTTTTTTATCAGTCTGCTCATCAAAAAGCAAATGAAGAAGAACTGGATTTTTTGAAGAAAAGTCAACGGGAACTTACTGATATTCAGGAAGAGTTGAAAAATCAGATTTTCGATGAAGAGAAGAACATCGAAAAATTGAAAAAAAAAGAGACAGAGCTGAAAAAAGAACTAAAAGAAAAAATAAAACAACTTGAGCAGGAACAGGAAAAGAGCACTCGTTTGTCTGAAAAAGTAGACAAATTGGAAGCAGAACTAAAAAAAGTTCAGGATGATGAGGTGTGGAAGACTGCGGAGATGCAACAGAAGATTGACACCCTTACATCCAAACTAAAGGATCAGGCCGAAAAAGCGGCAGGATACGAGACAAGCATCTCCGAATATGTATCCAGACTTTCTACTGCTGAGGATGACATCGAGACATGGAAAAATAAGGTAAGAAGTCGTGAGAAACAGCTTTTTACATATAAAGCAGAGAGAGCGACATTTTTATCAGACAAAGAATCAGATCGGAAGAAGATTAGTGAGCTTAAGGAAGCACTCGATAAAGCGCTTGGTGTTGAAAAAGCATATAAAGAATATCTTTCTGCATTTGGTACAAAAAAAGAGTTCTATCCGCAGAAAAATAGGGAGTTGGAAGAAACATTGGAAGCGCAGAAAAATATCGAGACTGCAGCAGAAGCTGTTTCAAAAAGATATGCAAATACTGACTGGAAGATACCGTTATGCCCAGAGGATATGGATGATTTTGATGAATATTTCAGCTATAACCTTGAAAATATCGGATTCGATATGAATGAGGATGGTTCATCAGATTTTGTAGATTATCTTGAAAAGAACTTTTTCTGTGGTATACCGTTGCTGATAAAAAGAGGACTAGGAATTAATTTGGCAAACTGTCTGGCAAACACGATTTACGGTGTGCCGATTGCAGCTTATTTGCTGTATTCGGAAGGTGCAGGCATACAGAAAATAAGGGAGTTTCTTGCAAATACTCCTGATCGAGTTGTCTGTATTGACGGCTTTATTGGGAACTGTAATGAACTGGAATTAATCCCAGCGCTCGAACAATATCGCAACAAGATTATCATCCTTACCTACATGTATGACAAGACGCTGAGCTTTATTCCGCACGAAATTCTTTCTTCGGTCCATTTTATCAGTGCAGATGTTTTTAGTTCTGTATTAAGAATCAGGGATATTACGGAGGACCCTTCCGAAGTAAAAGAGATCTCGTCTGCATACAAAAGCAATGCAGGAGCTGACAGTCGGTCACAGAAAATATTCTGTGAGATTGCATGTGAATGCGGATTAGGAATGGATACAGCCTATGTGATGGCTGACATGATTGAAGATGAAAATTATTTGAACGAGATGCTGATGTTCACGCTTCTTCCATATGTGTCCAAGGTTCTCGGGAAGAATCCTTACAACAGTTCCAAACGTCTTCAGAGGTATGCAGGAGAAGCAGGACGCTGTTTGAAGAAAGATATTTTGATGAGGTGGTTTGGATAGTGAATGAATTGATCAATATCATGGCAGATGACATAAATATACGCCCTTATACAAATGAACCGTCTGAATACTTTGGATACAGGGTCATCTATTCAGCTCTCGGTCTGTGGTGCCTTAAATCAGCACTCAGTGAAAAGGAAAATAAGAGAGGAGTTAGCAAGAACGCACAAAGCATCTTGTTACATGACCTGTCTAAAAAATATATTGAACTATGTCCAATGGCAAAACATTTTGTGTTTGCTTCAAGAAATACCAATATTGCTGTGTTTATCCGAAATATCTACGAACAGACAGGATATTTGCTGACACTCGATAATAATTACAATGTTCTGAATAACAGCGGTGAAACCATAAAAGTCTCTGAAGCAGATTATCTGTATCTTGGACTGCCAGAAACATGCTATATTGTAAATGGGCTTGGAATCCACTGCAGGAATGGTAGACATGAAGTAAAATTAAATGATTTTCTCGTACGTGATAGTTTGACACCGGAAGAATACTTAAAAGTAAAATATGATGAGTGCGATTTTGATGAGCGAGATATTAATGTGGAGGAACTGGAGTTTTTCAATCCGTTCTATTATGGAAACGTATACAACTCGTGGCATAGATACATAAAATCCAATATGACGATGGCACGGAAAAGCATAACAGGGCCATATTATAGAGTCATTAGAAAAGATGATGGAACGCTTCTTTATGCTGATGATAACAGTGCGGACGAGCTTGATGCCTTAACGGGAGCAGAATTCCGACGGTTATATGTTGCCCTTAGGAATCACTATGACAATCCGATGCAGATCCTTGTATGTCCAATAGATGAGGAATATTCCTATATTCGTATTCTTGGACAACTGCCGAATAGGGAATACTTTTATTTGCTTATGAATGCATGGCCAAGATATGGTTTCTCCGATCGGAGTAATTTTATCATACGAAACGAATTGACAGTACAGACTGCAGAAATCCTTGGAACAATAGGATTTACTGCGAGAAAAGGTGAATTTTATGGATAGAAATACGAACGGTGTACAACAGTACTACCAGACAATAAGGAACCGGCTGGTTAACTATATCAAGTCAGATTATCTTGCTAACAGCGAAACATTGCTTCTGTACGCAGACGAGCTTCTTGGAGAGATGTGTCCGAATGATATTAACATTGCAAGGGAACCGTACATTGAGACGTCCTCTTCCTACCGCAAGGTAAATGACGGTATCCGGACAGCTGATATTGAGAATAATGTTAAGGAAGTCCTTTTAAAGCTTGTTGATGCAGAACTCGGCATTTATTCCAACCCCTTTACTCATCAGGTAAAAGCTCTTACAAGTGTTTTGAATGGGAAAGACTTGTTTGTATCTACAGGTACAGGTTCCGGTAAAACAGAGTGTTTTCTTTGGCCAATTATTGCGCGTGCTATCGAGGAATCTCTTAATAGGCCGAAAGATTTTAAAATGCCAGCTGTAAGAACTCTTATTATTTATCCTATGAATGCATTGGTATCTGACCAGCTTGCCAGATTTCGAAAGATTATGGGCTCTAAAGAGTTCATGAACATCTTTACATCTTCTTCGGGAGCAGGACGTATCCCGCATTTTGGTATGTATACCGGAAGAACTCCCTATTCTGGAGAGTCAAAAAAACAGAGCAATATTAATCTTGCAGAGACATACCGTGAACAATATCTTGTGGATGAGAATGTTACAGAAGAAGAACAGAAAGAACAGATGAAAAAAATAAATGGATTCAAGAGCATCAATAAATATCCTGCAAGGTATGGCGGAGAAGAAGGCCTGAAGAATTTTATTGATAATCTCGAAAATGATATTCATAAACCGAGTCCTTATGATGCAGAATATATCACCAGATTTGAGATCCAGAATAATACTCCGGACATACTGATTACAAACTATTCTATGTTGGAGTATATGCTCATGCGTCAGATGGAAGCAGGTATATGGAATAATACGAAAGAATGGTTGAATAAATCAGAGAAAAACAGAATTCTCATTGTCCTTGATGAAGCACATATGTATAGAGGTTCCTCAGGCGGAGAAATCGCACTTCTTCTTGACAGACTTTTTTCGCGTCTTGATATTTCTCTGGAGAAAGTACAGTTTGTTCTTACAACTGCAAGTATGCCAGTAGAAGACGAAGGAGCCATATCCAACTTCTTTAACGGCCTTACCGGAAAGAAATATTCCGAATGTGTTCCTCTTTTTGGCGACAAAGAAATTGTTCGTAATGATTTTAAGGTGATGGCGGATGCTGCGGCTCTTGCTTCCATAGGAACAGGCCAGGTAACAAAAGCCGAGATTAGTACAAGAATTTGTGCTTTTGCTAAAAATGTGTTCCAGATTAAGTTACCTTCGGATATCTCCACTTCAGATGCACAGGAATGGCTGTTTGAAAATCTCTGGGATTATCAGGCATTTGTGAAGCTTTATGAACTGTGCAGAGACGGTGCAAAATCCTATACAGAATTAAAAACGAAGATATTCGGAAACAGTGAGTATGCAGGGGATGCCCTTGACGCATTGCTTGCTGTTGTTTCCCTCGCAAAAAAGAAAGGTGAGATTCTTTTTCCCGTAAGACTGCATATGTTTGTCCGCGGAATCCAAGGATTATATGCTTGTTCTAATCCGAAGTGCACCTGTGGGGCGAAATACTCTGATGAAGAAAAACTTCCTCTTGGTAAGGTGATTTCTATCCCACGTGAAAAATGCGGTTGTGGTGGCAGGATGTATGAGCTTGTAAACCATATCAAATGCGGAGCATTGTATTTTAAGGTATATGTCCAGAAGATATCCGGAACAGGATATTGGTATGCATTCCCGAATAAAGGACTGAGTGGTGGAGCGAATGACCTGACGGAGATGCTTCTTTACATTTGTCCAAATGAATATGAGACAAAAGGCAAAGATAAAGTGGGATATCTCGATCCTGTAACAGGAAAACTTTATCTTGACTATCAGGATGGCGGTGGACTGCTTAAAGTTCTTTATCCGGAATATGATGAAAAACACAATCGTTATATGTTTAGTACATGTCCGAAATGTAAAAAGATTATGCCGTTAAAAAAGCCTACAGATCTGGCAACAAAAGGTAACATTCCTTTTTATAACCTAACCAAAGCACAGTTTGAGCTTCAACCACCGGCAAAGCCTGAACTTATAAATGAAGGTAAGAAGGTACTTCTGTTCTCGGACTCCAGACAGAATGCAGCAAAGCTTGCACTTGATTTGTCCAAATCATCCGATGCGGATGGGTTCCGTCAGGCTGTTATGTTGGCTGCAAAGAAACTGTTGGCAGATGGAAGAGAACATTCCTTGAAAGAACTGTACAATATGTTTTTAGTGGTCTGTGTGGAGCAGAGATTGGAATTCTTCTCTGGTAGTAGTGCTGATATCTTCCAAGATCATCTTGAGAAGATTCGTAAAAAACTCAGACGACGTAAGGATATTTCAAAGGAAAACTTTGAACCGCTACCAGATGACTATTACGAGCAGTTGTTAACCTTTTTTACAGAGAGTCCGCGTTCTTTCAAGGATATCGGTCTCGGTTTTCTTGGGCCTATGGACGGAATTCTGGAAGATTGTGCTTATGAGCTTGAGGATGATTATGGCATTGTAATTGATGAAGAAATACTTCGTTCCGTTTTAGTCCTGCTTTTCTGGGATGTCATGGACGGAAGTGCGGCTCTTGGTAATACTATTGAGGATGATGTCAGAAGAAATCTTCCGGGGCGAAGTAAGATCCAGTCCTTTGGTCTTAACGGAGATTTCACGGCTTCCGTTGATAAAAAGTTCATTCAGATCGTAAAAGATATGACTGGACTTAATGATAAAAAGATGGAAGAGTTTTTGAACTGTATAAAGAACGATTTCTTTGGACCAGGAACAAACCAGCGATATTATCTTAAACTTGATGCGGTAAAAATCGTCATTACAGGCGAGGATTTTAATTGGTATCGATGTGAGAGATGCGGTAAAATTTCTCCTTACAAGCTTGGGGATTACTGCGGTTCTTGCTTTGAATCTAAAAATCTCCATATTATCACCAATGTAGATCTTTCCAGATTTGATTTCTGGAGAAAACCTGTGCTTGCTGCCATTGATGGTGAAGAGAAAATCCACACCATTGATACCGAAGAACATACAGCTCAGCTCTCTCACAAGGAAACAACGAGCGATATTTTAAGTAGAACTGAGGACTATGAGATTCGCTTCCAAGATATTGCTGTCGGCGAGTTTGGTGAGGATTCTATCGATGTATTAAGCTGTACGACTACTATGGAGGTTGGTATCGATATTGGTTCCCTGACAGCGGTAGGATTGAGAAATATCCCTCCTATGCGTGAGAATTACCAGCAGAGAGCAGGTCGTGCAGGTCGAAAAAATTCTGGAATTTCTACTATCGTTACCTATGCCTTTGGAGGTGTTCATGACAGTCACTATTTCAAGCATCCGGATGAGATGATCTCTGGAGAACCTAGAAAGCCATGGATTGACAGGGACAATCCGAAGATTAAACAACGCCATTATAATATGAAAGCGTTAAACAGCTTCATGTCGACGGATTTGATGCGCAGCAAGTTTGACAGTATTGTCAAGGTCGGTATCGTTACATTCTGTGAGAAATATGCAGATGCCTTTATCGAACATGTACAATCTCTTGATTTTCCGATAAATAGTACGGTCGAAGTATTTTGTAAGATAAGAGACATGGTACTTTCAGAAGGTAAGAGAAATGAGTATTTCAACGGAGATAAAGAGACTTCTGCATTTGATGTATTCTATTCTGAGGGATATATTCCTTCCTATTCCTTTCCGAAGAATGTCGTAAGATTCTGTGTGGAAAAGGATTCTGAACATGGGCGTAGGGCTCCTAAGGACATTAAATATGCCCCTGAAAGGGATATTGCGGTTGCTATTAGTGAATATGCCCCAGGGCGTTTCATTACTATCGATAAGAAGATATATAAGAGTGGCGGACTGTATTCAAATCCGAGACCGAAGGGATATGAGCATAATCAGGCAGAATACTATTTCACAAGTAAAGACTACAAGAAATACATCATTGTCTGCACAGAATGTAATTGGTTCGGCGATGGTCAGGAAGAATATACAGAATGCCCTTACTGCCATGCACCGGTGGAACGGCATTCAATGATTAAGCCGTGGGGGTTCGCGCCGGTTAAGGGGGACCCGGTCAAGTACGAAGACGAGGAAGAAGAAAAGACATATGCGGAAGCACCATATTATTCCTATGTTCCCAAAGATACGGAAATGCAAAATTATAAACACAGCTACATCCGCTTTGCAAATCTCCAGAATCGCAAGGTACTGACTGTCAATATGGGAAAGAAGAAAAATGGATTTAATATCTGTACTAAATGTGGTGGAGCAGAGGTGGCAGAATCGCTTCAGACGAGCGATTTTCGATTTTCCCAGCCGTATCATGATCGCTATCTCTGTAGACATGAAGGCACAGTTGCAACAAATATTTATCTTGGATATGAATTTCTGACAGACATGTTTATGTTAGATATTAGATATGATAATCAGAAGCTAGTATCAAACTATGATAGTGAGGAAAAGAATATTCTACGTTCCGCTGCAACGACTTTGCATGAGGCGATTAAAAAGGCAGTGTCACTTTCACTGGATATTGATTATAATGAAATCAACGGCGGATGGAGGACGCGTCTTGAGGAAAATGGTGAAGTACATATTGAGATGTTCTTTTATGACAATCTGACCAGTGGTGCCGGCTATTCTGCCCTTATTGGAGAAAATAGAGTGCTTGATGATGTGTTTTCAAGAACAAAAGAGATTTTGACAGAATGCACATGTTCTAAGTCATGTAGAAATTGTCTTGATAATTTCTATAACCAGAGAAATCACGATATCTTTGACAGAACGCTGGCTGCACAGCTCCTCGAATATGCTCTGAATAGAAAATATCCGGAAGACTATTCGGAAGAAGAGCAGGAAGTTTATCTAGCGCCTCTGAAGAAATTGATCAAAGAGTCAAAAAGTATATCTGCAAAAGATAATATTGTATTTGAAGTTATTCCTTCATTAAGAAAGCGGGAAAGAAATGAAAAAGGTAAGATGTATTTGAATCCATACAGTTTATCAGACTGGCTCCCCAATACTTTTATGGAGTATTTGGGAAAAATCAGTGAATAAATGAATGAGCAAAGGAGGTGAATATATGTTCTATTCCCCGTTAAGATATCCAGGCGGAAAAGGTAAACTGACTGAATTTATGAAATATATGATTGATCAACTTGGACATAGTGGAGGAACATATATCGAGCCTTTTGCTGGCGGGGCAGGTATTGCGATTGAACTCCTCATTCGGGGTGTTGTCAGCAGGATAGTCATCAATGACTATGATAAAGGGATTTGGTCTTTTTGGAAAGCTGTCCTTACTGAGACTGATCGATTTATAGCGGAGCTTGCAGTTGTTCCTCTTACTATGGAAGAATGGAACCGACAGCGCAATATCTGCCTCACACGAAATGATAAATACAGTTTTGAACTTGGGTTTGCAACATTTTACATGAACCGTACGAATCATTCTGGTATTATTAAGGGCGGTGTGATTGGTGGTATGGATCAGTCTGGATTATGGAAAATGGATGCCCGTTTCAAGAGAGAAGAGTTAATTCGAAGGATAGAGAGCATTGCTGAGAGAAAATCAGGTATAAAGCTTTATAATAAGGATATTAATAGCTTTATTACACGATATATTCCTCTGTATGAGGAAAATACACTTGTTTATTTTGATCCTCCGTATTTTAAGAAAGGGAAACAACTCTATATGAATTACTTTCAATTAGAAGACCATGTTCGGATTGAAAGAGCGATAAGAGATTGTGTAAAATGTGACTGGATCATTACTTATGATGATGCGTCAGAAATAAAAAGTATTTATAGGGGTTATTCGATATGTCTGTATGATCTGAATTACAGTGTGTCCTCCAAGTGCAAAACAAGTGAACTTATGATATTCAAGGAAGGGATTAAAGTTCCATATGATGAAGAACTTCAGGAACAAAAAATAAAAATTAACATCCGATTATGTGGTACATAGTTTAGAGTAGATGTTTTATATACAATGCTTGGGTGTTGATATAAATTATATCGGCAAATAAATAGCTACTATTGTAGGAATCACAATTGGGACTATCCTAAAGTTTGTGTAAACCTTCAGATTGATGTAAGATTAAACGATTCAGTCTGGAGGTTTTATTATGGTAAGAAAACGAAATTATATACAGAAGATGTAGCAACAAATGTAATAAGACGTTATGCGTAACTTATGGAATATAATGGTTATTCCGGAAACTTCTTGTTTGGGTGTTTAATGCATGGTAAACGCTAGATCCCGCTTACCATATGTGATACAAAAATTATAAAAATTCACAAGAGAATAAATGAAGTTCAACGCGGGTTATTACATCATAGACAAGAATTGAATTAGCTATTTTGTAACCAAGATACAAAATTGAAGAAAAGTGCCAAAAGCCTGAAATATGAGGATACTGAAAAAGTCCTTTTATGCGGAAATCTACCACGATATATTGTGGTATGAATTGTAGGGACAGCAAATATATTGTGGTAAACTTTTGCATTTGACTACTTTTTCAGTGCCCTCGCGATCCTGCTGGAGGGCTTTTTTATATCATAGGGAAGTTCGCAGGACTTTCCTATGATAAAATAAATCGGCCCACAGTCCGCAGACCATGAGCCGGTGTCTTTTTTATTTTCCTGTCCGACGGATATTGGACTCCAAAAGCCGGTTGTATCCAAGCCAGCCCTGATTGTCTCCCCCTGCCTTTAAGGCCTCCATCATCGTCTGCATATGAGCATCTGTATTGTCGGCAAAATTCAGCGCCACTGCTTCTAAAAGCGCCGGTTTTTTCGGGGATCCGTACTCTAACTCTCCATGATGGGCAAGAATGCAGTGTTTCAGCTCATTGGCCAGCCGGACCGGAAAATCAGGGATCTGACGGATCTGCATGGCCACCATCTCCGCGCCGATCATGATATGTCCCAAAAGCTGCCCTGCATCCGTGTAATCATTCTCCGGAAATGGAGACAGTTCATGGATTTTACCAATGTCATGGCACATAGCCGCTGTATACAGCAGATCTGCGTTCAGCATCGGGTATGTATGAATATAGTAATCACACAGTCTGGTCACGCTCAGAGTATGCTCTAAAAGTCCGCCTACAAAACCATGGTGAACACTTTTGGCCGCACTGCTGAACTTAAACGCTTTTACAAACTTCTGATCATCTACAAAAATGCCGCGCAAAAGCCGGGACAGGTATGGACTCTCCACCTGATCAATAAAGCGGACCAGCTCCTTGTACATGCCCTCAATATTCTTGTCACTGACCGGCAGATAATCTGTGGGATCAAATTCTCCTTCCTGGGCTTTTCTCACTCTTTTTACATTGAGTTGAAGCTGTCCCTGAAAACTGGTCACGTCCGCTACAATATCCACATAGTCAAGGCCCTCGAAAGCCTCGATCCCTCTGGAATTGGGATCCCAGATCTTGGCATCCACGGTACCGGTCTTATCCTGCAGGATCACATTCTCGTACGTCTTTCCGGCTTTTGTCAATGCCGTCTGGCGGGATTTGCACAGATAAATGCCGCTGACGCGCTCGCTCTCCCGAAAAGTTTCAATATATTTCATAACTCTTTTTTCTTCTCCCTATTCTAAAATTTTCAGATCAATGGACAGTTCCAGCTCCTGATAGACAGTTTTATTCAACCGCTGACAGATGACCTGGATGTTCTGTCCGTTGGAACATTTCATCAGAATCGCCATCACATCTTTCAGATTGGTAACCGTCTGGCCGCTCATGGATGTGATGATATCTCCCGGCTGCAAACCTGCCTCGATGGCCGGAGATTCTAAAGCCACCTCCGACACATAGACGCCGATGGGGATGCCTTCCAGTTCAGAAACCGCTGTCGTCACATCGGCTCCGACAACTCCCATATATACTATGTCCTGACTGTTGGATAAATGCTCAATCACTCCCATAATATCCGAGATCCCATAAGCCTGAATCGTGTTATTCTGGCCTGCCACTTCACACCGATCCTGAATCACACCGATGATCTTGCCGCTCCAGCTGATCAGCACGCCGCTGCCCGCACGGGCTCTGGCCATATCCGTCGTGAGTACATTATAGTTCCCGTCATAAAGAGCTGCCATCTGGGAGACACTGGTCAGATTCCCGAACAAAATGGACCCGTAATTCCCCCCTGGGCTGCCAAGCGCGATGACTGGTTCTCCGCTTCTTAAAGTCTTTGAAGAACCAATATCCGCATACAGGATCACTTCTCTCGTGCTTTCTGAAATATCACTCAAATTCACACTCAGCACTGCAAGTCCTGTGTTTTTATCATATTTTTTCAGAACAGCAGGAGCACTCGTATGATCATAAAAAGTGATCAGAAGGCGCTCTCCGTCCTTCACCTTTTCATAATCTGTCAGAACCAGAAGTTCTACTCCATTATCCTCCACCAAAAGACCTGACACAGAGCTCTGACTGGTGTAAGTCTCATCAAACCAGTCGGTGTCCGTGGTGACCGCCGAGACACTGACCAGACTCTTTTCCACCTGGCTGCCAATCTGCATGAGCTGCTGATACATTTTTTTATAATCCTCAAGCTCGATGCTCACCTGCTCCATAATATAAACGGGAGGTTCTTCCTCATCACTGGACTGTTCCGGCTGCTCCTCTGGCTCCGGAAGCGTAACTTTCTCCACTCTGGACGACTCCGGCACAAAAGATATCCTGGGCGCTGCCACGGCCCACACCGCCACTGCTGCAAGGGCAAAAAGAACCCCCGAGGCCACAGACCACAAAAGCCTCTGTACCATCCGATTCTGGTAGAAGCGTTTCTGCTTGACTGTCTCCTGTATAAACGACAAATTTCGGTTCTTTTTACCCTCTGACATAGGGGCCTCCTCCTTTCGGGCGGCTCATGAACTATGCCTATTATACCCGATTTTTCCCAGCATGTCCACCGTTACTGTATTTACATGGATTTCATTTCCGGCTTCGGATGCCGCTCACTCCCCCAGCGGCCGCTGGCGGCCCGGCCGTAAAAAGCCGCTTTGAAAGCTCCACACGAACACCTGCCTCCTCCTCTTTTGCCGTCATACAGCAAAGTTTCAAAAAAACAGAAACCAAAAGGCACTTCGCATGGTGCAGCACGCCTTAAATATTTGCTTCTTTTTTACCCGTCGAAAAATAACCAACTTCTCCTTTTCATTCCCGCTCAAATGCGTTATGATAAGAAATGACAGCCAAAGTGTTACTATCATTTTCAGGAGATTTATTTATGAACCAGAAAACACTGAAAAAATTAGAATTTGACAAAATTATTCACATACTGGCAGGCCACTGCGCATCTGCGGGGGCGAAGGAACTTTGCGAACACCTTCTGCCCTCTGATTCTCTGTCTGAAATCCGAAGAAACCAGACTGAGACTGCCGACGCGCTCCAAAGAGTCTACCGTAAAGGCAGCCTTTCTTTCGGCGGGATCCGGGATATCCGCGGATCCGTTAAACGGCTGGAGATCGGCGGAGTCCTGGGCATGGGCGAGCTTTTGCAGGTCATGTCTCTTTTGCAGACTGCCGGAAAAGTCAGGCAGTACGGACAGCGGGATCCGGAAGAAGAAGGAACCGATTCCCTGGACGAATTTTTTGAGCTTTTAGAGCCGATTCCCTCCCTGGCCAACGAGATCCGCCGCTGTATCCTGGCGGAGGATGCCATGGCGGACGACGCCAGCAGCGCCCTCCGGGATGTGCGCCGGTCCATGCGGCAGATGGACGACAAGGTTCACAGCACCCTGAATTCCATGGTCAACGGATCCGTGCGTACTTATTTGCAGGATGCAGTCATCACCATGCGGGACGGACGATACTGCCTGCCGGTAAAAGCCGAATACCGGGGACAAGTGCCCGGCATGATTCATGACCAGAGCTCCACCGGCTCCACCCTGTTCATCGAGCCTATGGCTGTGGTAAAACTCAACAACGATTACAAGGAGCTGCAGATCAGAGAGCAAAAGGAGATCGAAAAAGTGCTGGCTTCCTTAAGCGAGCATGCTGCCGGCTATTCTGAACTGCTTTCGGAAAACTATGAACTCCTTACCAGGCTGGACTTCATTTTTGCAAAAGCCATGCTTGCCAAGGAAATGGATGCCACCATGCCTCTTTTCAACACAGAAGGCCGCATCCGGATCAAAGACGGCCGCCATCCGCTTCTGGATGCCAAAAAAGTCGTTCCGGTCAACATCCGTCTGGGAAAAGACTTTGATCTTCTGATCATCACCGGACCCAATACAGGCGGCAAGACCGTGTCTTTGAAGACCGTGGGACTTTTTACCCTGATGGGCCAGGCAGGGCTTCATATTCCTGCCTTTGAACGGTCCGAGCTGGCCGTGTTTGACCATATTTTTGCAGATATCGGCGATGAGCAGAGCATCGAACAGAGTCTTAGCACTTTTTCTTCTCACATGAGCAATATTGTATCCATTCTGAAAGAAGCCACCCTGCATTCTCTGGTGCTGTTTGACGAGCTGGGCGCGGGCACAGACCCCACAGAGGGCGCCGCCCTGGCTATCTCGATCTTAGACCACCTGCACCAGCAGGGAATCCGCACCATGGCCACCACCCATTACAGCGAGCTGAAGGTCTATGCTCTGTCCACAGAAGGGGTGGAGAATGCCTGCTGTGAATTTGACGTGGAATCTCTGCGCCCCACCTATCGCCTGCTGATCGGCATCCCCGGAAAAAGCAACGCTTTTGCCATTTCTTCCAGACTGGGTCTGCCGGACTTTCTGATCGAAGAGGCCAAAAAACAGATCAGTGCTCAGGATGAAAGCTTCGAAGATGTGATCGCAGAACTGGAGAACAGCCGGGTTACCCTGGAAAAAGAGCAGGCAGACATCGCCCGCTACAAAGAAGAGATCCGAAAGCTTCGCAATGCCCTTCAGAAAAAGCAGGACCGCATCGACTCTCAAAAGGAGAAGATCCTGAAGGAAGCCAACGAAAAGGCCAATGCCATCCTGCAGGAAGCCAAAGACTACGCAGACGAGACCATGAAGCATTTCCACAAGTTTGGCAAAGAAGGCATCTCCGCCAAAGAGATGGAGGCCGAACGGGCCCGTCTCCGGGAAAAATTAAAATCCACCGAGACCGGCATGCAGTCCAAAACTCAGAAGCCAAAGAAAAAAGTCAAGGCTGCCGCACTTCATCTGGGAGACCGGGTTCGGGTCTTAAGTCTGAACTTAGAAGGCACGGTCAGCACTCTGCCCAATGCCAAAGGTGATCTTTTCGTGCAGATGGGAATCCTGCGCTCCCAGGTCCATATAAGCGATCTGGAATACATCGGAGAGGCCGAGCTGCCGGCGGGCAAACAAGCGGTATCCGGAAGCGGCAAGATCAAGATGTCCAAATCCGCCCTGGTCAGTACAGAGATCAATTTAATCGGCATGACTGTGGACGAGGCCATCGGCCATCTGGACAAATACTTAGACGACGCCTATCTGGCCCATGTGCCCAGTGTGCGGATCGTACACGGGAAAGGCACCGGCGCTCTGAGAAACGCTGTACAGCAGCATCTGAAGCGCTGTAAATATGTAAAAACATACCGCCTGGGTTCTCTGGGAGAAGGAGACGCCGGCGTTACGATCGCTGAATTCAAGTGAAACAAAGGAGACTGATATCTTTATGCCATCCAAACAGAAAATACTCATCGTGGACGATGATGCCAATATCGCTGAACTTATCTCCCTTTACCTGACCAAAGAATTCTATGAAGTGCAGATTGTAGAAGACGGAGAACAGGCGCTGCAGGTCTTCAACACCTTTCAGCCAAACCTGATCCTCTTAGATCTGATGCTTCCTGGCATCGACGGCTACCAGGTATGCCGGGAGATCCGTTCCCGTTCCAACACCCCCATCATCATGCTCTCTGCCAAAGGCGAAGTCTTTGACAAAGTGCTGGGGCTGGAACTGGGTGCCGACGACTATATGATCAAGCCTTTTGACTCCAAAGAGCTGGTGGCCAGAGTCAAGGCGGTCCTGCGTCGTTTTCAGCCTGCCCGGACAGACAGCGCTCCTTCTGCCAGAGTCGTACAGTATCCGGACCTTGTCATCAACCAGAGCAATTACTCTGTCCTTTACCGGGGGCAAACCGTAGAAATGCCTCCCAAGGAGTTAGAGCTTCTCTACTTCCTTGCCTCCTCTCCAAACCAGGTGTTTACAAGAGAACAGCTCCTGGATCATATCTGGGGCTATGAATACATCGGAGACACCCGCACGGTTGACGTACACATCAAAAGGCTTCGGGAAAAAATCAAAGATCACGACGCCTGGCGCATCGCCACGGTCTGGGGTATCGGCTATAAGTTCGAGGTGAAATGATGCGGATCTCCCTGAACATCAAATACCTCTTCTCTTTCCTGGTCTTTGGCCTGTGCTGCTTTCTGTGCATCTCCACCGTCACCTCCCGGCTGATGATGGAAAACGCCGTGACCACCAAAGCTGCCGCCTTCTACCAGGAAGGACTCTGCCTGTCTGATCAGTATGTGGTCAATTATTTCGAAAAACAGGAGAACCGGAAAAATCTTTCCGCAATCCAGACCCATCTGGCCTCCCTGGACGTCTACTTAAACGCCCGGATCTGGCTGATCAGCCGGGACGGTGAACTGGTCTTAAGCTCCGGAAATGATCCGGTACACCAGATGATTCCGTCCTTCAATTCGGTTCTTCCCGGAGGGCGATACTATATGACCGGCGACTTTTTTGGCATGTTCTCCGAAGAAACCTTAAGCGTTCTGATCCCGGTATCACACAATTATCATGTGCGGGGCTACATCGCCATCCATACCCCCATGTCAGTGATCGTCCAGGATAAGGAAGGATACCTTTTCTCCTTCTATATCACGATGATCCTTCTTTTGCTCCTTGCCTTTTTCTTCGCCGTCTCTCTCTGGCTGATCACCTGCCTTCCGATCCGGAGAATCCGAAAGACAGCCGGCGAATATGCGCTTGGCAACTACAGCACCCCCATCCACTTAAACCGGGAGGATGAGCTTGGATTTCTTGCGGACACCATGGATTTTATGGCAGAAGCGCTGAAAGACTATGACGAAGACCAGAGAAAGCTGATCTCCAATATCTCCCATGACTTCCGCTCTCCTTTAACTTCCATTAAGGGCTACATCGAAGCCATCCAAGACGGCACGATTCCTTCCAATATGCAGGACAAATACCTGAATATTGTGCTGCGGGAGACGGAGCGCCTGACCAAGCTGACCAGTGGCCTTCTCACCCTGAACTCCATGGACCCGAAGCAGCACCGCCTGTGCAGAACCCGCTTTGACATCAATACGGCCATCAAGAACACCGCCGCCACTTTTGAGGGCACCTGCACCTCCAGACGGATCTCCATCGAGCTGCTTTTCACCGACCGGGAGTCCTATGTCCTGGCCGATATGGGCAAGATCCAGCAGGTTCTCTACAACCTGATTGACAATGCCATCAAATTCAGTCCGCCGGACTCCGTGATCACCGTGGAGACTACCCTGAAGTACGAAAAACTCTTTGTCTCTGTCCGGGACACCGGTGTGGGCATCCCCAAAGACAGCCTGAAAAAAATATGGGAGCGCTTTTACAAGTCTGATGCCTCCAGAGGAAAAGACAAGAAAGGCACCGGCCTGGGGCTTGCCATCGTAAAAGAGATCATCCAGCTCCACGACGAAAATATCAACGTCATCAGTACCGAGGGAGTCGGGACGGAGTTTATCTTTTCCTTAAGCCTGGCGGAAACAGAACCCGGCAGAATACAGCCGGAACAAAATGAGTGATATCTGGTTTCAGACGCAAAAAAAAGCGGCATCGAACCTTCAACAAGGCAGATGCCGCTCTTATTTCAAAACAGACTATACACGATTGTAATTGATCAGACACCCTTTCAGGATGATCTCACGCTCATCCTCTGTCATCTCGCCCAGCTTCAGGGTAAATTCCTGCAGACCTTCTTTTACCACATAGGCCTTGACCTTCGAAGCCCCGTTTTTCACCGCCTCAGTAATGTGCGGAATGAACAGATAGTCTCCATTCTGGAAGGGAAGCGCTCCCTCGTCGATCAGGAAGGGAAGCATTCCCCAGTTGATCAGATTGGAACGGTAGCGTTTGGTGGCATAACCGTTGGCGATATTGGCCCAGCCCCCCAGCACCTTCTGGCAGGAAGCCGCCTGCTCTCTGGCCGATCCGTCTCCTGGCTTTACCGCGAAGATGGTACTGCCCACACCGGAATTGGTCCGGTCCACATCCGGATAGACCTTGCAGATCGCCTTATAGACCGGCTTCAGCTCCGCTACGGCCTCCACCGGACAGTTCCCGGCCTCAATGGCCTTCTGCGCCACCTGAACCACCTTTGCTTTTCCGACATACTCCGGATCTTTCCTGGAAAGGGTAAATTCTGCCAGTCCAAGCGGATTGGAGCGGTAGGAGGAAGTCTCCCCGGAGGGAATCAGCTCGTCCGTCGTGGTCACCGGATCATGAATCTCAGACACCACCTTCAGGATCAGATATTCCGGAAGGGCACTCATGGCCGGCCAGTCCTTGATATTGGGTCCAAAATGAATCTCCGCCGAAGGATCCGCCTTGCCTTTGCTGTCAAAGACCCGGTTCTCATAGATCTGACGGTCAAAGACGTATTTGGGATTCCGGTACTCGACATCCAGCTCTGTGGCCGCCGTCAGATATCCTTTGTTGGCCGCGGTAGCCGCGATGGAACGGGCATCCATCAGAGCGACGGAGGCAATCTGTCCGCTCTGCAGCTTGGAACCCTCCCGGTTGGGGAAGTTCCTGGTAGAATGACGAATGCTGAAACCATTGTTGGAAGGCGTATCCCCGGCGCCGAAGCAGGGCCCGCAGAAAGCCGTCTTCAGCACCGCTCCGGTCTGCATCAGCATGGCAGCTGAGCCATTTTTCACCAGCTCCATATAGACCGGCATGGATGCCGGATAGACACTTAACGTAAATTCATCGGCTCCGATGCTTCTTCCGTCCAGGATGTCCGCCGCTGCACAGATATTTTCAAAGCCGCCTCCGGCGCATCCGGCGATGATTCCCTGATCCACATAGAGCTTCCCATCCCGAACTTTACTGCGCAGGGAGAACGGAGTCTGATCTCCCAGGCTCACCCGCGCTCTGGCTTCACAGTCTGCCAGAATATCGTCCAGATTGGCATTGAGTTCTTCGATGGTGTATGCATTGCTCGGATGGAACGGCATGGCGATCATGGGACGGATTTTCCCAAGATCCACCACAATCATGCCATCGTAGTACGCCACTTCCCCAGGATTCAGCTCCTGATACGCTTCACTTCTTCCATGAATCTCATAGAATTCCCGGATCTTCTCATCGGTCTTCCAGATGGAAGACAGACAGGTGGTCTCCGTCGTCATGACATCGATGCCGATCCGGAAATCAGCGCTTAAGTTCGCCACCCCGTCTCCGATAAATTCCATGACTTTATTATTCACATAACCGCAGTCAAATACTTCTTTGATGATAGCCAGCGCCACATCCTGAGGACCGACGCCTTTTGCCGGTGCACCGGTCAGATACACGCCAACCACACCGGGCATGGAGATATCATAGGTCTGGTTCAGGAGCTGTTTCACCAGCTCCGGTCCGCCCTCTCCCACGGCCATCGTGCCAAGCGCCCCATAGCGGGTATGGCTGTCCGATCCAAGGATCATCTTCCCGCCGCCTGAGAGCATCTCACGCGCATACTGATGAATCACGGCCTGATGAGGCGGTACATAGACGCCGCCGTATTTTTTCGCACAGGTCAGCCCGAACATATGATCGTCTTCATTGATGGTTCCTCCAACCGCGCACAGGCTGTTGTGGCAGTTGGTCAGTACATAAGGCATGGGAAACTGGGTCAGCCCCGAAGCCCGGGCCGTCTGGATGATCCCCACGAACGTAATGTCGTGGGAGGTCAGCTTGTCAAACCGGATCTGAAGCTTATCCATATTCCCGGATGTATTGTGTGCCTTTAAAATTCCATAGGCGATGGTCTGCTTCCTTGCCTCTTCCCTGGACGGAACTTCTGCCATCTTTCCGGCCAGAACTGCAGACGCCTCCGACGTATCCGGCACGATCTGTGTCCCGTTCAGAACATAGGCGCCGCCATTGTATAACTCAATCATAGATACCTCCATCATATATATTCTGATTGTATACGATTATACAATCGTCCGGGCTTTTTTTCAATCTCTTTCCGGAAATTTGTGTATTTTTTCCTTAGACACTTCCGTCTGCTACTGCATGGCCTCCTGTAAATGTTCTCCTGCCTTTGGAAACGTCATGGTCACTTTAAAGAGATCCCCGTCCAGATAGATCGCAAAGGTCCCATGCTGCAGTTCCGTCAGATCCTTGGCGATGGATAAGCCCAGCCCGCTGCCTTCTGTGCTTCGGGATTCATCCCCTCTGGTGAAGCGTTCCGTCAGTTCTTCCGCCGAAATATTCAGCGCCTGCTCCGAGATATTTTTCATGGATAGAACCGCCCGTTCTTCCTCTTCCATAAGGTCAACATAGACCCTTGTGTAAGGCATCGCATACTTTTCCACATTCCGGTACAGATTTTCGATAATTCTCCACAGATGTCTGCCGTCTGCCTCCACATACAGGGGATGATCCGGATACTCTTCCAGCAGCGTAAGTCCCCGCACGGCAAAACGCTCTGTAAATTCTCCGCCGGTCTGCATCAGAAGCTCCTTTAAGTCAATCTTCCCCATGTCCAGCACCACATTGCCGGAGCTGGCCCTGGAAGCTTCCACCAGATCCTCCGTCAGCTGTTTCAGGCGCTGGGATTTCTGGTCCAGCACCAGAAGATATTCCTGTATTTTCGGACTGTCGATCCGCTCCCGCTTCATCAGATCCACATAGTTGATGATGGAGGTCAAAGGCGTCTTCAGATCATGAGACACATTGGTGATCAGAGCCGCTTTCATCCGCTCGCTCTTCATCTGTTCCTGCAGTGCAGTCTGAAGTCCTTCTCCCAGCTGATTCACCGCCTCTGCCATCTGCCGGTTTCCAAAAAACAAGCGTTCCTCCGGCATTTTGGCATCCTGCACGCCCTCTGCCAGCGCCTGTACGCCCTCCAAAAGCTTTTGGCGCTGGATTTCTTCACTCACCAAAACCCCCAGAACTGCCAGTTCATAAAGAAAGACGACAAAACCAGCTACGGCACCTTTTCCAAGAAAAACCCACAGCAGAGACTGAAACAGCACAAATCCCCCAAAAATCACACCGACCCGAAGGGCCATATGCATATGGGACAGAAGTTCCGCCACATACTTTCCTGCGGCCCCGGACAGCTTCCAGAACAGCCAGAACAGCGTGCACAAAAGGATCAGGGCACTTCCTCCCAAAGCCAGCCCGTATCCGGCCAGCCAGCCCCTGGCGGCCTCATAAGTCCTGGCTCCCCGGGCAAATCCGTCAGCCACCAAAAAGTCCGTGTCAATCCCTACATAGACCTGATATTCCCCTTCCAGATGCGCGTTCCATCCCGTCAAAAGCGCATGCGTATTATAGGAATAATACTCTCCGATCCTCTGCTGCACCACAGAAGCCGACCGGCTGTCAAAAGAGTAATAGCTTCCAAACCCGTAAAAATAATCTTCCAGCTCTTTCGAATCCCCGCTGCCTTCCCGGAGTTTCGGCACATTCGTATACAGACTGCCGCTGCTTAAATCTTTCAGGGCATAACGCACATTAACGGCCTCATACGACCAGTTTTTTAAAATCTGCTGGTATTTTGCCACGTCTTTTTGCAAAAGTTTCATGGCCTCTAGAATCTGTTCCACTACCACCTGATATTCTTCGTCGCATTCGTTGGCATACTGCTGGATGCTTTCATAGAAGAGCGGCCGGTAAGATTCCTGCAGGACATTTTCCCGGATGTTTGTTCCCTTTAAACTCCACTGATACAGATCACCCAGCCGGTAACAGATCCCGTCTCCTTTTTGATTCTCCGGAATCACATCATAGACCGTTTTTGACTCCAGATAGTCCCGGACTCTGATAATCCGCTCCGGGTCAAATATCCCCCCTCTTTCCAGGCGGCTGCTCCTTGCCATGACTTCCAGCGCGTGATAGACCGCATCCGAAGCCTGCCTTTGATATTCTGCAGAATCCTGCCAGGAATTCCCCTTCAAAATATCTTTCCACATTTCCTGTGTATAGCCTTCCTGATTGTTTTTGGCAACCCCGAAAGCCAGCACTGTTGCTGCTGCCAGATTCAGAAAGACCAATACCCAGCGCCGAAAGGTTCTGTACCCTTTTTTTTCCATAAGTCATCCTCCGAAACTATTGTTTCTCGATCTTATACCCCACGCCCCAGACAACCTTGATATATCTGGGATCTTTGGGATTGATCTCTATTTTTTCCCGGATATGACGAATATGTACAGCTACGGTATTGTCTCCCCCAAGCGCCTCTTCTTTCCAGATCCGCTCATAGATCTGGGAGATGGAGAACACGCGTCCCGGATTCTGGACCAGCAAAAGAAGGATCCGGTATTCGATGGGCGTCAGTTTTACAGGCTCATCATCCACGGTTACTTCTTTGCGTTCATCGTCCACACAGAGTCCTCCAATGCGGAAAACGGTGAGTTTCGTCTCAGTCATGGCGCCGAATTGGGTGTAGCGCCGGAGCAAAGATTTAACCCGCGCCGTCAGTTCCAGCGGATTAAAAGGTTTGGTGATATAATCATCCGCCCCGATATTCAGTCCCAGGATCTTGTCCACATCCTCCGACTTGGCTGACAGAAAGATGATCGGCACCCTGCTCTCTTCCCGGATCTTCATCGTCGCCCGGATCCCGTCCAGACGGGGCATCATGATGTCAATCAAAAGCAGATGGATCTCGTGCTTTTTCAGCATCTCAATTGCTTCCATCCCGTCATATGCCTTCAAAACGGTATATCCTTCCTGACTCAGATAGATCTCGATGGCATCCACAATCGCGCGGTCATCGTCGCATACCAGTATGTTCATATTCGTCTCTCCTTTTCTACACTTTGGTTATACCATTTTCTTATTAAGATGCCTGGATAAAAATTATTAAGATTCCATTAAATTGCCGGGAATCCATTGAACCGATACAGACACCGCCGGGAGGACACAGATTCCGTCCGGCAGGCGAAGGCAGTGCAGGTCTGAATCAGCCTTCCAATTACCGCCGGCGGCGCCTGGAAAAGTCTCCCACCGCCCCTGCATCAGAAGTGGATTTCATCCCTGCCGGAAATACTCCCTTTTAAAAGCCTGCCTGATCTCACCGTGCTTCCTTCTGCTTAGGCACCCTTCCGGCGCGCCTCTTTACGGCACAAGTCCTTCGGGATTCAGTCCCTGCAGCTCTGGCAGCACAAATCTTCCGTCTTTTCGGATCAGCACATCATCAAAATAAATCTCCCCGCCGCCATACTCCGGCCTCTGGATCAGCACCAGATCCCAGTGGATGGAGGACATATTCCCATTGGGCGCCTCATCATAGCAGTTCCCCGGCGTAAAATGAATCGACCCCATAATCTTCTCATCAAACAGCGTATCTTTCATGGGTTCCAAAACATATGGGTTCACTCCGATGGCAAACTCTCCCACATACCGTGCCCCCTCATCGGTGTCAAGTACATGGGTGATTCGCTCCGTGTCATTGGCAGAGGCCTCCACGATCTTTCCGTCCCGGAAAGTAAACCTGATATTTTCATAGGTAAATCCCTGAAACACCGAAGGCGTATTGTAAGATAAGGTGCCGTTTATGGAATCCCTGACCGGCGCGGTGAAAACCTCTCCGTCCGGAATATTCATCCGGCCTGCACAGGGAATGGCCGGAATTCCCTTGATGGAAAATGTAAGATCGGTACCAGGGCCTGTGATCCGCACCCGGTCGGTCCTTTCCATCCGTTTCACCAGAGGCTCCATGGCCGCCTCCATCCGGCTGTAGTCCAGATTGCATACCCGGAAATAAAAGTCCTCAAACGCCTCCGTGCTTGTCCCGGACAGCTGGGCCATGGCGTCGTTTGGATAGCGCAGTACCACCCACCGGGTTTTGGGTACCCGGACCTTGTGGTGCACCGGGGTTACATAATATTTTTCATAGAGAGCCATACGCTCCGCCGGCACATCGGACAGCTCTGCTATATTGTCACTGCCCCGCACTGCAATGTAGCAGTCCATCCTGGACATCTCCAAAGCATCCACCTCTGCCGCCAGCTCCATCTGCTCCTTCGTACATTCCATGATCTGAAGCCTCTGAAGCTGAGGGTCTGTGTAGTGGATAAAGGGCAGTCCCCCCGCCCTGTATACTGCCCGGACCAGCTCCTTTGCCAGCTTCCTGGTGCTGGCACCCGTATAGTGTATATAGACCTTGTCCCCTGTCTTCACCTGACAGGAATAGTGCACAAGTCCCTCAGCCAGTGTTCTGATTCTCTCATCCATCGTCCATTCTCCTTGCTGTTTTCATGATTTCCTACGGCTGATACGTAAAGAACAGATTGCCTCCCCGCTCAAACATCTCGGTGCTGTCCTTCAGTCCTGCCTTTTTAAGTTCTGTCTGGCCCGGCTCACAGATCAAAATATTCTGGGTATCATATCCCACAATCAGCACAGCCTCCCCGGTGTCCGTAATTCCCATGACCGGCGCCTGATTGGCCACATAATACAACGCCATCCGAAGACTGCAGCCCGGAATCAGACAGCAGTCCTCCTGAAGTTCCTGTTCACAGATTTCCCACACAGCCATCCCTTCATCCAGACATGCCTGCACATCTGTATAAATCTGTCTTTGGCGCAGCAGAAGCTGCAGACACCGGGCAAGACTGCTTCCGGAAAGCTCTGCCCCCTCCTGTGTATCGAAATCCTCAATCTGCATTCTGCCGGGACGGTTCCAGCGCTCCCACAGACGGCGCACTCCGTCTTTCCAGACAGCCCCCATACCATCATGGGCGGCTGCCACAGCTTCCGGAAGCGTGTCAAAGCCTTCTGCCTGTCCCGAGAAGGACCATGCAAAATACTGCTCTTCTCCCTCCCGCTCCAGATGGAGACTTCGGTTTTCCTCATACAGCACCATCCGAATCCGGGGACGTTTCATGGAACCGCTCTTCATGGTTCCCTCATATGCAAACTGGTATTCGCTCCGCCGGGTCTCATCAATGGCCACCTGGAGCATGAGCTTTTCCTGTTCCGGCTCACTGGTGTAGGTGATGGGCTCCGGCAGCGCCTCCTGCCAGGCTCCGTCCGGCGTCAGCATGATGCAGGATAAATCAATGCGGTTCTCCACGATCGAAAGATCGGTCACATATTTCCCTTTGGAAGCATAGTCAAACTCCCGTACTTCATTCCCGGAGTGGTCCCTTATAATCACCCGATACATAGGAACCGTCTGTTCTCCTGCCATATTGACCCGGATGTCCTCTTCTCTGGCGGTTCCGTAGATAAAATCCTCCTCCATAAATCCCAGTGCTTTCAGAATCTCTCCTGATTCTGCGGTTATGGGCTTTACGATCCCGTTTCTGGTGTTTAAAAGATGGATGCTTTTTGAATCCACATCCGTCCAGGCCGCCAGATATCCTCTTTTGGATACCTGCAGTTCCTCTTCCCGGATGCCTTCTGCCAGAAGGCGCACACTGCAGTCTGTCAGGTCAATCCGAAGGATCATCCCCCGGTAAGAAAGCCATGCCATTTCCTGATCATTGACAACCGAAAGCTTACCCACCTCTTCTTTGACGATCTGATAGGGCCGGTCACTGGGCAGAAAATAACGCTCTTCCACAGTATTCATCAAAGCATCATAACGGCACAGCAGCACCCCGCACCGGCCTTCATACAACCCCCGGTTCATATAACCAAAGACCAGAAAATCCATGCTCCCGGAATCCTCCACCTGCAGGATCCGGAAATCATGAGCGTTGTATAAACCTCTTTCATCTTCTTCGTCCTCAAAGCCATATACTTTGCTCAGACGGTTCTGTCCGAAATCATAGCACCAGAGCTGTCCCTGCTGCACAAAACCAATCACATTTTCTTCTTCGTTCTTTTGATAATTGGGTCTCTGGCTCTGAATCCCGAAATCGATCTTTCCATCTTCCACAATCTGACTGCCCACCTGAAAGATCCGGTCAGTGGTTCTCTCATAATTCTGCAGATACATCCGGGACTGGGTGTACTGAATGCAGAAAGCCTCTGATACCTGGTAGAGAGCCTGGGTCTTCGCATCCCGTATCTGGTAATTCATCACCAGGGACACGATATTGCCGCTGATGTCCGTAAAGCGGATCTGCTCCTTGGTCACCTGCTCCACCTGCATCTCTCCCCACACCACCGCCCGGGGATAGGAATGGATATTGGCATACCCGTAGTCTTTGCTGTCTGTGCTGCCGTCCGGTTCCAGTTTCTTTAAAAGCTCCTGGTTTGTATCCTTCTGAAACGTGGCCTGATGGAAGGCTTTCGCAAAGTCCACACACTCTCTTACATGGTTTTCTCCCAGATAACTGATCTGAGAATAGTAGTATACTGCCCCGTGCTCTTCCGTATCTACTGTGAATATAAAAAGATACCGCTCGCCCGGCTCCATCAGGTCTTTCAGATCAATGGAAACCCGCATATATTTTCCGTCGTCTTCTGTCAAAAGATCGCTGCCATCCTGAACCAGGCGGGTCATATCCAGACTCCGTACTTCATAGGACAGCCCCCGGATATGGGCATTGTACTTCTGGACAGCCATACGAAGGGTATGGTCTTGTGATATTCCAAGGACCGACTCCTTCATATAGCTGCCATTCATCTGGTCCACATATCCATGCATTTCATTGTACAGTTCTCCGTCCTGCTCTGCATAAAGCACCGGCAGGGTCGCTCCTGCCATGGCTGCTGTCATATCCCGGTTGCCCATATAAGTTGCATAGCTCATAAATCCCGCTCCTGCCATAAAGGCCAGCAGGATAGTTACGATCCTTATAATCAGTTTCTTCATCTCTTTATCTTCTCCAAATCGGGCTTTTTTATCACATCATCTTTTTCATTCTGGTAACATTAAGGCCGAAATAATCCGGCTGTAACTATTTTAACAAGCTTTTTTTCCATGGTCAACCCATGTCACCTTAAGATCCCGCGGCCCCGGTTCCTTTTTCTGCGCCTCATCATCTCCTGCAAAAGCAGTACCCCGATCAGATCCTGAAGCTCTTCCCACTTCGGCGCCTTTTCCCCAAAATTCTCACCCGTGCTGGCGCTGTCCCACACTTCCCTGGCCTTGCTTCTCAGGGACAACTGATCCGGATATTCGTCATACATCATGCTGCCAGGGTATTCCAGCCTTGTACAGACTTCCTCCACATAGGGCTGAAGCCTCCTTGCCATCAAAGGATACAGCTCCCGCAGGCGCCTGGTATCCATCTCATCTTCCATCTGTTCCGGATTATTCCACAAATTCCAGTAATTCATCTGGCTTCCGTAAGGGTACAGCCACGGAAACTCCCGCTGCCCGGGATACAGTGCCGGACAGGGCACATTTCCGTAGCAGGGGGTCCACTCCCTGCCATCCTTCATGAAATCAAACTCCATTCTTTCTTTATTATATAATCACTATATGCAGTGGCGGATTCCATGGTTCAAACCAGGAACAGACCAAAAATGACTATTGGTCAATTTTTCATACAATCTGTGCATTGCATTTTATACGAAGATAGGATACAGTAGAAAAAGACAAGGGGGAATTTTTCATGGGAAAAATTGAAATCAAAAAAGAAAACAAGAGAAAAGACTTGTTAAACGCCGCCTTTGATCTGTTCATCTCCAAAGGACTTCACAACACATCCATCGCTGATATTGTGGGAAAAGCCGGTATTGCAAAAGGAACCTTTTATCTGTATTTTAAGGACAAGACCGATATCCGCAACCGGCTGATCTCTTCCAAAGCAACGCAGCTTTTCCAAAACGCCTGTCTGAAATTAAACCAGACGTCCCTCACCAGGCTGGACGAGCAGTTCATCTTTCTGACAGACGAGATACTACGAGCCCTTAAGCAGGACACATCGCTTCTGTTCTTTTTGTCCAAACATTTAAGCTGGGGAATCTTCCGAAGCTCCATGTCTGAAGAAAAATCCCCTGACGGAGTCTCCGCCAGGGAATTGTATGAACAGCTGATCGCCCGCTCCGGCTGCCGTTTTGAGAATCCGGAGATCATCATCTATCTGGTCATCGAACTGGTGGCGGGCACCAGCTACAATGCCATCCTCTATCAGGATCCCGCAGACATCGAAGAGCTCAAGCCCTACCTGCACACCATGATCCGCCGGATCGTAGAAGATTTTGATCAGGCGCTTGGAACGGATGCCTGTCTGTGATAATCCTCATCTTTGTGCTCAAATCTCTGGATCAGAAGTTCCATGAACTGCTTTTCGATCGGGTCAAACTCCTCCTGGGCACGTTTGATCCACAGAAGCTGACTGATCTTTGGATAGGTCTTTCCGTTCATCGTAAGCGGAACCGAGCGGATCTGTGTATCTTCAAAAAAACCAAGAATCCATTTGGGGGACAGAAGTATCGCTTCTGTCTCCTCTAAAAATTTTTTACACACCCCTATGGTATTGCAGAAGATCAGATGTTCATGATTGATCCCCTCGTTCAGCTCATTCTTGTAGCGCAGTTCTCTGCGCAGAGACAGCTCCGTATCCAGCACCACATGCAGATACTGCTCTGCCTCCTCCACATCAATGCTTGTCTGATTGTAAAGCTTCGACTTTTTCCCCATACTTGCATAAACCGGAGACCGGTCCAGTGCATGAATCTCCAGGTTCTTTCCAAGCACCTCACTCTTAAATGGCTTGGAATCCTTCTCTGCCATGACTAAAAGTCCGATATCCGCCTTCCGGCTCTCTACCATGTGAATGATCTCTCCTCTGTCATTCTCCTTTAAATCAATCTGCAGAAATTGCTCCTTATTCTCTCTGTAGAGATCCAGCAGGATATCATAGATAAAATCAAACTGCTGACTGGCAATGGCGACCCGCTGTATGAACGGATGGTCCTTCCTGCCGAAGGTCTGATCAAGCGCCTTGGAACTGTCCAGCACACTCCTGGCATACTCCAGAAAGTCCCGCCCTCTGGGCGTCAGACTCAGTCCCTTTGCCGTCCGGTCAAATAACTTAAGATTATACTCTGCCTCCAGGCTGGATACCGCCTTGGTAAGGCTGGGCTGGCTTAAGTAGAGTTCCTGCGCCGCTTTTGTTATGGAACCGCATTCCACAACTTTGATAAAGTACTTTAACTGATTTAATCGCATCCAGTTTCCCCCTTAAACTTGCATACCCCAATATAGCATGAAATATATACCCCGTTCTTACATTATAACCGAAACTTGGCAAATTTCCATAAAAATTTTGAATTTGTGTATATTTTTTTGTTATGTTATACTTATGGTGAACCCGATAGAGAAACCCCTATCACCTTACACACCTTAAGACAGCGCTGTCCACCCCATAGACAGCGCTGTTTTTCCATATACAGTCAGTTGTGGAAGAAATATCCATACACTGCTCCAATGCATTCCGATGACAAAGCAGACCCGCCGTGATCCTTTCACGACGGGTCTGACTTTCGAGATGATTATTTATTTTTTGTTGCCATTTTTTTCCTTCTCGTCGTCTTTTTTGCGTCTTTTCAGCCATAGGATCAGCATCGCGATCAGAGCAACTGCAGCCACACCTGCGATGGCGACCGCTCCCGCAATGTTCCTGACACCCCCGGCATTTTCATCTTCGGCTCCGCCTGCCAAAGGCACTTCGTCGTCGTCTAACTCCTGAAGTTCCTGAGGACCTTCTGCCTGTGGTACATTCTCATCCGGAGCCGCCACTGCTCCGCCCTCAGCTCCTCCCTGCGGCACTGCCGCGTCACCGGCTCCTCCTGCCGTTTCTAAAGCCGGCGCCGGCGCTCCTGCGGCCGGTGCTGTACCCTCCGGGGTTCCGCCCTCCGGTGCTCCTGTTTCCGGTGCAGGGGCTTCTCCTTCCGGGGTCTGGGCCGCTCCTCCTCCCCCGGTCCCACCGCCACCGCCGCCGGCGGCTATGCGGGCGTAAGTGAAAGTAAAGACATTCTCCGCCGCATTGGCAGACAGGGTCTTTGTCAGATTATAGGCCTGGGGCTCATAACCTTCCAGATACAGAAAGGCGATGACCGGACGGTCACCAACATTGCCGTAGTAAGTCCGGCTGGTGGCCAGGGTGTTTCCTGAAGTATCCTGATAGTTGACCACATAGGAGGTCATATTGCCCCGGATCCCGTAGGCGATCACATACTCCTGATCTCCTTTTACCTCAAAGGAAGACATACCAACGGTATCATTATCCCGACCGCTTAAACGAATGCCTTTGACATAATATTTACTGTTTTCTTCCAGAGACACGGATCCTTCCATGGCCGCATCAAAGTTAATCCGGTCTCCAATCTTAAGGCCGCTTACCACAACAGCGGAGCCGGACGCCGTTACGTGATAGGCAGAACCGGTTTTTCCGTTGTCCACATTTACCTGGCTGCTGCCTGTGAAAGCGCCGTGATTGCCCGCATAGAAGGTCACCTGATAGGTGTAGGGCTCTTCTGCCGCCCGCACACGGCTCCCACAGAGGGATACCAGCAGACACAGCGTCAGGACACCGGTCAGTATCTGACGGATGTTACGCATGATTTCGTTCTCTCCTTTCCCTTCTGTAGCACACATATCCATAGGCGGTCAGTACAAGGCCTGCCAGAAGCGCCAGAGCCGACCACAGAACCAGGTTGCCGGCATCTCCGGTCTGTACGGAGCCGAGTGTAAAAGCCACGGAAGAGGCCGTATCTTCGCTGCCATTTCCCGCACCATCCTTCGGGCCATTGGATCCTTCTCCTCCTCCAAAGCCGCCTGTACCGCCCCCGTTTCCACCGCCGGTGCTGTTCACCGGCTCCACTGCAAAGGCCATCTGAAACCTTGCCAGGGTGTTCTGGTAACCATTTCCGTTTGTCTCTCCGTCCAGGGCCACCGTCAGGGATACCTGTCCGCTGCTTTGAGACTGCATGCGGTCCAGATAGAAGAACTCTGACTGGTCGGCCTCATGCAGACCTTCCCCCGACGGGGAGTCTTTCTCTCCTCCCACATTGTCGCTGCTGTAAAGGGTTGTCACCTCTCCTTTGCTGTCCGTGTAGGTCAGAATATAGGTATAGGCACCCCCGCTGGCCGACTCCTGGCTGTCCTCCAGGCTTTGCAGCACCTCGTTGGTCATATACCAGTCTGTACTTTTTTTGTCCTGATTTTCCAGAGCCAGTTTGATGGTTACACTGTCCCCCGGAAGCAGACTGCTGACCGAATCTGCCACATCCGAGGAATCAAAGTTGGATGTCATCTTCCCGTCGGCATACCAGGTTTTCCAGCCATCAGCTGTATATTCCTCTGCCTGTACGCTGGTCACACTGCCCATCAGCAGACAGGCCGCCAGCGCCAGACACTGATATTTCTTCTTCATACGATACCTCCATGATAGTTCTGCTTTGCGCATGAGTACCCGACCCATTCACATATTCAGATTGTACCGGAACTCACTGCATCTGCTCCCGCCGTTCTGCCAGGAAGGCCAGCATCTGCAGCAGAATCGCTCCAACAATCACTGCTCCGGCCAGCATCTTTCCTTCCCGGCTGGTAAACATCTCCGCCATAGCCCCTGCTGCCGGCACAGAGTGCACAACTTTTCCGATCACATTTTCATATGGGACCGGGTTCATATCTGCAGTCTGGTTGGCGTCTCCTTTGGTGATGAATTCCCCTGTCAGTACCCGGTTCTCCACCACCCGGTGGGTGATGATCGACGCCATATCCCGGGTCCCGTAAAAAGCGATCACTTCTCCCTCTGACACATCCTTTAATTCTGCCTCCCCGATATATACCAGGCTCCCGGTGGGGATCGACGGCTCCATGCTCCCGCTTACCACCGAATAGATATGATAGCCGAACAGCCTTGGTACCGTCAGCGGCAGACAGGCGAGGATCAAACCGATCAGAAGCAGGGTTCCCAGACTCCGGAAAACAGCTCCCGCCATGGAGCTTTTGCTCTTCCTGCCCTGCGTTGCTTGCTTTTTCTTTTTTTCCACGTATCTTTTCCTTATATATAAGCTCTGGCTCCTGCGCCTGGTCCGGATTTTATCCCTGCACTTTTAAAGATGCAGGCTTTTGTCCTCCCCGATACTTACGTCCACTCCCCAGGCACTTTTAATGGCATCTTCTGCGTTGTGGGTCTGCACGGCGTCTACCTCTGCCTCCAGGAAGAAGCGATAGCCGTTGTACAAATAAGAAGTCTGACCGTTTTCTGTTTCTGCTTTCTTCAGTACCTCCGGATCGATCCGAAGCCCGGTGCACAGTAAAGAAGTCTCTTCTCCCTGCGCCAGCGGCCTCTGATAGTACCGTACGGTCCGCTCTTTTGTGGAAGCACTTTCATCCACGATCCAGCCGTTTCCTGTTTCTCCCAGGCCATCCAGATGAATCAGTTCGGGGTTTAGCCTGGTATCCCGCCGGCCGGCTGCATCTGCCCAGCTCCGGTAGAGAATCACACGCACATAGCTGTCGATCTGACCGCTGTTTTGGACACTTAACGTTTCCTCATACTGTTTTCCAGGAACCAGTTTCTCGTCTCCCTGAAATCTTCCTTCCAGCAGGATGCCTCTTGGCTCTCCATCCTCTCCCACATGATTGGATACCCAGCCCTGCTCCGTGTAGTTGCGGTTGCTGATGATGGTTCCGTTTTCCAGAAGGCTGACACCGATGCTGGACACTTCCACGTTCATTTCATAACTGTCACTGTAATAGGTAAGGGCTGCCCTGGTGCTTCCTACGGTGCTGAGCAGAAGCAGTACTGCAGCAGCACTGAAAAACAGGACCGGACTGGTAATTATGTGTTTCCGTTTTTTCATTCCTGTTCCCCCTCCTTTATTCCTGTGCCGCTTCTATTGGATCTGCGGCTGACTCTGCCAGGTTCCAGTCGGCATACGGACTGCCTGCTTCATCGTAAAGTACCATCGTGTATTCCTGAATGACAATGACGTTGAACTCTGACGGCAGAAGGCTGTCTTCTTCCGGCGTTTCTTTCAAAGCCGATATCTCGATGTCAAAGCGGTCTGCCGTTGACCCTTCGGTCCCTTTCGGCGTCAGGATCGGTTCATAGTAGAAGTAGCCGTCCCCTTTCTGAGACCAGTTTTGAGAATAGCTGTAGTTTATGGTATCGGCGTCTGCTGCAAATACTTTCAGCCGCACATAGCACTCATAATCTCCGATGTTCTGCAAAGTCACCTGCTTGGTCCCGTTTATCACTTCCTCGGTGATCTCTGTCTGGGGTGTTCCAAGCACCAGCGTCCCTTCTCCGGATGCGAGTGCATAGGTAGTGAAATACGCCATGGCGCGGCCGCTTCCGGCTCCCGCTGTCAAAAGCAGGGCAGCTGATGCCAGGCATAAGGTTCGTCTCATCCATTTTTTATTCTCTGTCATCCTTCACGCCTCCCTTTCACTGCCGCGGCATTCCCTGGGTCCAGTTCCAGGTGCTGCCGTCGTGTTCAAAATGGTTGACGACGCCGCTGCCGCCCTTTAAGCCTCCGCTGTATTGGTTTTGAAAGGATGCGGTGACCTGACTGTCCGCCACGATGGGATCTGGCTGCACGGTCGCCTCCTGGACCGGGATGGTATAGGAGGCACCGCTGTACACTTCGGTCACCGTGGCCTGTGCTCCGGCAGGCAGATTCGGAATCTCCAGCGTCTTTGTCCCGGCTGCATCAAAGTCTATGGCAACCACATCGCTGTAATAAAGACGCTCCTCCATGCCGGCTGCCCCCTCCTCTGTCTTTTTCACTTCCACCTGGAAGACAAACAGGGTCCGGTCTGCCGCTCCCTGAGGCTCATAGGCGTCGATGGTCTTGCTGATCAGAAGAGAACCCAGCCGGTTCTCCTGCCGGGGTTTTAAGCCCATAGTCACATCATAGATCCAGGTGTCTGCTCCCGTCTCATAATACTGGTTTCCCGGCAGAGCCACCAGGTTTGGCTGGAAGGTGTAGGAAAAGGCCGGCGACTCCACCGGCTGAGCCAGCACCAGATAAAGACCCGGAAGCAGTGCAGCCGCTTCGTTTCCTTCTATCCGGCCTTTTCCGTCTACAATCTCGGCCGTCCATCCCGGAGTCTGGGCACCCTCCATGGGCGTTTTGTCCTCCGTCTTTGGTTCTGCGATCTGTGCCGCTTCTTCTGCCATCAACTGCCATTCCTCCGCAGAAGTCTGGTCATTTATGGTATCCAGGCCGCTTAAAGCATCCTGATACGGCGCTTCCGCCGTAAATCTGCCGTTTTCATCCACGGAAGCCACCTGATAAAGATGCACCATCACCGGCAGTCCATTCTCTCCCGAAAGCTCTGTAAACTCCGTACCGGACATATCAAAGGTGAGCGTACACTCCTTTTTTGTATCAATCGCCGCTGCCCCATACACCGTTCCTGGTGCGGCACTCAGGGCTGCGAACATCAAAGCCAGCGCCAGTGTACCTCCTGCTTTTATCTTCCTTGCCATCTTCACATCTTTCCCCTCCTCTGACCTGTCATTCTGCACCTGCGGCTTTCCTTGGCCGGAACAGAAATCGCATAATTAGTATCACAAGCATTGTCACTGATAATCCAAGTATCAGGTACAGCATATAGTAATTCCTCACCGCCCGCAGCATGGTATCCACTGGAGTGGCTTCCTCTTCTTCCCCGTTGTAAGACACCCGCACACCCCGGACCAGCAGCCGGTGACTGTTCACACCGTAGGGTGTACAGGTGAACAGGGTGATGTGATCCTCCCCCTCCTGGATTGCAAGGGCGTTCTGCAAAGTCTCCATGTCATCCTTGTCAACCATCGGCAGAATCTGATCCACCTCGTAGGCCAGGGTCTCATTAAGGATCCGGATGTAGATTCGGTCTCCCTGTCCCAGCTGGTCCACATCGGTAAACAGCCGGGCGCTCGGAAGCCCTCTGTGGGCCGCCAGCACACTGTGGGTACCCGGGCCGCCGATGGGAAGCTTGGTCCCGTTCAGATGTCCGATGCCGGTCTGCAGCACTTCCTCCCCGGTTCCGTGATAAACTGCCAGACGGATATTGATTTTGGGAATGGACAGATAACCCATAACGCCATCTCCGGCCGCATTTAAAACCTGCCAGTATTCTGTATCCTGCAGCCCCTTGTCCTCTGCACCGAAGGCATCCCCATAAAGGTTGTTGTCCGTCAATGCTTCATTAAACGTTTCAGCCGCCTCCCATTCCCGGGTATAGTCCTCGGGTTCCATCTCCGAGAGTACTCCTTCATAATCGGAGATCAGACGGCTCTGCCGGTAAGTATTCCACTGGTCGGAGATGGTCGGATAGGAAAGGATTCCAAAGCCGGTCAGAAACATCAGGCCAAAGATCCCATTGATCAGCATTCGTTTCATGGCTGCTCCTCCACTTGTTTCTCCAAAACAGCCTCCCCGGGCGTCTCCGAAACCGGTGCTTTCTGCCTCCTTTGTCTGTCATAAACATACAAAAGGAAAATAAACAATCCGGTAACCGTCAGTCCCACGATCACCCACAAAAGATAACTGGTGTGAAGGCTGGTGCCTCCCAGGAAAGGAGAAGCCGCCACTTCCTCATCCACCGCTTCGGTGTACTCGGTCCGGTGTCCCCTTACCAGCAGCCGGTGGCTGTTCACGCCATAGGGTGTACAGGTCAGAAGTGTTACCAGATCCTCTCCCTCCACCGCGGACAGAGCGGATGTTTCATCCGGCTCGATCACATTGATCTGATCTACTTCATAGCAGAGGGTATCGTCAAGGATTTTCAGAAGGAAATGATCCCCTTCTGCCAGCCGGTCCAGGTCGGTAAAAAGAGTGGCGCTGGGCAGTCCCCGATGCGCAGAAATCACTGCATGGGTCCCCTCTCCGCCAACCGGAAGAGAACTTCCCTCCAGATGACCTGCCGCCGTCTGCAGCACCTCTTCACTGGTCGTGTGAAAGATTGGGAGCTTCACATTGATCTTGGGAATCTGTACGTACCCCATCATCCCGTCCCCGGTCAGATTCAGGGCGGACATATATGCTTCATCCTCCCCGGCGGCACTTGCCACCGCAAAAGAATCCGGAAGGATATAGGGCCGGAGCGCTTCGTTGTAGGCATAGGCCCCTGTCCACTCCGTCTCGTAGTCAATCTCATTTGCCGCTTCCATATTGGTAATGGCCTCGTCATACGTGGAAATCAGCCGGCTCTGCCGGTAATTATTCCATTCGTTGGATACAAACGGATACAGCAGCAAGGACAGACCGGCTAAAAAGATCAGCGAAAATAATGCAGTTGTCAAATATTTTTTCATCCGGGCTCTCCTTGTTGTTGCAAATTTTCTGAGTGTCCGGAGCGGACAAAGCCGCCCCGGATATCCTGTGTGTATAAATTTATGATATGATCTTATGTAACCGTTTCTTCACGCCGATTATTTTACGGTTTTTCTACGAAGAGAGAAGTACAGTCCTGCTGCGATGATCATGATCGCACATCCGCCTACGGTGAAGATCGTGGTACCGATGCCACCGGTGGAGGGAAGAGCAGAAAGAGTCGTATTGACAACGGGACCGCCAGCTACCGTAAAGTCACTTACTTTCGTATTTCTGGTCACCATCACTTCTTTTCCATCAATTGTTTCTTTAACAGCTGTTCCGGCTGTAACTGCCGCACCTTCCAGTTTCTTTGCAGCATTATTCAATTTATATCCGGAGGGAGCTTTTGTCTCTGCAACCCAGTACTCTTTTCCTGCATCCAGCCCGACGAATTTAGCCGTTGCTTTTCCTCTATCCAAGGTCGTGGTAGCCGGCTCTCCAACCACACTGACATATTCCTGTGCCGTGGCATCTCCAAGCTCAGCTATTGGAACAATGACCCCTTCTGACGTAAGCACATATGTCGCCTCCGCTTGTGGAGTCTTCACGTAAAGGGTAAATTCTGCACCTTCCAACGGTTCTCCATCCTCATTTACCTTCTCTACAACCGCTTCAACCTTGGGACTGATTACAAGCGCCTCTGTAACATTCGGATCTCCACCTGTAAGAGAACTGATCGAAGAACTTACTTTGTTTTCCAGCGGGTTTATGCCTTCTGCAACTACCACATCATATGTGATAACTACATCTTTGGAAGCATTCGCAATATTATAAGCAAAAGTAGCAGTAAAGCCTGATCCGTCATCAGAGACTACAACCGTCACATCTGTTCCCGCCGTGGTACCGCCAATCGTTACTACAGGCGTTCCTTGAATGGTTCCGCCAGCCACGGTATCAGTGATAACAAATGTCGGGTTCTCAATGGTCTGCGCAAGATACGGATATTTTGCCGTAACAGTAAACGGAACCACATCACCTGCAGTGACAGAAGTGTGATCCTCTCCATCTGTAACAGCAGTAATCGCTTTGTTTACCTGGTCCATGGCGCCTTTCGCCTGAACATTGGTTACATCCACAGCAGCCGTATTCTCTTCATTCCATGCAACATACGCCAGCATACGGGTAAATGTATAACCGGTCTGTTTCACTTCAATCACGTACAGACCCGGAGTAACACCAGCGATCTCAGTGCTTCCTGTATCCAACGTCTTGTTAAGTGCAATCTTTTCAATCGCCTCTGCCACTTTCGCATTGCTGTTGATGGTTCCTGATTCTGCGTTTGTATTTCCGCCCGCAACCTCAGCCAATTCCTCAATGGTAATATCATTGGATAACTCAATTCCATTTACAAGTTTCCATCCAAGCGGTGTTGTCGGCTCTGCTTCTGCGATTTTTTCCCATTTGATCGTTGCTCCCTCAGGTACATTACTAATTGTAATCTTAGCAGTACCTTCCGCCAACGTCGTCACAGACATTCCAAGAACCATTGCCAATGCTAAAAACATGGCGAAAAACTTTTTCATTTTTTTCATTTCTTCTTCCTTTCTACTTTGTGGGCTTTGCCCGAGATTTACAGTTCCTTCTGTGAATCGTGCTTCCTGCACATGGATGCGGTCCAACGGGCCGCTGAAAAAATTACCATCTCCTAAATCTTTCAGCACCTCCCCGCATATTTTCTTCTATATAAAATCAGCACGCCTGCCATCATGAGCAGAACTCCGCTGATCATATACCCAAAGATACCCGCACCGCCTGTGGACGGAAGCTCATATAGGGCCTCATTGAGGAAGGTATACGCATAGTTCGGTCTTCCATTTTCGGTTGTTGGTGTCACCTCGATTTTTCCGGACGCATCTTCTACCGTGATCTGGCCATAGGTAAGGATCATCTTCCATTTATCGCTGCTTTGTATATAGCCTGTGGGTGCTTTCGTCTCTTCCAGTTCATATTCTCCTGGAGCGATATCCGAAACATGGATGGCGTCTTTTTCCTCATACGAATTACTCTGAAACCACAGGATTTCCCCTGTGCTCTCCTGAGATTTTCCATAATATACTTTTGGCGCTTCTCCCGCAGCTGCCTTTGAAGTCAGCGTAAACTCCGCACCTCCCAGAGGTTTGGAACCTTCCGTCGTCCCCTTCTTGACAATCTGCCAGTCGTAGGAATATGAAGGAATGTTGGTTACGGTAATGTCAGCATATTGGCCCTTCAGAACCGTACCTTCTGCCACGTTCCCTTCCACCTTCCAGTTGGCAGCCGTTTCCTCCGCTACTTTTATGTCTGGGGTACCATAGCCTGAACCTTCTGACAAAACCTCTTCCACTTTGAACTGCGTTTCAGCCGGCATTTCAATCCGTGCTGTTTCGTCTGCTTTAATTGTAATTTCTCCGTTCGAAGCAGACTTTACATCAGCCCCAACAAAGTAGTCACCTTTATATGGCTCCGACACTCCGTCTTTCATCCATGATACGCGAAACGTGAAGGAATCCTTTGTACCAGAAGAGCCTTCTTTTAATTTCTTTGTGATACTCAGGCCGCCTGTCTGTGCGTTTTTCAGGGCATTGGTTACGGTTACTTCCGCATCATGGCCAAGGAGGATTTTGCCTTCCAGAACCTTTGAGTCTGAATTTTTATTGTTAATCTCTTCATAGGTTCCTGCTTTCCCTGTAATACCTATAAGCGTATACTCCTCTGTTTCCGGGTTCATCTCTTCCACTTTAAAAACCGTATCAGACATAATCTGATCAATCTCTACAGTACCGCCCACAGGAACACCTGAAATCTCTCCTTTTGCAGATGCCTGGAGCCCCTCCTGTATCGTTCCATCTTCTTTTATCAGATCATATTGACCATCAAAAGGTTTTCCGCCAAGCGATACTTTGAATGTGAAAGTATCTTCGGAAGACTGTCCGGCCGACATTTCTTTTGTGATCCGGAGCTTCCGACTGTTCCATGCGGAGCATTCGTTTGTATAAATCACGCGAGGACGGGAACCGACAGCAGCCACAGAACTGCTGATATCATTGCTGGTTGTACTGCCTCCTTGATTATCAAAATGTTCTACCGATGTTCCAGTAATTGTGACTTTGTCATATTCACCAGAATTCACCCCGATTTCTTTTACATAGTACTTCCTGTTATCTTGTAAATCATTAAATCGAGCTGTTTCTCCTGGTTTCAGATAAAATGTGTTATTCTCACCGGTCTTCCTTGTTATAGGCTGACCGTCTTTATCCAAAAATTGATTGGGGCTTAATGTTACATATTCATTCTCATAATAAGTTTCCGGCTGCTTCTCACTTCCTTCAGTCTTTATTTTCTGAGCAAATACCTGGAAAGCAAATTCTACATCTTTGTATTTTTCCTTATCTGTATTGCTAAGCTGCTTCGTCACCTCAACCGTCCCTTTTGGTATCGTCAAGGTAGGAAGGTTCATCCTTATGTTTAGGTTAGAAGCTGCTCCTCCATGCTCCATATAAAACATTTTGATTCTATGAGTGGAGAAATCCGCAAACGTGTTTCCTTTGAAATAATCATCTGCCTTTTCATCATTCCAGATATTTCCATCCGGAAATACATTCGCGGCATGAAACAATTCTTTAATCGTAGTATCTTTTATGCCTTCCTGTTCAATATGCACAGTTCCATCTGCAAAATCAATATATCCGGAACGAGCATCGTGGCTTCCGCCAATATCTAATATGAGTGTGTCATCAATGAATACCCACAAATCATCGTCTCCATTGAATTCGTAAGTCATATCAGACTTCGTACCTGCCGCGTCCTCCACCTGACCGCCTTCCGGCTGCGCAAATATTGTCTCTAAGTACATTCCAAAACTGTAATTGATCGAACCAGTCGGAGAATACAGCGGCTCCATGTATCTGTCATCACTCTCAGACAATGGCTTCCCATTTTGATCATAAAGATTGTAATACTTTTCTGAATACCTTCCTTTCTCAATTGCATTATATGGCAGGAAATTGCCTCTTTTATACCAAAGAGCTTTCTGACCAGACTGAACATTACTGTCATAATCACCAGGCGTACCGATTCCGGTATATACATTGAAGTTTTCACCATCTAAGTATGCATAGTTCTTAAAGCTGCTGTATTCAAAATACTTTGTCTTGTCATAAACGTCCTGACTGAACAAACCATTCACAGTTTTGGCAGTCACTTCACTACTGTTCGTCTCTCCAAACAGCACTTTGAGATTGGTATTTCTTTCCTTCAGCACCGGATATCCATTTTCAAGCCTGGATTTAACGATCCCCTGTTTAAGATTACCATTGTTGTAATTACCGGTATTCCCCAGTATGTCGTTTTGGAACTGTTCACTGTAATCGATCATCCGCATGATAATACCATATTGGTCATTATCAATGGTCTCTATGGTCTCCAGGTCTTTGACTTCACCGGGCATATAATAAAAGCGAAAACCGAGATTGTCTATATCAACATTCTTATCACCCTCAGTAATTATCCTCCCGTCTTGTAATGTGACTTGCAATCCCTTGTCTGTAAGCTCAAATTTTTCCACGCTTCCAAAATACGACCCATTCATGCTGGCTCTAGCCTCAACAAATGTATAAGGATTTCCTTCCTGGTCCTCCAGCACATAATATAAGCTTCTGTCTCCACCTTCTTTTATCTGGGAAATGTCAAATGACCCTCCCACTTTTAAGTGGACTGATCCAAATTCTTCATCCTGAGATCCTCGCGGTCTCAAATCAAGTTCTTGCTCAGTCTCCCTTGAATCGTAGAATTTAATCTCAATCCTTTTTGACTGTCCCCCACTCACCCACACAATCGTAAACGCCGAAAAACTTTCTGTCACGAACTCGGTGCTGGTGACTTTCTGGTCTTTGGTGCTGTTCAGCTCGGTGACTTTTCCTTCTGCGCCCATATCCACGACTTTGGTCACCTGGCCCTGGTCATTTTCTTCCAGGTGCATGACGGTGATATTGCCGGCGGGGACTGACGTCTGGCCGGTGCTGTTCTCTGAGGTTTCCCCTTCTTTTGCGGATTCCTCTGCTGTGTTTTCCGATGCCGTTTTGGCAGACTCTGCCTGGTCGCTGTCCTTTTCTTCTGAGTCTTCGTTGCCATCCAGCCCATAAGCAGCCTGGTCTTTCAGATCTTTTGGAATTGCAGCCTTTTTGTAATCGATGGCCACTTTGACTTCGCCTTCCGGCTCCAGTTTTGCACCGGTCTCATCGGTGAAGGAGATGTCGTAGGCCAAAAAGCCTGCGATCTGATATTGTTCAGACTCTGCTTTTTCCAGAAGTTTCTTTTCTACATCCTGATACTGCTTCTGGGTTGCCTGATTATCTGCCAGGATCGGAACGACATTCAGGAGTGCTCCATCCGGAACCACACCTTTTGCCGCGGTCACTTTGATGGTCGCGTCCTCGGTCTCACAGACATATTCCCGCTCGCCAAGGTCATTTTCCGTCCAGGTGATCACGAAAGTTCTGCCGCTGTCCGTCGTGAACGCTGCTTTTTCCACGGCATTTTCCGTGGTGCTGACATCCGCGTCTGCCACCACTTCGGATTTCAGGCCAGTCTCGCTCTCTTCGTCCTCTGCTGCCTCTTCCATATGTATCACGTCGATACTCTCGATATCAATCTGGTCTTCTTTCTCCGCCACTTCCTCGGGAAGATAGGCTTCTTCAAATTCCATGGAGACCAAAACTTCGCCGTCCGGCTCGATCTCTTCCGTCTCGCCTTCTTCATCTGTCAGAAGGAAATGAACATCATAAGCCACAAAACCTGCGATTTCTTTTGTATCATCATCTGCTACGGTAAGTTCCAGTTCAGACTTGATCCCTTCGTACTTCGCATTCAGCTCTTCTGCTTCTTTGATTTCGTCTTCGTCTTCCAGCGTTTCTACATCCTGCTGCACAATCTTTTTCACAGACAGTTCGGTTCCGTTTGGAATCACGCCCGGATCAGCCTCCACGTGGATGATCACCTGACCGTCCTCGTATGCCTCATCAAAAGCCTGCGGTTCTTCTTCCTCTTCCGGTTTTTGATCCGTCTCTTCTGTCTCCTGGACCGTCGGATCATCGGCATCTGCCTGATCTTTCCTATCCTCAGATATCCCGGCATCTGTCTGATCTTTCGCATCCTCGGATATCCCGGCATCTGTCTGATCTTTCGTATCCTCGGACATCCCGGCATCTGCCTGGTTTTCCGTATCCGCCGAATCTTCATCCTCCCCGGTACTAAGATCGGATGCGGCTTCCTTGTTATCTTCAACCTCTGCTTCTGCTTCGTGACCGTCCTGATTCTCGTCCGCCCCGGGTTCTTCCGTTACCGTTTCCTCACCGTCAGCCTCAGGTTCTGTAGTATCCGGATCTGCATCATTCACATCCTGATCAGCGGCTTCTTCTGTGTTCCCGTCGCCTTCCGCCGGATCTGCCTGCAAACTCCCATCCACATCCATGTCTTCAGAAGGAGTTTCATCCGCGGCGGCGTTTTCATCCACATCCGCCGGCGCCTCATCCGCATCTTCATTCCCATCATCCGGCTGGGCTTCCACATCAAGATTTTCGACAACCTTCTCCTGATCTCCGCCGTCCGTGCCGGTTGTTGTCTCCTCAGCAAACAGATCACCCACTATATTCGTCAGCCCGGTCAGTTCACTGCCGGTAAATACGACCAGACAGAGCAGAACTGCGATGATTTTCTTCACTGCGCTATTTCTCATGGTTTCCTCCTCCTGCTTTTTCTCTCTATCAGAACACTGTTGATCGAATCTGGAACGGACACCCCATCAGGGGAGCGATGTTCCGTTCTTATGATCCGTTTTTCTTTCTTCGGGTATCTCACTTACATCCATCCCCTTTCACTCTGCCAGAATCTCATCAACCAGCTGGATCAGTTCTATGGCGCTGTGGAAAACGTATTCCTGCCTTCCATCCTGCCAGATCAGTCTTCCCTGCCATGTATAATGTTCACGGAAAAGAATCTGGATGCAGAACACTGCCTTCCTGTCTGCGCTTCTGCTCTTCGGACGGACCAGAGGCAGCGGGCTGTCCAGGCAGTTTTCCAGGTCCAGAAGACTGTTCAAAAGCAATACCATCTGCGACAGACTTTCTAATTTTTCTTCTTTATTCAGCCTTGGATGCTGCAGGTAACCATCCATAATGCCGTTATGATAGGATAATACGGTTACCACCGCTTCCCGGCTCTGGCAGGGAAGCATCTTCTCACGAAGCACCATGTATCGTCACCTCTTCCTCCCGTTTACGCTACCAATATAACAGGCTCAGGTTACCTGCCGGTTATTTTTCCGGTTTCATTGACAGTTTTCTTTTGGCGGACCATATGGAACATTCCGGCTCTGCGCACGAAAAAACAGCCGGCTCCAGAGGTTTTGATCCTCCGGCACCGGCTGTTCTCTGCCTGTACTTCATAATAAGATTTATTCAGCTGTCGGTATGCACATCTACAGCCCCTTTACATACCCCCACCCTCCATGAAACAAAAGCTTTCCCTTGATCTGGCCTCTGCCGACCACACCGAAGCTTCTGGAATCCATGGAAATCTCCCGGTTATCGCCCATCACAAAGATCTGCCCCTTTTGAAGGCGAAAGGGATAGCGGACTGCTCCCGGCTGAGGATGGGTCTCCCCCTGGATATATGTCTCCTCCAAAGGGGCCCCATTTACATACACGGTTCCGTCTTTGATATCAATCAGATCTCCTTCCAGCGCAATGATGCGCTTTACATAATATTCCCCGGAAGGAATCCGCACTGACACCACATCTCCTTTTTGATAGTCCTGATTCAGCCGAAAGTACATGACCAGTTCTCCGCTGTGGAGCGTCGGCTCCATGGAATCTCCGTTCACAAAAGAAAATCCAATCACCAGCCGGAGCGAAAAAAAGACCACAATCAGAAGAAGTATAAATTTTTTTGCATCCATCAGCCATCCATATTTCAGACCGTCGTATCTGCCATGCAGTTTCTTGTTTCTATTTTGCGTCCCCATCTTTCCCGCCTCCTGGTTCTCCTTCACTCACCCGACATGACTGCTCCTGGTTTCAGCTGATTTTCCTTCTACCAGATATCCAGTCAATCATAATCATTCTAGCACTCCTTTTTTTGCTTGCCAACAAATTTTGTATTTTATACTTGGAAAGTTTATGCTATACTGTCTCTAAACACTCATTTTCGCGCGCCGCAGTACGCCGCGCTGTCACAGGAAAGACTGATGCTTTATCTGCAGCAGCTTTCCAGTCAAGAAAACACCTGTGAGGAGCATTTTTCAAATGAAAAAGACCGATTTTATCTATAAGACCATCCAACTGGTTCTGTACATCGTGCTGACAGCCTGCTGTCTGGGCATCCTCCTCCTGGATGAACGAGTCTACCACCTGGTTGCATCTGATCCGTCCTTTCGCATCCTCGGCGTCCTGCTCTGGCTGGCCCTTGGGTTCTCCTTTGTCTTTATCTATCGGGATTTTCAATATTTTTCCAATTCCCGCAAAGATTTTTGGGAGCTGGACTATGCGGTCCATTCCGATCCACTTTCGGGGCTGGCGAACCGGTTCAGCTGCGACGTGATGATTGAAAAATACCTGGACAAACCCATCCCGGAAAATCTGGGCTGTATCATGTTTGATCTGACCAACATCCACGACACCAACAAGCATTATGGTCATATCCAGGGAAATCAGCTGATCCGGGATTTTTCCAACATCCTGCATCTTGCATCCACCAACATGTGTTTTGTAGGACGAAACGGCGGAAACAAATTCCTGGCCCTTTTTGAGGACGGCAATTCCTACCAAATGGACAGCTTTCTGAAAAAGCTGGATCAGATGGTTCAATCCTACAACCAGGACCCGGCCAACCGTCTCCGGATCGAATACCGCTGCGGCACCGCATTCCATGAAGGTGAGGAAGTTAAGACCATCACGGACCTGATTGCACTTTCCAACCGGCGGATCGTCCGGCAGGACCAGAGAGAGGGACAACCGATATGAGAGCAAACCTTGACCAGCAATATATTGCATCTTTGGCGGACTATGCCCGCAGCGGAGACAGCGATGCCTTTGCAGAACTTTTTATGTCAACCTGCCAGATGCAGTACCGTTTTGCTCTGGGTTACCTGAAGGATGAAGAAAAGGCAAAAGAAGCAGTCCGCGATACCTATGTCATCGTTTTAAAGAATATCGCGGCCCTGAGAGATCCGAATCTTTTTCTGTCCTGGTTAAGTCAGATCAGTTTTCGGGTCTGCCTTGGGCTTCGGGAAAAGAGCCGGGGTGCTCTGGACGAAACGTCGTTTTATGATGAGGAAAAGCTGAAGCGTCAGTCCATGAAAGATCTGAATCCCGAAGAGTGCTCGGTCCGGATCGACGGGCAGGAGTTTATCATCCGACAGGTCATGAGCCTTCCCTTCACAGAGGCGCAGGTGGTCATCCTGCGGTATTATAACCAGCTCGAACTTTGGGATATCTCCAGACTGATGGACCTTAGAACCGGCACCGTGAAACGGCATCTGGCCAACGGCCGCAGAAAGCTTCGGCAGTTATCGAAACAGCACTAGAAAGGAGGAAGCTTTTATGATCCGGACTTTCCTGAAAAGATTTTCCAAACCGGCTTTGGATCCCCAGACCGCCGAGGAAATCCTAAAGGAAGTATTTCAGCTGTGCGGCAAAGAACCAAACCCAACTCCTACCGAGATCCTTTTGTCCTACCGGAATTACCGGCAGGAGCGTTATGCACTCCAACGCCATGTCCTGGACATTGTGCTGGTCCTTTTCTTCCTTTTACCGCTGCTTTTCGTACTGCCGGCATTTTCACTGGCTCCGGACAGCGACTCTGAACCCGGCAGGCCGGTCTATAACATCAAGGTACACACGTTCCTTCCCATCACCCGGGTGACGGCTGCTGTCGACGGGTACAACGTCTCTGTATACGAAACGGACCACCACACCTATTCTCTGGAGCCAACCCGCAACGGGAATCTGACCGTGACCGTCACACTGGCCAACAATCAGTACGTGACCCGTGAAATCCTGGTGGACGACGTGGACCGGGAGGCACCCAGGCTTGCTTCCAGCCGGCAGGCCCAGGGACATCTCTTTTTGTATTTTACCGACAATGCTTCCGGAATCTATTATGATGGGATCTATGCACTGGACGCGGACGGTCAGCGGACAGAGCCCCTCTCCTTTGATCCAAAGACCGGATGCGTAGAATTTCTATGTCCAAAGAGCACCGTCAGTATCTACATACCGGATCTGAGCGGAAACCAGCTTCAGCTGGTAGTGTCCGTTACCTGAACGCATTTGAAAAAAGCGCCAGCAGAAAGCTGACGCCTTTTTTACGATACTTGAATATGCCCTGCATCCAGAGAAGTTACCCGAAAAGTAATGCACGCCCTGGAATGAGAATACGCTTTGTGAAACATACGGTCAATCCGTTCCATGACCGTCCGGGCGTTCTCCTCCGAAGCCCCGGTCAGCATCAGGATGTAAGAACTTGCATCCAGACGTGCCACCGGATCTCCGGTCCTGAGACCCTCCAGGAGAACCCGCTCCAGTCTTCTGGCATCCGTTGTCGGCGTCACCTTGTTGCCAAGGCTGACTACTACAAGAGAGGAGCTGTGACCGGATCGCTCCAGATGACGCTTCTCCAGCGCCACGATGCTCTGAAACACACCAAAAGTACAGAAAAATGCATGGTTTTCCCCTTCTCCTTCTGCCACCAGTTTCAAGATGTCCAGACTGTCCATATTGTTCTGGCACATGCTGTCTGCCAGTACATGAATCTGCTCCACGTGCTCCGCAGGTTCGATCTCAAACTCTTCCCACAACATTTCCCGGAAAGTCTGATAAGTCTCCACCGCCCGCTCCGGATGGCCCATGGAAATCAGCGCCTGCATCTGGTATACAATGAAGGTATCCGTGCCAAAATCCACGGCAGACGCCTGTTCACAGATACTGATCATCTCTGTCCAGCGTTCCTGTTCCTGCAGAAGAGGAAGTACCATCTTGCAGATATCCAGATACAGGGTCTGATAGTACCGCCTCAGAGAGACTGCCCAGTCGCTGTCGTTGCCGGACAGAAAATCTCCTTTGTACAAAGACAAAGCCCGAAGCAGAATCTCCAGATAATCTTTTCCCGACCGTTTCCTTGCTTCCAGACATACCTGCTCAAACTCTTCGCAGTCCAGCTGCAGCCGAACAGAAGGGTTCCATGCATAGCACCCCTGTAATGTCAGAATCAGGCTTTTCTGTTCCGGAAACATCAGTTTCAGCAGACTTCGCACTTTGAAAATCATGTTCTTCAGCGCATTGGCCGGGTCGCTGCTGTTGGCCTCCGGCCAAAACTGCCCGATCAGCTCCTCCGCTGATATATTCCGTGCATGGTTCACAATGAGATACTGCAGAAAAGACAACACCTTCTTTCCCGCTTTTTTAGGAACCACACTGTTTTTTATCTGTCCGTCCCCGATCTCTCTACAGATGAACGCTCCAAGCAAATCAAACTGCAATATTTTCTTTTCTTTCACTATCCCTCACCCCGGAAGATCCTTCAGTAATCGTTTTTATCCAATACAATATCCATAAGCCCGATCAGCTCCATTGCACTCCTGAAGTACTTCTTTTTCTGTCCATCCGCCCGCGTTATCGCTCCATCCGCCCAAATGGCTCAAAAGCGACGAAAAAGGAACCGTTCCGGCCCCTACCGGTGATATGGACTCCCCTCCTGACGCTCCTCCCCATAAAAATCCGCACAGAGATGACCATCTTGGGAACGATACCGGATCCGACCTGTCGAACTGTTCCAGAAATTCATCATAGATCTCTGCCCTTCTTCCGCTTGACGCACAGACAGTTTTTACAGAAAATAACGCAAAGGCGTATAATTTGCGACACGAAGGGTTCTGCCTGTTTTTTGTATCATTATACTCGGTTCCCTTCTGTTTTGCAATAGATTCGTCAGAAAATTCAACATTTGGCGTGAAACAAGAACGGTTCTTCCGGTAGACTTAAAGATAAAAAACGGAGGTACTGTTACTTATGAGAAAAAAGGAAAATATTTTTCTAAGGAAAGACGGACGCTTTGAAGCACGTTACGCAAAAGGAAGAAATGAGAACGGAAAGCTGATCTATGGCTTTTGCTACGGCAGAACTTACGAGGAGGCCAGAAACAAACTTCTTCTCGCCCGAAAGGCATTAGAAACGTCCACGGGCTGTACCGATCACAGATCACAAACGTTTTCGTACTACAGCAAAAACTGGCTCTCCACCAACAGTCTGCGCCTGAAAGCATCTACCCGTGCCAAATATCAGGCGGACATCGAAAACCATATCAATCCTTTTTTTGGGGAACAAAGACCCGATGAAATCACCTCTGAGAAAATTGACAACTTCACCCACATCCTGTTGTATGAGAAACAGCTGTCTGCCAAAACCGTAAGGAATATCCTGGCTTTGTTTCATTCTATTTATATGTACATCGGCAAAAGGGGAGCCCAGACATTGCCAAATCCTGAGATTATTTATCCCAAAGAACCAAAGAAAATAGTACGGGTGCTGGATAGAAATGAAGAAAAACTTCTGACCCTATATTTGGCCAGAGAAATGGATCTGTGCAAATTTGGTGTCTATATCGCGCTGCGCACCGGACTTCGGATCGGAGAAGTATGTGCCTTAAGATGGAAGGACATCTCTATGAATGCCCATACGATTTCCATTCGGCACACCGTCCAAAGGATCAAAAATCCGGATCAGCAGGATAAGTTTAAAACGAAAGTCGTAATTGGGTCTCCAAAAAGCTACAGTTCCTGCCGGACCATTCCCCTGATGCCGGACATTGCCGTATTGTGTGACCGCTTTTTTCCGGATAATCCGGAGAGCTTTGTTCTGACGGGAACCAACCAGTGTATGGAACCCCGGAAGCTTCAGCGCCGGCTGAAAACTTACACAGAAGACTGCAGCATTCAGGAAATCCATTTTCATACCCTTCGTCATACCTTTGCTACCCGATGCATAGAAGTTGGATTTGATGTAAAAACATTAAGTGAAATTCTGGGACATTCTAATACTTCCATCACTTTGAATCAATATGTTCATCCTAATCTGGACCAGAAACGAGAAAACATGAATCGGCTGAAGACCATGATATACTTTTAACAAAGCCGTCAGACAAGCCGTCAAATCGCAGTCAAAAAAAAATACACTCCCTCTATGGAAGCATTTTCAGAAGGTGTCGCAAATTATACGCCTTTGCGACACTTTTTTTTGCAAATAACCATCTTTTCTCTGTCACTTTTCTCCGCTTACAGTCAAATCCATTCTGCATAGAAAAACCCCTTTACGCAGATTTGAATTCTTTTCTGCCTAAAGGGGTTTTTCTTTCCTTTATTTTCAGACTGTCTTTTCTCTTACTGGTCTTTTTTACGTCTTTTCAGACACAGAATCAGCATGGCCAGCAGGGCGATGGCTGCCACTCCGGCGATGGCGACGGCTCCGGCGATATGTCTGGTGCCCTGGGTGTTTTCATTCCCTTCTGCGCCTGACAGCGGCACGTCTTCATCGTCTAACTCCTGAAGCTCCTGGGGGCCTTCTGTCTGAGGAACATCTCCGCCTGGAGCTGCAATGCCGTCCCCGTCTCCTTCAGCCGAAGCATCCGCATCCCCGGTCTGAGTTTCCCCGATGGCCGCTCCATTGCCGGCGCCTCCTCCGGTTCCTGCCGGCGCATCCCCGGCCGCTGCACCCGTCTGGGGGCCCTGAGCCGTTCCCGCGCCTTCTGTCCCGCCAGACGGAGTATCTTCCCCTCCTTCTGCGTCTGTACCTCCGCCGCCTGTTGTACCGCCTCCTCTGGATACTTTTGCATACGTAAAGGTGAAAACATTCTCCGCTGCATTGGCTGACAGGGTACGGGTCAGATTATAAGCCTGCGGTTCATACCCTTCCACATACAAAAAGGCGATCACCGGGCGGTCTCCCACATTGCCATAGTAAGTCCGGCTGGGTGCTAAGGTATTCCCGGCAGTATCCTGATAGTTGACCACATAGGACGTCATATCTCCCCGGATTCCGTAAGCCACCACATATTCCTGGTCTCCAGTCACCGCAAAGGAAGACATGCCCACCGTGTCGTTGTCCCGTCCGCTCAAACGAATTCCTTTGACATAATACTTGCTGTTCTCCTCCAGCGTCACCGCACCATCCATGGCGGCATCAAAGTTGACCCGGTCTCCGAACTGAAGACCGCTGACCACGATCGCAGAGCCCTGCACATGGATCTGATAGGCAGATCCGGTCTTTGCATTGTCCACGTTTACATGCCCTTTGCCTGTGAAGGTACCATGGTTGCCTGTATAAAAAGTCACCTGATAGGTATAGGGATTCTCTGCCGCATACACGCTTCCTTCCCAGAGGGAAAGCATCAGACAGAGGGATAAAAAACAGGCAGCTATCTTTCCGATCCTACTCATGATCCTCTCCTCCTCTCTCTTTTCTAAAACAGATCAGGGCATAGATCATCAGGAAAAGACCAGCAGCCAGTGACAGAGCCGACCAAAGCATCAGGTTGCCTGTATCCCCGGTCTGCACCGAACCCACGTTGAAGGCCACAAAAGAAGTGCCGCCGTCTGCATCATTGCCCCCGGAACCGCCTCCTGAACCACCAGAACCGCCGGAACCTCCTCTGCCGCCTCCGGCTACCGGTTCTGCCGCAAATGCCATCTGCAGCCTTGCCAGGGTATTCTGGTAGCCATTTCCATTGGTTTCCCCGTCCAGTGCGATGGTCAGGGACACTTTTCCCGCGCTCCCGGAATCCAGACGGTCCAGATAGAAAAAGTCTCCCATATCAATCTCATGGAGTCCTTCCCCCGAAAGGTTATTCTTTTCACCGCCCACATTGTCACTGCTGTACAAAGTAGTTACTTCGCCTGTACTGTCCGTATAGGTCAGGATGTACGTGTAGGCGCCCCCGCTGGCCGCTTCCTGACTGTCCTCCAGACTCTCAAGTATCTCATTGGTCATATACCAGTCCGTACTTTTTTTGTCCTGATTTTCCAGGGTCAGTTCGATCTTCACACTGTCCCCAGGAAGCAGACTGCTGATTGGTTCCAGCACATCCGACGAGTCAAAATTCGACCTCATTTTTCCGTCTGCATACTGCGTCTTCCAGCCGGATCCGACCGTATACTCTTCCGCCTGTACGGTAACTTTGCCCCCTGCCAGCAGACACGCCGCCAGTATCAGGCATCCATATCTCTTCTTCATACTTTCCAACCTCCATTGAAGCTCTATGGCAGGTGTTTGGCTCGCCTGCTCTCTTTTGTTTTGGCGCTTTTCTTCCTTTTTATCTCCGCCCCAGCCACGCCGACAGCATCTGCAGCAGAACCGCCGCCGCGATCAGACAGGCCGCCAGCACTTTTCCTTCTGCACTGGTAAAAAGTTCCGCCGCCTTTCCGGCTCCCGGCACCTGATATACCACTTTTCCAATCACATTGGCATAGGGGATCGGATTCATATCATTGGTCCGGTTTGCGTCTCCTTTCGTGATCAGTTCTCCCATGACCACCCGGTTTTCCACCACCCGGTGAGTGATGATAGCGGCAGAATCCCGTGCTCCGTAAAAAGCGATTACTTCCCCTTCCCTTAGTTCCTCCGGCGCCTCTTCGTGAATGTACACCAGGCTTCCCACCGGAATCTTTGGTTCCATACTTCCGCTGATCACCGAATACACCTGGTAGCCGAACAGCCTGGGTACCGTCAGGGGCAGACAGAACAGGACCAGCGAAATCAAAAGGAGGGTACTTAGGGCACCAAAGCAGCGGGAGAGACAGGACCGGCTATGTTTCTTCTTTTGTTTTTCTGCCCCCATACCCATTACCGGATACTGAAACTTCCGTCTTCTGCCACCGCCGCGTCGATTCCCCAGGCACTCTTGATGGCATCCACCGCGCTGTGGGTCTGCACTGCATCCACTTCCGCATCCAGGCAAAACCGGTAGCCATCATATGCACAGGTCGTGGTGATGATCTTATTTCCCTCTGCATCCACCGTATCCTTGCGAACAACCTTTGCAGCGATCGCCGGATCAATCCGGACTGCGTCGCAGAAAGCCGGAGTGCTTTCTCCGGATGCAAGAGGCCTTGTATAATAGAGTATCGTCCGCTCCGGTGTGGATGCGCTTTCATCCACCATCCAGCCGCTTCCTTCTGAAGCCAGCTCCAGGCCGATCAGCGCCGGGGTCAGCGTCGTGTCCTTGTTCCCCTCTGCATCCATCCAGCTTCTGCAGAGAATCACCCTCACGTAAGTATCGATGACGCCGCTGTTGAATACCTGCAGTTTCTCTTCGTATCTTTTCCCCGGCTTCACTTTCTCCTCATCTGTGAACCGCCCCTCCAGAAGCTGACCGGTCCCGTCACTGCTCCAGCCGTCATTGTCATAGTTGCGGTGGCTGACCACCTTTTCATTTTCCACCAGACTGACGCCGATGCTGGAGACGGACATCTGCACAGCGGCATAATCACTGTAATAGGTGAGTGCCGCCCTTGTGCTGCCTACGGTGCTCATCAGAAGCAGTACGGCTGAGGCCGCCAGCAGAAGCACAGGTTTCATTTTTCCAAGCACGCGTTTTTTCATCACTCCTGCACCTCCCCGTCATCTGTCGTAACCGTCCAGTCGTATACCAGATTGCCCTCCTCGTCATAGAACACCATGGAATGCTCCTGCACCACAATAACGTTGAAGTCCTCCTGGTCTTCTTCGCTGATTCCATTGATCTTTACATCCAGCTGTTCCGTTGCCGCTCCCGGGGCTAAAACTTCACTGTAATAATAATATCCGTCCGCTCCCGGGCTCCATTTGCCGGAGGCATCCGAGTATTGAAGTCCTTCCTGATACTTTGCCCCTGCAAATACTTTTACCCGGACAAAACATGCCTCTCCCTCTTTTGCACTGCGAATGGTAATGTGTTTGGTCCAGTCAGAGAATTCTTCTGCCGGAGGCTCCACCGCTCCAAAACCAAGATCCAGCCCGGCACCTCCGGATGCCGATGTATACGTGGTAAAATACGCCATTGCTTTTTCCGCAGACACTCCGGCCGTCAAAATCAGCGCCGCAAATGTCAGGCACAGAATTTTCTTATCCAGCTTTCTCTTCATACCTTTTACTCTCCTTCTGACGAATCGCCCTGCTGTGTCCACACCCACGGACCGCCCTGAGTGCCTTCCATGTATGTAAAATGGTTTACCACACTGGTTCCGCCGTTCAACCGGTTGTCATAATGGTTGGTAAAAGAGACCTGGTTTTTCGGCTTCTCTTCCATGTTCACTTCCAGCGTATCCGACAAGATAGTCGCCGCAAGGGCCGATTCGATGTTCTGGATCTCCCCGCTGCCGGCGGAATAGCTCGGGCCGCTGTACACCTCCCGGACGGTCACTGACGCTCCCGCCGGCAGCTTCTGACGCAGGATGACCGACCGGGTCCCCGGACCGTCAAACACCAGAGACACCACATCACTGTAGGTAAATTCGTCTTTATGTGCGTCTATCTGGAAAATAAAGGTGGCACTTCCCAAAGATTCATTGTAGGAATCCAGTGTCTTTACAATCTCCAGATCCCCAAAACGGTTTTCGCGCTCAGGCTTCAGGCTCACTTCCACATGATAAATCCAGGCATCTTCCCGGGTATCGTCTTTATAATACCCGTTGTCCGGCACAGAGATCAGGTAGGGGGAAAAGGTATAAATAAATTCCTCTGACCACACCTTCCGGGCACAGACCAGATACAGGCCCACAGGCAGGTCATCGATCTGACCGGCACCTTCTGTCAGTGTTGTCTGATATTCCCCAAACGTATTTTCCGGTATCAGCTCCCGGAATCCTTCCGCCAGGTTCAGCCATTCTTCTGCTTTTCTTTCCTGATCCTGGACGTTGGCGGCATCAAGCGCTGCCTTCAGATCCTCTGCAAGCCCGCTGTAGGAGCTTCCAGGCACATAGGAACCATCCATCTTCACATCCGCCACCTTGTAGAGATCCACCGGAATCTCCAGGGCCGTCAGCCCGGCAAAATCTGATCCTTCCCCGGTCAGATTGCCCAGGTCAAATGCAATCGAGCAGTCCGCCTTCTCCGTTTCAATCCCCAGGGAGCCGTAAACATTCCCCGGGGCCGCCGCCAGCATCAGAAGCAAAGCGGCAAAAATCAATGCACTCTTTCTCCTCATCTTCCTCATTTTCCCCTCCTATTTGCATTCTGCTTTTATAAAAGTCCCGCATCTCCTCTCACAGACCCCTGGTCACAGATGTATTTCCGGCCATGTTCCATGTCCTGAAATTCATCTGGGCTCTATTCGTTCCGATGCTGTTTAAAGTCCCGCATCTCCTCTCACAGACCTCATCTGGGCTCTGTTCGTTCCGATGCTGTTTGAAGTTCCGCATCCTGACTCTGTAGTTTCGTTTCAGCCTTTATGGTTTTTGGATCTGAACAGGAATTTCATAACGAGTATAATCAGAAATGTTCCTGACAGACCGAGAATCAGATAGAGCATATAATAATTCTGCACAGCCCGAAGCATGGTGTTCATGGGGGTGGAGGCCGCTTCCTCTTCTCCCTCATAGGGTACTCTGGTTCCCCGGACCAGCAGGCGGTGACTGTTGACGCCATAGGGTGTGCAGGTAAAAAGGGTTACATAGTCTTCTCCCTCCTTGATCTGCAGAGCTTCTGACAGCGTCTCCATATCATCCTTGTCAACCATGGGCAGAATCTGGTCTACTTCATAAGCGAGAATCTCATCCAGAATGTATATGTAAAACCGGTCGCCCCGGTCGAGCTGATCGATATCCGTGAACAATCTTGCACTTGGAAGACCTCTGTGGGCCGCCAGTACGCTGTGGGTACTCATGCCGCCCATTGGAAGCTTTGTCCCGTTCAGATGTCCCACACCGGTCTGCAGGACTTCTTCTGAGGTGCCATGATAGACGGCCAGTCTGACATTGATCTTCGGAACAGAGAGATAACCCATGATCCCGTCTCCGGCCAGATTCAGCACACCCCAATATTCGGTATCTGAGAGCGATCCTTCTGTTTCTCCAAATGCATCTCCGTACAGATTATTGACCGGAAAGGAATTGTTAAAAGCTTTTGCCATATCCCATTCCCGGGTGTAGTCCTCCGGCTCCATCTCCCTGACCGTCTCCATATAGTCCGAAATCAGACGACTCTGCCGGTAGGTATTCCACTGGTCGGAGATCGTCGGATAGGCCAGAATTCCAAAACCGGTCAGAAACAGAAGCCCAAAGAAGAGATTGATCATTGTCCGTTTCATGATGATTCCTCTTTGCTGTTTCGTCCTGATCTTTTCTGCCTCCGGTCAAATACATACAAAAGCAGAATAAAAGCGCCTGTGGTCAGAAGCCCGACGATGACCCACAGAAGATAGTTCGTATGAAGGCTCGGGCCCGTGAAGGCAGAAGCTGCCACCATTTCATCCCCTACTTCTTCATAGGGAATTCTGCGGCCGCGGACCAGCAGCCTGTGGCTGTTCACCCCATAAGGTGTGCACGTGAGCAGTGTGGCTAAGTCCTGATCCTGGTCTGCCATCAGAGCTTCGGTGTCGTCCGGCTCCACGACCGTGATTTTATCTACCTGATAGCAGAGCGTATCATCCAGCACATGGAGCAGGAAACAATCGCCTTCTTCCAGGCGGTCCAGATCGGTGAACAATGCGGCGCTTGGCAGTCCTCTGTGGGCGGAAATCACGGTATGGGTCCCGGTTCCGCCCACAGGAAGGGAACTTCCTTCCAGATGCCCTGCCGCCACCTGAAGCACTTCCTCAGAGGTGGTATGGAAAATGGGGATCTTAACGTTGATCTTTGGGATCTGGACATATCCCATCATGCCGTCGCCGGTCAGGTTCAGGCAGGAAAGGTATTCTTCGTCTTCCTCTTCCGCGATCTGAGCCGCTGCGAAGGAATCGGGAAGGATGTAGGGAAGCAGCTCCTCGTTGTAGGTGAGGGCTTTGGTCCATTCCTGGCTGTAGTCCAGGGTGCCTTCGGATTCCTGACGGGCAACGGACTCGTCGTAGGAGGAGATCAGGCGGCTCTGCCGGTAGTTGTTCCACTGATTTGCCACAAGCGGATACAGCAGCAAGGACAGACCGGCTAAAAATAATATGGGAAATATGAAAAATGTCGCTTTCTTTTTCATCTGGGCTCTCCTTGTTGTTGCAGGATAACATATGATGGTACAGTCCTGGTTCTTGTTTCATCGAAACCTTCGCCCATGCCAGGCTGACCTAGCGGCCAGCCTGGCATGATGGGCGAGGATGATTGGTTTCGATGAGGTGTTAGTTTAAAATGAAATAGGAATGATTATTTTGCAGTTTTTCTGCGGGTAGCAAAATACAGGCCCGCTGCAAGGATCATCAGTGCGCATCCGCCGATGGTGAAGATCGTGGTACCGATGCCACCGGTGGAGGGAAGGGAGGAAAGTTTCGTATTCGGAATATTCAATGTTTCATCCGGTGCTTCTGTTGATTCAGAAGTTAAATGATCAATATCTACACCATCCGTTTTTCCGGTAGTCGTATTTGTAATCTCAACATTCCAGAAATCTAACACATCATCCTGATTGGAATCTTTCTTATAATTTGCTTCTAATACAATTTTGTAAACATCCGTATTCAAAGAATATCCGGTCGGAGCCAAAGTCTCTTTGAGATAATACGTACCAGCCGCAAGACCGCGGATTACCAGTTCACCGTTCGTCCCGGATGTCACAACTCCATCTGGCACGAGCGTGTTGCCCGAATATACATACTCACACGCAGCGTCCGTATACAATGTAAACTGAGCACCCGGCAGAGGCTTTTTCTCTCCTGTTTCCGTGTCGACTTCCTCGCCTACTTTGTTCACAATACTTGTTACTTCAGAACCGGTAGCCGTTCCACTGAGGTCAAAAGTATAGGTGTATGTCTTTGCCTCCGGTGTATCCGGATCATTTTCATCGTCGGATTCTACATTCGAATCTTTGGAATAGTTTAATTTCGCAGTATTCTCATTTGCACTGCTGTTCATAAGTGCTTCGTCTGTGATTTTTGCCTGATATACAACCTTTAATGACTGTCCGTTATAGTCATATAACATATAGCCATTTTCTTTGGTTCCTCCAGATGATTTTACAAAATCAACTTTCAGTTCCTTGGTATCGTTATTAATGGTTGCTGTATAGTGATCCTTAGATAACAGTGTGTCACCGACATATACTTTGATTAAATCAGTCTGGTCCTCTGCAGTTACCGTTGGATCAATCTTCTGTACATCCTCAACCGTTGCGAATGCAAGGCCATTTCCTAATGTATCGACGATGTTAAACCTTGGATGTGCACCATCATAAGCAGGAATCGGATCTACTGTGACCGCATAAGTAATCAGGTCACCAACGTTTGCTGAACTCGTATCTGTTTCATTCCCTGTATCCGCGGTTTTGTCAATTGACGGTTTGTCAATGACTTTTGCCCAGGCTGTCTGGGAAGAAATCAAAAGAGAGCTTCCTTCTACCTGGCTTTCTCCGTCATTGACCACATAAGATACCGATACAATGATCGGTGCATAAAAATGATTCTCTGCCCCTTCTACCAGAATCAGATAAGAGCCTACCGGAACATCTCTTTTCGTATATCCGTCATCAGACGCGGTCATGGTAAAAGAACCAAAATCTGCATCCGCGTCAGCCGATACACCATCCCACTGGCCATCTTCACCCTTTGTCAAACCGGCCTTAATCTGACCAAGACTGTCAGCAAGACCTTCATCCAGAATTGCTGTACTGTTATCATTTAATTTTAAAGCTTCGTAGAGAGACTGATATTTGGAGTTGAATTTCCCATCCTCATATACTGCCTTCACAACCTGGAAAGCATAAACCGTTGCCCCTTCTTCAATACCTTTTACTTCGATGGTTCCTTTGTCTTCTGCAGTTCCCGTAGCCGGGCTTGTCGCAGCATCTTCATTTTCTGCAAGTACCGTGGCACTCATGCCGAGCACCATAGTCATTGCCAGAAGCATTGCCAATAACTTTTTGATTTTCTTCATTTTCCTTTCCTTTCTTTCCGGGCTTTGCCCATTATTTTCGTTCCTTTCGGGTTGCGTTTTGCGCTGGGCGCGTTTCTGCGGTATGAGGACCGCCGAAAAATCCTCTCATTCCTTTAAAACTTCTCAGCACCTCCTCCACATGTTTTTTATATGAGACCGGAAACGCTTCCACTTAATGTGGAGCGTTGCCGGTCAGATATCGGATTCAAAATTTTCATTCCTGCCGGGTTTTCCATCTTCTTATGTACAAGAATGCGGCTGCCAGAAGCAGAAGACTTCCTGCTAAAGTGTACGGACCGGTTCCGGTTCCGCCGGTCTTGGGCAGGGAATACAGGTATTCGTTCTTTACGGTCAAAGTCAGAACGTCACGGGTCTGATCACCTTCTGTGAAGGTGTATTTCACCGGACTGCCCTCCTTAAAATCCGCACCGGATACCAGGATATTGTTTTTTGCGTCCATAACCACCGGAGCTTTTGGCAGACCGTTTTCATCCCGTTCGATCTTGATGGTGAAGAAACCAGCGGGAAGCTGATAACCCATGGGCGTTTTGGTCTCTGTCAGTCTCCAGGTCCCCTCCGACAGGGGCTGGTCAAAGGAGAGACTGCCTTTTTCGTCCGTGACAACGGTACCGATCACTTCCTCGCTATCTCCCTCTCCAAGCTTTGAAAGCCGGAACTCTGCTCCTGCCAGCGGCTCTCCGGACGGATTCGTCTTGAGAAGCTGCAGGTCCACTTTGTCGGACTGGTAGCAGTTTTGGAAGGTAAAGGCTGCGAGTCCCTGGGAACTCAGAGTCAGCGTCTGGGTCTCCTTGCTTTCTTCCCCGATCCGGTAGCCGGGCGGCAGATCGATCTCCTCTACCGTATAGTCTCCCGGTGAAAGGTTCTGGAAGCGGGCGGTCTCGTTCGCCTTCAGGGTGAACTCTCCGGGCCTGAGCTTCCCGTCCCCGGAATCGGAGGTGCTGCTCGCTCCCGTGTAGTAGGTAAACTCAGAGCTTCCTACCAGCACATGGTAGAGGGCGTGCTCCACCGGTTTTTCGTCTTTGTCCTTCAGGATGAAATGGAAGACGTCTCCGCCCGGCGTCATGGAAGCGTCGCCTTTTTGATTCACCACTTCCTTGGTCACAGTCAAAAGCCGGCTGTACTCTGCTTTTTTATTGACAAAAGGCAGGGTACGGACCGAAACCTCCGCCACCTGGTTTGTGTATCCTTCGGTGGCCAGCGGCAGCGTCTGGATATACTCCGGATTCCCGATCTCATTGACACTGTATACCGTCCCTGGCTCGATCCCCGCAAAGACCGCCGTCTGACCGGGCTTCAGGGTAAAGGTTCCGTCAGCAGCCGTTGTGTGATACAGAGACGCTGTCCCGGCGGCGGAATCCGCTTCCGATTGTTCCGCAAAAGCCGGTGTCTCAGGAACTGCCGGCACCAGGTTCTTCTGTGCATCATACAGATAATAATTCACCCCGGCCCAGAGACTGCCGTCTGCTTTTTTCAGCTCAAAGCGGAAATCCACATCGGGCGTGGTGTAATCTTCCAGCCTCTTGGTGACTGCAAAGGAGGCCTCCGAGTTATGGAAGCTCACCAGCGTCGTTCCGTTTATGCCTCCTTTTTTCGAAGTCTCGCCGTCCCCCGCGATCCGCCAGCCGGGAGGAAGGGCCGTCTCCGTCACCTCATAGTCCATTCCGTCCTGGATATAGGGGACGCCGTTCTCATCTTCGCCTTCAAAGACTGCTGTCTGTCCGCCTTTCAATGTAAAGGTTCCATCTTCCCCGGTCGTCCTGCTGCCGGTCTCCCGGCCGGTCTGGCTGTCAATCACCTTGTAAGGAAGCCCCGCTGCCGGTTTTTTCTCCAACTTTAATTCAAAGGTGAAATCCGGCGTCTGCGGCACCTCGTAGCCATCCGGAAATGCGACGGTCTTACTGACCTCAAGCTTCGCTGCTCCGCCTCCGCCGGGATTGTAAAGGTTCCGGAAGACAAACGTCTCTGTCTTATACTCTTTGGTACCGGACACCGGATCGCCTCCCGCCGGGAAGATCTGGGTATAACCATCTTTGGAAATCTCCCGGATCACATAGCCGGTTCCCGGTGAGATGCCGGAGAACCTGGCCATCTGTCCTGCTTTCAGGGTAAATCTTCCGCCCTGGGTAAAGAATGCATTCTGCTCTGCTCCCAGTTCTTCCTTCGTCAGTTCCCGTCCGCTTAAGTCGCAGAGCCGGTAGGACTGCTCCTCCGTAAGCTCTGCGCCGCCGCGGCTTAAGGCCAGGGTGAAGGTAAAACGGTCATCCGGATCTGCCATGCAGCCTTCACTGTTCACGACTTCCTTTCCGATATACAGATCCACCCTGCCGTCGGACTCGTTCTCAAACACGACCCGGGGCACCGCCCCGCTGCCCGACGCATGAACCGGACTCAGGCTTCCTGCCAGACAGCAGATGACGGTCAGGAAGGATAACAGCTTTTTATATGTTTTTTTCATGATTTTTGCAGGGGACAGCCGGAACCTCCAATTTCCGCCAGTCCCCAATCCTCCTTTCTTGTATCTGATGTCCTACTGCAGTAAGCCGCCCGGACCTGAGATGCCTCCGGTATTTTGGGAACTCCAGACAACCTGAGCATTAGGCGCGCCCCACTTTGTCTTATAGCCTGCAAGCGAATTTTTGGGCTGCTCCACAACGATCCTGGTCAGATTCTCACACCCCTCAAAAGCATTCTCCTCTATCTTCGAGACTCTGGATGGTATGGTAATCTCCGTCAGGCTGCTGCAGCCCGAAAATGCACCCCAATAAATCTCTGTCACACTGTCCGGCAATTTTACTGATCTCAGATTCGTACACCCGCCAAATGCCCTATTATTAATCTCAGACACACCCATCGGTATTTCTACAGACTCTATTGTCTCATTATCCGCAAATGCACTGCCACCAATCGAGGTCACTCTGAAGATTGTATCTTCTGAACCAGCTATTCTGACCAATGCAGGAATCACCACATGCGGGCCCTGCAAATCCAGGGGATCTCCATCCACCGAATAGAGCTTTTCAGCACCCGTCACAAACTCGTGAAAAACTCCCGTTCCAATCACCGATGCCAGATATTTCAGTTCCGCCGTACTACTCCGGTTCTGCTCCACTGGGATATGGTCAGGCACAAATGTGACTTTCAAATCAGCATTTCTACCGCCTTCATGTATCATACTGAGATCCCCGTTTTCATTGCCGTTTTCCTCAGAATCATCCTCGAAGGTCCACTGCCACCTAACTGCTTTTACCTGACTTCCGTCCAGGTCTCTGGCCGTACCGTCAGAATAGACCGCCTGAACCTTCACATGATAATCAAAAGGTCTGAGGATCCACCTGGACATATAATCCTGTTCAAAATCCATGTCTGTCACATACTGCTCCAGCACTTTCGACGTCAGGCTCTGAACCGGCATATACGTAAGGCTGACTTCTTTCGTCATCCCTTCCCAGGAAATCTTCCATTTCAGTTCTTCAGACCGATTTTCTCTGATAATGTCTTCCTGGGACATCCCGCCGGTCTTCAGATCTTCGATTCGGAGGCTTCCCACTCCTGGTGTCAGCTCTTTCACTGTTCCGTCCGAATAGGTTCCGGAAATCCGGATATATCCGTTCAACAAATTTACAGCGGGGCGGTACGGATCTTCACCCGATAAATCCAGTACTCCCAAATACCACGAAACCTCATCATAGTAGACCTTACCCTTTATGACTTCCACATTCAGCTCCGCCGGCAGGCGGCTGGGTGTCTGGTAGATCAGCATGGTGTCCCGATTACCGGAGAGACCCGCAATCTTCTGCAGTCGGCCGCTCTGGCTGTCAGGCCTTAAGTCCTTAAGCTCATACCCTGCTTTTTCTTTCTCCCGGACAGTCCACAGCGTTCCCTCCGGCAGGTCCAGTCTTGCGTACTCTCCGGCACGGAGAAGGATCTCTCCCTCCGGCCCGGTCTCCCCGGTACGGACCGGCTCCTGCCCGGAACCATCCTCCGGCTCCTGGATGTGGTATACCTCATAAGGGATACCGCCCCGCCCCTGGGAAAGGAGAATGTCTTCAGCCTTTACACTGCTGAGATCTTTTTTGTAAGACTCTGCCGGATCTTTTTCGTTCAGCAGAAGTACCTGTTCAAGCAGCATTGTGAAGATCTCATCCGAGCCGGTCTCCATCTCCTTGGCGATCTCCACGGGGATCTTCTTGTTGGAGTTGACAAAGCCGATATACAGCGTCCTGGCATCTTCTTCCTTTGCCTCTCCCACCGCAAGGCTGAACTGGCTGTCGGAGAGAGTCTCCGGATACAGTGGTCTTCTGTTTCCGCTGCTCAGAGGTCCCGTACGCCGTCCGGACACCGCTTTTGCCTTTTTCGCGGAGCTTTCCATTGTCATACTGCCGGCATCATCGGACCGTGCGGACTGCCCCGCCTGCCGGAAAATGTTGTCTTTGTTATAAGCCACCATATCCTCTGCCATATCCGTGTCATGTATGTTACTGTCCGCCTCCGTAACTGCATTATCCGCATATCCTGCCAGCATGCCCCAGGCCGCATCCGACTCTTCCCACACCTCCACAAGGCGCAGATCTCCCTCCTGAGCTTTGGTGCTCAGATTCAGATATACTCTCTCATCCCCCAGGAAATCCACGATGGGTACGCCGCCTTCGGTTTTGTACAGTTCAATCCTGCCGTCCGCACCGGTGGTCTGAATCCGGTCATCCATGGGAACCACTTCCTGCGGAGAAATCAAACCGTTTGACGGGTCAGCCGTCCCTTCCCGGGTGGTGAATCTCACATAGGAAACGCCTGCTGCCGGAACCCATCCGCCGGATGTATACCGTTCCAGCCTCCACACAAGCCTGCTTCCTTCCGGAACTTTTTCCGAATCTTCCGTCATGAATTTGACTTTTTCATCCATGACATCATGGCCTTTGACCTCATTTTCGATGGAAGCCACCGGGTTATGCTCTACGGTACCGGTAACCGCCGCGTCATCCTTCGGATCGCTCTGGCTGATCTCCACAACCGCCGAGACATACATCCCCACTTGTCCGGATGCGCCTTTCTGGTAGGTCGTCTGTTCAATCCGGTGCTGATCCTCTGGCGCCTCTCTTAACTCATAGGCCGTAACCCCGTCCTTCTGATATTTCGCCAGCACACTGTCCGGTATGATGACCGTCACGTCCGGTTCCAGCAGATAGACGCCGCTGTTCAGGGAATCCTCAGATTCGCTGGGCCACTGATCCTTCAGGATATTTCCGGATTTGTCGATCACTTTTACTTCACAGCTTTCTGTAAAAAGTTCACCGTTCAGATAAAGCTGCACGCTGACTGCTTTTTTCGTCTTTGTAAAGCTTTCCGCTCCATCTCCCGGCTGCTGGTTTTCCTGGTCCAGAGAACTTCCGTTTCCACCAAGAACATCCAATATCCCTAAGGAAGACTGATTTTCCTGAGCCAGCACGGGAGGATCGGTCTGATCCCATCCGCCGCCTGCATTTTCCAGGTAGCTCACAGCTGCCTTATCCTTCGGGTCGTATATATACGCCTTACTGATGTACAGGCTGCCTGCCTTACCGTTGATGAAGGTTACGTCTACATCCTCCTTCGGGAAATTTCCCGTAAAAGGTTTATTGTCTTCCGGATAGATCTGAGGATATTTCTCCGGCTCTGTTAAATCTTTCTCATGCACCTCCGTGATCTCATAAAGATCCCCGACTTTTCCTGCATACTGGAACACAGCTGTCTCGCCGGACTTCAGCCAGAAGATACCAGTAGTCAAATCGGTCCTTCTCTGTATCACCCCATCTGGCAGCGGCACTTCCTTGCCCTGCTTCATCAGGGTATAGGCAAGCCCTTTCTGGAGCTCTCCTTTCAGTGTTACCGTCATGGGGAAGGAAGGCTCTTCTGTCTCTCCTTCTTTCTCTGTTTCCGCCGCAAGCTGCTTGCTCACGGACAGGGAACGCCACAGATAATCGTTGGTAAAGGAAATATCCTTTCTGGTACCGTATTCCGGCATGGTTACCAGGATTCCTTCTCCGCCGGCCGGTATGGTCTGCTGATAATCCCCGGATTCGTCCGGCAGCTCCGTCACTTTATAAGTCACGCCTGCTTCCAGACCGGAAACGCGGATCGTCCTTCCCGCACACTGGCAGGTGATCGTTCCATCTCTATCCAGCTCCTGCGGCGTCTGTGTTCCACTGCCCGTCAGATACCAGGTAATCTTTTTACATTCATCCAAACTCAGATCCGTTTCCTGCGTTGTCCCGTCTTCCGTAGTCGTCACCTTTTGAATTTTAAATGTAAATTCCTGTTTACATTCTTTCGGATCCTGATTGGTGAGCTTCTTGGTGATATACAGTTCTTTCCAGCGATAGATATTGGTGAATTCTGCCTTTTCTCCTTCCAGAGACGTAGTTCCTGACTGGAACGGTGTCTGGCAGATCCAGTTGCCGGTAGCGTCTATACCGGTCCCGTCTTCTGTCACTTCGGTGATTCGGTACTGGATTCCCGGAGCTTCAAAGCAAAGAGCCGCCACTTCACCCTTTTTCAGCGTGAAGATTCCATTCTCATCCGTTTTTCGCATGCAGCCTGTCAGGCTGGTTCCATAATCCGGATGGGGGCCCGGAAGGACACCGCCTACCCCAACGGAATCTACATAATAAAATTCTTTGTTCGCCAGAGGTGTAAATTCTTCCTCTGCCGAGTTCCTGGTCTCAATCTTGAACTGAAACCTGGTCTGTGCGTCTTCTATTCCCTCCTCCGTGTCCAAAGTTCCCTGGAGAAGTTTCCGGACATAGACAACCGGACGATATTCATTGGTGACAGTAATCGCTCTTCTGCCGTTTTCATCTGTGCGGTTATCCACGGCATTGGATGTTCCTTTCCAGAAAATCTGTTCTGTCTCTCTTGCCTGGATTCCGTCTGCATTGGGAAGCTGGAATTCTGCGGTCTGATCCGGACGCAGCCGGAAACAGCCTTTTCCATCTGTGGCATACAGACGATCATCTTTCAGCTCTCCGTTCTCATAGAGCCGATATTCCTGTCCGGCCAGTTTTTTCTCTGTCCCGTTCTCCACCTTGTAGAGCTCGAATTCAAAGAAAGTATTTTTAGCAGAATTCTGTATCTCCTCCGGTACATTATCTGCCAATTTTTTGGTAACGGTCAAAATTTCCATGGGCTTGACGGTCACAGTAACCGGACTGCTGCGCAGAAGTTCTGTCGATCCTTCGACCCCGTAGAACGCTTCATTCTTGGCCGCCTGATCTTTTTGGGTTCCTTCCGGAACCTTCATGCGGATCTGAAAGCCTGCATTTTGCATGGATTTCAATTCAAAGTCGCCGCCTTCGGAGGACTTGCGCATATCCACTGCAACTGCGCGGACGGTTTTTGACCCTGCATCCGGATCCTGATCCCAGTCTTCCGCCTTTGTCCATCCGGATCCTTCTGCTTCCAGATTTTTATCCGGATTTTCGTTGTCCGTATAGTACACCACCGGATCGATTCCGATCCTTCTAAGCCCGCTCACGTCCACCGACTGGAATTCACCCTTCCACTGGCTGCCCTCTGCACTCTCAAGCACATCATAGACAATCAGGCCTTTCCATGATCCCGCATCGGTATTTCCCACCGTGATCTCATATGTATAGCCTTTTCCCGTCTCCACCTCGGCACTGGTTCCGGGTTTTCCAAAACGGTCGGCATCTGCAATAACCGTCTTCTTGATGCCGGTCTCACCGCTCTGAGCGATGTCTTCATCTGCGATGTCCCGGGCATACAGGACATTGTAAACCTCTTCATTGACCGAGGAAGCCCCGTTGATATTGCTGCCCAGCGCTTTGTACTCTTCTTTCAGAGCTTCGTTCATGGAAGCCGGAAGATTGGCTCCTCCGTTGTCCGGAAAGATCTCTTCATTCTTCTTTCCGATCAGAGATCTTGACGGATCCGAAGGCATAAAGGCACAGACGTTGCTTTCCTTCTGGATCAGCTCCACGTCTTTCCGTTCATAATAGGCGCTGAAGCTGACGCCCCATCCTTCCATCCACATACCGTTTGTGTAGGTGGTGGGATCTGCGCCGTCGTACCAGACATGGAACGCCACACGGGTCCTGCTGGTTCCGTTGTAATTGGTGTCAATATCCCGCCTGGAATCCACTTCCACCCGAACCTGAGTGGTATCCCACAGACCCGGCTGCTTTGTATAATTTCCCCTGCTGTCCAGATCCCGGATACGCCCTGCTGTCACCGGACGGGAAGGATCAAATTTCATCCCATAGGGAAGCAGATCATAAAATACCACGTGATTCTGACCCGGGTTCAATTCACTGTTACTCTGCAGAAAGTCTTTGGCCTCTTTGCTGTACACCTCGTATCCGTCATAAGCGGTCAGACAGTAATCCACCACCACACGGTCACCGGCCGAATCGTTGGTGCTCACAGACGTCTTGGTTGCCTGTGCGTGGGGTGTGAGGCTGGTCAGCTTTTTGCTGTCGTTATCACGCAGAAGGAAACCGCCATACAGACGCCTGGTTATATCTGCAAGCTCATTGCTTCCATTTATCTCGTAGCTTTCATAATTCAGTTTTCCAGAATTTTGATCCGGCTTCAGAGATGCATCCCCGTCCGAACTGTCACCGCCTGAACCATCTACATAAGTCATAGATGCGTAAGTGTACGCCTCCCCTGGCTTCCGGCTTCCGAACTGTCCGGTCGCACCTGAGAGATCTTCCAGTTTTATGGACTGAAGATTCGGATTGTCCTTCAGGATTTCCGACAGAACCTCAGAATCCTGTCTCAACCGCACTTTCACGTCAATCACACAGGAGATCCGGTAAGCATCTTCCGCCGTATATTCTGCTTTTACCCGCCAGGGCTGACGCGCAAGTTCTGCCTCATTCAGACTGTAGACTGTCTGAAGTCCTGTTTTGGAAGCTGACAGATGCTCTTCCGGAACTTTTTCCCAATCCGTGGACTCAGGGTACATTGCATAAAGAGTCAGTTCCCCCTTCGTGCTGTCCTGAGGGATTTCCTGATCTTCAAAGAGATCCACATTCAGATAAGAAGGCGTCACTGTGACTTCCGAAAAATAATAGTCTTTCCTCGTAAGCATCCGGCCGTCCTTATCCTCCGGCCATACGTACATGACATCGTCCACCGCTGTCAGCTTATAACTCCGGTCCGGAATCACACTCCCCGGCTCCATTCCTGTACTGCTGTCAAGGGCATGGGTCCACTGATAGCCCTTGAAGGAATAGGTGGTAGAGAAGGGAAGATCCCCGTAATCCTCTCCGGACTCCTTTGCTTTCTGGTAGGCATCCAGCCATCCGGAATAGCCGTTTTCATTATCTCCGTTATAATAATATTTATGGACAGAAATCGTGTCTCCAATGTATTCCCACTTATAATCTTTGCATTTCCATTCCGCGTTTCTGGTCTCTGACACCGGTTCTCCGTCTTCATCCTCCGGCACCATGGTCACCGTGAGTTCATTCTCCAGCAAAGCATCCTCTTTGGGGGCCGCGGTCCTGGGATAAGCAGTCACCACATAGAAACGGCTGCCCCAGGAGCGGGTATCGTCCGCTCCCAGTCCATAGTTCTGGATCAGGGTATCCTCCCCTGTGGAGTGTTCCGGTCTCTGAATTGGAACATTATAACCGAGGGACGTCTTGTAATTGTCACAGTAACCGACCAGAATTCCTTCTGTTCCTTCCTGTGTACCTTCCGGTCCGGTTCCTACCTTTGGTTTCTCCGAGATCTGCAGGCTCCAGGGCTGTGTGGCCGTTCCTTTCGCGGTCACTTCCCACACCACATACCGGTAGTCTTTAAATTTTTCACCGCGGAACTGCTCCGGCAGATTTTCTTCACTGCCGTATCCGGCGTATCTTGCCACCTGTGCTCTGGTGTAGAGTCCGGGGGCGTACTGTCTGTTGGCCTCATAGTAAGGCTCTTTGGTGACACTGGTCAGACTGACACTGGTATCCACCAGTCCTTCCAGCGGATCGACCGGTCCGTATGGAAACTTTCCGTCTTCTTCTGTTTCATACTCTGTAGAGTATTCTCCGACAACCGTGTAAATAATGTCACCGTTCTCGTCTTTTTCTGGTTTTCCTTCATCATCCAGCTCAGGAGTCCGGACCGTTACCGCAACTTCCGGTGCCAGCGACCAGGAAGTCTGATCTTTGACCTGCATGATGTCCGTCACTTTATAGAGCACCTGCCACATGGAGTTGGTTCCGCTCTTTACTGTCCTGCAGTTGTAGAAGATTAACCACTGAGGATTAGCCTCATCATCCAGGCAGTATTTAAACGCGCTGCTTCCGGAATTTTTATCGTCATCTTCTGCACCAGGCTCTCCTTTCGCCACTGCGATCTGATCCGGCCCAACCGGATTGCCGTTTCGGTCCTGGAACAGCGCATAGGGCATCTGAATCTTAATATCCCCCGGCTGAAGATCCACGTCAGGTACAGTGAATCCAATCTGGTATTTCAGATTAAAGTTATCTTCTTTATATACATAATTAGGGTCATCCTGTTTTACATACTGTATGTTGAATGTAAAGGGAGTGCCGGATCCAGCTCTGGCTCTTCTAAAGCCGGAAACAGGCGCTTCCATCTCCCAGGTAACCGCACCAACTTCATCTTCCCCAAGCGCCTCAAACTCTTCCGGCGTCATAGAATCTTCCAGCGCTTCCTCCGGTTCTTCCTCATCCACAGCATCTGGCTTCTCTGTCTCCGGGGATTCCAATGTTTCTTTATCTTCCGGAATTCCCGGCATTCCTGCCTCATCGGTGTTCTCCTTGGATTCTTCCGGAATCTGGGTCTCACCAGGCTTCTCCTCTGAAACATCCGGCGTCTGTGTATCGGCAGGCTTTTCCTCCGAGGCGTCCGGCTTCTGTGTATCGGCAGGCTTTTCTTCTGAGGCATCCGGCGTCTCCTTCTCATCCGGATTTCCTTCCGACTCTGCCGGAGCCTCAGGAGCTTCCAGTTCTTCCTCCTGAACCGTATCCTCTGTCTCTGCTTCGACTTCTGCAGCTGCTTCTTCCATGATCTCGACTTCCGCTTTCTGAGTCACCGGAGCATTCCCTTCCTCGTCTGCGGCCGGCATCTCCGTGGCAAACAGATCCCCCACAATATTCGTCAGTCCGCTCAGTTCGCTGCCGGCGAATATAACCAGGCAGAGCAGAACTGCGATGATTCTCTTTGCTGCACTATTCCTCATGGTTTCCTCCTCCTTCTTTTTCTTCCTCTATCTGCATAAAACACGTTTTCGCGTCTGTCTTCTTACGCTGCCGGAAGAATCTTCCTTATATTCCGCCATTCTGCTTTTCTGCCCGCAGTGCACTGTGGATCAGCCGGATCAGCTCCAGGGTGCTTCTGAAGTATTCCTTTTTCTGCCGCTCCACCCAGGTCACTTCTCCCTGCCAGCTGGTGTGCTGCCGGTAGAGAATACGAATCCAAAAAGTGGCCTTCTTTCCCCGGTACCGAAGCATCTGCTCAAAAGCCCTGGCGTCCCGGATATCTTTTGGTTCGAGTGCCGTCTCTTTTTCTGCAGTAAGATCTCCCATCCTCTGGTCCGTCAGAAAGCTCCGCATCCTTGCGGACGCTGGTGGAAAAGAAAGCACATCATACAGCTCCTCCATCTGATTCAGCGCATCGAACAAGGAGCAAAAAGCGGCCGGCTTCCCTGCATACAGATGATACAGTTCCCCGCGTTCTCCTTCTTTGCCGCCGGAATCCAGACAGAGGCTGATCAGACTGGCGCTGCGCCAGACTCCTTCTTCCTCCTGATTTTTCACTCTGACCAAACATGTTCGTTCGTGTCCTGCAACCTCTCGTATCATAATTTTCAAGACCTCCCTGCGGTTTTTACTCCCTGACTGTTTCGGAAAAAACGAACCGCAGACATACAAAAGGGGCATCTGTCCGGGTGACGCAAAGTATGATGCTCTGCGTCACCTCGGACAGATGCCCGTATTTATGGGACAAACCGACACCTGCTGACGGCTTGTTTGACTGTAAAACTCGCTTTTTTATTGCCATTTTTCTTCTATAACATATTGCAAAATCCCTTTAAACTGAGTATAATGTAAATAAAAACAGATCGTGGGCGCTTGTTATCGCAGAGCATCATAATCTGCGTCACTCTTTCTCAAATGATATTTGCAGTTCAGATCTGTTTATGACTGACAAAATCTTATTTGGAGGGACTGTCGGATCATGCAGTTTACCCACAATATATGGTTGCTTATATAAATAATCAATGCCATATATTAGGTGTATCGCATTATTTCAGGACAGCTCCTTCTCTTTTTCTTTTTATGCTTCAAAATGTGTCCTTACCGAAATCCATCTCAATTTATCAAACTCAAAGACTTTATCTCTTCAAAAAACTAAACGGCACCTTTCGAAACATGGTATAATCGGATTACAGCAAAAATCCCCCCTGGCAGACGCGTAAGCACGCCGCCAGGGGGGATCTTTTCTCTTTTGTATGTGTGCGCCGGCCGATGGCTGCTAAGCCTTCGCCGCCTGCTTCTCTTTGTAATGATGTGCTTCTTCCAGCATCATGTCTTTCACTTTCATCAGACGAATCTGAGTCGAACGTTCGTTCTCATCCAGTTTCATCGTGATATACTTGATGTTGGCCTGTGCCTGCGGGATGATGACATGCTCCAGAGCGTTTACACGCCGGCGGGTCTTCTCGATCTCCGCAGCCATAAGCTGACACGCTTTTTCTGCTTCTGCCAGACGAAGCATCTCCGGCAGAATATCTGCCAGGGATTTGACCGCATCATCCAGATCACTGGAAGTAAAGGCAAAGCCATAGGAATAGATGTCATTCTCATCCGCAGTCCTGGTCTTGTATTCGAAAACCGGGATATCCACGCTCATGACATTCTTCTTATCTGTCTCCAGATAGACCTCCTGCTTGGGCGCCATCAAAGCCGTATGCAGCGTCTCTTCGGACATGCCGGCCTTTGCTACAACAAAATTTTTATTTGCCGCCTGGATACCCGCCTCTACTTTCTGACGAAGCGCCATATTCTCCCGGACCAGATCCAGGAACTGCCGCATCAGCTCATCGCGCTTATCCTTCAGGAGCTTGTGGCCCTTCCTGGCCGTCGCCAGCTTTTTCTTCTGGCGGGTCAGCTCCATTCTGGTTGGGTTCACCTGCGTAGCTGCCAAGTGTCTCCCCCCTTCTTTCTTATAGTTCCGTAACAGCCCAAAGGGTTACTCTTTTCCCAGGTCATGCCCGGCAACGCTCAAACTGTTACTTTTTTCTGATATTACCAATCATAAGCCAGTGGTCAGCCCGCTGTGCGCCGCGCTTCCCGAAAGCCCCGTTCAAAGGCACAGGGTCTATAAGGAGTATCTGCTCACAGCAGGCGCCCGCTTCCTTACTGTTTTCCGTAATACAGATCCAGATATTTATCGTCGATACGTTTCAGCTCGGACCTGGGAAGGATGGACAGCAGTTTCCAGCCGATATTCAGCGTCTCTTCAATGTCACGGTCTGCCTGGAAGCCCTGAGATACATACTCTTTCTCGAACTCATCTGCAAACTTCGCATAGATCAGGTCCATGTCGGAGAGCGCAGCTTCACCAAGAATCGTCATCAGCTCTTTTGCATCTTTTCCACGGGCATAAGCGGCAAACAGCTGATTCAGCGTATTGGAATGATCGCCTCTGGTCTTGCCCTCGCCGATACCCTTATCCTTCAGACGGGACAGAGACGGCAGTACGTCGATGGGCGGATTGACACCCTTACGGTAAAGCTCACGGCTTAAGATCACCTGGCCCTCGGTAATATAACCGGTCAGGTCAGGGATCGGATGGGTCTTGTCGTCCTCGGGCATGGTCAGGATCGGAAGCATGGTGATGGAACCTTCCTTTCCTTTCTGACGGCCTGCACGCTCGTATAACTGAGCCAGGTCGGTGTACATGTATCCCGGATAACCGCGGCGTCCCGGAACCTCTTTGCGCGCTGCGGAGATCTCACGGAGTGCGTCTGCATAGTTGGTAATATCCGTCAGGATAACCAGCACGTGCATGTCTTTTTCAAATGCCAGATACTCGGCTGCCGTCAGTGCCATACGCGGGGTCGCAATACGCTCCACGGCCGGGTCGTTTGCCAGATTGACAAAGAGGACCGTACGGTCGATGGCACCGGTCTCCTTAAAGCTCTCCACGAAGAAGTTGGATTCCTCGAAGGTAATACCCATGGCTGCGAATACCAACGCAAAACGCTCGTCTTTTCCGCGTACCTTCGCCTGTCTTGCGATCTGCGCCGCCAGCTGTGCATGGGGCAGACCGGACATGGAGAAGATCGGCAGCTTCTGGCCGCGGACCAGGGTGTTCAGTCCGTCAATGGCGGACACACCGGTCTGAATAAACTCGTTGGGGTAGCTTCTGGCTGCCGGGTTCATGGGCAGGCCGTTGATATCCATTCTCTTGTCCGGAAGGATCTCAGGGCCGCCGTCGATGGGGCGTCCCATACCGTCGAAGACGCGGCCCAGCATATCCTCAGATGCGCCAAGCTCCACGCCTCTTCCCAGAAAACGTACTTTACTGTTGGAGAGGTTGATACCGGTAGAGCTCTCATAGAGCTGTACCATGGCATCGCTTCCGTTTACCTCCAGCACCTTGCACCGGCGGATCTCACCATTGGCCAGCTCGATCTCGCCCAGCTCGTCATAGGTAACGCCTTCCACGCCCTGTACCAGCATCAGCGGTCCGGCTACTTCCTGTATGGTTCTATACTCTTTCGGCATTTAGAAGTCCTCCTTTCCGCATGCGTCCTTGATCTGGGATGCCAGTTCTTTCATGATCTTGTCGTACTCTGCATCCAGATTCTCTTCTGCCACATATTTATAACGTCCGATCTGCTCGCGGATCGGAAGATCGATCAGGCCTTTCACGCCTGCGCCGTTTTTCAGCGCCTCCATTGCCTGATCGTAGTAAGCCAGCACCAGTTTCATCATCAGAAGCTGTTTCTTCAGGGAGGTGTAGGTATCTACCTCATGGAAGGAGTTCTGATGGAGGAAGTCCTCACGGATGGAGCGGGCCGCTTCCATCTTCAGACGGTCGGGTGCGGAAAGTGCATCCATACCAACCATCTGCACGATCTCATTTAACTCTGCCTCTTCCTGCAGAAGGGACATCATGGACTGGCGTCCTGCCATCCACTCTTCGGATACGTTCTTGTCAAACCATCCGGAGATATTGTCCAGATACAGGGAGTAGCTGGTCAGCCAGTTGATGGCCGGGAAATGTCTCTTGTATGCAAGGGCGGAATCCAGGCCCCAGAACACCTTGACAATACGCAGGGTCGCCTGGGATACGGGCTCAGAGGTATCACCACCGGGCGGGGATACCGCTCCGATTACGGACAGAGCGCCTTCTCTTCCGTCTTTTCCAAGGTTGATCACGTGGCCGGCACGCTCGTAGAACTGTGCCAGACGGGAACCCAGATATGCCGGGTAACCTTCCTCACCGGGCATCTCTTCCAGACGTCCGGACATCTCACGCAGAGCCTCTGCCCAGCGGGAGGTGGAGTCTGCCATCAGTGCCACAGAATATCCCATGTCACGGAAATACTCCGCGATCGTAATACCGGTATAGATGGATGCCTCGCGGGCTGCCACCGGCATATCAGATGTATTGGCAATCAGAACGGTACGTTCCATCAGAGACTTTCCGGTCTTCGGATCCTTCAGCTCGGGGAACTCGTTCAGAACGTCGGTCATCTCGTTGCCGCGCTCGCCGCAGCCGATATAGACCACGATGTCTGCCTCCGCCCATTTTGCCAGCTGATGCTGGATAACCGTCTTGCCGCTTCCGAAGGGTCCCGGTACGGCTGCCACACCGCCTTTTGCGATGGGGAAGAACATGTCAACCACGCGCTGTCCGGTGATCAGCGGCATGCTGGGCGGCAGTTTCTCCTTATATGGACGGCCTTTACGAACCGGCCATTTCTGCATCAGAGTTACGTCTTTGTCGCCTTCCGGCGTCGTAACGACTGCGATGACATCTTCTACGGTAAATTCTCCGGCTTTGATCTCCTTGATCGTACCCTGGATGCCGTAGGGGATCATGATCCGCTGCTCCACCACTGCGGTCTCCTGTACGGTACCGATGATGTCTCCGGCCTCCACTGCATCGCCGGCCTTTGCAGTCGGAACAAAGTTCCATTTCAGATCACGCTTCAGGGAGGGAACCTCCACACCGCGCTTTAAGTTATTGCCGCCTGATACCTTCATAATATCATCCAGCGGTCTCTGGATTCCATCATAGATGCTGGTGATCAGTCCCGGTCCAAGTTCTACGGACAACGGCATTTCGGTGGATTCCACCGGCTCGCCCGGTCCAAGTCCAGCCGTCTCCTCGTACACCTGGATGGAAGCCTCGTCCCCATGCATCTCGATGATCTCACCGATGAGGCGCTGCTTACTTACACGTACCACGTCAAACATGTTGGCATCGCGCATACCGGTAGCGATAACCAGAGGCCCCGCCACTTTTTTAATCGTGCCTTTACTCATTTGAATGGATTCACCCACTTTCTTCTTTTTTATCGTCTCCTCATTCAGACGCCAGTACCCAGCCCGTTATGGGCTGATGTTCCTGCAGGACCCATTGAAGGGCGCCGGTCCTTAGGGCGCGTGTTTTGCGCCCTTAG
>OFFY01000101.1_pt1 | contig 80691 bp, 59 predicted proteins | sample 1521481 | NCBI WGS metagenome assembly OFFY01 (sample SAMEA3504117, study PRJEB24116) | mouse gut metagenome | biome: mouse gut; feature: mouse-associated habitat; material: faeces | place: Denmark | collected 2011
AGATCCGCCAGCTTGAGGCTCTTGGCGTGGAGTTCCGCTGCGGGGTGCGCGTCGGGGAAGGCCAAGACCTCAGCATGGCCGATCTGGAAGACCTCGGCTTCCGCGCCGTGCTGCTGGCCCCCGGCCTCAGCGCGGGCAAACGCCTGCCCCTGGAGGGCATGGAGCTGCAAGGCGTCCACACCGGCGTTGAATTTCTGCGCTCCCTGCGCATGGGCGGCGCCCCCGCCGCAGGCCGCCGGGTCTGCGTGATCGGCGGCGGCAACGTGGCGATGGATGCGGCAAGGACGGCCCTCCGGCTTGGGGCGGAAGTACATATCGTATACCGCAGGAGCGAAGCGGAACTTCCGGCGCGTGTGGAGGAAGTACACCATGCAAAAGAAGAGGGGATTATTTTTAACCTCCTGACAAACCCGGTGGAGATTTTAGTGGATGACAACGGATGGGTAAAGGGCATGACCTGCATTCGTATGGAACTTGGCGAGCCGGACGAATCCGGGCGCAGATCTCCGGTGGAGGTAGAGGGTTCCGAGTTTGACATAGAACTGGATACCGTAATTATGTCGCTTGGAACTTCGCCGAATCCGCTGATTTCGTCTACGACAAAAGGGCTTGATATAAATCGCAGAAAGTGTATCGTAGCCAAAGAAGAAGACGGGGCGACGTCGAAACCGGGTGTATTTGCAGGCGGGGACGCGGTAACCGGAGCGGCGACTGTTATTCTTGCAATGGGAGCCGGGAAAGCGGCGGCAAAAGGAATCCACGAATATTTATCAGGCAAATAGAGCAAAAGGCTGGCGCGGCGCAAAAACCGCAGCCGGCCTTTTTAAAAATAATTGCGGTTGGAGAGTGACAAAAGGCAGGTAAGTAGTGTATAATGGTTGTATCAAAAAATAAAACAGAAAGGAATGGGGTAAAAATGAAAAATTTCAGTTATGTAATCAAAGATGAAGTGGGGATCCATGCGAGGCCGGCCGGCCTTTTGGTAAAGGAGGCAAAAAAATACCAGAGCAAGGTTATGATTACCAAAGACGGCAAAAGCGCAGACGCGACAAGGTTGATGGCCCTTATGGGACTTGGCGTAAAATGCGGCGATTCTGTGGATGTTGAAATCTCCGGAGACGATGAGGAAACGGCTTTTACGGAAATGAAAGCTTTCTTTGAGAACAATCTGTAAGAGGCGCTTATAGGAGGTAAGAAGATGTTAAAGTTTTCAGGCAAATCCGTTTATAAGGGCATAGCAATGGGCAGCGTCGTAGTCTTAAAGAAAAAAGACAGCCCGGTCGTACGCGGAAGGATCGACGATCCCGACGCCGAAATGGAACGTGTAAAAATTGCTTTGGAACAGGCCAAAGCCCAGCTTGGCAAACTGTATGACAAGGCGTTAAAAGAAGTCGGCGAAGAGAATGCGGCGATTTTCGAAGTGCATCAGATGCTTTTGGAAGACGAAGACTATCTGGAGTCTATCGAAAATACGATCCGGACAGAACTTGTCAACGCCGAATTTGCAGTTGCGATCGCAGGAGACAACTTTGCGGAAATTTTTGCAGGGATGGAAGACGAATATATGCAGGCGCGCGCCGCAGATATCAAGGATATCTCAAACCGCCTGGTCAACAACCTCTGCGGCAACGAAGATATCGATCTTGGTTCCATTGAACCGTCGGTTATTGTGGCGGATGACTTGACGCCGAGCGAAACGGTGCAGATGGACAAGGAAAAGATCCTGGCATTTGTAACGGTGCACGGTTCGACCAATTCCCATACGGCGATACTGGCGCGTACCATGAACATTCCGGCTTTGATCGGCGTACCGTTGGATTTGGACACGATCCACAACGGGACAACGGCAGTCGTTGACGGCTTTTCGGAGGAAGTGATTTTTGATCCGACAGAAGAAGTCAGGGACGACGTCATTTCGCGTATTGAAGAAGAAAATGATAAACTTCGCCTTTTACAAAATATGAAAGGGCAGGAAACCGTCACAAAGAGCGGCCGTAAGATGAACCTGTACGCGAATATCGGCAGCGTATCGGACGTCGGTTATGTACTCGAAAACGATGCGGGCGGAATCGGTTTGTTCCGGAGTGAATTTTTATACATTGGAAAAGATGATTTCCCGACAGAAGAAGAGCAGTTCCAGGCATATAAGCAGGTTCTGCAGACCATGGCGGAGAAGAAAGTCATTATCCGCACATTGGATATCGGGGCGGACAAGCAGGCGGATTATTTTAACCTCGGCAAAGAGGACAACCCTGCGCTTGGCTACCGCGCGATCCGTATCTGCCTAAAGCAGCCCGACATCTTTAAAACACAGCTTCGCGCCCTTTTGCGCGCTTCGGTTTACGGCAACCTTGCTATTATGTACCCGATGATTACTTCAGTCGGCGAAGTAGAGCGGATTTATGAAATCGTAAAAGAAGTCGAAAAAGAACTGATGGAAAAAGAAATCCCGTATACGATGCCGGAACAGGGCATTATGATCGAAACGCCTGCAGCGGCGCTTATTTCAGATGAACTGGCGCAGATTGTGGACTTCTTTAGTATCGGTACGAATGATTTGACCCAGTATACGCTGGCGATTGACAGGCAGAACGCGAAGCTTGACGATTTTTATAACCCGCATCATAAAGCGATTTTAAAAATGATAAAGATGGTAACGGACAACGCTCACAAATACGGCAAATGGGCCGGTATCTGCGGCGAGCTTGGCGCAGATCTGGAACTGACCGAGGAATTTGTAAAGATGGGCTTAGACGAATTATCCGTTTCCCCGTCTATGGTGCTTAAGGTCAGGAAACGCATCCGTGAATTAGACTAAGCGGAGGCTGCGATGGGATTTTATGATGTGACCGCTTTGGGAGAATTACTGATTGATTTTACGGAAAACGGCGTAAGCGCCCAGGGCAACCCGCTCTTAGAAGCAAATCCGGGCGGCGCGCCCTGCAATGTGCTTGCCATGCTTTGCAGGCTTGGGGCAAAAACGGCGTTTATTGGTAAAATCGGCAAAGATATGTTTGGGAACCAGTTAGAACAGGCGTTAACAGAAACCGGAATCGATACGTCGGGACTCAAAAAAGACAATCAGACGCATACCACGCTTGCATTTGTGCATACGTTAGCGGACGGCGACCGGGAATTTTCCTTCTACCGAAATCCCGGGGCGGATAGGATGCTTTCCATTGACGATTTGGAAGAAGATCTGATTCAAAACTGTACCATATTCCACTACGGATCGCTGTCTATGACAGACGAACCCTGCAGGAGCGCAACCAAAAAAGCCGTTCAGCTTGCCGAAGCCGCTCATGTTTTGCGTTCGTTTGATCCCAATCTGAGGGAACCGCTGTGGCATTCGCTTGAAAGCGCACGGGAACAGATTTCCTACGGGATGCGCCATTGTGACATTTTAAAGATTTCAGATAACGAAATCCGCTGGTTTACCGGATGTGAGGATTTTGACGAAGGGGTTTTGGCGCTGCAAAAGGAATATCAGATTCCGCTTATTTTACTGTCCATGGGAAAGGACGGCAGCCGCGCTTACACGAAAAACGGCTGCCGGACGGAACAGGCGGCGTTTATACAGGAGCATACGGTTGAAACGACCGGCGCGGGGGATACCTTTGGCGCATGCGCCCTTCACTATGTGCTGTCCCATGGCTGGCATGACTACAATGAAACGGAATTAAAAGAAATGCTTACTTTTGCAAATGCAGCGGCCTCTATCGTCACCACCCGCAAAGGGGCTTTGCGCGTAATGCCTTCTAAGGAAGAGATAGAGAACTTTTTAAACCAATAAACAGGGGTTAAAACAATGGAAAAAACATGGTGGAAAGAAGCGGTAGTTTACCAGATTTATCCAAGAAGCTTTATGGACGGCAACGGCGACGGCATCGGTGATTTAAAGGGAATTACATCCAAGCTGGATTATCTGAAAGAACTGGGCGTGGATGTCATTTGGCTTTCCCCCGTTTACCGGTCGCCAAATGACGACAACGGTTATGATATCAGCGACTACTGTGCCATTATGGAAGAGTTTGGGACGATGGGCGATTTTGACGAAATGCTCTCCGGTATCCATAAACGCGGTATGAAGCTGGTAATGGATCTGGTCGTCAACCATACGTCGGATGAACATGCATGGTTTCAGGAAAGCCGCAAATCAAGGGATAACCCGTACCGTGACTATTATATCTGGAGAAAAGGGACAAACGGCGGCCCGCCGAATAACTGGGGCAGTTTTTTTTCCGGATCGGCCTGGCAGTACGACGCTCCGACAGAAATGTATTACCTGCATCTTTTTTCAAAGAAGCAGCCGGACTTAAACTGGGATAACCCAAAGGTACGTACGGAAGTGTTTTCTATGATGGACTGGTGGCTCCGGAAAGGAATCGACGGCTTCCGCATGGATGTCATAAGTTTGATTTCCAAAAAACCCGGGCTGCCGGACGGCATTGCGCCGTCCGGCGCTTTTTATGCGGACTGCGGCTGTGCAAACGGCCCGAATGTCCATGCATATCTGCAGGAAATGAACCGCAAAGTACTGTCCCGCTATGATATGATGACAGTAGGCGAATGCGCCGGGGTTACGGTGGAAGAGGCAAAAAGATACGCTTCTTTGGACGGAAGGGAACTGAATATGGTATTCCAGTTTGAGCATGTGGGGTTAGACGACGATATCCACGGCAAATGGACCGATCGGCGTACGGATTTAAAGGCCTTAAAGCAGACGCTCAGCCGGTGGCAGACAGAACTTTCCGGCAAGGCATGGAACAGCCTTTATTTTGGGAACCACGATCAGCCTCGCTCGCTCTCCCGGTTTGGGACAGACCATAAGGACTACCGCACGGCATGTGCCAAAATGCTTGCAACATGCCTGCATATGATGCAGGGGACGCCTTATGTGTACCAGGGAGAAGAACTTGGCATGACAAACTGCCCGTTTAAAAGTATTGAAGACGTGCGGGATATTGAAAGCCTGAACGCATACCGAGAACTGACAGAAGCAGGGACGTTTTCCAAAGAGGAAATGATGCGCTTTATCCGTTTGCGCGGGCGGGATAACGCCAGGACGCCTATGCAGTGGGATAAAACAAAAAATGCCGGGTTTACGCAGGGAAAACCGTGGATTATGGTAAACCCGAATTATACTGAAATCAATGCGGCTGCGCAGATAAAAGATCCGGATTCCGTTTTTTCTTACTACAAGAAACTGATTGCGCTGCGGAAGCAGATGAAAATCATTGTTTACGGGGAATACGAATTGCTGGAGGCCGATCATGACACGCTTTATGTTTATACGCGTTCGCTAAACGGTGAGAAGCTGCTTGTAATCTGTAATTTCAGCGCGCAGGAAACGCCATATACGATCCCGCAGGAGTTTTGCGGAGGGCGCGTGCTGGTTGGAAATTATGGAAGAGAAGAGAGGGTGCAAGGGGAAATTTTGCTCAAGCCGTATGAAGCGCTTGCCGTTCTCGGCTGATTTATACCGGGCGTTTATCCGGTATTTTGGACAAAAGGCAGATATTGCAGGGGATTTGTGATATCTGCTTTTTTTATGCCCAATTGCACATTGATTTTAAACAGATTTTTCGTTACAATAGTTTTAATGGTTTTCCCCATCTAATGAGGTTATATTATACCAAAACGCGCGATAGGATAAACTATAAAAAACAATGGAGGTTACTATGTTGGAATTATTAAAAGCAGTGTTTTTCGGAATTGTGGAGGGCATTACGGAATGGCTTCCCATCAGCAGCACCGGGCATCTGATTTTGCTGAATGAATTTATCCGGTTAGACGTGTCGGAGGAGTTTTTCAGTATGTTTGAAGTCGTGATCCAGCTTGGTGCGATTTTTGCTGTCGTCGTGTTGTTCTGGAAAGAAATCTGGCCGTTTTCTGTGAAAGAGAAATACTGCGTCAAACAGGATACGTTTGTCATGTGGTTTAAGATTGTAGTTGCCTGTATTCCGGCGGCAGTTGTGGAGCTTGCCTTCGGAGACAAGATCGAAGATTTATTTTACAATTATTTTATAATAGCTCTGGCGCTGATTGTTTTTGGCGTGGCATTTATTTTGATTGAAAACGGAAACCGGCGGAAACGGCCGAAAATGGAGGCGATTGCAGAAATCGGCTGGGATACCGCGTTTTGGATCGGGATGTTTCAGCTGATTGCGGCGGTGGTTCCAGGCACGAGCCGGTCGGGGGCGACGATTTTAGGCGGAATTTTACTTGGAGTATCCAGAAGCATAGCGGCGGAATTTACGTTCTTTCTGGCGATCCCGGTGATGTTCGGCGCAAGCTTGATGAAGGTTTTGGATTTTGGATTTGTCTTTACGACATCTGAGTTAGTGATCCTTTTGATCGGAATGGCGACTGCGTTTCTGGTATCCGTCGTTGTGATCCGGTTTTTAATGGGATATATCAAAAAGCATGATTTTAAAGTCTTTGGCTGGTATCGAATCGTGCTTGGGGTACTGGTGCTTTTCTATTTTACCATGTTAAGATAAGGAGGCGAAGATTCGTTATGAAACCGATACTGCAGGAGTCAAAATTCCATCTGATCCCTTTGGGGGAGATCTGCGGATATAAAGTCCGTCCCGGTATGTATGAAATCAACGGGGCGACGGCAATCCCCGGCGGCGTGAATTTTACGATTCATTCCAATCAGGCAACGTATTGTGAGCTGCTTTTATTTCGGCGGAAAGAAGAAGAACCGTATGCGGTGATACCGTTTCCGGAAAATTACAGGATCGGCAATGTCTTTTCCATGATCGTGTTTGGGCTTCAGATTGAAGAATTTGAATATGCATACCGGATGGACGGTCCTTACGATCCCAAGAAAGGCCTGCTGTTTGATAGAAAGCATGTTCTGCTGGATCCGTATGCAAAAGCAGTGACCGGACAGAGCATCTGGGGCAAGAAGCCGCAGGGAGCGGAAAATCCCTATCATGCAAGGGTGGTAAAGGATGATTTTGACTGGGAAGATGCAAAGCCTTTGTTAACGCCTCTTGAGGATACGGTAATTTATGAGATGCATGTCAGGGGATTTACGCAGGATCCTTCTTCCGGCGTGAAATCGCCGGGGACGTTTGCCGGGCTTTCGGAAAAGATCCCGTATTTAAAAGAACTCGGCGTTACTGCGGTGGAGCTGATGCCCATTTTTGAATTTGACGAGATGAAAGACCAGAGGGAGTATCAGGGGAATCTTCTTCTGAACTACTGGGGTTACAATACGATCAGTTTTTTTGCGCCGAATACGAGTTATGCAGCCGGAGTAGAGTATAACCAGGAAGGAAACGAATTAAAGAACCTGATCAAACGGCTGCATGAGAACGGAATGGAAGTGTATCTGGACGTCGTATTTAATCATACGGCGGAGGGAAATGAACAGGGTCCCGTGATCTCCTTTAAAGGATTGGATAACCAGATTTATTATATTTTAACGCCGGACGGATACTATTATAATTTCAGCGGCTGCGGCAATACGTTGAACTGCAACCATCCGATTGTACAGCAGATGATTCTGGAGTGTCTGCGTTACTGGGTGATTACTTACCGGGTAGACGGATTTCGTTTCGACCTTGCAAGTATTCTGGGACGAAATGAGGACGGTTCGCCCATGCGTAAGCCGCCGCTTTTACAGTCGCTTGCCTTTGATCCGATTCTTGGAAATGTGAAGCTGATTGCAGAGGCATGGGATGCCGGCGGATTGTATCAGGTGGGCAACTTCCCTTCCTGGAACCGCTGGGTGGAATGGAACGGCAAATACAGAGACGATATGCGTTCCTTTTTAAAGGGGGATAACGGAAAGGCACATACGGCGGTGACCCGGATCTTCGGTTCGGAAGATTTATACGAAGAGCGTTTGGGCTGCAACGCGTCTGTGAATTTTATTACCTGCCATGACGGATTTACACTCTATGACCTGTATGCGTATAATCAGAAACACAATGAAGCGAACGGATGGGACAATTCCGACGGCTCGAATGACAATGCAAGCTGGAACTGCGGAGCGGAAGGGGAGACGGAGAATCCGGAGGTCATGCGCCTTCGGATCCGCATGATGAAAAATGCGGCTGCTATTCTGCTCTTAAGCAGAGGCGTGCCGATGTTTCTGGCAGGCGATGAATTTGGCAATACACAGTTTGGAAACAATAATCCCTATTGCCAGGATAATCCGATTTCCTGGCTGGATTGGAGACTGCTGGAAAAAAACAGAGAACTGTTTGAGTTTTTTAAATATATGATTGCGTTCCGTAAGCGGCACGATCCGATCCGTAAACATACGCCGTCCTGCAGTTACGGTTTTCCGGAAATGAGCGCGCATGACGTTACTCCTTGGGAGAACGCTTTTCATGCGGATTCTCATTATATCGGAATCATGTTTGCCGGACGGACAAAAAGGGCGGACGACTGCGTGTATATCGCAGTCAATACCTACTGGGAAGCGCTTTCGATTGAGCTTCCGAAATTGCCGCTCGGACATTACTGGTATCAGATCGTGGATACTTATGAGGAAAAGAGCATCAGTAATCCTCCGGTAAAAGCAGAATATCATACCGTGGTCAGAGAACGGTCCGTTGTAGTGTTTCAGGCAGGGGCGGCATATGAATAAAACGTATCAGACGCACGAGTTTTTGCCGGTATATGATCAGGAATCCAGGGTATTAATTCTAGGAAGTTTTCCTTCCGTAAAGTCCAGGGAGACCGGATTTTATTATGGACATCCGAAAAACCGATTTTGGAAACTTCTGGCTTTCCTCTATGATACGAAAGAGCCGGTTTCCATAGAGGGAAAAAAAGAATTTTTAAAAGAGCGGAAGATTGCTCTTTGGGATGTGATTGAAAGCTGTGAAATTGCAGGTTCGAGCGACAGCAGCATTCAAAATGCCAGGGTAAACGATATGAACATAATTTTTAACGCTGCCGATATTAAAGCGGTGTATGCCAACGGTAAAAAGGCGGAACAGCTGTATCGGAAGTATCTGGAACCTGTGACGAACCGCAGCATTGTGGGGCTGCCTTCGACAAGTCCGGCAAATGCGGCATTTTCCATTGACCGGCTGGCGGACTGCTGGAAGAGGATCACGGAGGTATGATAAGATGTATGACGAATTGACGAAGCAGGATATCCAAAAGATGGAAGAAGAGATTGAGCACAGGAAGCTGGTCGTGCGCAGACAGGCGCTTGAGGCAGTAAAAGAAGCGAGAGCGCACGGAGATCTGAGTGAAAATTTTGAATATCATGCTGCGAAAAAAGATAAAAACCAGAACGAAAGCCGGATTCGGTATCTGGAGCGGATGATTAAGACGGCGAAAGTAGTCTCTGATGTATCAAAAGACGATGAAGTCGGAATTAACAATACGGTAGAAGTTTATTTTGAAGACGAGGACGAGACGGAAGTATTTACGATCGTCACAACAATCCGGGGAAATTCTCTAAAGGGGCTGATCAGCACGGAATCTCCGATCGGAAAAGCAGTGTTCGGACATAAAGCGGGCGATCGGGTTGAGGTTAAGGTGAACGACGGATACAGTTATTTTGTGCAGATCAGATCGATCGGGAAACAGGTGGATGATGAAGAAATCGGAATCCGAAAATTCTAAACGCAGCAGAATGCTCTTTGCAGCAGGACTGTTTCTGGTGATACTTGCGGTGTTTGAGCTTGCGGGTATTCAAACGGAGAAACTGCAAGAAGAGACTGCCTACGAAAAGATGATGCAGGCCGCCGCAGAAGATCAGACAAAAACGCATGCAAAGACACGCGGCAAAGACAAAACTTCTTCTGACAAGACGTTTGATTATAGGGAATGGAAGATCGATTTTGAGGCGCTGCAAAGCATCAATGAAGATATCATCGGCTGGATTCGTTTTGATTACAACGGCATCAATTATCCGATCCTGAAAGGAAACGATAACGAGGAATATTTAGATACGCTGCCGGACGGGACAAAAAATTTGGCCGGAAGTATTTTTATGGACAGTTTATGCGCTTCGGATTTTACGGATTTCCATACGATTCTCTATGGTCACAATATGAAGAATTTAAGCATGTTCGGCAAATTAAAATTATATCGGATGAAGCAGGGATACTATGAGCAGAATAAGTATTTTACGATTTATCTGCCGGATGCAGTCTGCCGGTATGAAATTTTTGCGTGGTATGAAGTGCAGAACGAAGACAGTGTGTATCAGGTAGGCTTTCAGGATCGGGAGGCGTTCGATACGTTTGTGGAGCAAATGATACAAAGGCGGTACCGGGATACCTCCGTTGCGGCAGACGGTGAGGATACGATTGTAACGCTTTCGACCTGTTCTGTCAAAGGGAAGCGGTTTGTGGTTCATGGGAAGCTGGTGGGCTGACCGTCTGCGATTTTTCGTCTGGTCCATGTATCGATGTGCCGGCTTAACGCTTTCAGGTATTCGGAAAACTGTACTTGTTCTTTACCGTAAACGAGCTGCAGGTCGTATTCCAGCGGCAGCCAGGTAGAGAGGTCGGATTCGTTGTGGGAAATCACCGCCTCCAGTTTATCCAGCGCTTTATATGTTTTCGCTTCTTTTGTCTGTAAATTTGCCATTTCGCGTAAGAGACAGATCCATTCGTCTTTCTGCGCATCGGGAAATGAATCGACCCAGTCCAGGAAATAAGCGTCTTCCCGGATCTCGTCGGATGTGGTTTTTTCAAAGCTGGGAATATCTCCGGTAAATGCTTCGCCAAGATCGTGGATCAGGCACATGCGGATGACTTTATTCATATCTGTCTGCGCAAATTCCGGTTCCCGGGATAAAAGCATAGCCATCAAAGCCATGCGCCAGCTGTGATCGGCAACGCTTTCTTTCCGGTTTTCTTCGGTGTAACAGTGGCGGGTTGTGGTCTTTAACATGCCCGCTTTGGAGAGTATTTCTAAAAAATCGTTTGGCGACATCGCAGTTATTTCCTTTCTCATTCTTTTCATTTTTTGTCTGCCGGCAAGGGATCAGACAGATGCATTCACTCTAACACAGTGCGGATGAAAAGACAAGAAGGTGTTTTTGTACAGTGTGGCGGTTTGCCTGTTGTTTCTGTGCAGAAAGGAGAAAAAGTATGTGGGCGTTGATTTTCGGAGGCCTGATTTTCGGGAGTATATTGGGCGTTTTGTATATAAGCAGCAGATTTGCCAAGTTTTCGTTTGTTCGGAAAGCGGCGGGAGGGAGACGATGGGCCTGTTTTTTGATCGGTCTTTTCCTGACTGTTCTGATTGGACTGGCGGTAAAAGAGTGCCTGGGAACGATCAATGCGGAAATTGCGGTTTTACATTTGGTCATTGTCTGGCTTTTGTGCGACGGAATCGCGGCGCTTGTCAATCGGAAACGCAAAAAGAAGTTTGAACGGTATTACGCCGGTATGTTTGCGCTTGGCGTTACGGCAGTCTATTTAACCTGCGGCTGGTATCTTTCAAACCATGTATGGCGGACGGCGTATGTGCTCAAGACAGATAAGAATGTGGGAAACCTCCGTATTGTGCAGTTTGCGGATTCGCATGTGGGCAATACATTTGACGGAGAGGAATTTTTGGACCATGTAAAAGCGATGCAGGAGGAAAATCCTGATCTTGTTGTGGTGACGGGCGATTACGTGGATGACGATACGTCAAAAGAAGATATGGCTGCCGCATGCAGGGCGCTTGGAACATTGCGCACGACGTACGGCGTTTACTATGTGTTCGGCAACCACGACAAGGGGTACTATGGTCCCGAATACCGCGGTTATGACGGCGGGGATCTGATTGCGGAACTGGAAAAAAATAATGTGACGGTGCTTGAGGATGAAACGGTTTTGATTGGTCAGCAGTTTTATCTGATCGGACGGCAGGACCGTTCGGAAGAACAGAGAGGAAACCGGCGGGCGTCCATGCAGGAGATGATGAAAGATTTGGATGCGGATAAGTACAGCATTGTGCTTGACCATCAGCCGTACGACTATGACGCGCAGTCGGCAGCGGGCGTAGACCTGGTGTTATCCGGGCATACGCACGGCGGACATTTTTTCCCGATCAATTCTATGGGAGAATGGCTGGGTATCGATGCGAAAACCTATGGATTGGAGCAGAGAGAGGATACAAATTTTATCGTAACATCGGGGATTTCCGAGTGGGCGATTCAGTTTCGGACGGGCTGTAAATCGGAGTATGTGGTAGTGGATATACAGGGAAATACCCCTGTGCAAACGCCTTGAAACGTGGTATAGTAAAAACACCGAAAAAGAGGAGGCATGTCATGAAAACAGGAGAATTGACACAAAAACTTGCCGAGATGCAGAAAGCAACGGAAGCAGGCAGACTGCAATGGCGTGTAGACATACAGACGACGGAGGGAAACGAAGAAAAATATACCCTAGAAGAAGACGGCAGGGTATGGACGGTAGACGAGTGCTATGTGTCTTACCGCTGTCAGTTCCGGGGAGCGGATTTTGGCATGATTACGTATGAAATGATCAAAGTTTCAGGAGAAGAAGTACGGACCGTAAATTATGTATTTTTACCGCCGTCGGGGATCGGACTGTTTTCCCTGCATACGTTGATGGAGCACAGCATTGAGGCCGATGCGGGACTGATTTCACAGATTCATGTGCTGTGGACGCTTTTGATGGATCCGGCAAGGAGAGGAAGCGGACAGACGTCTCTGCGTATCACGGAAGCGAGCGTAAATATCGAGGAAGATATGTAAGGACAAAAGCGCTGCATAACGCATAGGTTCTGCAGGGCAGGACCGTAAAGACGTGTGGACGCCGGATTTTGACAGGTCAGCAGGGGGGAGTGTCTATGAATCTATATCCGGAATATCAAAATCAAATGGAACGGGAAGCGGTTTACCGGATCAGGGAGTTATTTGCAAACGGCAGGGAAGCGTCTCTTACGGCAATGGAAACGTCGGAAGAAGCGTATCTCTGCGAGTTGGCAGAGGCTGCGCTGTATCCGGAGAAACCGCTTTTGTCATTTCATACAGGGGAAGAAGAAAACGGGAAAAATCAAACCGGCGAACTTGTGGAGCTCTTCCGCCTGGCTCACAAATTGCGGGGAAAACGTCCCCTGCATCGTCTGATTGCCTGCGGCGGCGTTGACGACGGGAAATCTACGTTAATCGGCAGGATTCTTTTTGACGCGAAAAGCCGCAGAGAACAGGAGGAGATACGGCAGAACCCGGTGTATCTGCGAAAAGACGGGAGCGTGGATTTTGCTCTTTTGGCAGGAGAGACGCAGGAAGAGACAAACCAGGGAATTACCGTACAGGTTTCCTACAGCATATTTGAGTGGGAAGGGAACAGCTTTTTGATGGCAGACGTGCCGGGGCATGAGGAGTATACGCACAATATGGCGTTGGCTGCGCTGCGGGCGGATACGGCAGTCATTATGACTGCTGCCAATAAAGGGATTGTGCCGCAGACGAGACGGCATACCAGGATTTGTCACTTTATGGGAATCCGCACGATGGTATTCGCCGTCAATAAGATGGATATGGCAGCATACGACCCGGCGGTGTTTCGGCAGCTGTCCGATGAAATACGGGAAATGATGGAAGAATATCCGGATTGCCGCTTTTGGATTGTTCCTGTGGCTGCAAAAAGCGGCGTCAATATCATGGCACAAGCCAAAGAAACGGACTGGTATCCATGCGGTACGCTGCTTGCTGTTTTACAGCAGGCGCTTGCGGAGGAAACGGAAGAAGAAAAAACGGCATACCTGCCGGTGCAGAGAACCTGTAAATCCAGCCAGATGAAAGGCGCAGAAGTGAAACGGCGGGTTATTCAGGGAGAGCTGGCAGGCGGAAGCCTTGCCGTAGGCGACCGGCTGCTGATATATCCTACAGGAAGAGAGGCGAGCGTCTCGGGGATTTACTGCTTAAATCGGCCGGCGGACCGTGCAAAGCCGCAAAGTGCCGTCGGTATTGAACTGGACAGAGAGCTGGATGCGGCGAGAGGGTATGTCCTTGCAAAAGAAGATATGCTGACGGTGACGGATCGGGTGGAAGCGGATCTTTTATGGATTTCGGATAACCGCCTGACACAGGGGAGGCGTTATCTGGCAGCCATTGCGGCGGCGGAATTTACGGCGTCGGTTACGAAAATCTGCTACCAGACGGACGTCAATACCGGGGAACACAGATATGCAAAACACCTGACCAAAAACGGGCTGGCGCGCTGTGAACTGTTCTTTTCCAGGCAGACGGCGATTACCTGTGCCAAAGAGAGCCGCATCTTAGGTACGATCCGGCTGTTTGAGAGAGAGACGGGAGTATTGGCGGCCTGCGGAAATATTGTACATACGATTTCAGAAGAAGCATGGAAAAAAGACGGCAGAGAGGTGACGGGGGAGGAGCGCGAATCGGCGCTTGGCCAGAAATCGGGAATGATCTTGTTTGCCGCAAAGGAGCAGACAAAAGAACAAATGAATTATACGGAACGCTATCTTCTGCGCATGGGATTTCATACGATCCAGGCGCCGGACGGCGCACTGGATGAAAGAAAGCTGCAGCAGATCCAGAGTTTTCTGGATGCGGGGTTGATCGTGCTTTTGTTTCTTCTGCCGTCGGAGAAGGACATGCTCTGCTTACTTCGGGACGAACAAATGCGCCTGTTTGACTGTACAGTGTTCGATGACCTCACAGAACAGATGGGAAACGTCTTAAAACAGATCAAGGAGTGGGCGTCAGAGCTGATCTGATGTCCGCAGTTGTCCGCCGAATTTGAATTTTTATGTAAAAAGCTGTATAATAAGACAGAAAAAAGAAAGGATGGAGGAGAATAAGATGAGTTTACAAATGGAACAAGCCATACCGGACGGATTTGTGCTGGAAAAGACGCAGAATATCATGCGGGGAACGTATCGTGGGATCAGCCTTTTTGTTGTTCCGCTGGAAGTGGAACACCAGTACCAGATACAGCTTTATACCGATATGGAAAAAAGCCGGGACAAAAACGGTTTTATGGAGCGGCTTTCGGCAATGCCGCAAGAGCATGCGGGGATCCGCCACGCAGGATATAACGGATCCAATATGGTTTCCGTTTTAGTGGAATCAGACGGTGTGCAGGATAAAAAAAATCTGACGGACGTCATCCATGCTCTTGTGTCACAATGCGAAGAATTTGGCGTACATAACTGCTGTGCACACTGCAAGGGCGATCAGGAGGTACATGCGGCTGCCGTAGACCATACGCCGCTTCTGCTCTGCAGCGGATGTCTTGCACAGGCGGCGGGACGGGCGAATGGGGGAACGTTTCGTAAAGAAAATCTGTTTCTGGGCTTTCTGGGCGCAGTTGTCGGCGTCCTGCTCGGCTCCGTGTTATGGATCGTGATCGGACAGATCGGATTTATTGCCGGGATCGCAGGCTTTGCAATTGTGTTCTGCGGAATGAAAGGATATGAAATTTTAGGAGGAAGATTAACGAAAAAAGGAATCGTACTCTGCGTACTGCTTTCTTTTCTGGCAATTTTTGGAGCGGAAATCGTCTCGATCGGCATTGTCGTTTACCAGGAATTCGGTAAAGAGTATGGGATTACAATGGGAGATTGTTTCCGCGTGATTCCGGAACTTCTGCACGAACCTGAGATGATCGGCGGCGTGGCAAAAGATTTGATGGTCGGATATGCGCTGGCAATCTGGGCGAGCTTTGCAAATATAAAAAATGCATGGCGTCAGGTAGGAGAGGGACCGGCGCAGCATACCGTGGTACGGTTTTAAAGAAAAAGAGTACCCTCCGTATAGCATGGGAGACACCCGGTATACGGAGGGCAGTTTGTATCCTGTGCGGCACAGGATGCGGTACACGCAAAAAAAGAATGCAGCCTCTGGCTGCATTCTTAAGGGGAGAGTTTATGAAAAAGTTTTATTTGCTATCAAATGAAGTAATGAGTGGGGGAACTTCATTTGATGAATTTAGTATATCCAGAAATTGTGTTCATTTAGTGTCCGAAAAATAAAAGGTTTATGAAGAAATCCTAACATTTCGTTAATAATTTTCTGTAGAATCTTTTGCATATAACAGCTTAAGCAAAATGGGGGTAGAAACGCTGGAGACGATGATCAGCAGGATCACTGCGGTAAAATATTCCGGTGTCAGAAGACCTACCGATAATCCTTTCTGTGCGACGATTAGGGCGACTTCTCCGCGGGTCATCATGCCCACACCGATCTTTAGGCTGTCGGGAAAGGAGAACCTGCAGGCTTTCGCCATGAGTCCGCAGCCGATGATCTTTGTGATCAGCGCGATCAGGACGAAAGCAGCGGAAAATGCCAGAATGCCTCCGCTGAAATGATCGATGCTTGTTTTAAATCCAATGCTGGCAAAAAAGACGGGACCAAAAATCATATAGGAGCTGATTTCCATTTTCTGGTCTATGTAGGAGGAATCCCGGATCGAACAGAGCACGACGCCCGCTGCATATGCACCCGTAATATCAGCGATTCCAAAGTAATGTTCTGCGGCATAGGCAAAAAAGAAACAGAGCGCAAGGCTTAGAATGGGAATCCTCTGTGTATGCGGATAGCGTTCGTCTAGCTTTTTAAATATCCGGTAGACGATCGTTCCCACGGCAAATGCCAGCAGGAAGAATAATAGTGTGGAAAGAACAACGCCTGTGGGGTTAGATTGGGGATTTTTGAATCCAATGACAAATGTAAGCACGAGGATTCCGATGACATCGTCAATAATTGCGGCGCTTAATATGGTAGTTCCGACTTTTCCTTTGAGTTTGCCCATTTCCTTTAAGGACTGCACGGTGATGCTGACGCTTGTGGCAGTCATGATCACTCCCATAAATACAGCCATAAAGAATTTTTCAGAGCCCCATGGTGCCATTCCGTAAAATCCCATATACAGCAGGGCACCGCCGATCAGCGGAACGAATACGCCTGCGCATGCGATTAGAAGGGCAATGGGACCTGTCTTCATCAATTCTTTTAAATCTGTTTCAAGACCTGCCGAAAACATCAGAAGCACTACGCCTACTTCCGCCATCTGAACGAGAAAATCAGATTGCTGTACCAGTCCGAGTATGCTGGGGCCGATGATGAGTCCGGCAATGATTTCTCCCACTACCTGCGGAGCTTTGCATTTTCTTGCCAGAATGCCGAATAGTTTTGCAAAGATAATAATGATTCCCAGGTCTTTGAATACATTGTATGCTTCCATAATGATTCCTCGCTTTTTGTTTTTATTTTGGTTGATTTTATTTCCAAGGATAGATTATAACATAAAAATTTGATTGGTAAAGAGGTATTTTCAGATAGGGCATTTCGTAGTATAATACATAGTATTAACTTTGATTTGTGTAAACACCTGAAAAATACGTTTGAAAATGCCGGCGGAATCGCTGCCGGCCGGTACGGAGGTATGATAATGAAACAACGGATACGAAACAAGCAATTTACAGGGATCGCTGTTTTCCTGACGCTGCTCCTTGTCTGTCTGGCAGCCGGGATGACTCCGGCGCACGCGGCGGCGGCGCGGGTCTTTTGGTATGACGGAGAACAGGAAACTTCTATGTCCGTAGAATCGGGTTCTAAATTTTATATCGGCGATTTTGCCAGAATATTTTCCGGGAACATGATGTCTACCGCGTCAATGGGGACGGCATCCTACAGAACGAAGGATGCAAAAGTAGCCGCAGTGAACGGGAAAGGGTATCTGAAAGCGAAAAAGGCCGGCGTTACGGATGTAACGGTTACCTGTCAGGGAAAGACGCTGACCTGCCATCTTACTGTTGAGAAGAAAGGAACGTTTGAACAAAGCGCAGCGGTAAAGGAACTTCGAGCGGCGGCAAAGTCGATTGCGAAAGGAATACCCAAGAAGCTGACGGCTGCAAAGGCATATACGTTAAAAAAGAAGAGGGACGCCTATCTGGTATCTTATGGAAGTAATTCTGCGCACAAGCTGTCATATGAGGGATTTTTATATGAAAATGAGCGGCCCGTTCCAGATACGGTCAGCGATGCAAGAAGCGAGCGGCTTGCCGTACCGGAAGCCGGACGGTATCTGACGGTGCAGGCGCTGCTGCGGCAGTTTATGCTGGCAAATGACCCGACTTCTGTTCGCTCCAAAAAAACGATGCGGATTTCATCTGCGTCCGGAAGCGTCAAGTCCGGAAAATTTACCGTGAAACTGGCGGGAAAATTGAGCGCTGAGCAGATTTTTGCAGCTCAGCTTGCATTTCCGGAACAAAACGGCGCTTCGGCAGGCAAAACGAAAGCGGGTATCCTTATGACAATTTATGATCAGACGGCTAATAAATACTATAAAGGTCAGGCAGAATTAAAAAAGGGCAGCAGGCAGTTAAGCGTTCAGACGGTAAGCCGGGCAAACGGCGGGTATCAAAAAGCAGAATTGGTCAAAGATCATGTATATCTGCTGGGATCAAAGTTAAATTGGGCAAACGGATATAAAGTTACAATCAAATAAAAGGAGCGGTAAAAGTATGATAAATCCTGCAAAATTTTTCCGGATGAAGGCGCTGTGGGACAGGTTTGCAGTGAACCATCCCAAATTTCCGCGATTTCTGCAGGCAGCGGCGCAGTCTTCGATCGGAGAAGGAACGGTTATCGAAGTCAAAATTACGAAACCAAACGGCGATACGATCGCCTCGAATTTAAAGCTTTCGGCGGAGGATATGGAATTGTTTCAGGAACTTCGGAATTTTTCGGAAACGGAATAAGGAGCATTGCAATGTCTTATTTTCCGATGTTTATCGAATTAAACGGCAGGCGCTGCCTGGTTGTGGGCGGCGGCGGGATCGCACTGCATAAAATCCGGGTACTGAAAGAGTTTGGGGCAGACGTCCTTGTCGTATCCCCGACCGTTCTTCCGGAGATATTGGAACTAAAAGGAGTGTCTTACCGCAGAAAATCGTTTGATCGATCCGATTTGGCGGGGCAGGAGCTTGTCGTCGCCGCAACGGATGATGCAGAGCAAAACCGCCGGATCAGCGAACTGTGCAGAGAGAAACACATACCGGTCAACGCGGTGGATCAGATCAAAGACTGCAGTTTTATTTTTCCGGCGTATCTCAAAGAAGGCGAAGTGGTCGCGGCCTTTTCCAGCGGCGGGCAAAGCCCGGCGACGGCGCAGTATCTGAAAGAAGCGATGCGGCAGGTGTTGACGCCGCTGCTTTCCGAAACGGCAGACCGCCTGGGAAAGATCCGTCCGAGAGTACGGGAGGAGATCGGGAGGCAGTCTGACAGAAAAGAGGTATACCGCAGGATTTTAAGGAGGGCTTTGGAATCGGGCGAACCTCCGTCGGAAGATGAAATGGCACGCATGATCGCGTCGTATCAAAAGCAGGATTCGTCCCGCGTTTTGTCAGAACAGGGAAACAATCGTATCAAACAGTCAGGAGATCGTATGGATGTAAAATCAAGAGAACTTTTTGAAGCGGCAAAGCGGCATATTCCCGGCGGCGTCAACAGTCCCGTTCGGGCATTTCAAAATGCCGGCAGAACGCCGCGGTTTATTGTATCCGGAAATGGGAGCAGAATTACAGATGCAGACGGTAATGAAATGATCGATTATGTCTGTTCCTGGGGAGCCGGCATATTCGGTCATGCGCCGAAGAGAGTGGTGGAAAAAGTACAGGCTGCCTGCGGCAGGGGGCTGACCTTCGGCGCACCTACGGAACATGAAGTCGTGCTGGCAGAGCTGATTGCGGAATCGGTTCCCTCTATGGAGGTCAGCCGGCTGGTCAGTTCCGGAACGGAAGCGGTGATGAGCGCGGTGCGAACGGCGCGCGGGTATACCGGACGGGATAAAATCGTTAAGTTTCAGGGATGTTACCACGGTCATTCCGACGGTCTGCTGGTAAAAGCCGGTTCGGCGGCTTTAACGACTTCGGTTCCCGACAGCGCCGGCGTTCCCTGGGATTACACCAGGCATACCTTGATTGCACAGTATAACGACAAAGATTCCGTAGAGGAATTGTTTGTCTTATATCCGAATGAGATCGCAGCCGTGATTGTAGAGCCGGTCGCCGCAAATATGGGCGTGGTTTTGCCGGAACCCGGTTTTTTGGAATTTCTGCGGGAGATTACGAAACGCAGCGGCGCGCTTTTGATTTTCGACGAGGTCATCACGGGATTCCGCCTTGCGAGAGGCGGTGCGCAGGAATATTACGGCGTGACGCCGGATTTGACGACGCTTGGAAAAATTGTGGGCGGCGGAATGCCGATCGGCGCATACGGCGGCAGGCGGGAAATTATGGAGATGGTTTCCCCGGTCGGACCCGTATACCAGGCGGGAACGCTTTCCGGAAATCCCATTGCCGTAACGGCGGGCATCGAGACGCTTACGATGTTAAAAGAAGATCCGGGTATCTATCAGAGGCTTTCCGACCAAACGGAAAAAATCAAACATGCAGTGACGGATGCGGCAGGCGGGCAGGTGTGCGTCAATCAGATCGGATCTCTGCTTTCCGTATTTTTTACTTCCGCACGCGTCACGGATTATAAAAGCGCGGCTGCATCCGATACGGTCCGGTATGCAGATTGTTTTGGATATCTGCTCGATCACGGGATCTATACGGCTCCGTCACAGTTTGAAGCAATGTTCGTATCGGATGCGCATTCACAAGAAGATATTGCTTGTATTTGCCGGGTGTTTTCAGAATATTTTTTGGAGAATTAAGGAGCGTATCCTATGCAGTTGGGGTTGATTGGGATCCATTATAAAAAGACCCGGTTGGATATTCGGGATAAAGTCTCGTTTACCGATGCGGGGAAGCTCATATGTTTTCAGAAAGCCGCTTTGGCAGGGATTACACAATGTATGGCGCTTTCCACCTGCAATCGGAGCGAGATTTATTTTATGTATGAAGAAGAGGAACAGAAGATAAAAATGCGGGCGGTCTATACGGAAATGTTTCCGGGGATCGGGCTGGAGCGTTATCTGGACACACGGTTCGGAGAAGATGCGGTTGCCTATCTGTTTCGGACTGCAGCAGGGTTGGAGTCTCTTGTACTTGGAGAAGACCAGATTCTTGGGCAGGTGCGGGAAGCGATCGACTTCTCCAGAACGATGGGGTATTCCGGCAAGGAATTAAATAAAATTGTCAGGGACGCCGTAACGTGCGCAAAACGAATCAAGACGGAATTAAAAATCAGTGAACAGCCGTTATCTATCAGTTCCATCGGTATCCGAACACTGGACGCGGTGTGCTCCATTGCGGGGAAAAAAATACTTGTGATCGGAAGCGGAAAGGCGGCTGCGCTAGCGCTGCATTATGTTTTTGCATATCCGGATATTTCCGTAACCGCATGCAGCAGAAATCCTTCCCATGCCAGAAAACTCAGGAGAGAATTTCCTGAAATTTCCGTGATTGAATATGAGATGCGGTATGCGGTGATCGCACGGTTTGATATCGTAATCAGCGCGACGTCTTCGCCGCATCTGACTGTAAAACGGGACGCTTTTGACATTCTGCATCCCATGTGTTTTCTGGATTTAGCAGCGCCGAGGGATGTGGATCCCGGTTTGGCAGGCCATAAGTTTGTAACGCTCATCGATTTGGATACGCTGCGTGAGATGGCAGCAGAAAATCAAAAAGAAAGAGAACGTCTGGTCAAAGAGAGCCGCAGAAGGATGATAAAGAGCGTACGTGAAACGTCGGACTGGCTGGAAAAGAGCCGGATCGATCCGGCTATTGCATCCCTGCAGCAGCGCTGCAGCGAAATTGCGGGAGACAGTTACGAATATCTGAATCGAAAAATGCAGTTGAGTGAACGGGAACAAAAACTGGTAAAAAAGGTACTGCAGTCTTCGCTGTACCGCTTGCTGCGGGAACCGATACAGGAATTAAAACGATTGGATTCCAGGCAAGAACAGGAAGAATACAAACGATTGTTGGAGCAGCTTTTTCAAATTTAACAGACAGGGGAACAATATGCATTATGTGATCGGCACGAGAGGTTCGAAACTTGCGGTGGCGCAGGCAGAAACGGTACGCACAAAGCTGGCGGAAACGTATCCGAAGGATACGTTTGAACTTCGTATCATTTCGACAAAGGGAGATCTTATGTCGGACCGTCCGCTGCATGAAATCGGAGGAAGCGGGGTTTTTGTCAGGGAAATCGAGCAGCAGATTCTTTCCGGCGAAATACAACTGGGCGTACACAGTATGAAAGATATGCCGGCAGATCCGGCAAACGGTCTTACGTTTGCAAAGGCATGGAAACGGGAAGATCCCAGGGACGTGCTGATTTTGCGCGAAAAGCGGTCGCTTTGGGAACTGCCGCAGGGAGCGGTGATCGGGACGGGGAGTAAGCGAAGGATGCTTCAGTTAAAAAAGCTGCGTCCGGATTTGATCGTTACAGGCATTCGCGGAAATGTGGAAACCAGGCTTTTGAAAATGGATCAGGAGCGGCTGGACGGCATCGTGCTTGCCGCGGCAGGCATGCACAGGCTTGGCATGCAGAACAGGATTACGCAGTACCTGGAGGCGGACGAGATGGTTCCGGCTCCGGCACAGGGAATTTTGGCACTGGAAATTTTGGAGAAAGAAGAGCGTCTGCTTTCCATGTTAAATGCACTAAGCGATCCGGATACCGTGCTTGCGGCGGAAGCGGAACGATCGTTTTTGAGGGAAATGGGAGCCGGCTGCCATGTTCCGGTGGGAGCCGTATTCCGGCAAGATACGTCCGGAAACGGTCGTTTGCTGGCGATGTTTGGCGACGGGACAAAGGAACGGCAGGCATATGTAAGCGTATCCGGCACGGATCCGAAAGAGATGGCAAAACAGGCGGCGGCGGGCATCCGCAAAAAGCTGGCGGGAACGGTTTACCTGATCGGCGCCGGCCCCGGTGATCCCGGCCTGATTACGGCAGCAGGACTGAAAAGACTGCGGGAAGCCGGCTGCATCGTGTACGACAGGCTGGTACCAAAAGAGCTGCTGGCAGAAGCAAAAAGCGGCTGCGAACTGATATATGCCGGAAAAGCCAGCCGGAATCATACGATGACGCAGGAGGAAATCCACCGTCTTCTGGTAAAAAAGAGCATGGAATATCCTGTGGTTGTGCGTTTGAAAGGCGGAGATCCCTTTGTGTTTGGGCGCGGTGGTGAAGAGGGGCTGTATTTGCGGGAATGCGGCGTGCCGTTTACCGTAGTTCCGGGAATCAGCTCGTGTATCGCGGGATTGGCGTATGCCGGAATACCGGTTACGCACAGGGGAATTTCTCGGGGATTTCATGTGGTAACGGCACAGGATCATACGGGAGGACTGGCAGAGATCGATTTTCGGGCGATGGCATCCGGTAAGGAGACCTGTGTCTTTCTGATGGGCTTGGATAAGATCGGAGAAATCGCAGACCGCCTGATGCAGGCGGGGATGCCCAAAGAGACAAAAGCGGCGGTTATTTCCCGGGCGGCAATGCCCGGACAGAAGACCTGCGTGTCCGATCTTTTGCATATAGAGGATGCAGCCAGGCAGGCGGGGCTTGTTTCTCCTGCGGTGATCGCGGTGGGGGAAGTCGTTGCGCTTCGGGAGCGTCTGAATGTTTGGGAAGAGCGCCCGCTGTTTGGAAAGAAATTTCTGATTCCAAAGATCGGGGAAGCACCGACGAGGCTTTCGGAATTGCTACGGGAACGGGGAGCGGCGGTGGATGAAGTTTTAGTAGGAACGATTGCGGAAAAAAAGCAAACATTTTCGGCGGAAGCGTTTTTTGATGCAGACTGGCTGGTTTTTACAAGCCGGCATGGCGTGGACGCTTTTTTTCGGAATTTAAAAGAAAACCATTTGGATATCCGCTGCCTGTGCGGCTGCCGGCTTGCCGCTGTCGGAAGTAAAACGGCGGAAGCTTTGCAGGGATACGGCGTTTATGCAGATCTGGTTCCGGACAGCTTTCATGGATGTGCATTGTCGGATACATTAAAGAAACATATTTCTCCGGGAGAAACCGTCTGTTATTTCAAAGCCGCAGACGCTGCGGGCGAGCTGCGTTTAAAACTGGCGGGGATCTGCAGGCTGAAAGAAATCGAACTGTATGAAAACTGTCCTGTTTGGCCGGAATTAGAAGAAGGAAAGGAAGCGGAGGATTATGACGGAATTTTGTTTACCTGTGCGTCTTCAGCGAAACGTCTGCTGGAAGCGGTGGGAACCGAATGGAAAAAGAACGTGAAAGCGTACAGTATTGGGCCAAAGACAACGGAATGCTTACAATCGTACGGGGTGGAATTTGTGCTGGAAGCAAAAGTGTGCACATATGAAACACTGGCGGAATTGTGTGCAGAAGAATAGTGTTTTTCTTGACATAAAAAAGCAGGGGTTGTACACTGTATATAGCAGAGATTTTTGGGGGTGAAATCTCGAAAGCTACACTTTTTGAGACAAATGAAAAATAAACCGTATTACTTTACTTCTCAGACAGGCGCATAAAATTGTCTGATTTTTTTGCTATTTTTATAAAATTTTCTGACATATGATACTTATATTCCTAAATATATCCCACGCTTTCTTGTATCATTTGTATCCCAAAAAGTGTACATTATGAGATTGCTCTAAGAGAAAGTGAAACCGTGGGATGGTCTGTGGAGATACGACTTGATGCACAGGTTCTGCTTGTTTCTATAATATGATGAAGACATAAATAAAGATAAGATGCTTTATTCTGTTTAAGAAGAATTCAGCGTCTTTTTTTATTTTGGGAAGGAGTGGTAAGGACAGGGTAAATTAACAGAAAATATCAGCATACAAGAAAAAGAAGAATGTTTAGGAGGAGGAATCATTTTATGAAACTAAGAATTGGCAGACGCATGCTGGCGCTGTTTCTTACGGTTGTTATGGCAATGTGCGCCGTACCGTTTCCGTCAGCCGATGTTTTGGCGGAAGAGACAGTCGTTTCCGGAACGATCACAGAAGCAGATGGTGTAAAGCGTCTCTCTTACGGGTCACCTGCATTGGATACGGCTCTTTTTGAGCAGGGGGCAGAGCCTATTGTGGTTACAAAGGAAGAGGACATCGCTTATTTTAATGAGATGGAGACGATTACGATGACGATGGTCTTTCGTTATCGGGAGCCGGTAAGCAAAAATCATGCTTTTTTTGCTTTAGAAGGTAATGATGGAGAGCATATTACATTTTGGCAGAATCCCTTAGTCTCAAATAACACACAGGGCAGGATTTCATTTGACTGGAAGGGATCTCAAGGAATTTTTGGAAGCAGAGACGGTCATAAAATTTCGGATACGAATTATCATAAACTGACGGTTTCATATGTTCCGCCGGATGCAAATACAACTGCAACAAATGTTTATTTTGCAATCGACGGAGTCAACACGAATATGAACCTTACCAATCTGGCTTCTAATTGGTATGGAAAAATAAATGAGCTGTTGCAGGGGGAGAGTCCTCTGCATACATTTACGATCGGCGGCAAGGGAAAAAACACAACATATAATGTTACAGCTGCAAACGGGGGAATGTATGATTTTGACGGAGACATCAAATACATGGAGTTCTCCAGTAAAAAGCTGAATGCGAATGAGGTTGTAGCTGAGAATCAGAAATGTCCGGACGGATTGTTTGAAGCGTTATCCTCATACATAACAACATGTGAAAGTACCTATCAAAAAGAGAATGAGGATGGCAACTATCCGTCTGCAACCTGGGAGCCATACGAGACAGCGTTGACAGCAGCGAAAACGGTCACTGCATCGACGCCGGAATGGGTCATTTATAATAAATACGACGCGTTAAAGGCGGCAGAGGATGCTCTGAAAGCAGGCGGAAAGAACATTGCTCCGACAGCTGTTACGGACGGAGCTGCCATTCTGGTGCAGGGTAAGACGCTTACAATGTCAGGAAAAGATCTGGCAACGGATGCAAACAACGATTTGCTGACGATTACGTCTGCAGAAAGTGCAGAAGCTGCCGCGGAAAATATCGGGTTGAACGTGGAAGACGGCCTGCTGAAGATCAGATGTGCCGAGGGATATCAATACGACCCGGCGCACAAAGAGACTCCGTTTACTGTAAACGCTGTGGTCAGTGACGGTGTTGATGAGGTAAACGCTTCTTTTTCACTTTATATAGAGCAGGCGCCGTTAAAGTTAGAATATAACGATATAGAACTGGATCCCGCTCATGACGAAGAAGTTATGTTTCTGGAAAAGAAAGAAATCAAAAAACTGACGCAAATCGAGGAGTCCCTGGAAGTGTCCATGACATTTCGGTATGACGCGTCAAAAGCTTTCAATAAAAACGGAGAGAACTATTACTATTTGATGGAGATCGGGGACAGTGAGAATAATTATTCCGAGAAGGATAATAACGGGCTGGCAGGAGCCAACCCGCCGGCACGTGCGCATTCGTCTCTTGCTTTGATTTTAAATGTAAGCAGCGGAACCGTTTATATGAATACAGGCGCATGGGAAGGCAGTACGGACTGGACGTTGACAGGACTTGGCAACCTGAATGACGGCAGGTACCATACTTTGACGGTTTCTATTTCTCCGGCGGCGTTTAACGTGTATTGTGATGCACAGAATTTGAAGACAGTCAGTGGGAATACGGCGAAGAACACCAAAAATTTTGTTCGTGCGTTTTTTGGCGAAACAATTGCAAATTCCGGAGATTTTTACAGGGATTGGAGAAGATCTATCGATACGGTTACAATCGGAAGCTGCAATCCAAACAGCGCAACACGGCATGAAAATTACGGGAAATTCGGCGGCGAAATCAAATCCTTTGTCATATCCGACGGAGCATACAGCCAGGCGTCTTTAGCCGAACACCATAAGTCATACGGGACGGATGAACCGAAAAAACAATTGCGGCAGGTCTTTGAGAGCATATCGGAACGCGATTATGCAGCGGAGGACTGGGCGGTATTTACAGCGACAGAAACATATCGGACCGTGAAGGGGGTTCTTGACGATACGGCGCCGACTTATGCGGCAAACATATACAACACGCTGATTTCGCAGATGCAGACAGCCATTTCGGATTTTATCAGTATGGTAAACAACAAGGGGCTGACGGATCTTGGAAGCGGTATTTCGGCAATGTTTAATATGGATCCGGACAATACCTGGATATTTGGCGGAGGCGTGGAAGCGCAGGGAAGGTTTTCTGAAATTGCCGGCGTGCGGAATTACATCGGACAGTTTGAAGAGTATATTCGGTGGGTAAATGCGACAGACAGTCCCATCAAACGCCAGCGGTATATGGTCAATGTAGGAAAAGCAGGCGCCAGCGCAAAAACATTTTATGATAAAATGGATCAATACATTGAAAAGCTGGATCCGAAAGCAATCGCTTATCTGATCGGTCCGGAGGATTATAAAAAGGGACAGGCCGGCATAACAGAGTTTCAGACGGCGCTGACCGGAATTTTAGATAAGGCGCTGGCGGTAAAAGGGAATACCGGTTTTGCCGTGATTCAGTTTCCGCATGCAGGAAAAGCAGGGGATGCGGAACAGATCAATCTATATGTAAATGCGGCAAGAGATACGCTGCGCAGTTACGTGAGTGCGCATGCGGCTGTGAAGGATCGGATCGTTCTGGCAGATCATACGACTCTTACGGATAACGAGGATTTTAAACAGAATAAACTGACGGCGGAAGGATATTTGAATGCGGAAGGACATCGCGAGATTGCGATGCAGTTGTCTCAGGCGACATTTAAAAGTACGGCGGGTTTTCCTGTGCTCTCCTATTGGACAAGTGAAGATATGCCGCAGGAGTATAAAAAAGACAGTATGCCGGCAGTTACGGCAGAAGCAGGCGGCAGGCTGTCCGTAGTGATTCCAAGCGATATTTCTTCTGCAAGTACGACGTGGGAATATACGCTTGAGATCGACGACCTTGAGATGAAAGGTACGGCGCAGGAAGGCGCGGGTAGGGCATTTACCATAGACGGACTTCCGCAGAATGAGGCATATGTACTCTGCCTGAAATCCACGGACAATCACGTGCAGCTTGCAAAGGTATATGGCAAAACAGAAGCCGGAAACCGCGGAGGGCAGGAGACGCTTACGCAGCTGCAGCAGAAGATCAGAGAGAAAGCGGACGCAAAGGATCAACCGCTTACCTGGCTGTTTATGGGAGATTCCATTACGCATGCCGCAAAATGGACCAATGGTTATGACGGGATTGCGCAGATTTTTGAGAAATATCTGAAAGAAGACCTCGGAAGGTCCGATGATATTGTAGTCAATACGGGCGTATCCAGTGCAACGACCACGGAAACGCTGGCGTATATCGACCAGAGACTTATGAAATATCATCCGGATATCGTATCCGTGATGCTTGGAACAAACGATACACAGTCGCAGTATAATACATCTGCAGACCAATATGAGGATAATTTGATCCGGATTGTTTCTAAAATCAGAGAGTCCAACGAAAAAGCACTGATCATTTTCCGGACGCCGACGCCCAGCTCAAGCAGCAGATATAAGGATCCTCTTGAGGACCGGTATCTGGAAAGGATGCACCGCGTGGCGGACGCCGACGGTAATATTTTGTTGATCGATCAGTATACGGAATGGAATAAGGAGATGAATACGTTTCCTTATCTGTATCAGAGAAATTATTATTATGGCAGCCCGACAACGGCAGATGCACTGCATCCAAGCACCCAGGGGCAGCTTCGCATGGCGCAGCAGTTTATCCGAGAATGCGGCCTGAGCACGGATACGAGAATCGCCAATCTTGCGTATCGTTTCGGCTATACGGAAGAAACGTCCGAAACGACGCCGAATCTCACGGCAGGCAGGGTAAGAGCTGCATTGGAAGAAAGCGAAATTGAAAAACTGGAAGGCGCTTACGGCCAGAGTTTCGGCATGATGCAGGTTACGCTTACGGATCAGGCAGATAATCGGACGTATACGAGAACCGCTTATACGGACGAGGCAAGATTTATCATGCGCTATCTGCAAAATGAAGGCGGACATAACTACCGCGTATCTGTGACCGGTATGCCAAACGGCAGTGCAAAAAAGGTAACATTTAAAGAGGGCAGTTTAAGTCTTAGCCCGCAGAATCCGGTTCTGCCGTTTTATGTATTTTTAGATGCCGAGATGATAAGAGACTGGACAGTCGGAAGCGTAATCGGAACATTGTCCGTAGGAAAAGCGGCTCCGGACGGCACGCATCATTATGAATTGGTTGGAAGCGGCAATGACAATGAAAAATTTGTAATTGAAGGCAGTCAGATCAAAGTAAAGACAGAATTGGAAGAGCATCAGAGGTATACGGTCTGCGTACAGGCGGTATCTGACGACGATCCCTCGGCACGCTCGATCACAGAGGAATTTATATTCCGTACGCTGTCTTCTTTGGAGCATATCCGGGAGGATGCGAGAGATTTATTTGAATCGGACAAGTCGGCATTGGATCTTGACCTTTCTGATGTTGACTTTAGCGGGCAAAATTATTTGGATTTTGCAGATCCGGCAAGCAAATGGTATCAGAACGGGGATTATCTGCGTGTGTTAAATACTATGCAGAAACAGACGACGGGCGGCACGATCATTTACCGTTTCCGTACGACACAGGAAGACGCTGTTATTTTTGCTACGGGCAGCGATGACAACGTAGAAAAAAATCTGATGTGTTTTGGACTCAAGGGCGGAGATTTCCGTGAAATTTTACGCGCTTCGGAAGATCGGTGGAGAGGAAGCCATTCGGCGGAAACAAAATTAAATGACGGAGCATGGCATACGGTAGCCATCAGTTTTGACACGACCAAAGCGGATTTTCAAAATCAGCTGTTGGTCTGCGTAGACGGCGGGGCGAATATTTATCCGCCGGATTGGTGGCAGGAAACGAGTAAGAGCTGGTTTAATATTAATCCGAATGACGCAATTACGAATTTTGCCATTGGCGGAGGCTTTACGGAAGATATTTCGTTGGCGTCTGACCTTCCGAAATTTCACGGAGATATCTCATTTGTGACTGTAACGGACGAAATATATGACGAGGACGAGCTGAAAATCATTTCCCGGACACCGTTAATTACGGGACAGCAGACGGTTTCGATAAACGGCAGTACGGTAGCGGTTTCGGAAGATGCAAACTATACGGCATCCGCCGTAGTTCCAAGTGCGGAAGACGCGCAGATACCGGAATTTGAATTTACGCTGACGGCGAAAGGCGAATATTTATTTGACAAAAGCGTAAGCGTTGACATCTTAAACAGAGCTGCGCTTGGAATCAATACAAACAGTATCTCCGTATTTCTGTCAAACAACGGAAAAAGTCTTACGGTACGATACAGTACGCAGGCATGGCGCGCGGATACGGTCGTGGAGTTGGAAGAACTTTCTTTTCGGGCAGGAGAGGACAATGAAACGGGAAGGGCGTTTACGGAAGAAATGATTGAGAAGCTTGGCACGATGCGGAGAGGTTCTCTTACCGTGCGCTATAAGCTGGATGCAGCCTCAGCCGCTTCCAACAGCAGGTTTGCGCTGTTTAGCGTTTCCAACGGAACGCTGGAAGGATATTCTTCCTTCTATATCATTCCCGCTTCCGGTACGATCGGATATGAAATCCGAAACCAGGAAGGATCGGCCAGCAGAATCATCAATGCGGATTCGGCTGTCAGGGAACAGATCAAAAATACAAACTGGCATACAATTACGTATACGTTTCAGGCTTCGGGCACAAATGTCTATCTGGACGGAGTACGCGTGCTGGCGAACAAAAAGTCCGGATTCTTAAGCAGTACGAGTGATGTAGATCATGCGAGAGTCGGTGCGGTCTGCCTGGGAGAAGATCATCAGGAAGCGTATCCGTTTGCCGGAGAAATCAATGCTCTGCATGTAACATACGACGTTTTGGATGCGGATACGGCGGCTATACTGCACGCGGCGACTGCAGCCGAACATATGGAACTTCCGGATTCGGCAGAGAAGACGGAGGATGCGCCATTGTATTATGCGGATTACGATGATTCGCCGTATTATGATATGCCGGCTCTTTTGACGACTTCTGGGGGTACGATGATCGCGGCGGCAGACAAGCGGCAGACAACGTCGGCGGAACGCGGAAATATTGATACCGTGATCCGAAGAAGCACGGATAACGGTAAAACCTGGAGCAGTCCGCAGGTATTGTTTAATCAGCCGGACGGAGGCGTTATGTATTCCTTTACAACGGCGCCCATTCTGCTGGAAGGTGAGAATCACAGGATTCATATGGTTGCAAGCCTGTTTCCGGAATCACAGGGAACGCTGACCACAGGGCGAATTGAGAAAGGCAGCGGATTCAAAGAGGTAGACGGAACGCTGTATCCGGTTTTAAGGGATTATCCGAATACCGTAGTCAATGCGGCAAACCAATATACGGAAGAATATACAGTTCGTGAGGGCGGCACAGTATGGAGAGAGCCGGCGGAAGGATCCGGCATGGAAGCAAGCCAGACGAATTATAAAGTCGACTATCTGTCGGCGGAAAACAGCGGAGATTTGTATCTGGAGATCGGCTCTGAGAGAACGTACTGCGGAAATATTTACGTTTATACGGGAGAGAACGCAGGACAGTTGAAAGTACCGCGTGTAATGAGTCTTGTGACCTGTTACAGCGATGATGACGGAGAAACGTGGGAAGGTTATCAGAATATCACGGGAATGGTAAAAGAAGACTGGATGAAATTTATCCGTGCAGGCGCCGGAAGCGGAATCTGTCTCTCAAAACAGAAGACGGAAAGCTTAAACGGACGTCTGATGATTCCGGTATGTTATACGAACGGAAGCGGCAATTATTCTTATAACGTAAGCATTATTTACAGTGATGATAACGGCGTGACCTGGCAGATGACAGAATCCCCGATTGAACAGGCGGGCAATGTCAGCAGAGACGATATTATCAGCGGAACGTTCCGTGAGGAAGCGCTCAGGGAATCACAGATTGTAGAGATGGCAGACGGAACGTTAAAAATGTTCAGCAGTAATTACAGCGGCTGGATCAAAATGTCAACCGGAACAGTGACGGCGGAAGGAATCACATGGACGAAAATTGAACAGACCACGATCAATGACATGGGAGTTCCTGTTTCGGTCATTCATGCTCCGTGGGAGATAGACGGAAAAGAGGCGGTGATCCTTTCCACACCGCTTGGACCGGATGCGAATAACGGGTATCTTTATGTTGGACTGTATCAGGCGGACGGTACGTTTGAGTGGAAATATTTACAGAAAATCAAAGCGGACGAATATGGCAATTCGAGTCTTGGCGTGCTTTCTGACAAGAGCATCGGCGTTTTATACAAAGGTTCTGAGGAAGATATCGTATTTACAGGCATGAACCAGGAGTGGCTGACTGCGCCCAGAAGCAAGGCGTTTGGTATTCCGGTTATTGAGGATATCGAAATGCAGCAGGATGGAAAAGATCTGACCTTTACGGTAAAATTGGATTCGGTGCTGATGAAAAAGGGCAGTCCGTTCCTCAAGATTAAAGTGGCAGGAGAAGAAGCCAGGGCAGAATATGTTTCCGGAAACGCATCGAAACAATATGTATTCCGTTATGAAATTAACAACGATCAGGCAGTAACGGTAGAGGCGGTTAATGTAGGAGCCGGAGACGACGGCAGTTTTATTGAAAGCGTGACCGGGCTTATGCCTGCAGACGCCGGCTATGTATTTACGGCAGACGCCGTACGGGAACCGGGTTCGTCCGGCGGGGAAAATGGGAACGAAGACCAAAACGAAGACGAGAAAAAAGAAAAGCTCGCAGCGCCGAATATTATTTCCTTAAAGGCAGTTGCCGAGAAAAAGGCAATGGGCGTTAAGATTCAGGTGCAGAAAGCGGCGCGTGCAGATGTAGTTACCGTATACCGCAAGAACGGAACTGCCGTCACAAAGATTGGCGCCGTCAATGCAGCCGGAATTGTTTATGACCAGAATCCTGTCAGCAATAAGACCTTGTCTTATTATGCAGTGGCGGAAGCTTCTTCCGGTAAGTATCTGGCAAGTAATCCCGGACCGGCCAAAAGTATTAAACTGAACGCTTCAGTGAAGAAGATCACGGTGAAAAAGATCGGGAAGAAGCCGCAGGTACGCATTTCCTGGAAGAAAGTAAAGAAAGCAAAGCAATATATTATCTACCGTTCCAAGAAAAAAGACAGCGGCTATGTAAAAATTAAGACCGTAAAGAAGAACGCGTCGTCTTTCACAGATAAGAAAGTGAAGAAAGGCGGAACATATTATTACCGCATTGTGGTGAAGCTGAAGAAAGGATATAGTGGAATTAAAACTTCAAAGGCGATCAAAGTAAAGAAATAAATTTTGAAAACCAACTGCCGCAGACAGCCGGATTTTGGCTGCCTGCGGCAGTTTTCGTTTCAGGGATGTTATGCTGGACAATAAATGCGGGAGAAGGTATAATAAAAAAAGCAAAAAGTCGGAACGAGAATATGTTTGGAGGGAGGAGTCATACGATGAAAGTAAGAAAACGCATTTTGCCGGGAATCCTGGCAGCAGTGATTTTCTGCGGCAGTTTATTTGACGTGGGTCTGGTAAAAGAAGGACCGGCAAGCGTGTATGCTGCCGAGAATGTGGCGCTGGGAAAACCGGTAGAAGCTTCTGCACAGGATCCTGAGACGCCGAATTGTACGGGAGATCTGGTGACAGACGGAATCATCGGCAATCAGGACGGCGATACCGGCAGGTGGTCCGGAGGCGTATGTAAAGCGGGAGTCAACGGAGATGCAGATCAGGAACTGATAATTGATTTAAAGGCGGCGGCTACGACGGTGGAATCGATCAAAGTACATTTTTATAAACTGGTCTGGAGCAGGGATTACAAGATTTTAACGAGTGATTCCAAGGAAAGCGGCTGGGAAGAAGTGCATCATGTCACGGTGGCGGAAGCCGATCGGGCGGGGTCCGTGCAGAATCCAACCGATACGATTTCGGGCGCTTTGGCGGGCAGCCTAAAAAGATATGTGAAGTTTTTGTTTTCGGCAGGTTCGCTGAATGCTTCGGCAGGCGGAAATCGCATTTCCATACGGGAGATAGAGGTCTTCGGTACGCAGACGGGCGTGATCGACGATGTATCTTCCGCTTCCGAGGCTCTGGCAAAAGTTCCGGGCGCTATGATCGTGCCGGAAACGGCGGATGAATTTCAGATTCCTTCTGTTTCCGAGCAGTACGACATTCGGATTCATGGAAGCGAAGTGGACCAGGTGATTGCGGAGGACGGCAGGATCGCGCCGTACCGCATCGGAAACCGCAGCGTTCAGCTGATTTTAGAGGCGGAAAATAAATCGAATCCGTCCGATACGGCAAAGAAGAATGTTACGGTTACGGTGGAAGGAAATACAAACCGGTATCCGGCATTGTTTCCCGATGTAAAACAGCCGAATCCTGTGCCGGATGTGCTGCCAACGATTCAGGAGTGGTACGGTTACGAGGGAAGTTTTACGTTGACGAACGATTCGAAGATTATCGTAAATGACCGTGCCGACGAGGGACTTTTCGAAGCTGCCAGAGAAATGCAGGCAGATATAGAGGAAATCTGCGGCAGGACGCTTGCCATTGAAACGGGTACGTCCGGGAGCGCAGGGAATATCTATCTGGAATCTTTGGCCAAAGATACCTACGGAACGGGAGAAGAAGGATATTTTCTGGTCAATGGGGAAAACGGAATCGAGATTTATTCCACGACAAAGACGGGCGTTTTATACGGAACCGTTACGGTAGAGCAGATCTTATACCAGGATGCTTCGCATACGTCCGTTCCCAAAGGCGTGATCCGGGATTATCCGCTGTACGGTACACGCGGCATTATGTTTGATGTTGCGCGTATTCCGACGAGAATCCAGTTTTTGCAGGATTATTCTAAAATTTTAAAATGGTATAAATTAAATACGATGCAGATCCATCTGAACGATAACCAGTGGTCCGACCCGGCGTATTCTCCGGATCCGGAGCTCTGGAAAGAAGTGGAGGCTTCCCATCGCCTGGAATCCGAGCTGTTTCCGTCCCTGGCAAAACAAAATTCCAAGTTTTTAAAAACCGGAGACAATGAGGGACGGTATGACTATTATTACAGCACGCATACCGGAATGGAAAACGGCGGAGAGCTGTATTATTCTAAAGAAGAATACCGGGCGTTAGAAGACGCTATGGGCAGACGGGGCGTAAAGATGATTGCGGAACTCGATACGCCGGGACATTCTGCCGCGTACAACAAATATGTCTACTATCATCAGGAAGAAGTGATCCATGCGCTGGTGGAACATGGATATTTGGATCGGGATACTTATCTGAATGCGGACGGCAGTGTGAAAAAGAATTTTTATACGCATAAGCCTGGTCCGTCCGGTACCGGCAACTTTGAACTGCTCTCGATCGATGAGGAGAGCAGCAATGCAGAAGAAGCGGAAAACGCAAGGAACGCAAAGATCTTCATGACGGCTTTGTTTGACGAATATCTTGGAGGCATCGACGGAATCGAACCGATATTTACGACGGATACCGTCAGCGCGGGAGTAGACGAGTACTGGTCGAAAACACCCGCTACCAAAGCCGCGTTCGGAAAATATATCAATTATATGCACGATTTGCTGGGAGATTCCGGAAAGAAGGCGGAGCACAGCAAAAATGACAAAGGATACGGCAAGGATGTGATCATCTGGGGCGCGTTCAGCCAGTTTCCGGTCAGCAGCACAGTAAGCAAAGACCTTACGATTGCCCTGTGGAATTCCGGCTATGAAGACGATCCGATGGCAAGGCTTCGGGAAGGATTTTCCCTGATTAATATTCCGCAGCCATTTTTATACACGACGCCGGGAAGAAATCATAAAGATATGCTGAATGAAGCTTACGTTTATTATAACTGGGATCCGACGAAATTTACGGATTCCATCAGCGCGGACAAGGGCGAGCCGTTGTTGAAAGGGGCGATGGGCGCGCTCTGGGGCGATGAGAACCGGGAAGGAATTACGGAAGCCGATTTGCACGAACGTTATTTGCGGCTTGCCGCTATGGTAGGTGAAAAAAACTGGGGCGGTACGAAAGAAAACGATACGTTTCTCTCTTACGAACAGAAATTTGACCGTTTAAAAGAAGGCCCCGGTACAAAGATTGCAAATAAGATCGACAGCAAGACGAACGTTGTGCTGGACTATGATTTTGCAAATATGTCCCAGGATCAGAAGACGATTTTTGACGCCAGCGGCAACGGATACCACGGAACGGTTACAGGCGGAGAAGTTGTGACGAAAGCAGGCACAAAGATGTTGAAGTTTGACGGCAGTACAACAATCAAAACGCCGCTTACGACCCTGGGGTATCCGTATACGATGAGCTTTGACGTATATCTGGACGGCAATGAGAACAACGATAAAGATTCCGCCCTGTTCAGCGGTTATGACGGCAGGCTGCAGGCGGCGGGATTAAACGGAAATCTGGGACTGAACCGGGATTATTTTACGCAGTCGTTCGATTATCCGATTGCGTCCGCCAAAATGCAGAGGATTACGATTGTAGGAACCTATCAGGCGACAAAACTCTATGTGGACGGAGAATTTAAAAAGATTCTATATGCGGCGGCAAGCGACGCGGATCATGGCGGGGGACTCGGCGCATCGACATGGACCGATGCGGACAATAATTTCCGGACCACATTTGTATTCCCGTTAAATACAATCGGAGAACATTTCTCGGGTTATATGGGAAATATAAAAGCGTACAATAAGGCTCTGTCCGTGGATGAGCTGGCGGCGGAACAGGAACACGGAAGCCGTGACGTGGACGTGGCAAGAAATCGTTTTGCGTATGCGGATAACAAAAATTCAGCTTTTTATACGGACGGGATCCGGCTGTTTCCGGCATGGAAAGCAACCGACGGCGACGGTCATGTGCCGGGCGTACAGGGAGCTTCCGCATCATATGAATCCAGATGGAATTCTTCGGATTACGATCAGGATTTTCTGATGGTGGACCTGGGATCTTTGAGAAAGATTTCAAAAGTAACGATCGACTGGGAAGCAAACCGCTATGCGGCTGCTTATAAGATTCTGGTGTCGGAAGACGGAACGAATTGGACGGAGGCAGCATCTGTAACCGGAAACACAAGCGCCCTGACGACAGATACGTTTCCGGAGACGACGGCGCGCTATGTGAAAATGCAGGGCGTGCAGCGCAAATCCGGTTCAAACGAATATGCCGTTTTTGAAATAAAAGTATACGAGACGGTGGATAAGACGGCTCTTTTTGAAAAATGCCGGGAAGCAGAGTCTTCATTTCAAAATATCGGATGGGAAACAGATGGGTCAGACAGCCGGTTTTATGAAAGCCTGGTTTTTGCAAAAGCCGTTTGCGGAGACGTTATGGCGGGACAGGAAGAGACGGATGCGGCAAAGAATGAATTAGAGAAAGCGGCGGCAAACTGGAAGGAGAAGAAGCAGCTGGTTACAGACGCAGAAGAGATTCGTTCCAAGAAAGCAGAGTATGACGCGGTAAGTTTTCAGAAATTTGAGGCGGCTTATGCTGCAATCGTGAATGCGGGAGACGATATATCTGCCGAAAGATACGAAGAATTGTTAAAAGCGCTGAGGGAAGCCATACGTTCCCTTACAAAAAAATCCGTACGTCTTGCGGCTCCGTCCGTAACTTCTGTCAAGAGCCAGCCGACGAATGTAAAAATAACCTGGAACGCCGTTGCCAATGCAGGCGCCTATCAGCTGTATCGTAAGGTAGGGAGCAGCGTGACAAAAGTAGGAAACGCCGTAACCGGCACACAGGCGTTGGATGAAAATCCGGCGGGCGGCAAATCGATGTCCTATTATGTCGTTGCAATTGGAAAAGCAGGCAGCATTTATACGGACAGCGCGGCTGGAAAAGCAATGAATATCCAGCTGCCGAAGGCGACGAATAAATTGACGGCTTCCCAGGTGAAGGGCAAGAAGGCAGTAACTTTGAAGTGGAAGAAGGTCAAAGGCGCATCTTCTTACCTGATCTTCCGGGCAGAGGGCAAAAAGGCGTTCAAAAAGATTGCGGCGGTTAAGAAAAAAATAACGTACCGCGATGCAAAGAAGCTGAAAAAAGGAAAGAGCTATTCTTATAAAATCGTAGCCGTATCCAAAAAGCTGTACAGTCCGATGAAACCGGCGAAGAAAGCAGTCAAAATCAAATAATGAGGAGAAAAGAAGAGGTTTAGGAGGTATCACATCATGGCATGGTATGATGAAGCAGTATTTTATCACATTTATCCGTTGGGGCTTACAGGAGCTCCGAAGGAAAATTCTTATGGAAAGCCGGAACATCGTCTCAATACGTTGATTCCTTGGATTTCTCATATAAAAAAGATCGGGTGCGACGCAATCTATATCGGACCGCTGTTTGAATCCGTCGGGCACGGATACGAGACGACGGATTATAAAAAACTGGACAGCCGCCTCGGAACGAATGAGGATCTGGCGAATTATGTAAAGGAATGTCACAAACAGGGAATTCGTGTTATTTTAGACGGTGTGTTCAATCACACCGGCCGCGATTTTTTCGCATTTGCCGACATTAAGAAAAACAGGGAAAATTCTCCTTATAAAGACTGGTACTGTAATGTGAACTTTTATGGAAATAACGAATATAACGACGGTTTTTCCTATGAAAACTGGGGAGGATATAATCTGCTCGTAAAGTTAAATCAGCATAATCCGGCGGTCCGGGACTATATCTGTGATGTGGTACGGTTCTGGGTTCGTGAATTTGATATCGACGGAATCCGCCTGGATGCGGCGGATGTGCTGGATTTTGACTATATGCATGCGCTTCGTTCGGTGGCGGAGGAAGTGAAGCCGGAGTTCTGGCTGATGGGCGAAGTAATTCACGGCGATTATACGCGCTGGGTCAATGAGGGGACGCTGCATTCCGTGACGAATTATCAGCTGCACAAGGCGCTGTATTCCGGGCACAACGACCATAATTATTTTGAAATTGCCCATACGGTAAAAAATCTGTATGCCAAGGGGGGAAACCGCCCCGACGGCTTGAAGCTTTATAATTTTGTAGACAATCATGACGTGGAACGGATTTACACCAAGTTAAACGTCAAAGCACATTTTACGCCGGTTCATATTCTGCTGTATACGCTTCCGGGCATTCCGTCTGTTTATTACGGTTCGGAATTTGGAATTGAAGGGAAAAAAGACCGGTTTTCCGATGATTCTCTGCGTCCCGCGCTGTCGTTTTCCGAATGCCAGAATGCCGCGGAACAAAATCCGTTTACGCGTCTGATCGCGGCGCTGGGGAAAGTACGCAAGAGTGCGGCTCCGCTTTCTTACGGGGATTATAACGAGCTGCTCCTGACAAACCGGCAGTATGCATTTTCCAGAAATTATGAGGGAGAATCGGTGGTCGTTGCCGTAAACAATGACGACAGCGATTACGTAATGACACTGCCGGCGGGGAATGCCGCAGAATATATCGGCGCTTTGTCCGGCGAGAGAGTCAGCGTAACCGGCGGAAATATCGCAGTCAACATCAAGGCAAACGCAGGAGAAATCTGGCTTCCGGTATCCGGGGAACGTAGGGCAGACCAAACGCCGTCAGGTTCCGTGATTCCGGATACATCTGACCTGATCAAAGCAGAAGCGATGCCGCAGTCTTTGGCAGAACCGAAAGCATGCGCAAAACCGGAGCCAAAGGAAGATGCGGCTGCAAAAGAAGAACCTGCTGCAGAGAAAAAAGAGAACGCCAAAGAAGCGCCGGACGAATCGTTTGAGAAGGGAAGAATTGCCGGGCTTCAGGAAGCGATCCTTGCGATTATGGAAAAAAACGGTCCGGTCACGGAACAGATGAAACGGGATGTCAGGAATAATGTCTATCACGATTCCCTGATCACATGGATCAAAAGTTTTCGTTAAGTGTACGGCAGAACAATGATCGCAGCAAACGATTTCAAGATTTATGGTTGACAGCAGATGCCTGATATGGTAAACTGTCTTCAGTTAAAAAGAACAGATAAAGTCAGTGAGCAAAGAGAGTACCATAGAAAGGTTCCTCACAGAGAGTCATCGGCGGTGGAAGATGACAGGAAAGTTTTATGGGAATGGGTTTGTGAGACGCAAAGCGAATCAGAGTAGCGGATGCCGTGTTCCTCACGTTACAGGGGTGAGATATCGAAGAAATTCCGTATCAAAATGAGACTATGCGATAGGTGGCGAGTATTTTCCGAATCGGGGAATACTCGCTTTTTGTATACAAAGACCGGCATTGCCGTCTTTTGTAAACACGGCATAGTAAATACCGGGTGGCACCACGAGAAGATCGTCCCGGACGTTCTGGCTTAGTTCCAGAATGTCCGGGATATTTTTATTGCCGCGTATCGAAATCCATTGACCCGCAGAAACCGGGAGCTGCGGGATCGAACGGCTTTGTCTTGTGCAGATCACAGGAGGTTATGATATGAAAAGAGTGTATCGAGTGTATAAAAAGACGGTCAGCCTTGTAGATGAGACCGCAGCCGGCATGTATCAAAATCTGGCAGGAAATAAAACCGGTTTTTTACTGGAAAGTTATGATAAAAGCTATGACAGGTTTACGGTCTTTGGCGTAAATCCGGAAGAAATCGTCCGGTCGAACGGACAGTCTTTAGAAATTTTGTATGCAGACGGCAGAATACGGAGAAAAGAGGGAAACCCTCTGGAATTGCTGAAAGAATATTACAGTGAGTTTGAAATCAGAAAAGAAGCAGGAGACGCCGGATTTTCGGGAGGGCTGGTGGGAAATCTGGGCTACGATTTTATACGATATACGGAACAGGTCCCGGATAAAAATCCGGATGAAATAGGAATAGATTCGATACAGATGATGTGGGTGAAAGAATGTATTGTGGCGGATCTTCTGGCGGAAACGATAACGGCCGTTGTATTGGAAGCAGACAGCGGCGAGGGCAAAGCGCTCGCTTTGGAAAAGGCAGAGAAATTACTGCATGCAGTTCGGGCAAAGCCGGAAGAAGAGAAACTGTTTGAACCGGACGGCAGAATTGTAAACACGTCGGATACGCCGGAAGAATATATCCAGAAAGTGCAAAAGATCAAACAATATATCAAAGAGGGGCATGTATTTCAGACCGTGCTGTCCCAGAGATGGACGGTAGAGACCGGATTAAGCGGATTTGAAATCTATCGAAAGCTGCGCCGGTTAAACCCGTCTCCGTACTTGTATTACTTCAATTACGGTTCGTTTGAAGTCATCGGCAGTTCCCCGGAGATGATCGTAAAAAAACAGGGGGACCGCATGTATACCTGCCCCATTGCAGGCACAAGAAAACGGGGACAGGATGACATACAGGATGACCGGCTGAAAAGAGAGCTTCTCGCGGATGAGAAAGAGCGCGCGGAGCATGTGATGCTGGTGGACCTTGCAAGAAATGATATGGGAAAGGTTTCAGCGTTTGGAAGCGTAAAAGTGACGGAATTTATGGATGTAAAAAAATTTTCCCATGTCATGCATCTGGTGTCGAAAGTAGAAGGCAGGAGACAAAAAGAGCTGCATCCGCTTGATCTGGCGGCTTCTTTTCTTCCGGCAGGAACATTAAGCGGCGCGCCGAAGATACGGGCAATGGAAATTATCGATGAATTAGAGAAGGTAAAGCGGGGGCTGTACGGAGGTGCGACCGGATATATTGATTTTTCCGGTGATATGGATTTTTGCATCACCATCCGTACAATGGTCAAACGAAACGGAACCGTTTATCTGCAGGCAGGAGCCGGTATTGTGGCGGATTCTGTGCCGGAGAGGGAATATGAAGAGTGCTGCCATAAAGTTATGGCGCTTGCAAGTACATTGATTCCGGATGGCGTAAGAATAAGAAATCAGGAGGTGTGCAAATGATTTTGCTGATTGACAATTATGACTCCTTTACGTATAACCTCTATCAGTATTTGGGCGTTTTTTGTGAAGAGATTCAGGTGGTTCGGAACGATCAGATTACAATAGAAGAGATCGGACAATTAAAACCGGATCATATCGTGCTGTCGCCCGGACCAAAATCGCCCCGAGAGGCCGGTATCTGTGTGAAAGCCATACAGGCATTTTGGCGCCAAATTCCGATTCTTGGTATCTGCCTGGGACATCAGTGTATCGGAGAGGCGTTTGGAGGAACGGTATCGTACGCAAAGGAACTATACCACGGAAAACAGTCTGAAATTTACCATAATCAAGAAGGCTTGTTTCAGGGGCTTCCTTCTCCGGTTACGGCGGCACGATATCACTCCCTTGCTGTTTTGAAACAAGGCCTTCCGGTTTGTTTCAAGGTTACGGCAGAGACGAAAGACGGGGAGATTATGGCAATGGAGCATAAAAAATTTCCGGTGTACGGGCTGCAGTTTCATCCGGAATCTGTTGTGACAAAGTACGGCAGGCGTATGATGGAACATTTTTTAAACTGCAGAAGCGGCTGGAAACGATAAGCTCTGACGGACGCAGACGTAACACCTGGATGCGGATGGAGATATGGAGGAATGCATGATGTTAAAGAAAATTACAGCGGATAAACGGATCCGGTTAGAAAAACAGAAAGCGTTGGTTCCCTTTTGTGCAATCAGACGGGAAGCAGAGCTGGCGAACAGGAAAGAGGGTCTTTTTGATCAGGCGTTGCAGAAAAAAGGAATTTCGATAATCGGGGAATTTAAAAACGCTTCTCCGAGCCTGGGAAAAATAAAAAGCAAAATCACTATGAAAGAACGAATGGAGGCGTATCAGGCGTCGGTAGACGCGATTTCCTGTCTGACGGAAGAAGATCATTTTCTGGGGAGTATCGACGATCTGAAAAAAATCCGAACGATGACGGAGCTTCCCATTCTGCGGAAAGATTTTATGATAGACGAATATCAGTTTTATGAAGCGAAAGCGGCCGGGGCAGACGCCGTTCTTTTGATCGCTGCGATTTTAGACGATGTGCAGATGAGAGATTTTTATGGTCTTACGAAAGCGCTTCACATGGATGCGCTGGTGGAAGTACATGACGAATGGGAGCTGGAGCGGGCGCTTTTGGCGGATGTTTCCGTTATCGGCATCAATAACAGGGATCTGAACGATTTTACGATTCGTTTAGAAACGACAAAACGTCTCTCATCCATGGTTCCCCAAGGAAAACGGATTGTTTCGGAAAGCGGCGTTAGAGAGGATGCGCATATACAGTATCTAAAAGAGTGCGGCGTAGACGCGTGTTTGGTCGGAAGGGCATTGATGGAAGCAGAAGATCCCAAGGAGCTGGTAAAACGATGGAAACATTACGAAAGAAACCAAAGATAAAAATCTGCGGTATTACGAGCCGAGAAGAAGCAGAGTATCTGAACGAAGCAAACGCAGAGTATGCGGGATTTGTTCTTTATGAAAAAAGCAGACGCAAGGTCAACTTCTCTTTGGCGGCGGAGGCGATGGAAGCGCTGAAAGAGGGAATCTTAAAAGTGGCGGTGGTCGTAGATCCTTCTCTTGCATTGGTCCGGGAAATTGAACAGCAAAAATTTGATATCATTCAGGTACACGGAACACTGTGCAGGGAGGTAAGAGAAGGAGCAAAACTGCCGGTCTTTCGGGCAGTCAATATTTCGGATCCAACGATGTGGAAAGCTTTTACGAAAGAAGAGATTGCGGCAGGAGGATGTATTGCCGGGTATGTGGCGGACGGAGCCGGGTATGGAGGCGGCGTTGGGTTTGACTGGAAAAACCTGGGGGAAGAAGTCCGCCGTTTTGCAGGGAATACGCAGCTGATGCTGGCAGGAGGGCTTACGGAAGAAAACGTAAGAGAAGCTATCCGGCATGTGGCGCCGGATATTGTGGATGTCAGCAGCGGCGTAGAGGAAAACGGTATAAAGAGCAGAGAAAAAATAATCAGATTTGTCAGAAAGGTGAGGGAGAATGAACAGTAAATGTTATTATGGAGCATACGGAGGACAGTTTGTAGCGGAATCGCTGATGCATACGTTAAAAGAGCTGGAAGAGACGTTTGAAGCGGCGCTTTTAGACCCCGAATTTCAAAAAGAATACCGGGACTGCCTGCGGCAGTATGTGGGTAGGGAGACGCCGCTGTATTTTGCGAAAAGGCTCAGCGAAGCGTACGGTACGAAGATTTATCTGAAACGGGAGGATTTAAACCATACGGGCGCGCACAAGATCAATAATGTGATCGGGCAGATCTTACTGGCAAAACGCATGGGCAAAAAGAAAGTCATCGCAGAGACGGGCGCCGGACAGCACGGAGTAGCGACGGCAACCGGGGCGGCTTTATTTGACATGGAGTGTACGGTATATATGGGAGAAGAGGATATGAAACGGCAGGCGTTAAATGTTCTGCGTATGGAAATGCTGGGCGCAAAAGTCGTCTGCGTCCGTTCCGGAAGCAATACGTTAAAAGATGCGACCAATGAAGCAATCCGTATGTGGGCAAAAACGGCGGAAGATACGTTTTATGTGATCGGTTCGGCGGTCGGTCCGTACCCGTATCCGAAAATAGTAAAGGAGTTTCAAAGCGTAATCAGCCGGGAAGCAAAAGTACAATATCTGGAAGCGGAGCAGAAACTGCCGGACGCCGTGTTGGCCTGTGTAGGCGGCGGATCCAATTCCATCGGAATGTTTGCAGATTTCATTGCGGAGGAAGGCGTAGAACTGATCGGCGTGGAAGCGGCAGGAAAAGGGCTGGAAACGGAAGAACACGCCGCGGCAATGGCGAAGGGGCGGCCGGGGACGCTGCATGGCATGCGGTCATATCTTCTGCAGGATGAAAACGGGAATATAAAGCTGGCGCATTCGATTTCGGCAGGGCTGGATTATCCGGGCGTAGGACCGGAACATGCATATTTAAAAGATACAAAACGCGCCGAGTATACTGCAGTCACAGACCGGGAAGCAATGGATGCGCTGATGGAACTTTGCCGTCTGGAAGGCATTATTGCGGCGATCGAAAGCGCTCATGCCCTTGCATATGCAAAGAAAAAAGCAAAGGCAATGCACAAGGAACAGGGAATGATCGTGTGTTTATCCGGAAGAGGAGATAAAGACGTACATACGATCGCGGATTATCTGGCAGGCAGAGACTACTGGAACTGACAGCTGCCGGCAGAAAGGAAAACAGACCGAAACATTTTAAGGTTACAAAACCGAGTAGAAGCAGGATATGAGAACTATCGCATAATTGAAGGAATGGAGGAAATCATGAATCGAATCGAACAGAAAATGGCGCTGTTGAAAGAAAAAAACGAGAAAGCGCTGATTACCTATATGACGGCGGGACTGCCGGATCTTAACGGGACAAAAGAACTGGTTCGGGCACAGGAGGAAGCAGGAGTCGATGTGATCGAGCTGGGAATTCCTTTTTCGGATCCGATCGCAGACGGGCCGGTGATCCAGAATGCATCGTACCGGTCGATCTGCCTGGGAACAACGTTAAAAAAAGTGTTTCAATTGACGGAAGAACTGCGCCGTATGGGAGTGGAAATTCCGATTGTATATATGATGTATTACAATACGATTTTGTCTTACGGAATCGAAGCATTTGCAAAAAAATGCAAAGAGGCGGGGGTGGACGGCGTAATCGTGCCGGATCTTCCGTTAGAAGAGCAGGCAGAGCTTACAAATGCGCTCAATCGGCAGAACGGAGCGATTTTTATCCAGCTGGTTTCTCCGTCCTCAAAAGAGAGAATACCTTTGATCTTAGAACATGCCAGAGGGTTTGTATACTGCGTTTCTTCCATGGGTGTGACCGGAGGGGAGGGGACGTTTCATGAGGAGATTCTTGCGTACCTAAAAGAAGTAAAACAAATATCGCATGTGCCGATCATGATGGGATTTGGCGTCCGGACGCCTGAGGATCTTAAACCGATGCAAGAAGTGATCGACGGAGCCATTGTCGGAACGCATTTTATGCGGGTTTTGGAGGAAGCCGACTACAGCGCTGCTGCAGCGAAAAACTATTGCAGAAATTTTAAAAAACGTTTTTAAAGAAGCGGATCGTTACGGGTTTTGATTTTTTAAAACGAAAAGAAGAAAATGGTGAGGAGGAAGAGAGATGAAGGATGCAATCAAGAAAGTGACAGAAGGAACACATCTGACAGAAAAAGAAGCGGAACGAGCGATGGAAATTGTCTTAAGCGGCGAGGCAACGCAGGCGCAGATCGGTTCATTTTTGACGGCGCTTCGGATGAAAGGGGAAACCGTGGATGAGCTGACTGGATTTGCCTGTGTTTTAAAAGAAAAAGCCGATACAATTTCACCCCACTGCAGTACGTATATGGATTTTGTGGGAACGGGGGGAGATATGACATTTACGTTTAATATTTCAACCACCGGGGCATTTGTGGCGGCAGGCGCCGGCGTGCATGTGGCAAAGCACGGAAACCGTTCCATTTCATCCAAAAGCGGCGCGGGAGACGTACTGGAAGCGCTTGGCGTAAATATTACGGCTCCGCCGAATGTGGTGGAGCGCTGCGTCGATCAGGTTGGGCTTGGATTTATGTTTGCGCCTGCGTTTAACAAATGCATGCGTCATGTCGGTCAGGCGAGAAAAGATATGGGGATACGAACCGTATTTAATATTCTGGGACCCCTGGCAAACCCTTCCAGGGCAAAGGAAATGCTGGTAGGCGTATACGAACCGGAGATGACAGAGAAGATGGCAGAGGTTATGAGACGGCTGGGTGTTAAACGCGCATTTGTTGTAAGCGGCAAAAACCGGATGGATGAACTGACGACAACGGGAGCTACGGTGGTTTCGGAAATTAAAGACGGAACGGTAGTTACCTATGAGGTGATGCCTGAAGAATACGGATTTCAGAGAGCTTGTCTAAAGGATCTTACAGGCGGCGACGGAGCGGTGAATGCAGAGATCACAAAACGTATTCTTAAAGGAGAAAAAGGCCCAAAGCGGGATATTACCGTGTTAAATGCAGGCGCGGCAATTTATCTTGCGGGAATGGCGGACTCGGTGCAAGAGGGGATCGGTATGGCGGAAGAATCCATCGATTCCGGAAAGGCGTATCGTGTTTTGGAAAAACTCATAGAAGCGTCAAATGCCTGATTCTGCGGTTGTGTTTTTGGGAAAATGATGGTAAGATAAAAAAGCCGAAGGCATTTTGTACTGTAAAAAATTTGATTGGGGTATAAAAACATGAGAACAGGCGGTATTTTAATGCACATTTCTTCCCTGCCATCGGAATACGGGATCGGAACGATGGGAAAGGAAGCGAGAAAATTTGTGGATTTTTTGGTAAAGGCGGGGCAGACGTACTGGCAGATCCTCCCGGTTTGCCCAACCAGTTACGGGGATTCTCCTTATCAGTCATTTTCCAGTTTTGCAGGCAATCCTTACTTTATAGACCTGACACTGCTCTGCAGGGAAAAACTGCTCAAAAAAGAGGAATGCGAATCGTATTTCTGGGGTAAAAAAAGCACAGAGGCAGATTTTGGAACGCTGTATCAGAATCGGTACGACCTGTTAAAAAAAGCGCACAGCCGTTTTCGGAAAAGAGAACCGGAGGAGTTTTCTTTTTTCTGTGAAGAAGAAAAAGAATGGCTGTCGGATTACGCTGTGTTTATGGCGTTAAAGGATGCGCATCAGGGAGCGGCATGGGAAGAGTGGGAGGATGATTTCAGGTTCCGCAAAGATACGGCGATGCAGAAAGCCAGGATCACATATGCCGAAGAGATTCATTTTTACCAGATGCTGCAGTATCTGTTTTTCAAACAGTGGAGAAGTTTAAAAGAATATGCCAACGAAAAAGGCATTCAGATCATCGGGGACGTGCCGATTTACGTGGCGGGAGACAGCGCCGACGTGTGGGCGAATCCGGATCAGTTTTATTTGGATGAACAGCTGCATCCGATCGAGGTGGCAGGCTGTCCGCCCGACGCATTTTCGGAAGACGGGCAGCTTTGGGGGAATCCGCTGTTTCGATGGGACGTGATGAAAAGAGACGGTTATGCGTTTTGGACGAAGCGGATTTCGGCAATGTCAAAGCTCTATGACGTCGTGCGGATCGACCATTTTCGCGGGTTTGATTCTTATTATGCCATTCCTGCCGGTGAAACAACGGCGAAAAACGGAGAGTGGAGAAAAGGTCCCGGGATGGATTTGTTCCGTACGTTGGAGAAAAAACTGGGCAAATTGAATATTATCGTGGAAGACCTTGGATTTTTGACGCCGTCCGTATTAAAGCTTGTAAAAAAATCCGGTTTTCCCGGCATGAAAGTCCTGCAGTTTGCATTTGACCCAAGAGAAGAAAGCGACTATCTTCCGCATAATTATAAGAAGCACAGCGTTGTGTATACCGGAACACATGATAACGATACGGCGGCGGGTTGGTTCAAAACGGCGCCGCGGGAATGCGTGAATTTTGCGAAAAACTATTTAAATCTGACAAAAGAGGAAGGATACCACTGGGGTATGATGCGCGGCGCCTGGGCAAGCGTCAGCGACCTGGCGGTCGTACCGATGCAGGATATCTTAGGACTGGGAAGCGAGGCGCGCATGAATACGCCGTCCACGCTTGGCTGTAACTGGAAATGGAGGGCTGCGCCAAATCAGATCACGCCGAAGCTTGCCGCAAAAGTCCGGAAATATATGAAAATGTACGGCAGAGAGAGAATTGCGGAACCGGATCACAAACAAGCAAAACGCAGTGAAAAAAAGAAAAAAAAGAAAAAGAAAGAAAAATCTTGAAATGCAGGAAACGATAGGATAGAATAAAACCGTCGCCTGGCGCCGCGTGTAAGCAGCCGGGCGGCGGTTATCAGTTTGAGGAAAAGAATGACAGGAGTGATGAATTGCATGAGGAAAACCAAAATCGTATGTACCTTAGGACCCGCAACGGATCAAGGGGATGTGTTGGAACAACTGATCATAAAAGGAATGAACGTGGCGAGATGCAATTTTTCCCACGGAAGTTATGACGAGCACAAAGCCAGAATTGATAAAGTGAAAGAACTGCGCGAGAAACACCATATGGCTACGGCAATTATGCTCGATACGAAAGGACCGGAAATCCGTCTGGGACTGTTTCGCGATCATGAAGTGATGCTTGAGGCGGGAGATAAGTTTGTATTGTATATGAAAGAACGGGAAGGCGACAAGAACGGTATTTCCATCACATATCCGGATTTGGATCAAGATGTGGAAGTCGGTACGACGATTTTAATCGACGACGGACTGGTCGAGATGGAAGTGACGGAATTAAAAGAGGGAGAGATCGTCTGCGTGATCAAAAACGGCGGAAAAGTATCCGACCGGAAAGGCGTAAACGTGCCGAATGTCAAGCTGTCCATGCCGTTTTTAAGCGATAAGGATAAAGAAGATATGCTGTTCGGCATCAAAAACGACGTCGACTTTATTGCGGCATCGTTTGTCCGGCGTGCGGATGATATCAATAAAATGCGCAAGTATTTAAACGATCACGGCGGATATGACGTGCATATTATCGCAAAGATCGAAAACCGGGAAGGCGTGGAAAATATCGACGAGATATTGGCGGCTGCCGAAGGCGTTATGGTGGCGAGAGGCGATATGGGCGTTGAAATTCCGTATGAAGAAGTTCCCGTGATCCAGAAAATGATGATCAAAAAATGCGTGATGGCAGGCAAACAGGTCATTACCGCGACGCAGATGTTAGATTCCATGATGAAGAATCCAAGGCCGACAAGGGCGGAGACGACAGACGTTGCCAATGCCATTTACGACGGCACAGGCGCAATCATGCTTTCCGGGGAAACGGCGGCAGGCGCGTATCCGGTGGAAGCTTTGGAGACGATGGTTCGGATTGCCGACCGTACGGAACAGGATATCGATTACCGGAAGCGGTTCTTTGCGAGAGAGCGGAAAGCCAATCCGGATGTGACCGACGCGATCTGTCATGCGACCTGTACAACGGCGCTTGACTTAAACGCAAAATCAATCGTAACCGTTACCCAGAGCGGGCATTCCGCAAGGAATATTGCAAAATACTGTCCGGCGAGCGGACTGATCTGCGGGGCGACGGAAGAAAAAGTAGCGCGCCAGTTAAGCCTGGTATGGGGCGCGGTACCGATTATGCTCGAGAAGAAAAAAGACGTTTTTGAACTTTTCGATCATGCGCTTGAAGTCGCGGAAGAACAGGGATACCTGGAAAAAGGCGATATGACGGTCATTACTTCGGGCGTTCCGATCGGCGTATCCGGAACAACCAACATGATCAAAGTACAGATTGTATAAGTTTTTTTGACGAACGTTTTTTTCAGTCATAAACAAATACTCCTTTCATACAATGTATAAAGTTCTATTTCAAAGGTACATTGCAGGAAAGGAGTTATTTTTTATGGAAATGGCGTCTGAAAAAGAATTCAATCTTTACAGGGATATACAAAAACGGACCGGCGGAGAAATTTATATCGGGATCGTAGGTCCTGTGCGCACAGGCAAGTCTACGTTTATTAAGCGTTTTATGGATCTGATGGTTCTTCCGAACATGGAAGATGAAAACATAAAAGCAAGAACCGTCGACGAACTTCCGCAGTCCGCGCAGGGTAAAACAATTATGACGACAGAGCCGAAATTCATTCCGAAAGATGCCGCGTCGATTCATCTGGACGGGGATACCGAGGTCAAAGTCCGCCTGATCGACTGCGTCGGGTATATGGTGGACGGCGCCGCAGGGCATATGGAGGGAAACAATAAGCGTATGGTAAAAACGCCGTGGTTTGATTATGAGATACCTTTTGTGGATGCGGCTTCGATCGGCACGCAGAAAGTGATTAAAGAGCATTCCACGATCGGAATCGTAGTGACGACAGACGGCTCGTTCGGAGAATTAAAGCGGGAGAATTATCTGGCGGCGGAAGAAAAGACAATCGGCGAGTTAAAGACGTTGGGCAAACCGTTTGTCGTGATATTAAATTCGGAACGTCCCTACAGCGAAGAGACGGGAAAACTGGCGGAGCGGATGAGCGAACAATACCAGACGCCCGTGATTCCGGTCAGCTGCGAACAGCTTCGGAAAGAGGATATTAACCGGATTTTGGAAAGCATTTTATATGAATTTCCGATTGCAAAGATGGAATTTTATATTCCCAAATGGGCAGAGATGCTTCCTTGTTCCAACCGTATGAAAGAAAATGTAATTGAAAATGCCAGGGCAATTTTAAATTCGGTAACAAAAGCAAAAGATATGAAGCTGATCGGCAAGCAGGAAAATTCCGAATATATTGCAGATATCCATCTGGATAAAGTGGATTTGGCGCAGGGGCTTTTGAAGATCAAGATTGAAATGGAGGATAAGTACTATTACGAAAATATCAGCGAACTGACCGGCGTTCCGATTCAGGGAGAATATCAGTTAATTTCTCTGATCAAAGAGCTTTCGGAGCAAAAGAGTTCGTTTGAAAAAGTGGCGGATGCGGTGAATGCCGTGCAGATGAAAGGGTATGGGGTGATTCATCCGCAGTTAAACGATATTACGCTCGAGGAACCGGAATTGATCCGGCATGGGAATAAGTATGGTGTGAAATTGAAAGCAACGTCGCCTTCCGTGCATTTGATCCGGGCAAATATTGAAACGGAGATTGCACCGATCGTGGGAAGCGAGGAGCAGGCGAAGGATTTGATCGATTATATCAAAGAGGGACAGAATACGGAACGAGGAATCTGGGATACGAATATTTTCGGGAAGTCCGTCGGCGAATTGATGGAGGACGGGATTCGGAGTAAGATTTCCATGATGGACGACGAGTGCCAGATGAAGCTGCAGGATACGATGCAGAAGATTGTGAATGACAGTAACGGGGGATTGGTTTGTATTATTATTTGATGAAATGAAGGGGAGGTGGGAACGTACGCCGGGCGGCGTCTTCCGTTTCCTGCCGGGCACGCTTGCGCTAATTGACGCTCGCAGCGGTACGTAAGGCGCCAAAGTACGGCGCCTAAGTACCGGCGGCGTCAAAATGCCCTGCAGTGAAACGGGAGACGCCGCCTGGCTGTATGTTGGAACGACGGTTCATTTTGTGAAATGATTGGGTGAGAATGCCGGGGAGAAATCCTCGGTTTTTTTGTGTCTAATATGTTGGTGTAAGTTGTTTGATTGTTTTTGATGGGGGAATGTGATTGGATGAAGGAGTTTTTTGTGTTTTAGATATGAGAATGTGCAGGATAGAAGATTTGTGTTTGGTTTTTGTGATTTATTTTTAAGATTTTTTGATTTTTTGATTGATTTTTAAAAGGCGTTTACATAATGAATTTTATGTGATAAGATGAAAATGTACTAAATATATTCAATTCACACAACTTATGCAAAGGAGGGTATTGTGCATATGATGAAAAGAAGAATGACAGCGGTTTTAATGACAGCGGCGCTTGTTGCTGCGTCGCCGGCATCTGTTTTGGCAGATTCTGTTACAGTAGAACCGGAGGAAAAGCAGTATGTGATCGTGGCGGAGGACAAGGAGGCTTATGCCGCGGTTTCGGAGGAAATCGGAGAAGGTGCAATGGCGGAGGATCCGGTGCTTAAGGAGAACCAGGTCATTGCCGCTGTGCTGACGGAAGCGGAAGCAGAAGCGTTGGGGGAAGACGGCGTTCTGGTGGAAGAAGACATTATCCTTTCCGGGAGCACGGAAGAAACCGGTGGGGAAGTGCTTACAGAAGAAAGAGACGGGGAAGAAGAGACCGTGATTACGGAAGAAGAGGCGCGGCAGAGGAAGCTTGCGGTAAAGCAGAAGAAGCAGGAAGCGCTGGACCGGGACGGGGAAGAAGACGGGACGGATGAGACAGAAGACGGGAATGAGCCTGAATGGAACTTGAAGGCAGTCAACGCCGAAGGGCTGGCGGAAGAAGGGGAAGGCAAAGTGCGGGCGAAAGTTGCCGTGCTGGATTCCGGCGTGGATTATGTAACGGGGATCAACCTGGAAGGATATGTAAACCTGGTCGAAGGGGAAGAAGAACTCTCACCGATTTTCCAGGACCTTACCGGGCATGGGACGGGGATCGCCGGCATTATATCCGGGAACGGGGAAACGGGCATCCATGGCGTGAACCCGCATGCAGAAGTGTATTCGGTGAAAGTGCTGGACGGGGAAAACAAGGCTCCGCTCAGCCGGATCATTAAGGGAATTTACTGGTGCATCGAAGCGGAAATGGACATCATCAACATGAGTTTTGGAACGCCGGTGTATTCCAAGGCCTTAGAGCAGGCGGTGAAGGACGCGGACGCGGCAGGAATTTTGATGGTGGGAGCAGCCGGAAACGGGGGCGGCGCGGTGGAATACCCGGCGGCGTTTCCGGAAGTCATGGCAGTGGCGGCGGCAGGCCCGGAGGCTGAGGTCAGTGAATTCAGCAATACCGGGGAAGAACTGGATGTGGCGGCCCCGGGAGAAAAAGTCCGGGTTGCGGCATTTTTTGACGGGAACCAGGTCACGCACGGGACCAGCATTGCCGTGCCGCATGTCACGGGGGCGGCGTCGCTGCTGTGGGAGAAGGATTTAACGAAGCCAAGTATATTTATCCGGCGGCTGATTGAGGAGAGTGCAAAAGAAATGGAAGGGACGGATGCATGCGGGCTTTTGGATGTGGGGTATGCGCTTGAGGCATACGATGGTTTTGCAGAACGGTTTGATGAAGAAGGGGAGACACCGGAAACGGGGATCCTTAAGAATACGGAAACCCCGGAGAGCTTTGAAGAGGTAAATACAGACGAAGCGTACGTGGAAGGGCGCTGGGGAGGAAGCAACCATCAAGCGGCCGTAGATACGGGAAGCAAAGGAAAAGGATTCAGCACGGCGGCGATCAATGTGATTAAGCAGGGGGCGGTGTATCCGGATAAGTCAGACTGGCAGGGCGGAAACAGATATCCCTGGTGGCATGGGAGGTGGGAGACAAAGGAATCTACCGTTACTGATTATAAAATAAAAAAAGGCGGAAAAGAAGTCAGCAGGATCTGGGATGTTAATTATGCGGCCGTATTGGAAATGGTCACTGAAGTTGCCACGGAGGGTGGAGAGATAAAGCCATATATGAAATGCAGCTATTTTCCTGGCATGGATTCGTATACCTATCATGAATTGAAAAAAAATCTTAACAGTTTAAAGAAAAAATATGCAACGATTTTAAGCAGCAATACAAAGGCAAACCGGAAATATTTTCTATATGGTTGCGCCATACACAGTATTACAGATGCATTTGCCCATTCTACTACATATTTAGATGGAAACAGGATTAAACATGACGGAAATGGAAAAGTAGGCAATGCAGATAAAATTGGGCATGTTCCGGATCGTTACGCAGTAGCGGTTTATGTGACGAGATATTTGTTGGAAGAATTGAAGTATGATGTTTTTTCTGATGGGGATCAGATTATTTCAGGAATAAAGAAAAAATATAAGAGTGGAAATGCAACGTTTAAAATGATACGGTTAAAACAATATATAAACCAAACGAATGTTATGATGCAATTCTTGACAAATTAAATATCGACAAAGCTGCTTCTGAATAAGATGTTTGTATCATATTTGATATAGGAGGAATTTGTATGGGCAAAAAAATAATGATATTTTTAACGGCATGGTTATGTTTTTTTCTGATTCCGACTGCAATACCGGCATCTGATGTGATTGAAAACAACAATAGCGGTATTCCGGATCAGGAATTGTACCAGTCGATTTTAGAAGAGCTAGGAAAGAAGCCAAATCAAACATTTACAAAGCAGGAGGCGGAAACAATCCAGATACTCACAGCGGCATTCCGTGAAGTAAAGAGCCTGAAAGGAATAAAATACTTAAAGAAGTTAAAAGTATTAAATATAGATGGAAATAACTTAAAAAGCCTCAAAGGGATACAAGATCTTAAAAGATTAGAGATATTGTATGCAGGATCCAATTCCATAAAGAATTTAAAGCCGTTAAAAAAATTAAAAAATCTCAAGCAATTGTACTGCGAAAGCAATCAGATTGAAACACTGAAAGGAATTGAGAAATTAAAAAAATTAGAAACCTTAAACGCCAGCTATAACCGGCTGACAAGCATAAAAGATATCAGGGGATTAAAAAACATGGGATACCTGGATCTTAGTGAAAATGAAATTACCTCTGTAAAGCCTTTGAAAAACCTGAAAAAAGTAAAAAAATTATTTTTAAGCTATAATAAGCTGAACAGCTTAAACGGGATTGAAAACCTGACAAGAATCACCTGTCTGGATGCAAGGGGGAACCGGCTGACAAGCATCAAACAGCTAAAGAAGCTGAAAAAGTTAAGAAAACTGTATATAAAAGAAAACCAGCTGACGGACCTGAAGGGAATTGAGAAACTGGTGAATTTAGAAAGATTAAATGCGTCGTCCAACCAGCTCCGGAACATTCAGGGCATACAAAAACTGGAAAAATTATGGTATCTGAACCTGGGCAGAAACTGCCTGGTATCTGCCGGTGAAATAGCAAAATTAAAAAAACTGCGCATACTGGAACTTAGCTTTAATAAGCTGGCTTCTCTGCCCGATTTCAGCAAAATCCGTCATTTGAACGAGTTTGGCATTAGGTTTAATCGTTTAAGCCTGGAGGAGATCAGCAGGAAAACGCCAAAATACCTTTTTTCAGACCGGGAAGAATATTTGAAAGTGATGGCGCTTGTACAGAATGTGGATTATACCCTACAATTTACAGAGCCTTCCGACATTACACAGATCCATAAGAATATGAAAAGGATCGCGGGGCACGCCTATATGCCAAATGCAGTAGTCCGGATGATTATAAGCAGGACCCGCAGGGATGATGATGGTGATTGTGAGGTGATCCTGCGGGAAGTGCGTGTGGATGAGAACGGAAATTTTGTGTTTGACAACCTGAATTTCGACCAGCTGGAACCGGGTTATGATTATTTTGCTGCGTTTGATATCGGTTGTGATTTTTATAAGGTTACGACAGATACCGATTATTACTATGATCCCAGCCTGCGGTGGTACAGGATCAATTGATGCTGGGAGCAGCCGGAAACGGGGGCGGCGCGGTGGAATACCCGGCGGCGTTTCCGGAAGTCATGGCAGTGGCGGCGGCAGGCCCGGAGGCTGAGGTCAGTGAATTCAGCAATACCGGGGAAGAACTGGATGTGGCGGCCCCGGGAGAAAAAGTCCGGGTTGCGGCATTTTTTGACGGGAACCAGGTCACGCACGGGACCAGCATTGCCGTGCCGCATGTCACGGGGGCGGCGTCGCTGCTGTGGGAGAAGGATTTAACGAAGCCAAGTATATTTATCCGGCGGCTGATTGAGGAGAGTGCAAAAGAAATGGAAGGGACGGATGCATGCGGGCTTTTGGATGTGGGGTATGCGCTTGAGGCATACGATGGTTTTGCAGAACGGTTTGATGAAGAAGGGGAGACACCGGAAACGGGGATCCTTAAGAATACGGAAACCCCGGAGAGCTTTGAAGAGGTAAATACAGACGAAGCGTACGTGGAAGGGCGCTGGGGAGGAAGCAACCATCAAGCGGCCGTAGATACGGGAAGCAAAGGAAAAGGATTCAGCACGGCGGCGATCAATGTGATTAAGCAGGGGGCGGTGTATCCGGATAAGTCAGACTGGCAGGGCGGAAACAGATATCCCTGGTGGCATGGGAGGTGGGAGACAAAGGAATCTACCGTTACTGATTATAAAATAAAAAAAGGCGGAAAAGAAGTCAGCAGGATCTGGGATGTTAATTATGCGGCCGTATTGGAAATGGTCACTGAAGTTGCCACGGAGGGTGGAGAGATAAAGCCATATATGAAATGCAGCTATTTTCCTGGCATGGATTCGTATACCTATCATGAATTGAAAAAAAATCTTAACAGTTTAAAGAAAAAATATGCAACGATTTTAAGCAGCAATACAAAGGCAAACCGGAAATATTTTCTATATGGTTGCGCCATACACAGTATTACAGATGCATTTGCCCATTCTACTACATATTTAGATGGAAACAGGATTAAACATGACGGAAATGGAAAAGTAGGCAATGCAGATAAAATTGGGCATGTTCCGGATCGTTACGCAGTAGCGGTTTATGTGACGAGATATTTGTTGGAAGAATTGAAGTATGATGTTTTTTCTGATGGGGATCAGATTATTTCAGGAATAAAGAAAAAATATAAGAGTGGAAATGCAACGTTTAAAATGATACGGTTAAAACAATATATAAACCAAACGAATGTTATGATGCAATTCTTGACAAATTAAATATCGACAAAGCTGCTTCTGAATAAGATGTTTGTATCATATTTGATATAGGAGGAATTTGTATGGGCAAAAAAATAATGATATTTTTAACGGCATGGTTATGTTTTTTTCTGATTCCGACTGCAATACCGGCATCTGATGTGATTGAAAACAACAATAGCGGTATTCCGGATCAGGAATTGTACCAGTCGATTTTAGAAGAGCTAGGAAAGAAGCCAAATCAAACATTTACAAAGCAGGAGGCGGAAACAATCCAGATACTCACAGCGGCATTCCGTGAAGTAAAGAGCCTGAAAGGAATAAAATACTTAAAGAAGTTAAAAGTATTAAATATAGATGGAAATAACTTAAAAAGCCTCAAAGGGATACAAGATCTTAAAAGATTAGAGATATTGTATGCAGGATCCAATTCCATAAAGAATTTAAAGCCGTTAAAAAAATTAAAAAATCTCAAGCAATTGTACTGCGAAAGCAATCAGATTGAAACACTGAAAGGAATTGAGAAATTAAAAAAATTAGAAACCTTAAACGCCAGCTATAACCGGCTGACAAGCATAAAAGATATCAGGGGATTAAAAAACATGGGATACCTGGATCTTAGTGAAAATGAAATTACCTCTGTAAAGCCTTTGAAAAACCTGAAAAAAGTAAAAAAATTATTTTTAAGCTATAATAAGCTGAACAGCTTAAACGGGATTGAAAACCTGACAAGAATCACCTGTCTGGATGCAAGGGGGAACCGGCTGACAAGCATCAAACAGCTAAAGAAGCTGAAAAAGTTAAGAAAACTGTATATAAAAGAAAACCAGCTGACGGACCTGAAGGGAATTGAGAAACTGGTGAATTTAGAAAGATTAAATGCGTCGTCCAACCAGCTCCGGAACATTCAGGGCATACAAAAACTGGAAAAATTATGGTATCTGAACCTGGGCAGAAACTGCCTGGTATCTGCCGGTGAAATAGCAAAATTAAAAAAACTGCGCATACTGAACCTTTGCTTTAACAAGCTGTCTTCCCTGCCCGATTTCAGAAAAATCCATCATTTGTCCGGGTTTGGCATTGCATATAATCATTTAAGCCTGGAGGAGATCAGCAGGAAAACGCCAAAATACCTTTTTTTGGACGACTGGGAAGAATATTTGAAAGTGATGGCGCTTGTACAGAATGTGGATTATACCCTGCAATTTACGGAGCCATCCGACATCACACAGATCCATAAAAATATGGATAGGATTACGGGGCATGCCTATATGCCGGATGCAGTGGTTCAGATGATCGTAAGCAGGAGCCGCATGGAAGATGATGATTGTGAGGTGATCCTGCGGGAAGTGCGTGTGGATGAGAATGGAGATTTTGTGTTTGACAACCTGAATTTCGACCAGCTGGAACCGGGCTATGATTATTTTATTGCGTTTGACATCAGCTATGATTTTTATAAGGTTACGACAGATAGCGATTATTACTATGATTCCAGCCTGCGGTGGTACAGGATCAATTGATACGGGGAAGAAAGCAAAATCAGAATGCTGAAAATAAAACAATCGGAATCCGTACGTTGTAATTAGAAAGAAAGTTCGCTATACCAAAACAACACAGTATAGCGGATTTTCGTCATTATAAGCGTTTTGCAATTGTTTTTAGCGGCAGACATGTATGTTAAAAGGGGAGGACTCTGGTATGGTAAGAACGGTAGCGATCGGAATACAGAACTTCGGCGACTTGATACAGAAGAACTATTTTTATATAGACAAAACGGCTTTTATCAAGGAATGGTGGGACGGCGGGGACAGCGTGACGCTGATCGCCCGTCCCAGGCGTTTCGGAAAAACTTTGAATATGAGCATGGTGGAACAGTTTTTCTCAATCGATTACGCAGGAAGGAAAGACCTGTTTGAAGGGCTTTTTATTTAGAAGGATGAAAAGTTCCGCCGGCTGCAGGGGACGTATCCTGTGATCAGCCTTTCTTTTGCCCGGGTGAAAGAAACGGATTACGTGACGGCCAAAGAAAAAATCTGTGAACTTATTACAAAAGAAATATGGATCGTGCGTTGAATTTGCCCCAATGCCGGATACCATAAAGTTTTTTTGCGGAAAAAGCCGGGGATATATTTTGGCAGGCGGAACAGTTCCATCGCCGAAAATAACGGTTGCGGCAGCGGGGTATTACGCTTATAATGGAAACACAGGAAAAAGAAGCGGAGGCAGGGTATGAACGAAGTATACGAAAAGCTGCAGAATTGTTATAAAAGCATCCGAAAACAGATCGATTTTAATCCCCGGATTGCATTGGTGTTAGGTTCCGGGTTAGGAGAATTCGGCGATCGGATTTCGGTAGAATCAGTCTTGGATTATCATGAAATCGAAGGATTCCCGGTGTCCACCGTGCCGGGACATAAAGGAAGGTTCCTCTTTGGTTTTATTGAGGACGTGCCGGTGGTTTGTATGCAGGGGCGCGTGCATTATTACGAAGGATATTCCATGCAGGATGTCGTGCTTCCGATCCGTCTGATGAAACAGATGGGAGCAAAGGTTTTATTTTTGACGAATGCATCCGGCGGCATTCAGCAGGGGATGCGTGCCGGAGATTTTATGCTGATCACCGGGCAGATCGCTTCGTTCGTGCCGTCGCCGCTGATCGGGGCTAATCTGAATGCGCTTGGGACGAGATTTCCGGATATGAACCATATATATGATGAAGATTTGCAGAGGATCGTCAAAAAGACGGCGTATGACAACGGAATTGATTTAAAACAGGGCGTGTACCTGCAGATGAGCGGACCGCAGTATGAAACCCCGGAAGAGGTTTCCATGTGCCGGACGCTCGGGGCGGACGCCGTAGGCATGAGCACGGCATGCGAAGCGGTTGCGGCCAGGCATATGGGGATGAAGATTGTGGGAATTTCGTGCATTTCCAATGCGGCGGCGGGCATTTCACCGAATCCGCTGACACATGATGAAATTCAGAAAACGGCAGATGCGGCGGCGCCGAAATTTCAAACATTAGTCTATGAATCGATCGTAACGATAGGACGCTGCTTAAACGGCAAATCGGAGGAAACGGAATGAATATTCGGTTTTACAATGCCAGGATACTGTCGTTTCCGACAGACACCAAAGAGGCGGAAGGTAAAAAAGAGAACGCTGCCTTTGCGGGAAACAATCATCGGTTTGATCTGATACAGGGAGAACTTTGGGTACGGGGCAACCGGATCGCCTATATCGGGGACGGATCCGATCTCTTGCGTACCGGGCAGAAAGAAAACGCTGCCAAGCCCCTCTGGGATCGTGAAATCGATGCCGGGGGAAACGTACTGATGCCCGGATTTAAAAATGCGCATACGCACACCGCAATGACGTTTCTGCGTTCGTATGCGGATGATCTGCCCTTACAGGAGTGGCTGCACAATCAGGTGTTTCCCAAAGAAGCGCAGCTGACACAGGAAGATATGTACCATCTTTGCAAGCTCGGCATCATGGAATATTTAACAAGCGGGATCACTTCTAATTTTGATATGTATTTTGCCCCGCTTCCGTGTGCGAAGGCAACGGCAGACTGCGGTTTTCGGTCGGTATTTACGAGCGGTTTGAACGATTTCTGCCAGTCGCTTCCGGAGGTAGAAGAGTTATACCACACGATTCGGGAAATGAGCGGGCGGACAGGTTTTGTGATGGGATTCCATGCGGAATATACGACTTCGCTGCAATTGATGGAAGGGCTTGCCGCATTGGCAGAGAAAGTGAAGTCTCCGGTATGGCTGCATAATTCCGAGACGGCGCGGGAAGTAACCGAGTGCAGGCAGCGTTGGGGAAAGACGCCGACACAGCTGACGGACGAATTGGGAATGTACGCATACGGCGGCGGAGGGTATCACTGTATTTACCTGGAAGACGCCGACTTTGAAATTTTTAAACACAGAGGGCTGACTGCCGTTACGAATCCGGCCTCCAATCTGAAACTGGCAAGCGGGATCGCGCCGGTAAAACGATTTTTGGAAGAAGGAATTTCCGTGGCGATCGGGACGGACGGTCCGGCGAGCAATAACTGCCTGGATATGTTTCGGGAAATGTTTTTAGTCAGCGGGCTTGCCAAAGTGCGGGAGCAGGATGCATTATGCATTCCGGCGGAGGAAGTGCTTTCTATGGCGACGGTGGAAGGCGCGCATGCCATGGGGCTTTGGGAATGCGACGCCCTGGAGGAAGGAAAGCTTGCGGATTTGATTATGATTGACCTGAAACAGCCGAACATGCAGCCCGAAAACCATTTTGTGAAAAATATCGTATATTCTGGCAGTAAGCAGAACGTGCGGCTTACGATGGTAGACGGCAATATTTTATACGAAGACCAGAAGTTTTTTATCGGAACCGATCCAAACGAGGTATACCGAAGAGCCAATGAAATCATCAGGAGGATGCAATGATTGTCACATTTGTACATCACAGCTGTTTTGTAGTAGAAACAGAAGAGAGGACGCTTGTCTTTGACTATTTTGAAAACGGAAAAGTCAAAGGATTTGAATTTACGGGGGTATTGCCCGAGTTTCGGAAGGAGAAGCCGGTCTATGTGTTTGCCAGCCATGCGCATCAGGATCACTTTGATCTTGCGGTTTTTACATGGGCGGACAAATACGAACATATCCGTTATATTTTTTCAAAGGACATTAAGCTGTCGGACCGTTATCTGGAGAGAAACGGTATTTCTTCCAAAGTAAAAGAAAAAATCACGTTTGTGAATTTTTATAAAAGCTATGCGATCGACGATATGGAGGTGAAAACGCTGCATTCAACCGATCAGGGCGTTGCATTTTTGGTCTGTGCGGAGGGAAAGACGATTTACCATGCCGGGGATTTAAACCTCTGGAAATGGGAAGGCGCGGGAGATCTGGTCAACGGCAAAGAGGCGCGGGCATATAAGCGCGAGATCGGAAAGCTTTCGGACGAAGAAATCGACGTTGCGTTTGTTCCGCTGGACTCCAGGCAGGGGAAATTTGCGCTGGAGGGGATGCTTTATTTTATGGAGCATGTAGATGCAAAAGTGATATTTCCGATGCATATGTGGCAGGATTACAGCCTGATCGAAAAATTTAAGTCAAAGACTGCAAATGGGGCGTTTGCAGGCCGGCTGGTCGATATTTCAGGGGAAAACGAGGCATACGAATTATGAAAAAAGTGACGATTTATACGGACGGCGCGGCAAGGGGCAATCCCAACGGGCCGGGAGGCTACGGCGCGGTGCTGGAATATGTGGATGCAAATGGGAATCTTCACACCAAGGAGATTTCCGCCGGATATCAAAAGACGACGAATAACCGGATGGAGCTGATGGGACTGATCCGGGCGCTGGAATGCCTGAACGGTCCCTGTGAAATCGATTTGTATTCCGATTCCAAGTACGTTGTGGACGCGTTTAACCAGAGATGGGTGGAGAGCTGGCTGAAAAAGGGATGGAAGAAATCGGACAACAAACCGGTAAAAAATATCGACCTCTGGAAAAAGTTATTGGCGGTAAAAAAACCGCATCGGATTACATTTCATTGGGTGAAAGGGCACGACGGCCATCCGCAGAACGAGAGGTGCGACGCGCTGGCAACCGCGGCGGCGGACGGGACAGAGTTGTTGGAAGATGTGGAGCTGTAAGAGAAGCGCCTGCCGCGTGATCCTATGGTGTATGGAAAAAACGAACCGCAGGAATCCCGTACAGGAAAAAACAGGAAGCATAGATGCAAAAAGCAGACAGATACAAAAAACAGGAAAAAACTTGACGGATCACGGAAGATGTGATATTTTATATACGTTGTCGAAAGCAAGCAGAGTATCCGCTCTCACCTAAGCGCAATTGGGCGACTTATGGTTTATCATTCGGACAATGCTTATGTATTGTGCGTTTCATTGATTGTGGATAGTCTGACTATCCGCTTTTTTTATCTTAACTATTTATTTTGGAGGTGCACAACCATTAGCGATTTAATGATTAATGAACAGATCAGGGACAGGGAGATCCGTCTGATCGGGGTAAACGGGGAACAGCTTGGCATTATGTCAGCCAGAGAGGCGATGAAGAAAGCAGAAGAAGCGGAACTGGATCTGGTGAAGATTGCTCCTACTGCAAAACCGCCGGTATGCAAGATTATCGATTACGGTAAATACAGATACGAGCTGGCAAGAAAAGAAAAAGAAGCCAAGAAAAAGCAGAAGGTTGTTGAAGTCAAGGAGATTCGTATGTCGCCGAACATTGAATCCAACGATTTAAATACCAAAATGAATGCAACTAAGAAATTCCTTGAAAAAGGCAACAAAGTAAAGATCACGCTGCGTTTCCGCGGCCGTGAAATGGCGCATATGCAGAGCAGCAGGCATATTTTAGATGATTTTGCAAAAAATCTCGCAGATGTGGCGGTGATAGAAAAGGCGCCGAAGGTGGAAGGCAGAAGCATCAGCATGGTGCTCACAGAGAAAAAATAGCATTTTAAGGAGGAAATATATCATGCCAAAAATGAAAACAAGCAGAGCGGCTGCAAAACGCTTCAAAGTAACGGGAACAGGAAAATTAAAGAGAAATAAAGCTTACAAGAGCCATATCTTGACAAAGAAATCCGCCAAGACGAAGAGAAATCTCCGTAAGGCTACCATGACGGACAAGTCAAACGTTAAGAATATGAAGAAAATTTTACCGTATTTATAGGAATCAGTTAAGGAGGAATAGACGATGGCAAGAGTGAAGGGCGGCTTAAATGCGAGAAGAAAACATAATCGGATTTTAAAACTGGCAAAGGGATACAGAGGCGCAAGATCCAAACAGTACAGAGTTGCAAAACAGTCTGTTATGAGAGCTCTGGCAAGTTCTTATGCCGGAAGAAAAGAAAGAAAAAGACAGTTCCGTCGGTTATGGATCGCGCGTATCAATGCAGCGGCAAGAATGAACGGAATTTCCTACAGCCAGTTTATGCATGGCTTAAAGCTTGCGGGTGTGGATATGAACCGCAAAATGCTGGCGGAAATGGCTGTAAATGATGCGGAAGGTTTTGCAACTCTGGCAGAGCTGGCAAAAAGCAAAGTGGCATAATAAGATCTGAAAAGGGGAATCCTCAAAGGGGATCCCTTTTTTTTGTTTGCCGATTGTAAAATTATGGAAGAATGAAGCAAAGAAATCTTTGAATTTAGCTGTAAACGTGGTATGATAAAAGAACAAGGACAAGTTAAAGGAGGAAACATTTTATGGCAATTTTAGTAACAGGCGGCGCCGGGTATATCGGGAGCCATACATGCGTAGAATTGTTGGACGCAGGCTATGAGGTTGTAGTATTGGATAACCTTTCCAATTCCAGTGAAAAATCGTTAGACCGTGTCAGAGCGCTTACCGGAAAAGAGGTTAAATTTTACAAAGGAGATATTTTAGACCGTGATGTTTTAAAGAAAATCTTAGAAACGGAAAATATCGAAAGCTGTATTCATTTTGCGGGATTAAAAGCGGTCGGCGAGTCCGTTGCAAAACCATGGGAATATTATAACAACAATATAACCGGAACCCTGACGCTGGTTGACGAGATGCGTAAGCACGGATGCAAGAATATCATTTTTTCGTCTTCTGCAACTGTTTACGGCGATCCGGCGATCATTCCGATTACCGAAGAATGCCCCAAAGGAACCTGTACCAATCCGTATGGCTGGTCGAAATCCATGCTGGAGCAGATTTTAAGCGATATGCAGAAAGCGGATCCGGAATGGAACGTTATCCTGCTTCGTTATTTCAATCCGATCGGAGCGCATAAGAGCGGAACGATGGGAGAGAACCCGAATGGTATTCCGAACAACTTAATGCCGTATATTACGCAGGTGGCAGTCGGCAAGTTAAAAGAGCTCGGCGTATTCGGCAACGATTACGATACGCCGGACGGAACCGGAGTCAGGGATTATATTCATGTGGTTGACCTGGCACGCGGCCATGTAAAAGCATTAAATAAGATCAAAGAGAATACGGGGCTGAACATTTACAATCTTGGAACCGGAACCGGATACAGCGTGCTGGATATTGTGAAAAACTTTGAAGACGCTACCGGCGTAAAGATTCCTTATTCGATCAAACCGAGAAGACCGGGCGATATCGCAACCTGCTATTCCGACGCTGCCAAAGCGAAAGAAGAGCTTGGATGGGTTGCAGAGTACGGCATCAAAGAAATGTGCGCCGACTCCTGGAGATGGCAGAAGAATAATCCGAACGGATACGAAGAATAAGTGCGGTGCAGCGAATTTTTTCGAGCACGATAGCGTGATGACAGTTCTGCAAAAAAGGCCGGCAAAAAAATGTAAAAAAATGCTTGCAAAGTGAATGAAGCTGTGGTATAGTAATAAACGGTTCATGGTCCGTTGGTCAAGCGGTTAAGACGCCGCCCTCTCACGGCGGAAACAGGGGTTCGATTCCCCTACGGACTGTTCTGTTTATTATTAAACAGCCCAACCCGAAAATGCTAGAAACCTGTCAGAGGTTTGTAGCATTTTTTCTTTTAGGAAAAGTTGTTGCGTGCGATCCATGATATCGTAAACAGGGAAACAGATACGAAAGAAAGTGAGGAATTGTTATGGGACTGGTTCCGGCGAAGTGCACACAATGCGGAGCAAATATTGAGGTAGACGAAACGAGAGAAGCAGGTATCTGTCAGTATTGCGGTACCGCATTTATTACGGAAAAGGCAATTTGTAATTACAACGTAACAGTTGTTAACAACAACGACTTTAACGGCGCAGTGGTGAATGTAAATAACTCTGTTGATATAGACGCTTTGATCAACTCGGCGAGAAAAGAACTGGTTCTTAGGAATTTTGAAAATGCGAATATTTATCTGGATGAGATTAGAAAAAATTGTGAGGATGGGACACAGAGAATTTCACAGCTGTTTTCTGAAATTGGTGTTTTGCAGTGGGCAGAAGAAGCCTGGAGAGATTCCGAATTGTCCCTCAAAACAAAAACGCTGATGGATGAATTAAAAACATATGATTCTCAAAATATAGAAGTCTGGCTTTTTATCCTGCAGACGACACGTTCCAATGAGGAGATCAAATCTGTTGGAGATAAAATTCTGACGCTTGCATCTGAGTGTGAGAATGCAGAATACTATAAAAGGAAAGTATATACGTATTATATTGAAATGGAATTTAACGATAAGAGGCCGTACAGTTCGGGACATATTATGGAAGAAATTCCGAAAGATTTTATTGCAGCAAATCGAGATATTCAGGATCTGATCGTAGACAGTTTTAGGAAAAATATTATAGAAAGCTCTATTTATTATGTGGGGTATCGAGAGAGATATGCCGATGCATGTTCCCGTTTGCTTCCGCCTGAGAAAAATGCACAGATTCAGCAATTGATGCAGGTAAAGCATAAGGGATGTTATATAGCGACCTGCGTATATGGCTCGTACGACTGCCGGGAGGTGTGGACGTTAAGGCGGTTTCGGGATACCGTGCTGGATGCAACCTGGTTTGGCAGACTTTTTATTAAAATTTATTATCAAATCAGTCCGGTCTTAGTGGAAAGATATAGAAATAAAAAATGGTTTCGGGTATTCTGGAAAACGATATTGGATCGGATGGTTGCGAATCTAAACAGAAAGGGCCTGGAAGATACGGAATATTTTGATTGACAGGAAAATAGAAAATTTCGGAGGAATGGTTTTGGCTGAATTAAAAAAAGAAATCGAAAAAAGAAGGACATTCGCGATCATATCGCATCCGGATGCCGGCAAGACGACGTTAACAGAGAAGTTCTTATTATATGGAGGAGCGATTAATCTGGCAGGTTCCGTAAAAGGAAAAGCAACGGCAAGGCATGCGGTATCGGACTGGATGGAAATTGAAAAGGAAAGAGGTATTTCCGTAACGTCATCCGTACTGCAGTTTAATTATGACGGATACTGCATCAACATTTTGGATACGCCGGGGCACCAGGATTTCTCGGAGGATACGTATCGAACGCTTATGGCGGCGGACTCTGCGGTTATGGTGATTGACGGTTCCAAAGGCGTGGAGGCGCAGACGAGAAAGCTTTTTAAGGTCTGTGTGATGCGCCATATTCCGATTTTTACGTTTATCAATAAGATGGACCGGGATGCCAACGATACGTTTGATTTGCTGGATGAAATTGAAAAGGAGCTTGGAATTGCCACTTGCCCGGTCAACTGGCCGATCGGTTCCGGCAAAAACTTTAAAGGCGTGTATGACCGGAACCAGAAAAAAATCATGCTCTACAGTGATACCCAGAAAGGAACAAAAGAGGGCGAGGAAAAGATTATCTCCGTGGAAGATGACGCGCTTCTTTCCGAAATCGGGGAAGAAAATTACGAAAAGCTGATGGAGGAAATCGAGCTCTTAGACGGCGCCAGCGCGGAATTTGATATGGACCTGGTATCCAAAGGGGAACTATCTCCCGTTTTTTTCGGATCGGCGCTGACTAATTTCGGCGTGGAAACATTTTTGAAGCATTTTCTGCAGATGACGTATTCTCCGCTGCCCAGGATTTCGGATGCCGGGGAGAAAAATCCGTTTGATGAAGATTTTTCTGCATTTGTATTTAAGATCCAGGCAAATATGAATAAAAATCACCGGGACCGTATTGCGTTTATGCGTATCTGTTCCGGTAAATTTACGGCGGGCATGGAAGTGACGCATGTACAGGGCGGCAATAAGAAAATGAAGCTGTCCCAGCCGCAGCAGATGATGGCGCAGGACCGTAAGATCATCGAAGAGGCATATGCGGGAGATATTATCGGCGTGTTTGATCCCGGTATTTTTTCCATCGGGGATACAATCACGACAGCGGCAAAGCCGTTTCGGTTCGAGGGAATCCCGACGTTTGCGCCGGAGCATTTTGCAAGGGTCCGGCAGTTAGACACGATGAAACGGAAGCAGTTTGTAAAAGGGATTACGCAGATCGCCCAGGAGGGCGCCATTCAGATTTTTCAGGAATACGGAATGGGGATGGAAGAGATTATCGTAGGCGTTGTGGGAGTTCTTCAGTTCGACGTATTAAAATACCGTCTTTTAAATGAGTATAATGTCGAGATCCGCCTGGAAAACATGCCTCACGAATATATCCGGTGGATTGCAAATGAAGAATTTTGTCCGGATCAGCTTTCGGGGACGTCCGACATGAAAAAGATTCAGGATTTAAAAGGAAATCCGCTGCTGATTTTTGTCAATGAATGGAGTATCGGAATGACGTTAGACAGAAATGAGGGGCTTTTATTAGAGGAATTCGGAAGAAATTAAGAAGGAAATCAGGAGGTTTTGCCATGGAGATCGTAACGGTGACAAACGATAATTTTGAAGAAGAGGTATTGGCAAGCAAAGTACCGGTTATTTTGGATTTTTGGGCAGACTGGTGTATGCCCTGTAAGATGCAGTCGCCGATTCTGGATGCGTTTGCGGCAGAAATGGGCGACAAGGTGAAGATAGGCAAGGTAAATGTCGACGAGGAGGCGGCGCTGGCGCTGAAGTATCAGATTATGAGCATACCGACGCTGGTTCTTATGGATCAGGGCGTATTTATCAAACGCGTTTCAGGCGTTCAGCAGGCAGGAGATTTAAAAAAATTCGCAGGACTGGAATAGGAGAATTTTAAGCAAATTAAAGAAATTTTAAGGAAATTTCGCTTTGTTTTTCGGGGATTTTGCTGTAAAATGGAGTAAAATAAAGACAGACAAAGGAGGAACTTTTTATGAACAAAAAAATTATTGCCGGATTGCTGACGGCATTTTTAACAGGCTTTTTTATCTATCTCTGCAAATGCGGACTGGAAGATAACGCTTGACAAGTACAAAAGCAAAACTTATACTGAAAGACAGCCGAACAGACGGCTGTCTTTTATGTTTTTTATCCGATCAGTGTTCAGGCTGCCGCGTATTTCTTGACCGGCAGGAATCCCCAAATCACGCAATAAAAATAAATCAAATGGGAGTTGACTTTTTTGGAAAAGTGTACTACTATGTATATCAGAAAAACGAACATAAGTTTGCATAAAGGAGAAAACCATGGCAAAGGACGATAAAAAAGAAGTAAAAAAAATAGAGAATAAAGAGGACAAATTAAAAGCGCTGGACGCTGCCATTTCCCATATCGAAAAGCAGTACGGCAAAGGTTCCGTTATGAAGCTCGGCGAATCCGCAAAGACGATGAACGTAGACGCGGTTCCGACGGGATGTTTAAGCCTTGATATTGCATTGGGGATCGGCGGGCTTCCGAAAGGGCGCGTGATCGAAGTGTACGGACCGGAGTCCAGCGGTAAGACGACCGTTGCTCTGCATGTCGTTGCAGAAGTGCAGAAGCTGGGCGGCATTGCCGGGTTTATAGACGCAGAGCATGCGCTCGATCCGGTTTATGCGAAGAATATCGGCGTAGATGTGGATAATCTCTATATTTCACAGCCGGACAGCGGAGAGCAGGCGCTTGAGATCACAGAGACGATGGTGCGTTCCGGTGCGGTGGACATTGTGATCGTGGACTCCGTTGCGGCGCTTGTTCCGAAAGCGGAGATCGACGGGGATATGGGAGATTCTCACGTAGGGTTGCAGGCAAGGCTGATGTCGCAGGCGCTCCGGAAGCTGACGTCGGTGATCAGCAGGACGAATTGTATCGTTCTTTTTATCAACCAGCTTCGTGAAAAAGTCGGCGTAATGTTCGGCAGTCCGGAGACGACGACCGGGGGACGTGCGCTGAAGTTTTATTCGTCGGTGCGCCTGGACGTCAGAAGGATCGAATCTTTGAAGCAGGCAGGTGAAGTGGTCGGAAATCATACCCGTATCAAAGTGGTCAAGAATAAAGTGGCTCCGCCGTTCCGTGAAGCAGAGTTTGATATTATGTTCGGACAGGGAATTTCCAGGGAAGGCGATATGCTTGATCTTGCAGCGGACTGCAATGTAGTGAATAAGTCGGGGGCATGGTACGCATATAACGGAGAAAAAATAGGGCAGGGACGCGAAAACGCAAAACAGTTTTTAAAAGAGCATCCGGAAATCCGGGATGAGATTGAAAAGAAAGTCCGCGCCCACTACGAAGTAGGCAAGACCGACGGTGACGAGGACAAAGACGCAGTAAAAGCCGACAGCGGAAAAGCTGCCGGAAAATCAGCCTCCGATAAGAAAGTAGATGCAAAGAAGTCGGCTGAGAAGGCTGCGGCCGAGAACGCATGATGCAGTACATAATTACAGAGTATCAGAACATGGGCAGAGGCCAGATTCACCTCTGCCTGAATGAAACGATAACCTTAAGGCTCTATAAAGGGGAAGCAAATCAGATGTCTTTGGCGCAGGGGGTGGAATTATCGGAGGAGCAGTATCGGTACCTGCTTCATGATATCATTGGAAAGCGCGCCGCGAAACGTGCGATGCATTTGCTGGAGCGGCAGGAGAGGACAGAGTATCAGCTTCGTGAAAAGCTCCGCCAGAATTGCTATCCGCCGGAAGCCATTGAAGATGCGGTCGACTATGTGAAGCGGTATCATTATTTGGATGATGAACGATACGCAAGGACATTTATTCACTTTCACCAGGAAACGCGAAGTAAGATGCGGTTAAAAAATGATCTGGCACGGCGCGGAATTTCCAGGGAATTAATTGCATATTGTCTGGAAGAAGAATTTGTGTCGGATGAGAGGGCGCAGATCAAACGTTTACTGGATCAGAAAAATTTTTCGCCGGATACGGCGGACAGAGAAGAATACGGAAAGATGTACCGGTTTTTGATGCGCAGAGGGTTTTGCGGTTCGGATATATCGTCTGTGATGAGACGCTGACTGAAAAACAAATGACGGTTTTTGCAGACCAAAGAGGTTTGCGCAGTCATAGGAGCAGGCAGGGGTATTTTTTGCGGGCAGGTTTTTTGATGTCTGAACTACTTGACATAAGAGGGAATAAAGTATAAAATTTAACTATTGTTAATTATGACAGATGAAACTATGCTATGTTATATGTACAATGAAAATTGAATAAAGGAGGTGCTCCTGTGCAAGAAGTGATTATTGCTGTGATAGTTACGTTAGTTTTTGCTGTACCGGTTACTTATTTGATTACATCGGCTTACCGCAGAAAAGTTGCCGAAAGGAAAATCGGCAGTGCGGAAGAAAAAGCCAGAGAGATCATTGACGAAGCGGTAAAGACAGCCGAGACGAAAAAGCGTGAAACCTTATTGGAAGTCAAAGAAGAAACGATTAAAAGTAAAAATGACCTGGATAGGGAAATCCGTGAACGCCGTGCTGAAATCCAGCGTAATGAAAGACGTATCGTGCAGAAAGAAGAGAATCTGGATAAAAAACTGGATGCGATCGAAAAGCGCGAAGCAGGTTTTGTTGCGAGGGAAGAAGAACTGACAAGACAGAAAGCAGAAATTGCGAAGCTGAGTGAAGAGCGCGTACAGGAACTGGAACGAATCTCAGGACTTACCTCCGAACAGGCAAAAGAATACCTTTTAAAAACTGTTGAAGAAGATGTAAAACTTGATACTGCAAAATTGATCAAAGAAATGGAGCATCAGGCAAAAGAAGAAGCCGGAAAAAGAGCAAAAGACTATGTGGTATCCGCAATTCAGAAATGCGCTGCGGATCATGTCGCTGAAACCACAATTTCTGTTGTTCAGCTTCCGAATGATGAAATGAAAGGAAGGATTATCGGTCGCGAAGGTCGTAATATAAGGACATTAGAGACGCTCACCGGAGTGGATCTGATTATTGACGATACGCCGGAAGCCGTTATTCTTTCCGGATTTGATCCCATACGCAGGGAGATTGCGAGAATTGCGTTAGAGAAATTGATTGTGGACGGACGTATCCATCCGGCCAGAATAGAAGAAATGGTGGAAAAAGCAAAAAAAGAAGTTGAGACAATGATTCGTGAAGAAGGGGAAGCCGCAACATTAGAGGTCGGCGTTCACGGAATTCACCCGGAACTGGTACGTTTATTGGGCCGTATGAAATTCAGGACCAGTTATGGACAGAATGCATTGAAGCACTCAATTGAGGTTGCACAGATTGCCGGACTTCTCGCCGGGGAAATCGGCGTAGATGTCAGGACTGCAAAACGGGCAGGATTATTGCACGACATTGGAAAATCAGTAGATCATGAAATGGAAGGTTCACATATTCAAATAGGTGTTGAATTATGTAGAAAATACAAAGAGTCTCCACTGATTATCAATGCAGTGGAAGCACATCATGGCGATGTGGAACCGGAGACTCTGATTGCATGTCTGGTACAAGCTGCCGATACGATCAGTGCAGCACGTCCGGGAGCAAGACGAGAGACATTAGAGACATATTCAAACAGACTAAAACAGTTAGAAGATATTACAGATAGTTTTAAAGGGGTAGACAAGTCTTTTGCCATTCAGGCGGGCAGAGAGATTCGGGTAATGGTAGTTCCTGATCAGATCAGTGATGCCGATATGGTATTGCTGGCGCGTAACATTTCCAAACAGATTGAGTCTGAATTGGAATATCCGGGACAGATTAAAATAAATGTAATCCGTGAATCCCGCGTAGTCGATTACGCGAAATAAGTCAGAAAGAAAGCAGTCAATGAAAAACATTGGCTGCTTTTTCCATGCCGTCTTAAGAGGCATGGACTGACCGGCGCAGTGAAATGTATGCAGCAAAGAGCTGCTTCAATAAAAAGGAGGAAATTATGGTACAAAAATTAAAAAGAGTGAGAAGAGAGCTGGTTAAAAAAGGCGTAATTGTAAATATGTACACGGATACAATGGAAATGCCTGACGGAAGAGTGGCAGAGTGGGATTATATCGAACATAAAAAAGGTGCGGCTGCAGTTCTGGCAGTTCTGCCGGACGGTAAGATTCTGATGGTACGGCAGTACCGGAATGCCTTAGATCGGGTTACACTGGAGATTCCGGCGGGAGCAAGGGACAGTGTAACGGAAGATACGGCAGTATGTGCGAAACGCGAGCTGGAAGAAGAGACAGGGTATCGATGCAAAAAACTGGAAAAACTCTTATCTTTAAAATCAACGGTAGCGTTCTGCAACGAGTTTATTGACGTTTATCTTGCGACGGAGCTTTCCTGCGGCACGCAATGTCTGGACGAGGATGAGTTTATTGATGTGGCGGCATATGAAGTATCGGATCTGTGTGAGAAAATATATGCGGGAGAAATCCAGGATGCAAAAACGGTAGCTGCTGTTTTGGCGTATGCAAACCGGATCAAATAAGTGCTGCAGGAATATTTGGCGATGTTTTCTCATATGTTAGGGTAATGATTTATTGGACGTGTATTGTGAAAAAAAGTACGTTTCTGTTTTTTTTGGTATTTTTTGCAGGTGTGATCTGTGCAAATATTTTAGGCGTTGTTTCTGGCAGAGAGCTTGGGGCAATGAATGAATATTTTATCAATCGTTATATGTATGCCGACATACAGGGAAGAGGATTGTTTCCGTTTCTGTTTTTTAAACGTGTGCCGGAATTTCTGCTGCTGTTATTTTTAAGCGTTGGGATTTACGGAACGTTAATTGTTGACGGATATATCGGATACATCGGATTTTCTGTGGGATTTCTTTCTGTCATTGCGATTATGAATTACGGAATGAAAGGTATTCTGTTAATGTTCGGCTTTTTTTTGCCGCAGTGGCTTTTTTATGCGCCGATTCTGGCGTTATGGCGCGTTAAGCTTATGGATTATAAAGGGATGGGGAAAGATACGTTGTCCGGGGAACGGAAGGGAATCGGACAGGTCAAACTGGCGGCGGCTTTTGTAACGGCGTTTGTTTTGCTTTTGCTTGGAGTGTTTATGGAAAGTTACGTCAATCCTTTTTTCCTGCAGAAAATTATACGCATCATGTGACGTGTCAGGTCCGGATCGCGGGGGCAGTAATAAAGCCGGAACGGCAGGTAAGAGAAGACCGTTCCGGCTTTTTGCTGTATGTTCGTGGATTACACATTCATGTCTGCAATGGCATAAATCAAGGCTTCGGATTCCTTCCAGCCTAAACACGGATCCGTAATGGATTTTCCGTAAATATGTTCGCCGACTTTCTGATTACCGGGCTCGATATAGCTTTCGATCATCACGCCTTTGACGAGTCGGTGGATGTCGTTGGATATTTTTCTGTTGTGCATGACTTCCTTTACGATGCGGACCTGTTCGGCATACCGCTTGTTGGAATTGGAGTGGTTTGCATCGATAATGGCGGCAGGATTTAAAAGCTCCATCTGTTCGTATTTTTCGATCAGGCGCATAATGTCTTCATAATGATAGTTTTGTACGCTGTTTCCGTGTTTGGAAATGGCGCCTCTTAATACGACGTGGGTCAGCGGGTTTCCGGTTGTTTCCACTTCGTGTCCGCGGTAGACAAAGTGGTGCGGATGCTGCGCTGCATATACCGAATTGAGCATAACGGTAAAGTCCCCGCTGGTCGGGTTTTTCATACCGGAAGCAACGTCAAAACCGCTTACGGTCAGACGATGGTGCTGATCTTCCACCGACCGGGCGCCGATGGCAACGTATGAGAGCAGGTCTTCGACATATCCCCAGTTTTCGGGATAGAGCATTTCGTCCGCGCAGGTTAAGCCGCAGGCTTCAATCGCGTGGATGTGCATGCTGCGCATGGCGGTCAGTCCTGCCAGCATATCCGGTTTCTTTTCCGGGTCCGGCTGAGACGCGATGCCTTTATAGCCTTCGCCTGTGGTTCGTGGTTTGTTGGTGTAAATTCTCGGAATAATGATCAGGCGGTCTTTGACTTTTTCGGCGACGGGCGCCAGACGGCTGACATAATCCAAAACAGCGTCTTCGTTATCCGCAGAACATGGGCCGATAATAACCAGAAAACGACTGTCTTTTCCGGTAATGACATCTGAAATCATTTGATCCCGTTCTTTTTTCAAAACGGCAAGCGTTTGGGGGAGCGGATACTGCTCCTTGATTTCAGACGGGGTGGGAAGTTTTTTTAAATAAGAAAAACTCATAATGAAATCTCCTCCTTTATCCGTTTGGGCAAAAAAGAAAGGTTATAGAAACCCTCGCTCCCATAACCTTTTCTATGCAACCGGCGGGAATCGAACCCACATTGCAGGAGTCGGAGTCCTGTGTTCTATCCGTTAGACTACGGTTGCAAACCAGATTTATCATAATACATGGATCGGAAAATGTCAATAGTTACAATCCGTTCCAACAAATTTTTTATTTCGGGTTGACTTTTGGAAGATGGTTTGCTATCCTAAAAACTGTACGTTGATTCTAAATTAGATGTATGATATTTCACAGATATTCAGATAAATAGCGGTATATGGCAGTCGTGTGACGCACGGCAGGGTTTTTGGATTAGGAGGAATTGATATGAACGATATGAATGGAAACGGCAATCAAAATACAGACAACAATCAGGAAATGGGAGGATTTGCCCGGGCAGTTGAATTTTGCAAGAGAAATGTACAATATATAGCCGTTGCAGGTTTGTTTATCGTACTTGTGATCGTATTGGTGAACGTGATGGGCGGCAAAGGGACGGGCAGCAAACCCAAGACAGAGACAGAAGCCGTTGTGAAAGAGACGGAGACACAGGAAGCGTTTGAAAAAGACGCGTATCCGGAAATCAATGAACTGATCGAGAATTATTACAATGCGTATGCGGGCGGAAAGAAAAAGAAGCTGGCAAAACTGGCGGAACCGATGTCGGATACGGAGAAAAGTTATATTGCAGCATTCAGCGAATATGTAAAGAAGTACAAGAACATTTCCTGCTATACGAAAAAAGGGCTGGATGACAATTCGTATATGGTTTCCGTATATCTGGAAATTAAATTCAATGACATTAAAACGGCTGCGCCGGGACTGGAAACATTTTATGTAAGAAAGCGGGAAGACGGGACGCTGTATATTGACAATCTATACGGACAGTTTAATTCCAAACGGCAGGAATTTGAAGTAGATGAGGATGTCGTGGAATTTATCAAAGAATTTAATCAGCAGGAGGATGTCGTTGCCCTGGAGACGGAAGTGCAGCAGAAATATGAAGCGGCGCTTGCGGCAGATGAAGATTTGAAGGCTATGGCAGAAACTACGGTTCCGACCGCTATGGCGGCATGGCGTTCCGATGAGCTTGCAGCGGCGAAGAAAGCAGAAGAAGAAAAAGCTGCTGCCGAAGAGGCGGCAAAGAAAGCGGCGGAAGAAGAGGCGGCAAAGAAAGCAGAAGAAGAAAAAAGAGCGGCTGAGCTTGCGTCTGCCGTTACCGTATATGCAACAGATAATGTGAATGTTCGTGCCGAAGCGAGTGAGACTGCAGAAATTCTCGGAAAACTCGAAACGGGATCTAAGACAACCCGTCTGGAAGAGAAAGACGGCTGGAGCCGAATCGATTATACGGACGGAAAACAGGGATATGTAAAATCCGAATATCTTTCTACGGAGGCGCCGCCGGCAGACGCGCCTGCAGAAGAGGAGACACCTGAGTCGGCATCTTCCAACGGATTTGCAGAAGGTACTGTGATCACGATCAAAGAAAGCGTAAATATCCGTAAATCAATGGGAGAGGACGCCGAGAAAATCGCAACTGCATTTGCCGGCGAAAAAGTTACGGTAATTATGAGTTATGCGGAAGGATGGACGAAAGTAACTTACGGGGATAAGACAGGCTTTATTAAAACGGAATTACTTCAGTAATAGTTTTATTCATATAGGATGTAAATTTACGGAGACTGGATATGTCAGAAGGTATCAATGGCAGAAAGTCTCCGTATTTCAATTGCAGACAACGGGAATGATAAGAAAATCAGCGGGCAGATGCGGGAGGGAAGAATGGAAGAAGGAGTACGGATCAATAAATATTTAAGCGAAGCGGGCATTTGTTCCAGACGGGAAGCTGACCGCCAGATAGCCGCAGGGAACGTGACGATAGACGGAACAGCCGCACAGACGGGCAGCCGGGTTATGCCGGGACAGGAAGTGTTATTTTTGGGCAGACCGGCAGTAAAAGAAGAGGAGAAAATTCTGCTCGTGGTGCATAAGCCCGAGGGCATTGTCTGTACGGCGGAAAAACGGGAAAAAAATAATATCGTTGATTTTATACGGTATCCGAAAAGGATCTATCCGGTCGGCAGGCTGGATAAAGATTCTTCCGGATTGATTTTTATGACAAATCAGGGGGAAATCGTCAATAAAATGATGCGCGCAGGCAATATGCATGAACGGGAGTACGTCGTAACCGTAAACAGGCCAATCACCGAACCGTTTTTGCGGGGACTCTCGGGCGGAGTACCTTTGATTGAGCTTGGTGTTACGACAAGAGCATGTAAAGTAAAAAAACTGGGCAGCCGAACATTTAAAATTATCTTAACACAGGGATATAACCGGCAGATACGAAGAATGTGTGAATATTTCGGCTATCGTGTGGAACGCTTAGAGCGAGTGCGTATCATGAATATTTCCCTGGGAGATCTTGCGCCGGGAGCTTATCGTTCGGTTACGGAGGATGAGTACCGGCAGATGTTAAAGATGCTGGCAAAATCTACAAATCTTCCGACGGGACAAAAAAAGGAGCAGAAGAATGGATATCAAACAAGAAATCGAAGAATTAAGAAAACAGATTGAGCATCACAGCAATCGTTATTATAATGAAGATGATCCTGAGATTTCAGATTATGAATTTGACCGGCTGATGCAGAAGCTCAAACAATTAGAGCAGGAGCATCCCGAATATGCGTCCGGCAATTCTCCGACGCAGAAAGTCGGGGGAGCGGCAAAGCGTAAGGCCGGCGTGTTAGTCCGGCATAATGTGCCGATGTTAAGCCTTCAGGATGTGTTTACCAAAGAAGACGTATTGAAATTTGTAGAAGAAATGCAGGAACAGCTTCAGGATCCCGAATTTGTCGTGGAATATAAAATCGACGGTCTTTCGATGTCGCTTCGTTATGAAAACGGGGAACTGAAACTGGCGGAGACCAGAGGAGACGGTATTAATTTTGGAGAAGACGTGACAGAAAATGCAAGGGTCATTCCGGATGTCCGGCAAAGATTGAAGGATTCCCCCGAATATCTGGAAATCCGCGGCGAAGTTTATATGAAAAATGAGGATTTTGACGCGGTAAATGCGCGGCAGGAATTATTGGGCAAAAAACCGTTTGCCAACCCCAGAAACTGTGCGGCGGGAACGCTTCGGCAATTGGATGCGTCGATTACGAAAGAACGAAAACTTTCCATGTTTATTTTCAATATCCAGCAGACCCGCGGGATTACATTTGCTTCCCATACGGAAGGATATGAATATTTAAAGAAACAGGGCGTGCCGGTGATCGACGATTACCGGCTGTGCAGAAGCGGAGAGGAAGTGATCGCAGCGATCGAAGAGATCAGCGAAAACCGCGGGAAGCTTCCTTATGATATTGACGGGGCGGTCGTAAAAGTCAATCGTTACAGCGACAGAGAACGTCTGGGTGCCACCTCTAAGGTGCCCCGGTGGGCCGTGGCGTATAAATATCCGCCGGAAGAAAAGGAGACTGTTTTAAAGGAAATTGAACTGTCGGTAGGGCGTACCGGACGCATTACGCCGACGGCGGTGTTTGAACCGGTTCGTCTCTGCGGCACAACGGTTTCCAGGGCGACGCTTCACAATCAGGATTTTATGGACGAACTTGAGATCGGAATCGGAGATACGATCGTCGTCTATAAATCCGGCGAAATTATACCCAAGGTCAAGGAAGTAAAAAAGGAAAAGCGGCAGAACGGCTGGGTGCCCTTTCAGATTCCCGACGTATGCCCGGTCTGCAGGGAACAGACGGTCCGGGATAACGATACGGCGGATATCAGGTGCATCAATGAAAACTGCCCGGCGCAGCTGGAGAGGCATCTGATTAACTTTGTCGGCAGGGACGCGATGGATATCAAAGGATTCGGGACGGTATATATCGAAGAGCTGGTAAAGAACGGATATATCAAAAATATCGCAGATATTTATGATCTGAAAAACCATCGGGAAGCGTTGATAGAAGAGGGACTGATCGGAAAAGAAAAAAATACGGATAAACTTTTGGAAGCGATAGAAACATCAAAGAAAAATGACGCCTATCGATTGCTGACGGGACTGGGCATTTCTAATGTGGGGAAAGCGGTGGCACGTGCGATTATGCGGAATTTAAGAAATTTTGACACTCTGATGAATGCTTCTTCGGAACGTCTGACACAAGTGGAGGATATCGGTGAAGTTTCGGCGGAATGTATCCGGCAGTTTTTTGCAAAAGAGGAAAACCGCAGATTGATGGAACGTTTAAAAGAGGCGGGCCTTACGATGGAATGCCTGGAAGAAGAGAACGAAGACGCTAGGTTTGCAGGGCTTACGTTTGTCATTACCGGGACGCTTCCTACCATGGACAGAAAGGACGCTGCCGCCCTCATTGAGAAGATGGGCGGAAAAGTGACCGGATCGGTTTCAAAAAAAACCACTTATCTGCTGGCGGGGGAACGAGCGGGCAGTAAGAGGAAAAAAGCGGAAGAGCTGGGAATACCGGTGATTTCGGAAGAGGAATTGAAACAGATGACAGAATAGAAATCAAAAACAGAAGAAAGAGGGTAAGGATATGCCGATTCGTACACAGAGCGATCTGCCGGCGAAAGAGATTTTAGAAAAAGAGAATATATTTGTTATGGATGAAAACCGGGCGCTGCATCAGGATATCCGTCCGATTCGTATTGCAATCCTGAATTTGATGCCGCTGAAGGAGGATACGGAACTGCAGCTTTTACGTTCGCTTTCCAATACGCCGCTTCAGGTGGACATCACCTTTTTGACGGTAACCAGCCATGAATCGAAGCATACGTCCGTCAGCCATTTGAATAAATTTTATCAGACATTTGAAGATGTGAAACGACAGCGTTTTGACGGTTTGATTATTACCGGCGCTCCGGTAGAGCTGATGAAGTTTGAAGAGGTGGATTACTGGGATGAGCTCTGTACGATCATGGACTGGAGCAAAACAAACGTGACGTCTACCATGCATTTATGCTGGGGAGCCCAGGCAGGTCTTTACTATCATTACGGCATTCCAAAATACACGCTGGAAGATAAAATCTTCGGTGTTTTTGAGCATAGTGTGAGGAATCGGAAAGTGCCTTTGGTGCGTGGATTTGACGATCACTTTATGGCGCCGCATTCCAGGAATACCGAAAACAGAACCGAAGATATCCGAACCGTAGAAGATTTGACGATACTTGCAGAATCGAAAGAGGTCGGCGTGTTTCTTACGATCGCGGATGAAGGAAGAAAGATCTTTGTTATGGGTCATCCGGAGTATGACCGGGTCACATTGGATAAGGAATACAAAAGGGATATCAAAAAGGGCATTCCGATTGTTTTACCCAAAAACTACTATCCGCAGGATGATCCGGAGCAAAGACCCAATTTGCAGTGGCGGTCGCATGGGAATATATTGTATTCTAACTGGCTCAATTACTACGTCTATCAGCAGACGCCGTATGATTTTATTGACACGGCAGGGATTGTACGGAAATAATCCGTACAACTGCCTAATGAAGAAGCTGCGTAACAGTTCAGCCTTGCGACTGGCAAAAGAGAGAAATTGAAAAAGTTTTTTCTT
>OFFY01000105.1_pt1 | contig 80553 bp, 82 predicted proteins | sample 1521481 | NCBI WGS metagenome assembly OFFY01 (sample SAMEA3504117, study PRJEB24116) | mouse gut metagenome | biome: mouse gut; feature: mouse-associated habitat; material: faeces | place: Denmark | collected 2011
TCCATAATAGATTCCCTTGTCTGAATCATTGGAAAATACTCCTGTAATTTGTTTGCCATACGCAAAATCCTCCTTGTAAATCTACCCATAGGGCTTAATCTGTAAACAGCTGCTTTGGATAACTGCCCCGAACGCGGAGCGATAAGATAATACGGCTTTTCAGCCTGAAATGATTTGGAGAACAGCTAAAAATGCTGTCCTGATTTTTACTATCATAGCACAATGGCATAAAAAAGCAAGATGATTTTTAAAAATATTTACAAAATTCTCCCTCAAGTTATCATAGTCTCTCTTTCATAAACAGTGACCACACCCGCCCGGCAATTATCCTCTGCCCATCCCCGTCAGGATGCAGCCCATCCGCCTGAAGATGTTCCTCCATGCCGGCCTCCCTAATGTCTGCCGCCTGATACCCATACACTTCCTGATATTCCATAATAATATCATTGACGCGTCCAATCTGCTGTTCAATATACAAATTCAGCATCCTGAAACCCTCTTTCTCCCCCACAGGATTATAAAGGGTAGTCACTATCACCCGGCAGCTTTTCTTCCGGTTCTTCTGGATGCTATCCATCATTCTCTTCCAATCCTCTTCAAACTCCTCCCATCTCCATCCTTTCATAATCTCTGCTGCCTTCGCCGCTAATTCCGGGTTCTCAGCCATCCTTTTCTGAAATGCCGAAAAAAAAGTTTCCATATCCTGCACTTTCGCATCTTCCCCGAAAATCTCTTTGTACAGTTCCCGGCATCTTTTCAAAATATCATTAGCTCCTGCCGTAACGGTAACCAAATCTGCGTTTTTAATCTCTTCCTGCACCTTTACATCTGAAAGGTATCTTTCGCACAGCCCATCCGCCGTAATCCCATTCTTAGTATACTCTGAAAAAGAGACGGAATCTCCCTTCACTTCTCTCAGTTCCTCCGTCAATATCCGGGGATATCCTTCCATATCTTGCTCCTCCGAGACAGAATATCCGTTAGGTATGCTGTCTCCCAGCGCAACATAATGAAAAGATGCCTCACCCATGCCCGCATCTCTCCTGCCACCCCACATGAAAGCCGCCATAACCCCTACGCATAAAATCAATACTATAATTAACATTCCGAAAATCCTGCCCCTCATCTTCACTTTCATCTCCGGCTCCTACCTCTCCGATTAAAAAAGGAACCGCTTAAGCTATCTTCATAAGCATTACAGCAGTTCCTTTTACATACTCTCTTATGTATACCTTGACGGACAAAGTCCGCCTGTTCCGTAGGAACTTGTATTAAGGGATGCCCTTTGGGTATAAATTTCCCTTACAGTATCTCATCCTTCTTTGCAAGAATGGCCTCCACTGCCGCGCATGCCGGACAGTCGCAGTACTTAGCTCCGCCTGCTTTAATCTCCTCTCCGTGAGCCGCCACTTCTTTTGCCTTCTCTTCGCCAAAGACTTTCGCTCCCGCCTCTGAGCCTGCAAATGCAATCAGCGTATCGATTGGCATGATATCCTCCTCAAGCTCTGCAATCAGGGCTTTCGTCTCTTCTGCCTCCTTGTCCGTACCTACAGCCGCCAGCCAGCCCTTAGCCGCCTCCTTCGTCTCCGGGCTGCAAGTCGGAGCATTGACCAGTTCATTCACTTTTTCGATAACATAGTCTTTTACATTCTGGTTCATCCTATTCATCCTTTCTTTATTTATATTCAGAGCGATAGAAATATTCACGCAAATACCAATAAATATCCCATCCCCTGTTAAAGACATCATATTCGCCTGCCATCATTATAACAATTACACATAAAAAAGACAATCTATTTTAATTTCCCTTATTCGCAAAGTCTATATTGCCGGAAGCATTTCCAATCCTGCCTGATTATCGCTTAATAAAAACCTCGATTCTCCGAGAACAGCCAGAACATTTCCATGAAAAAAGAACCCTGACCGGAAACCAAGATATTAAAATCCTGATTCCGGCAGAGTTTTTCTTACTTTCAAACAGAAATATCAAATTTTATTCAAATGACTGCTCTGTCCTCTCAATAATCTCATCCTGCAGCGGCTTATCCAGATTGCGGAAGAAGTCGCTGTACCCGGCAACACGCACGATAAGATCCTTATATTCCTCCGGATTCTTCTGCGCGTCTATAAGCGTCTGCCTGTCGATGACATTGAACTGGATATGATGTCCGTCCATAGAGAAGTAGGAGCGGATCAGGCTCGCCATATTGTCAAGCCCCTTCTCGCCTGCTACTACGTTTGGCGTAAACTTCTGGTTCAGCAGCGTTCCCGCCGTCGCCAGGTGATCCATCTTGGAGCAGGACTTGATGACCGCCGTCGGTCCGTTTCTGTCTGCGGACTTCTCCGGGGAGATTCCCTCAGATACCGGCTTGTGCGCTTTTCTTCCGTTAGGCGTCGCAAGGATCACATCCCCAAAGTATACATGGCAGGTAGTCGGCAGCATATCCACGCCGTACTTTCCGCCTTTCATGTTCGGGCGGCCTGTAATCTCGCTCCGGTAAAGCTCGAATACTTCCTGCATGATATCATCTGCGTAATCATCATCGTTGCCGTACTTCGGCGTCTTGTCATGAACCATGCGGTAGATGGCATCGTACCCTTCATAGTCATGCTCCATCGCCTCAATCAGCTCTTCCATAGTGAAGTTCTGGTTGTCGAATACATTGTATTTTACAGCCGCAAGGCAGTCGGTAACAGTGCCGATGCCCACGCCCTGGATATAGTTGGTGTTGTATCTTGCGCCGCCTGCATTGTAATCTTTCGCATTGGAAATGCAGTCGTTAGTTACGACGGAAAGACACGGCGCCGGCATCTCCTGCGCGTAGAGCTGCTCAATGACATTGTTGCCGCGGATCTTGATATTTACAATATGCTCAAGCTGCTTTTTGAACGCATCCCAAAGCTCATCATAAGTCTTGAAATCCTTCGCATATCCAAGTTCAAGCCCGATCTGTTTCCCGGAATACTGGTCAAATCCGTTGAATAATGTAAGCTGGAATACTTTCGGGATATTCAAATACCCGGTGAGGATATATGCCTCGCTGCCCCACGCTCCCGTCTCCACACATCCGGAAGAGCCGCCGCGCCTTGCGTCCTCAAGCTTTTTCCCCGCGTTGATAAGCTCCATGATCTGCGCCTCCGTATTGTAGAACGCAGGCTGCCCCCAGCCTTCCCTGGAGACTTCGCAGGCTCTCTTAAGGAACTTGGCCGGAGTCTTCTTGCTGATGGTCACGTTGGAATTCGGCTGGACCAGTTTCATCTCGTCCATGCAGTCAAGGATTAAGTAGCTTACGTTATTGACGCCGTTGCGTCCGTCCGGGGTCACGCCGCCGGTATTGATATTTGCAAAATCCGTGTAGGTCGCGCTCTCTTTTAAGGTAATGCCTACCTTCACCGGAGCCGGCTGATTGTAGAATTTCACCCACAGGCACTCAAGCAGCTCTAACGCCCTCTCATCATCCAGAATCCCAGCCTCTACGTCTCTCTCGTAATACGGGTTCAAGTGCTGGTCAAGCCTTCCTGGACTGAACGCATCCCAGGGATTTAACTCTGTAGTAACCGCAAGGTGGGTAAACCAGTATAGCTGGATCGCCTGCCAGTAAGTCTCGGGCTTATGTGCCGGAACCACCTCAAGGTTTGCCGCAATCTGAAGGAGCTCTTCCTTTCTCGTCTCGTCCGTCTCTTTCTCTGCCATCTCAAGAGCCAGCTTGTGATAACGCTCGCCGAGAATGATCACTGCGTCGCAGGCGATATCCATAGCCTTTAACTCTTCGCATTTATTCACCGCGTCCGAGTCATTGATGTAATCCAGCGCGTCCATTGTCTTCTGAATCTTCTCTTTGTAATCTAAATATCCTGTAGTAAACACCTGCTCGCCGCCGCATGTATGTCCCGGACCCCTCTGCTCCATGAACTCGGTAAACATACCCGCGCTGTAGCACTCATGCCACTCCGGCGTCATCCGCGCAAGTATCTTCTCCCGCATGCTCCGCCCTGTCCAGTATGGGATAATCTCCTCAGCCTGAAGTTTCCGGTCTTCTTCTGTCGTCTTAAAGGACACAAGCTCACGCTCGCTCATGACTACCATGTCCTCCACGCTGTGGCAGCAAAGCTCAGGGAATGTAGGCGACGCCTGAGGGTCTTTTCCCTTCTCGCCGATGATCAGCTCGCCGTCCCCAAGATACAGTGTCTTCCTGGAAAAATACTCTTTCAGGACCATCGCCCGCATAACCGGAATTGAGTATTTCCCGTCATTTGCCTTGTAAAAATCCGTCTCGATCTTTGCCCTCTCAAGGTCAATGTGAACAGGCGTCGTCACACTGAGCTCTCTGAGCTTTTGAATTCTTTCGTTCATCCCACGCAGTTTCGCCATCTCTTTACCCTCCTATTTTGGTGTTCTGGAATCCGGCCTCGATAAAGAGCTGCCTTAACTCTTCCATCTCAGCCTTATCCGGTGCATGTAGATTTTTACCCATATATTCCATATCCAGCTTCCGATATTTGCCGCTGCCTGTATCATGGTAAGGCAGCAGATTTATCTGAGGCGGATGAATATCATGCTCTTTCAGAAACGCTATCGTCTCCTTCATATTTTCCGCATTCCCATTTACTTCCTTCACCGTCGGAATCCGGATGTAGATCCTCGCCCCGTCTGCCGACAGGCGGGCAAGATTTTCCAGGATCAGCTTATTGTCCACTCCCATATACTGCTTATGTATCTCCGGGTCCATCACCTTCACGTCATAGAGAAATGTGTCCGCATACGGCAAAATTGCCCGGAACTTTTCATATGGCACATATCCGCATGTATCGATGGTAAGGTTGATGTCCTGGCGCTTAAGCCCCTTTGCAACCGCCAGGATATAGTCTGTGTCCATGGCCATCACTTCCCCGCCGGAAAGGGTCACCCCGCCGCCGGATTCCTCATAAAACATCTGATCCTTTAAAAGCTCTTTTATAAGCTCCTTCACTGTATATTCACGGCCGACAATCTCCCTTAAGCCCGCCGGGCAGAAGTTCTCACACCTCCCGCACAGCGTGCAGAGCGACTTATCAAGCACCGGCTTTTTATCCTTCATGGAAAGCGCATGGCTTTGGCAGGCTTTCACGCAGGCTCCGCAGCCTGTGCATTTCTCCGCGTCAAACTGCATCTCCCTTTCGTACTCCTGGGTCTCCGGATTGTGGCACCACTCGCATCTTAACGGACATCCCTTAAAAAATACAGAAGTGCGGATTCCGTCGCCGTCATGAATTGAAAACTTTTGTATGTTTGTTATATTTTTCATTCTCTTTACCTTTCAGGCCAGCATGGCCTGCCCCAGTGAACAGACAGTCTGTCTCCGCCTTAGACCATAGTCTATACTATAGTCTATAATATGATATAAATATACCACTTCGCTATAATTTTGTCAATATCCCGCGTCTCACATAACTCAAGTTCCCAAGCTTTAAACAACAAAAAATACACCTTCAAAACCGCTCCTGACATTTTGCAGCGGCCTTGAAAGCGTATTTCCCCATCATATCTGTATTCTTTACCCGAAATTCTTCTTAATCAGCATACAGTATTCTTCATAAGGTTTCATCAAACTCAGGCTGTCGCCCAAAGAATCCCTGACTCCCTTATAATACCAGCCGATAGTGTCCTTATCCTTCATGCGGAACCTGTTCCACAGCTCGTCTCCCAGAACCGGATAATCCCTGTCGATATCCCGCATATTAGACAGCTTGTCCGCAAGGCATATCAGTTTCACCTCGTAGGGCGCCCGTCTGATATGCTCAATGGTCGCCCGTTTCCTTTCCATCCAGGTCTTAGACTTATCCTCGCTTTCCTGCGCCACCATATTGGCCACCCGTTCCGAGAATTCCTGCGCCAGCAGTGTCCTTGACACTCCCCCGCAGTCCTCTATCGTATCGTGCAGCACAGCCGCGCTTATGATCTCTGCATCCTGCGTCATCCCCGACACGATATCGCCCACCTCTATGGGATGTACGATATACGGCCGTTTCGTCCCCTTTCGAAACTGTCCTTCGTGCGCCCTCGTTGCAAATTCAATTGCCTTATTGATCATATTAAGCTCCTCTTTTGACATTCCAAATCCACACTTCTTTTCTACCGATTCCAATTCTTATGCCTACATCTTACAAGTCTTTCGTATCTTCTTTACTCCCTTTCAATACCTTCTCTCAGTCTTGCTTTCTCCTTTCTGTGAAACAGATCGAAGATACACGGAACAACAAACAGCGTAAGAACAGTTCCGTATATCAGGCCCCCGATTGTTACAACGGCCATGGGCTGGACCATATCCGAACCCATCCCGACTCCTACTGCCATTGTACACAATCCGAGAATCGTAGTCAATGCTGTCATGACAATTGGACGCATTCTTGTTCTACCGGCCTCGATAAGCGCCGCTTTCTTCGGCTTTCCTTCCCCGATGAGCTGATTCGTGTAATCGATAAACACGATTCCGTTATTAACGATGATTCCCGACAGCATGACAAATCCTACCATGGCAATGACGCTGACCGGCATATCCGCGATCCAGAGCGCCAACAGCCCTCCGGTAAATGCAAGGGGTACCGTAAACATGATGATGAACGGCGAGCGCAGCGACTGGAACTGGGCTACCATAATCAAGTACATAAACAAGAGCGCAAGCGCAAGCATCTTGAAAAGCTCAACCATCGCCTCATTGATCGTCTCGTCCTCGCCGGTCATCTCCACCTCGTAGCCTTCCGGAACGTCATAGGACTTGAGCGCGTCCTTTACACGGTTGCTGACAAGGCCGATATTGTCTCCGTCCTCAATCTCCGCCGTAACGGACATATATCTTGTCTGCCCTTTCCGGTTGATGGACTGCAGCCCGGATGAATCCACGAAATCCACAACTTTAGACAGCTTTACCTTCTTCGTCGTGCCGTCCTGTTTCGTGACGGTGATTTTCATCTTCCGGATGTCCTCCCTTGTCAGGTCTTCATTCTCATCCTCTTTTACAAACACGTCATAATCCTTCGTGTCCGTTCCAAGGGTCATTGCCGAGGAGGGCTCGGCAAGCTTTGCATAGAGCTCTTGGTATACCTGCGCCACCGTAAGGCCTTCCTTGGTGGCTCTGTCTTTATTCACTACGATACGCAGCTCATTTGTATTATCCTCTGTTCCGTCGGATACATTCTGGGTTCCTTTCGTATCCTCCACAATCTTTTTCACATCCCGGGCAATCTCCTGCAGCCTGTCTAAATCCCTTCCTTTCACCTCGACATTGATGCCCGCGCTGCCAAGGGCGCTCATATCCATGTTGGACATGATGACCGTCAGCTCGCCGTTTACATCTTTTGTCTCTTTTTCAATCTTTTTCTTAAGCTGTGCGTTGGAAAGAGACGGATTTTCCTTTGTAATGGCATAGAAAGAGATGACATTTGTCTCCACCTGGGTTCCCAGCATATCCGAAGACGATACAAGGGCCCCCACGTCCTCGATGTCCTCAAAGCCGCACAGAATGTCCATCACCTTGTCCGCCTCTTTCGCCGTGTCCTCAAGGCTTGTTCCGTCCTCCGTCTCAAGGGTCATGCTGATCTGCGTGCTTTCCATCTGGGGCATGAACTCTGTGCCGTTAGACGCTGCCAGAAAGACACTTCCCACAAACAGGCCCAGCGCGCCAAGAAGAACCAGAACCTTCACTCGCAATGCCCCTGCCAGAAGTTTGCCGTACGCACGTTTCAGCATTTTAAATATCCGGCTCTCTTTCTGCTCCGTCTTTCTCAGAAGTCCTGCCGACATCATCGGAACAACAGTAAGTGCCACCAGGAGGCTTGCAAGGAGCGAGTATGCAATCGTAAGCCCCATGTCTACAAAAAGCTGCCTCGTAATTCCCTCCGTGAACACGATTGGAAGGAATACGCATATCGTCGTAAGGGTGGACGCCATGATTGCTCCGCTTACCTGTTGCGCCCCTTTCATGGCAGCCGCTTTCGCGGACGCTCCCTCTTCATTTCTCATCCGGTAAATATTCTCGATGACCACGATGGAGTTATCCACAAGCATGCCGACGCCCAGGGCAAGGCCTGACAGGGAGATGATATTGAGCGTGATCCCTGAAAAATACATAGCCACCAGAGCCGTCATGATGCTGATCGGAATCGAGCATGCGATAACAAAGGTAGAGCGCAGGCTCTTCAAAAACAGCAGCAGGATGATGATCGCCAGCACCGCACCATAGAGGAGGTTCTGCAGAACAGAGTTCACGATCATATCGATGTAAACGCCCTGATCCATCAGAACGACCGTATTTATCCCATTATTCTCACTGTGTATCTGTTCAAACCGCTCCAGGACACGCCCGCTTACGTCTCCTGTCGAATACCCGGTCTGTTTCTGCACGCTCAGCACGATTCCCGGCTTTCCGTTTATTTTAGCGTAAGTCTCGTCAGCATCATTGACAAGCTCCACAACCGCCACGTCGGACAGTTTCACCGGGTCGATATCTTCCATATCTAAAAGGGTAAAGTTTTTAAGCTCGTCAAGGCTTTTGAACTTATCTCCCACACGCACAAGGTAATCAATGCCGTCCTCCTCCACATAGCCCGCCGGCATGCTGAAGTTCTGTGCCTGGAGCATGGTCTTCACCGTATCCGCAGAGAGGATGTCTTCCACCTTCACGCTCTTTTCCGTCTCTTTTTCTGCGGATTTAAGCTGCTCCTCCTGCATCTTGAGCGCCGATTCTCCCGCGGCAAGCTGCGCCGCTCCTTCCCCGATGCCGACAGCCGCCTCTAACTGCGCGGACGCAAGCTTGCCCCTCGCCTGCGCCAGTGACAGCGCGCCGTCATTCACCTGCTTTGAGATCTTTTCAAGCTGGTCTTTTCCGCCAGCAAGCTGGGCCTGTGCGGCAGTGAGCTGCTTTTCCTGTTCATCTAACTGCTTGATCGTCTCTGTCAGCGTCTTATATGTACTGTCATAATCTTTAAGCGCCTCTTCCATCTGGGCGAGCTGGGCTTTGATTTCATCCTTCCCCGGTGTTCCCTCTGGCATCGCGTCATATTTTGCTTTCAGCTCGTCATAAGCGTTTTTCGCCTGGGTCAGGCTTTCAAGCTGAGCCTGTGCCTGGGCTTTCCCGGCGCTGACCAGCGCAAGGCTTTGGTCTAACTGGGTCTCCTGCACATTCAGCTCTGCCCTCTTCTCCGAAAGCTCAAGCTGGGCCTGCTTAAGCTCCTCGCTTTTTACAGATACCTGAGACTCCGCTTTCTCCATCCCTGCCGCCGCTTTTTTCTTTCCCGACTCCAGCGCGCTCTTTCCGCTCTTTACCTGCTTTTTGGCTTTGTTCAGAGCGTTCCTTGCATCGTCAAGCTGCTTTTTCATCTCAGCCTTGATGTCCTCGCCGATCTCGTCAATCTTATCATCATTGAGGGTAATCTCTACCGTCTCTTCTATATTCCCCACCGCAGATACGGACGCAACGCCCTCCACGCTCTCAATCTCCGGTATCACCTCGTCCTCAATGGTCTTGCTGACCTTCGTGCCGCTCTCTGCGTCCGCGCTGACAGCCGCCACGAGAACCGGCATCATATCCGGGTTCAGCTTGATGATCATGGGGTTCGTCACTTCATCCGGCCAGAATCCCTTAATCTGGTCAAGGCTCTCCCGCATCTCTATCGTGGCGGAATCCATATTGGCCGTCTGCTCAAACTCCAGCATGACCGTGGAGGCATTTTCACTGGACATAGACATGATGTTTTTAATATTGCTGACGGTGGCCATAGTCTGTTCCACCGGTTTTGTCACCACTTCCTCAATCTGCTCCGGGCTGGCTCCCGGATATGTAGTCATAACAATGGCATAGGGAAGATTCATGCTGGGGAGCAGGTCAACCGTCATCTTCGTAAACGATACGACTCCGAGGACAATGATAAGAACTATGCCCACCACTACGGTATATGGTTTTTTTACGCTGAGTTTTGAAAGCATCGGGAAACTCCTTTTACATTTTTTCTAAAAATTAATATGTAAATAATAGCACTTGAGGCTTTAAAAGACAATGATTGTAATATATAATATTTTTGAAAAAAATCAATTTAATCTGACATTTATGTAAAATTAATAGTTTGTTTATATATTATGGAAGGATGTTTTTAATGAATCGCGAGAATTTTGAGAAGGATGATTTTAGGAAATATGTACTGGTTACAGGGGCATCCCGGGGAATTGGGCGGAGTACGGCCCTTCTTTTTGCGGAAAACGGGTATCATGTTTTTTTGAATTGCTGCCGATCAGCCGGGAAAATTGAAGAAGTGAAAAAGGAAATTGATTCTGCAGGGCGTGGCTCTTGCGAAATTATCATGGGAGATGTGGGAAATCCCCGTGACGTGAACAATATTTTCGAAAAAATAGGCAGAACGTGCGGTCGGCTTCATGTGCTGGTGAATAATGCGGGAATTTCGCATATAGGGCTTTTGAGTGATATGAGCGACAGCCAGTGGGATGCGGTGCTGCGTACAAACCTTTCTTCTGTCTTTTACTGCTGCCGCGCTGCCATACCGGGAATGGTAGCAAAAAAGCAGGGCAGGATCATTAATGTATCTTCCATGTGGGGGGTGTCGGGCGCATCCTGCGAGGCGGCTTACTCTGCCTCCAAAGCAGGAGTGTGCGGGCTTACCCGGGCTTTGGCAAAAGAGCTGGCTCCCAGCAACATCCAGGTCAACGCGATTGCCTGCGGCGTGATCGACACCGACATGAACAGCCAGCTTAACAAAGAAGAGCGGGACGCTCTGGCCTATGAGATCCCGATGGGGCGCTTTGGCTCTCCGGGCGAGATTGCGAAAGTTATATGGGATATGGCAAATGCGCCCGAATATATGACCGGGCAGATAATCGGGGTGGACGGGGGGTATCTGTAGATACAGGGGGGGATGCATCTGCAGCCTCCCCATAGACAACGCTGTACTTGTATAATCCGCACTAATCTCTCAGGCATCCAATGGGCACTATATAGATGCCGTCCTCCCTCCTGTACGCGTAATTTCCTGTTCCTGTCAGAACCATTAAAAAGGATGGGGCTTTCATCTTTTTCGTATCAATCTTATTTTTTAATTCCATAAGCGTCTCTGCACCATGGGCGATCGCCTCGTCTCCTCCAAGCTTTATCTCCGCAAGGCCATATGAGCCGTTTCTAAGATGTATGACCGCATCACATTCCAGCCCTGATTTATCCCGGTAGTGATACACTTCTCCTCCCAACATATCCGCAAATACCCTCAAATCCCGTACACACATAGTCTCAAACATCAGGCCAAACGTCTCCAGATCGTTGATCAGATCATTCGGCCCAAGCCCCAGAGCCGCCACTCCGATAGACGGGTCGATATAGTACCTTGTATCGGATGTCCGTATAGCGGTCTTCGACCTCAGGTTCGGATTCCATGCAGCCATATCTTCTATAACAAATATTTTTTTCAATGCGTCGATATAGGATAAAACTGTATCTTCATCCAGCGTCTCCAGGTCGTTTGCCAGCATATCTGACTTTATGGCCGCATTTGATGCCTGCGCTCCCTGATTCCTCGCATAAGAACGCATAAGCTTTTTTACCCTCTCCGGATTCCTCTTCACGCCGTCCACCCGGGAAATATCTGTCTTGACAATCGCATCATAGTAATCATATGCCTGTTCTAATGCGATATCTTCATCAAGGAACGTTGCCCTTGGCCACCCTCCCCTGCACACTAAAAATGCCAGTTTCATTATATCCAGGTCATTGACCGCCGCAATCTGCTCCGGCTCTTTAAAAAGCTGGGATAAACGTATTGACCCATTCGATTCCCCCGATTCAAACAGACTCATCGGGCGCATCAATACCCATGCAAATCTCCCTGTGCCTGTATGCTGGATAAGCTGTGTATCCGCCGGAACAGCTGACCCTGTCAAAATAAACTGGCCTTCCTCTCCTCTGTGGTCAACCTCAAACCTGACAGCATCCCACAGCTTAGGCGCTACCTGCCACTCGTCAATCAGCCTCGGAACCGCCCCCTTAAGCAGCAGTGACGGGCTGATATCCGCCAACTGCATATTCTGTTTCAGATTGTCCGGTTCCGACATATATAGCACGCTTTCGGAAAGCTGCTCAGAAGTAGTCGTCTTCCCGCACCATTTCGGCCCTTCAACCAGCACCGCGCCTTTGCCCTTCAGCTTTTTCTCTATAAGCATGTCTGCAATCCGTTTTTTGTATTTTTTCATGCTCCTCACACCTCTCTTTAACATAATTTTATACCAGCTATTATGATCCGTCAATATATTTTCGGTTATTTGGCATCTGTTTATTCGGTTATTTGGCGCTGTTTCATTCGGTTATTTGGCATCTGTTTATTCGGTTATCCGGCGAAAAAAAGATAAGGAACTTCTTCATCACTCCAGATCGTTCCTTATCTTCTTATTTTTTCTTAAGTTAGTCGTTCTTATTCAGCCATTCTTTCATCAGCTCTACATACCTGTCGTTGTCCTCTACAAAGCACATATGGCGGCATGTCCTGAAAAGCTCCCACTCGGAGTTCGGGATTCTGTCGTACATATATTTTGCAATGTACGGCGTACACAGATCATTCCCGCCGTTGATTACGAGCGTCGGCTCCTTAATGTCCTTAAGCTGCTCTGTCACGTCGTACTCCTTGAGCGTTCCCATCGGGGTGTACTCGTTCGGACCCCATCCTACAACGTAAGCCTCGCCGCCCTTCTTGACCGGACGCCTTAAGCACTCCGGAGACTCCTCTGTAACCGCACCTGCCGCATGGCGGAGCATATACTCTGCTTCTGCCGCCTGGTATACCGGGTCACTGTAGTCATTGGTAGACGTTGCCTTCTCGATCGCATCCTGCATCTCCTGCGGAAGTTCCTTGATCATACGGTGCTGCTCGATTCCCCACATCCAGGACGCCGGGAGCGTACTGGAAAGAATCAGGCTCTTAAGCCCTTCCGGCTTATGGTTGCACACATAGTCAAGCAGCAGCATGCCGCCCCAGGACTGTCCTAACAGATGCATCTCATCCAGTCCAAGATGCTCTCTAAGTGCAACCAGCTCATTAATCCACGTCGTCGCGTTCCACAGGTCCGGACGGTTCTCCACATAAGATTCCCCGCATCCGATCTGATCGTACATCACGATCTGGCGTCCGTCTTCCCCTGCCAGCCTGTCCAGCACCTCAAAATAATTGTGCGTGGAGCCCGGGCCTCCATGCAGCAGCACTAACGGTTTCTTATTACCGGCATTTTCCCCCACGATGCGGTAATATGTCTTGTACTCTAAGTACGGCATAAAGCCTTCTCTGATTTCCATTGGCGAAAACCTCCCTTATGTTTTTGTCTGCAATCATTATATAAAATATTTCCTGAAATGTACAGTCCTTTCGGCACCAATTGCTTACAATTACGCCAAACCCGCTATCCTTCCCAATACCGTCTCAAGAACTTTTCTGCGTTTTTATAGCACACGTCCTCTATCTCCCCGACAGTAAACCCGGCCCTTTCCATCGCCTGGGGAAGTTTTTGCATATGCTGACAGGCCGATATCTCCAGCTCATCCTCCACGCCGTCAAAGTCCGTTCCGATTCCGACGACTTCCCTGCCGCCAACCTTTATCATATGCCTGATGTTTGCGATAATCGCCTCTATCGTAGACTTGCCGTCCGGCGACAGGAAGTCCCCGCCGAAATTGATTCCCGCAAGACCTCCTTTTTCCGCCAGTTTCCGTATCATATCATCTGTCAGGTTCCGGTTGTGGGGGCAGACTGACCTTGCATTGGAGTGAGACGCAATAAAGGGGCGTTTCCCGCACTTCCATACGTCCTCAAAGCCTGCGTCCGACAGATGCGACACATCGGCGATCATCCCCAGCTCATCCATTCTCTCAAGAGTCTCTATCCCGAACTTTTTTAAGCCTTTTGTCTGGAATTCAGGAAAGCATCCCGGATATCCGAGGCAGTTCTCATAGTTCCAGGTCAGGGTAATCAGGCGGATTCCCGCTTTGTAAAGCTCTGCAAGCCTCTCCGGCTGGCCTTCAAGAATCCCGCCTTCCTCCACGGTCAGAAAGCAAGATACCTTTCCCTTCTCCCTGTTATCAAGATACTCTTCCCAGGAGCCGGCAAACGCCGCCTCCTCATGCCCCTCCAGGCCTTTATAGAATAATTCGGTCATCTTAAGCGCGTCTTTGTAGTGGGAGCCCAGAAACGGCCGATCCTCCCACCAAAGATAACAGGCAAAAAACTGCGCCCCGTAGCCTGCCTCCGCCAGACGCTTTACGTCAATCTGGCACTCATTCTCCCACACAGTCTGGCTGCCGTCTCCAATCTTATACAGATCAAACTCCCTGATCTATCCGTAAGCCCTTCTGCCGGATCATCCGCCTGGTAGTCATAAGCATGTTCAATCGCCCCCATCAGGTATTCATACTCTTTCTTTTCCTCAATAAACAGCCGAAGGCAGACGGCGGATACTACCATGACCAGAACGGAAATCACAAACCGGCTGGCATAGATTTTACTGTAAAAAAACCCTTTTCGTCTCAGGCAGATGAAAAATGTCAGCCTTTCCGCTTTTTTTAATCTCGACGGAGCGCTGCAATCCAAAAGCCCGCTGTCAAGCTTAAAGGCCGTACGTATCTGCGAGCCGATTGCCGTCAATGCGACTGCCAGGTTGCACACAAAGTAAATAACCGTAACGCTGGCAATGTATTCCAGTATATACTTCTGCTGAATTTCCAAATGCACCGGTATCTTCACGACCCTATGTACCGCATAACGAGTTTCCTCATAACGTTCACGCTCCCCTTCCCACAACCATGCCGTCCCGGATCTCGATGACCCTGTCGGCAGCCTGTGCAATCTCCATATCGTGAGTTACAAACTTGCCGGAGCCGCTCTTCCCGATAATCGCATAGAAATGTCCTTTTTCAATCTCCAGGCTGATATTTTTTACCGCCTCAACTTTCACCTCGCCCATGCCGTATATTTTCTGCAAGTTTTTTGCCGTCAAAATCACTCCCATAATCTCGCCCCTTTCTTTCCGCGAAATATATTCCCGTTCTATCATCCGCAGCTACCTCAGCTTTTCTGCTCCCGCCTCCGTCCGCAGCTCTTTTAACATAACCTCCACAGACTTATCCCCAAACTCCACTGTCAGTATGTCATTTTCACTGACCCGCTCGCACTCGCCGTATTCATTGAGATAGATCACGGTTCCGTCATCCAAAAATACATAGCTGACATAAAAATTCCTGTCAGAGCCTTTATCAAACTCTCTTCTCACCGGACTGATTCCGCAGCTTACAAGTGTCAGATGCTCCCTTTCCCTGCCTGATTCGTTCGTAAGCACATCGCCCGACGTTTCATCATGACCTACGCCCATCCATCCGTCTAGCAGCACATTGTCTTTCTTCGGCTCAAATCCAATCCTTACCACTCCATCCATACTCTCATACGTCACTTTCACATCCCCGGACATCACGCTTTTTCTGGAAAGGAAAGCGTTTTCATAAAATCCCCACAAAAAAATTGCCACAAGCAGCACTGCCGCTATAGATCCAAATATCATGCGATCCATTACTTTTTTCAGCTTTTTAAAAGCCTTAATCTCCGTCTTCACCTGCACTTCATCTATCTTCGGATACTTCTCCGATTCGAGATCCTCTTTCATCGCATTCAGGAAATCCCTGCACTCCGCACACTCCTGCACGTGTTCTTCAACCGCGCGGCTGCTCTCCTCACTCGTCAGCCCGTCCACATAGCTGGGCATCAAGTCTCTTATAATCCCACATTCCATCATGTTCGTCACCCTTTCACAATTTTTTGTTTTGCCCGGTAAAACGTTACCCTCGCCCAGTTTTCATTTTTTCCGAACAGCTCCCCAATCTCCCGGAAAGAAAATGCGCCTGTCACTCTGAGGAGCACCACCTCTTTCGCCGTCTCGTCAAGGACATGCACCCTCCGGAACAGCTCCATCTTCTCCTCCCGGATGCAAAGCTCCTCGTCCGGCGTTTTCCTGCCGGAAGGCATCTTCTCATCCAAAGGTTTCGTGCCTTTCTTACTTCTCTTCTCCAGCTCCCTGTACCAAAGATGCTTTGCAATCTGGCACAGCCACGTTGACACCTTGCATGTTCCGTCATACTTATTTGCACAGCGCACCGCCTGGTAAAAAGTCTCCTGGGTGAGCTCTTCTGCCGTCTCCTCGTCATGGCACAGAGACATCAGAAAGCGATATACCGCCTGAGCATATTCCCTGTACGCCGAGTCCATATTTAACATTTTCTCACCTCGCTTTTTTGCATGCCGCCGTCCACTCTGTGAACTGTGTACCTATATATCCTAAAAATAATGTTTTCGTTACAAATAATCAATGAATAAATAATACCATATTACAGCAATTATAAAAGAGGATATTCTTCCGCTGCCATAGCAGTGAAAAAATATCCCCTCATTGAAGACTTTTTTGCCCTTAAATCTATAAAAATGACCTGACAAGATTAATCAGAATCATTACATTTATTTCCATTGCCTGAATGGAGATGTACTCATATGGCCCATGTGCATTCTGAAAGCCTGCAGATATATTCGGGCACGGAAGTCCTTTGTATGTAAGGCATGCGCCGTCTGTTCCGCCGCGAAATGGCTCTTCCCTAGGCGTAAGGCCCATATCCAGCATAACAGTTTTTACATGATCTATGATATAATGTATGGGATTAATGATATCTGTCATATTATAATAAGTGTCATGTATTTCCAGTTCAAACATATTCTCTCCATAATAATCATTCAGATAGCCTGCAATGTTGCTCATACATTTTTTACGGAATTCAAACTTAGATTTGTCATGGTCACGTATGAGATATTTCATAGTAGTAAAGTCAACGGCTCCATTAAATTCTATGAGATGGAAAAAGCCTTCTCTTCCTTCCGTATGAGCCGGTATCTGCGCCGCCGGCAGCATGCTGTTAAATTTGGTGCCTGCCAAAATCGCATTGACCATCCGATTCTTCGAATGTCCTGGATGGATGCTTTTTCCATGGATCTTAACAAGTGCGGTCGCCGCATTGAACGTCTCCGCCGTCACCTCTCCTGTAGATGCCCCGTCAACAGTGTACGCAAAATCTGCCGCAAACCGGTTAACATCAAAATGCACCGCTCCTTTCCCAATCTCCTCGTCCGATGTAAACGCTATCTTAATGCATCCATGCTTTTCCTCAGGATGTTCATGAAAATATTTTGCCATTGTAATAATCTGTGCAATTCCTGCCTTATCATCCGCGCCGAGAAGTGTTGTTCCGTCTGTCACGATCAGATCATGGCCGATATAATCAGACATATGGGGAAACTTCTCAGTTTCCATAACAATACCTTTCTCTTGATTCAATTGAATGTCTCCGCCTTCATAACTTTTAATTATCCTCGGCCTTATATTGCACCCTGAAGCATCCGGCGATGTGTCCATATGGGCTATAAACCCAATCACTGGCGGATTCTCCCCGTCAGGGCAGTTTGAAGGTATTTTCGCGTATAAGCAACCTTCTTCAGATAGATAAACATCTTTTGCCCCAAGAGATTCCAACTCCTTCCCGAGCATCTTTGCAAGCTGGAATTGTTTTTGTGTGCTTGGGGTTTTCCCGGAACTATAGCTGGACTGGGTATCTACATTCACATATTTTAAAAACCTTTCTACCACATCAGACATCAGGTACACTCTCTTTCTTAAAAACAGGTTAACAGGTTACAAAATTGCACTGGCAATGCCTATAAGCATAGGCATTGTTATGATACACGCCAGTGTCGAGAGGCAGACTTCTTTGACTGAGCGGGAATAATCCTGATCAAAAAGCTGTGCAAAGATTGCCACGTTGGAACCGACCGGAGCCGATGCAACAATGAGGACCGCAAGCTTTATCATCAGATGTTCTGCCGGTAAGGCCATCATCAATAAGATGGTAAGCGCCGGTATCAGAATCAGCCGTATTACCACACATTTATAAACGATTCTTTCTGTAAAAAGCTCTGCCAGTGGAATCTGACCCAAATATATTCCCAAAACAATCATGGCCAGAGGGCCATTCATAGATGAGACTGTTCCAATAACCCCGTGAATGGTTTCAGGAAATGCAACCGGCATTAAAAAGACGGCAATACCAGCCAGAAAACTGATTACAATTGGATTCGTGCGTATCTTTTTGAAAGAAATGTACTGGCGGTCTCCGGTCATTGCCAGCACGCCGTACGTCCACTGCAATATATTCAGCAATGCAACAAAAGAGGATATATATATCACATTTTCACCGCCCAAGGTCATCTGGACAAGCGGAATCCCTATAAATCCGGCGTTGGAAAAAGCTGCGCCGAAACGTTCCACTGCCTGGTCAGATGAAAAAAACAACCTGCTTACACAGATTGAAAGCAGCAGAGACAAAACCGCTGCCACGAAAGATATTGTCAGACCCTCAAATATCTTCCAGGAAAAATCGGCAACATATGAGCGGAAGATTGCCACGGGCATTATGATATACAGAAGCATCTTCCCTATATCCGCGCACCCCTGTTGGCTCACAAGTTTCTTCTTGAATAAAAAATAACCTATCATCAGGTAAATAAACATAATAAAGTTTTGTTTCAAGAGCAATATAACAATATCCATAGGTTCCCTCCGCATTTAATTTTCACTCAATTACATTATACATGTTTAATTTTTTCAATTCCACGCAAATATCACCTTTAAGTTATACAATATATTGATAACTGGGTTAATAAAATCGAATATTAGTATAATTCTCTAAAAACAGGTATAATAAAATCAACATCTTGATAACATTTTAACAAAGGAGGGTGGTTCATGGTTCAAATTACACAGTTAAAATATTTACAGAAAATAGCCGAACTCAAAAGTATGAATAAAGCCTCCGCAGCGCTATTTGTATCACAGTCTAATCTTAGCTACGCAATGAAACAATTAGAAGATGAACTGAATCTGGAAATTTTAGTCCGCACAAACAAAGGGGTCGCGCTTACAGAAGCCGGAGAAGAATTATTGCAGTATGCAGACAATGTATTAAAACAAATGGAACTGATTGAAAACATGGGAACGCAAAAAAAGAAACAAATCCTGTCTGTTTCCGGATACTGGTCAGTGGCTTATACGTCTGCAATCTGCGAATTTTTAAAAAACAATAAAAAGAATTTCAGTGAAATCGTGCTGGAAGGAGCCAGGATAGACAATGTCATGCGAAATATAGAGCGGGGCCACATGCATGCAGGGCTTATCCATTTCACCCAATACCAAAGGCATATCATCAAGCGCAAACTTAAAAATATGAACCTGACATATGAGCAGCTCTGCAAAGACACCTGGTACGCCTGCGTTGGGCCTAACAACCCCCTGTATAACAGAAAAAGCGTACGTGCAGAAGAACTCATGCCTTTCCCGTTTATCCGGGCAAAAGATGACTTTGTAGCCAGTATCGGAGTCGCCAATACCGTCATCGGAGACGTAAAGCTGGCGGATTTCCCGAAAGAAATATTCTGCAACGACAGCATGACCGGCCTGCGCCTTATGCAGGATACGGACGCCTTCCGTTTCACTCCCGGATGCAGCTGCGCGGATTATGAGAAAAACGGGCTCCACACAATGCCAATAGAAGAAAACGATGTGGTAGTCAGCATCGGATGGATTCACCGCAAAGATAAAACGGTACCCAAATTGGAGCAGGAATTCATCAGTTATTTAAAAGAATATTTTCACAAAATAGAAATGAGGGATGCAAAAAATGATTTATGAAACCAGATTAAAAAAGGTACATGAAGAAATGAAGAAACGAGATATCAAAGCGGTAATCTTATGCAATTCCCCAAACATGTACTATGTGACAGGATATTCTCCAAAGCTGGACGAGCGGCTGCAGCTTGCTGTAATTACAGAAGAAAACGAGTTTATGGTTGTTCCGCTTTTATATCGGGACACCGCAAAGCAGTCATGTGCAATTCAGGAAATGACCGTGTGGTCAGACAGCGAAAATTATGTTGACGTTATGAAAAAGGCACTTAGCGGAAAGTCTTATCAGAATGAGAAAATAGCAATCGACACCCATCTGCGGTTTATGCACATGTCCGCCATTATGGAAACCTGCCGGGATGCACAATTTGTAAATGCAAATGAAATATTTGACACTCTGAGATTGGTCAAAAGTCCGGACGAGCTTGAAATGCTTGCGGCTTCCGGAAAAATGAGCGACGAACTGATGGATATAGCCATTAGCTATGTAAAACAGGGAAAATCAGAACTTGAAATCAAGAATCTGATTGAGTACGAATATTTAAACAGAGGCATGACCGACGGTTTCTCCAATCTGATTGCAATGGGAAAAAACAGCGCGCTGGTGCATCATGTATCTGGAAACACTACGCCTCAAAAAGGAGACTCTGTATACCTTGATATCGGCGGTGCCTTAAATCATCACTGGTCAGATATTACAAGAACCGTACATATCGGCGAGCCGTCCGCCCGGTATATCGAGTGCTATGAAGCCGTTAAGGAGGCGCAGGAGCTGGCAAAGGCTGCGGTAAAGCCAGGCATAACGGCACATGCGGTCCACATGGCGGCATATGATTATCTGGAGTCCAAAGGGCTGGGCAAATATTTCCTGCACCGCACCGGGCACGGGATCGGCCTTGAAGGGCACGAAAGCCCATCTATCGTAACCGGGAATTCTTTGGTATTGCAAGAGGGCATGACATTCTCCGTGGAACCGGGTGTCTATTTTGAAGGAGCATTCGGCATTAGGATTGAGGACGTTGTCGCAGTAACAAAATCAGGATATACATCTATGACATCCTATACACGGGAATTGATTACATTATAAATTCATTTTACAAAGAAAGGACGAGAGACTATGAAAGAAAAGAAAAAGTTTAAGATGCCGGATACTTATGTATTAATCGTAATGCTGATCATCATCATGTGTCTATTAACACATGTCATTCCAGCAGGCCAGTACGATGTCGTGGAAGGAACTAAGATGGTTGTGGCGGGCTCATATCACCATGTAGATTCAAACCCAGCCGGAATTGCAGATTTCCTGAACTCATTCATGGGCGGGCTGCAGAGCGGCGCAACTACAATCTTTTTAGTCCTCCTGATAGGCGGCTCCTTCCAGATATTAATGAATACAGGTTCCGTTGACGCAATGCTCGCCCTGGCACTGAAAAAATCCCAGGGAAAATATACGGGAATCATTGCCACAATAGCTGTTGTCATGTCTATTCTCGGCGCGCTTGGCGTAGGCAACAATGTTGCGCTTGCTTTTATCCCGATCATGGTAATCCTCTGCCGCAAGCTGCGACTGGATTCCATCGTTGTGGTCGCGATCATGTATTTTGCATCAAACCTTGGGTTTTCAGGTTCTCCCATGAATCCTTTTACAGTACTGCTGGCACAGGACATCGCAGACATCCCGCAGATGTCAGGATTTCTTCCACGATGCCTTATGTGGCTTGTGTTCACCATTATCGGCACGCTGTGGACCGTACATTATTGTAAAAAAATACATAATAATCCAGAGAAATCCATTACCGGTATTTATGAATTAACGGATGAAGACCTTAACGATATGGACAAGATGCCTGAAATCAAGCCAACACATTTTATTAACATGGGGATTCTGGTGGCAGTTTTCGGCGTCTATGCATATGGCGGCATAAAATACAACTGGGATATCAGTGTCCTCGGCGCGGCAATCATGGTCCTTGGATTCCTGACAGGCATCGTGGGGCGCATGTCGCCGGACGAGATGGCAAAAAGCTTTGTAGACGGTGCAAAGACTATGGTATACTCTGCGATGCTCATTGGTTTCGCCAGCGGCATCAATGTCATTATGACAAATGCGAATATTATCCATACCGTTATTTATTATCTGACGCTCCCGCTTCTCTCGCTGCCGCAGGCAATTTCTGCCGTAGGAATGTTTATTGCCAACTTTATCTTTAACTTCTTCGTGTCCTCAGGCTCCGGCCAGTGCTATGTCGTCATGCCGCTGATGGCTCCGGCTGCCGATGTATTGAATCTCACAAGGCAGGTTGCGATATCCGCATTCCAATATGGCGATGGGCTGTGCAATGTTGTAATCCCTACTTCCGGATTGCTGATGGGGAGTCTCGGCGCAGCCAAAGTTCCGTTTGATAAATGGTTAAAATTTGCGTTCCCGGTCACAATGCTCTGCGCTGCAGCATCTTCAGTTTTCCTTATTATTATGACACTTGCACAATGGGCATAAGGAGGTATCGTCATGGAAAATTATAAAGTTATCTTATGCGGGAAATTATACGACGGGTTAAGTGATGTACTCCAGGAGCAAATGGAAATACTGGTAAAGGGCAACCAGATTATCGAAGTGGATAAAAATGTGGCAAAGCCTGCCGGAACGGAAACAATAGACTTGTCACATCTGACTGTGACTCCGGGGCTGATCGACGCACATGTGCACTACGGAACTGGAAACTGGAAAGTCCGCCGGCATGAAACAATCTATGAAAATCCTCAGTGGAAAGGCATGGCTGTCCTCTACAATGCAAGAAAAGCCCTGCGGAGGGGATTCACAGCAGCCAGGCATGTAGGCTCCAACTGTGACGACGGTTTTGGGAGCGTAGTTGCAAAAAGAATGATTGACGAGGGATATTTTGAAGGCTGCCGCTTAAAAGTCGCCCCGCACTATGTAAGCACAACCAGGAGCCACGGCGATGCAAGCCAGCTCATTGCCACAAATCCTAAAGTATCAGAATTTATCTGGCAGGACTATCCAGGATATGGCTGCGGGGCAGACATGTTCCGGGATGTAGTCAGAAGACAGGTAAAGTATGGCGCGGATTTTGTGAAAATATTTGCTACCGGAGGTTTTTCTACTCCTGAAGACGGTCCGGAAGACATCACTTTCAGCGACGATGAGTTAAAGTCCGTAATTGATACTGCTCATTCTCTAGGACGAAAGGTAACTTCCCATTCTTATACGCCGGAACTCATCCGCAAAGAAATAGAATTTGGAATCGATGGAATCGAACATGGCTCCTTGCTGGACGACCCTGAAGTTATCAGCCTCATGATTGAGAAAAATATTGATTATGTACCGACATTCTGCCCATATGACGATGTTATTTATCAAGATGAATCGTCACTTAAGACAAAGCCATATGAATTTCAGCAGAAATTAATCAAATATGCAGACTGGCTGGGCCGCGCTCGGAAAATGATAGTCAAAAGCAGGCTGGAACTTGGCTACGGCACAGATTTTGTGGCTACTCACAATCCGTATGACGCAGGATATGAGTACCAGACATGGCTAAAAAGCGGCATTGATCCATTCCGTGCATTGAAAGGCGCTACCCGCGTCAATGCAAAGATTCTTAATATGGAAGGAAAAATCGGCGGCATTGCACCGGGATTTTACGCAGATATTTCAGGTTGGGAAAGAGATCTCCTGACAGATCCAGACGCACTTCTTGACTGCGCTTTTGTCATGAAGGACGGCATCATATATCCGACAGAATCATCCCTCCAGGAGCAAACATAAAAGAATAGCTCTAAAAAAATGAGCCTGCGGCTTATACAAACCGCAGGCTTGTTAAAGTCTTTGCACATCCAAAACTCTATAACCTCTTCTCAAAATTCCCTTCCACCGAGCATCCTTCAGTAAATATCATAAATGCGTTCGGGTCAAGGCTCCTTACAATTTTTTTAAGCTGAGCCACCTCATACTTTGATATCATGACAAACAGAATATATGAAGTGCGGTTCGTATAGGCGCCTTCCCCATCCCAGTTGGTCACGCCGCGCCCGGTCTGCTCCATGATCGCCTTGGATATCCCAATCTTTTTCGTAAATATCATGACGCTCGTATTAATGTTCTGGATATGTACCCGGTCAACCGCCAGTGACAATACCGTCGCATAGATCAGTGAATAAATCACGATTTCTATGTCGAACAGGAACATACAGACCCCGTATACAAAGATATTTATAATTATCGTTACCTTTCCCACGCTGAACCCCGGAAGTTTCTTCGCACAGCAAAGACCGATGATGTCCTGGCCTCCCGCCGACGACCTACCCCTTAAGACCAGGCCGCTTCCCAGCCCGCATACGATGCCTCCGATGATGCTTGCCGTCAGGTAATCCTCCACATAAGGAGTTCCGGGAATCGGTATCGCCACAAGAAAAGCGCTCATCATGCCGGTCATGACAAGGGTCTTGACCGCAAACTCTTTCCCCAGCACCCTGTAGCCCAGGTACATAAGAGGAATGTTAATCGCAAAATAAATAATACCGGTAATATTCGCCTCCGGCGGTATCGGCAGATGCAGCCCTTCCGTCAGAAACAGGCCTGCCAGCTGAGACATCCCCATAAAGCCGCCGCTGTAAAATCCCATCGGAACAATCAACAAGTTAAACCCGACACAGTAGAGCAGGTTGCCGCCCACAGAATATGCAAGCTGCGCCATCCATTCCCTTCTCTTTGCACTCTTCAAAAAATTCATTTCCTGATTCCTTCTTTCCCCATCTGTTTACATCAATGAACAACAAAACATTGCTATTTTATCACTGGCCTTTGGGATTTACAACCTCTTTATCCTATCTATTTTCTAATTGTGTCATTATGTTTTTTAATGACTAATAATTAAGACAATCAAAAAGGCGCCGGACTCCTCCGGCACCCTGTATTTTACAGTATGTTACAATATCTTTGACAAAAATTCCTTGAGCCTCTCGTCTTTCGGGTTCTCAAAAAACTCCCCGGGAGCTGCCTGTTCTTTTATCTGCCCCTCATCCATAAAAATGACCCTCGTCGCCACTTCTTTCGCAAATCCCATCTCATGTGTCACGACCGCCATAGTCATTCCATCCCGGGCAAGCCGTTTCATAAGCTCCAATACTTCTCCCACCATCTCCGGGTCAAGAGCCGACGTAGGCTCGTCAAACAGCATCACCTCCGGGTCCATGGCAAGCGACCGGATAATGGCAATCCGCTGTTTCTGCCCTCCGGAAAGCTGGGAAGGATACGCGTTCGCTTTCTCTTCAAGCCCTACCAGGCGCAAAAGCTCCATCGCACGTTTCTCGGCCTCAGCCGCGGATTTCCCCAGCAGCTTAACGGGAGCAAGGGTAATGTTCTGCAAGATCGTCTTGTGCGGAAACAGATTAAAATGCTGGAATACCATCCCCATCTTCTGGCGGTGTTTGTTGATGTCCACCTTTTTGTCCGTAATGTCCACGCCCTCAAAGTACACATGCCCCCTTGAGGGTTCTTCCAGAAGATTTAAGGAGCGCAGGAATGTCGACTTCCCGGAGCCTGACGGCCCTACGATCACCACGACTTCCCCTTTACGGATTTCCTCGGAAACTCCGTTGAGGGCATGCAGCTCCCCGAAGACCTTATGCAATTTCTCAACTCTGATCAAAGTATCCCCTTTATTAATGGTCACTGCTCCTCAGCCTCCTCTCCAGCATATTTACAAGCTTTGTAAATATCAGCACCATGACAAGATAGATAAGGGCAACCATAATAAGCGGCATAAACGCGTCATAGGTACGGCTCCTTATAATGTCTCCGCCCTTGGTAAGATCCTGCAGCGCAATGTACCCTGCCACAGATGTTTCTTTCAAAAGCACGATAAACTCATTTCCAAGCGCCGGCAGCACATTCTTAAAAGCCTGAGGCATTATAATGTAGCGCATCGTTTGCACATAGTTGAATCCAAGGCTTCTTCCCGCCTCAAACTGCCCTCCGTCAATCGACATGATGCCGGAGCGGAAGATTTCCGCCACATATGCGCCGGAATTGAATCCAAACGCCATGACTGCAACCAGAACCTTACTGATGTCTACGCTCCCGAAAATCACGAAATAGATGATAAGGAGCTGAACAACCACCGGGGTTCCCCGGATAACCGTCAGATACAGCTTGCAGACTGCATTTAGCACTTTGAGCTTCCCTGTCTTGTCATACGTCGAACGGACAATAGCAATTAAAAATCCAAGGACAATACCTATAATCACCGCAAAAAATGTGACCTGGAGGGTTGTCGCCAACCCGTCTGCAATGTACTCCCACCGATTGTCCGTAATAAAGTTATTTACAAATTTTCCCTGTAATTCCTGCAACATACTCTGATTCCTATCTTCTACTCTGCGTCAGCCTTAATGTACTTTGCCACGATCTCGTCTAATTTCCCGGAATCTTTCAAAGTCTTAAGCGCTCCGTTTACTTTCTCTAACAGTTCTTCGTTGTCTTTTGAAATCGCGATGGCATACTCTTCTTCTGTAAATGCCTCGTCAAGAATCTTAAGGCCTTCTGCCTCTTTCACAAATTCCTTTGCAGGCTCTCCATCAATAACCACTGCGTCAATTTTTCCCTGTGTCAGCGCCTGTACGGCCTCAAAGCCCTTATTGTACTGCTCTACCTCTGCATCCTTAATATCGCTCGCGTAGATGTCTCCCGTCGTTCCAAGCTGAACGCCTACCTTCTTTCCAGTGAGCGCGTCCGGTCCTGCAATATCGCTGTCCTCTTTTACGATGACAACCTGTGTCGCTGTTGCATATGTATCAGAGAAGTTTACATTCTTAAGACGGTCTTCCGTAACAGTCATGCCTGCAACGCCAATATCAGCTTTCCCGCTCTGGACTGCCGGGATGATGGAATCAAATGCCATATCTTCAATCTTAAACTCCATCCCAAGCTCCTCTGCAACCGCTGCCGCCATCTCGGCGTCAATACCTACGATATCATCGCCCTCATGGAACTCATACGGCGGGAACTCTGCATTTGTCGCCATTACAAGGGTGTCTTTCCCTTCACCGCCTGATTCTTTCTCTCCGTCTCCGGAATCCTTGCTGCCGCATGCCGCCATAGAGCATACACATGCCGTCATCAATACCGCCGCAATCAACTTTTTCATCTTCATTATTTTTCCTCCGTTTTTATCATTCATAATTTTTGTATAAAAATGCATTTACAGCAAATATTTTATCATGTTTCACATAAAAAGCAAGTGGCTTTTTCCACATATTTTCGAAAAAAAGCCACTTGTTAATATGCATATTTACGCAAATATCATCTGAACCAGGGTAACCAGCACGATAAGGGCTCCCAGGACGATGCGGTAATATCCAAACACCTTGAAGTCATGCTTTTTAATGTAGCCCATCAAAAACTTAATGGCAAAGACCGATACGATAAAAGACACCGCGCAGCCCAAAAGCAAAAGCCCCAGCTCCTGCCCGGTAAACTTAAAGCCGAATTTTAAAAGTTTCAGAAAGCTTGCGCCGAACATGACCGGAATCGCCAGGAAAAACGTAAACTCTGCCGCAACTTCCCTGGAAACCCCTATCAGCAGCGCGCCCACTATAGTTGCGCCGGAACGGGACGTTCCCGGAATCAAGGCAAGCATCTGGAAAAATCCAATCCACAGAAGCATTTGCACCGAAAGCTCCGAAATCCTCCGAACCGCCGGCCTCCTGCCTGCATTGCGCGTCTCTATGATAATGAACAGCACCCCATACACGATAAGCATGATTGCAACCGGCAGCGGCTTATAAAAGATTTTGTCGAGGTAGTCGTTGAACAATATTCCAACGATGCCGGCCGGCACCGACGCAATGACGACCTTGATCCACATCTGCCATGTAAGCAGCTTTTGTTTCTCGGTTTTTTTCGGCGAAAACGGATTCAGCTTGTGGAAGTACAAAACCACAACCGCCATGATGGCGCCAAGCTGTATCACCACGTTAAACATCTCCATAAACTCATCGCTCATCCCCGGCGAGAGCAGATCTCCCACCAGAATCAGGTGTCCTGTGCTGCTCACCGGCAGCCATTCTGTAATCCCCTCTACAATCCCAAGGATAACTACTTTTAAAAAGTCCAGCATATCTTTCTTCCTTTCTTAACTCCCGTCTCTTAATATGTATATTTTCTTTATTTCAGGCGCATTACAGGAATTCTTCTATCACCCTGGCAACCCCGTCCTCATCATTGGATGCAGCCGTTATATCCGCCGCCTCCAAAACCTCCGGTATGGCATTCGCCATAGCGACCCCGGTTCCCGCGTCTATTATCATCTTCAGGTCATTGGAGCCATCGCCGAATGCCAGGATTTCTTCTCTCGCTATCCCAAGCCTCTCCGCCAGCCAGCAGAGCGCGGCTCCCTTATGGACCCCGCCTGCATTTACTTCTATATTTGTGTCAAGCGCTCCCGTGACCTCCAGCCCTCCAAGCGACATGAGCCTTCCCCAGGCTTCCTGTTTTTCTTCCCCGTTCCGGAAAAGCGCCTGTATCTTGTCAAGGCTCCTGTTTTCCTCATCTAATTTCGCCCGAAGGTCATCGATCGGAATTCGGGTTGTAGCAATGTAACGCGCCGTCTCGGGTGATGTGACATAATCCGCCACATTTTCTATAAACCTTCTCGGCATATATCCCTGCCCGTCATAGTATATATCTCGTAGTGTATCATAATCCTCAAAAATATCCAAGATTTTTCTTGCCTTTTCCACAGGCAGAAGATTTTCTTTAATCGTCCTGCCGTCTTTTAGGATTCTAGCCCCATTTGACGTGATCAGATATCTCATGCCCTCAAAGCTGCATATCTCATGGGGAACTCCTTTGAGGGGCCTGCCTGTAACCGCAAGCACTGTAATGCCTTTTCTGATTGCTCTCTCAAGCACCTGCCGGGTATGCTCCGTCAGCCTTTTGTCAGTTGTCAGCAAGGTTCCGTCAAGGTCAAAACCAATCATCTTAATTCTTCGTTTCATATACTTTAAGCTCCCTTCCGGCTTTTGAAAATAAAAACAGCATGTCCGTGATGCTGTCCGGCCCGGCATCATAAGCCCTGTTCCCATGCTCCAGCATCTCCTCTACGACCTTTTCCTGGCCTGCCGGCGCAAACAGCACCGTATCCTTAGAAGGAACCATAATAACAAGGTCGTCCTCCAGCTTATCTGAACACACATTCCAAATATGCCTAAAGCATACCGAGCTCGCCTCATGTATGCCGTCTGCGATGATGCAGTATGCTCCGTACCACGTATTTCCAATCACAAATTCCACATCTCTCACAAGATTCTCGCAGGCTGTATGGAAGATGCCCTCAATATCCGCATCCGGTGAAAGCATATTGTCCTGCAGCACTTCATAATTATCCCCGTCCCTCTTAATGGCAAACACGATCTTCATATCCCCCACAAAAGAAACCGCCGCCGTATTCTCCGACATATGCTTGCCGTTCAGCGCATGGCTGTCTTTCATCTCATTCTTAACCCACGGGTATATCTTCCCCTTTATATTTTCGTAAAGATAACGTTCTTCTTCATACTTTTTCATAAATCAAAACAATCCTTTCAAATGTAATTTATTATCTATTTCTTAAATATTCTATCAAAAATTGCTTTATTCTGCAACGTAAGGTATACTGGAATGGGTAATATACCCAATAAACACCAGAAAGGATATTTGTATGTTAAAAAGATATCACTGCATACGAAAAATCTCAGCTATATTTTTATGTACATGCACGTTTCTCTCATCCGGGAGTCTTTCGTATGCCACACCTGCATCTTCAGAGCTTGAAAAAAGAACTACTGAACTGCAAGATGACGTTGATACCATAACCGGAGAACTGGACTCCCTGGGCACCGAGCTTGAGGACACGGCCGCAGAGCTTAAGACAAAGGCAGACGAACTGGAAACTGCCGAACTTGAGCTTGCCGCTGCCAGGCTGAATGAAGAAAAGCACTACAATGCCATGAAAGAACGTATTAAATTCATGTACGAGGGAGGAAATCTGTCCCTCCTGCAAATTCTGCTGTCATCCGAGAGCATGGCAGACTTTTTGAATAATGCTGAATACGTGACTCAGATCAGCGACTATGACCGGGATATGCTGACGGAATTCCAGGATATCTGTGCGAATGTCGAAAAAAAGCAGGATGAGCTGAACCGGCAGAAAGAAGAGCTGTCAAAACTGGAAACCAGGCTTAAAAAACAGAAAAAAGAGCTGACCTCCCGGCTTTCCGAAACCTCAGGGGCGCTTGAGGACTATACCAACCAGCTGAAAGAAGCGCAGGCAGCCGAGGCAGCAGTGAAAGAGGCGAAAAATGCAGATTCCGAAACAATCGCCCTGATGGCGGCGATTCTGGAATGTGAGGCCGGCATCAGCTACGAGGGCATGATCGCCGTCGGCACAGTCATCATGAACCGCGTCGGCAGCGCAAAATTCCCCAACACCATAAAAGAGGTGATCTATCAGCCCGGCCAGTTTTCTCCTGTCAGATCCGGGAAATTGGACAAAGTGCTGCAAAACGGGCCCATGCCTTCAGCCTATAAAGCCGCAAAAGCGGTGCTTGGCGGCGAACGTAACCAAAAGGTTAAAAAGTGCCTCTTCTTCTGGGCATCTTACACAGGGCATTCCGGTATCAATGTAGGAGACAATGTCTTCTGGTAATCAAAATTAATAAAGGAGAGCGAAATATGAGGGAAAAGAAACAGGCAAAAGAAAAAGCCCCGTTTAAAAAGAAAGCGGGAAAACGGGGAATCACGCAAAAGTTGACCGGCACGATCATCTTAACCATTGCCGTTATGGTGGCGGTTCTTCTTTTAGTCGTGTATAACCGCGTATCCAGCGCGCTGCTGGAAAAAAGCGAAAAACTTCTTACAGAGACTACCGACAAAACAATCCAGGAAACAAGCGCATGGATAAATAAGACCGTGACCATGCTTGAAACCCAGAAAGATACCATTGAATATGAAAATATGGACATTCCGGAGATAAAGGACTATGTCAAACATACGGTAGACCAGAACGACGCATACCCGGCGGGAATCTATGTGGCGCTAAAGGACGGTTCCCTGTATCATGCGTCATTTGTTCCAGGCCCTGATTTCAATGCCTTGGAAAAATCCTGGTATCAGAACGGAATCGAATCGGAGAGCTTTATCTTGGGAGACGTGTATTTTGATGAAGACAGCCAGTCCTATGTGGTAGGAGCCTCCGGCGCGTTGAAAGGCTCTGGCGGAAAACCGCGCGGAGTTGTAGCTGCCGACGTATATCTGGATTCCATATCAAACATCGTGCAGGATATCAAGCTGGAGAAGACCGGCGGCATCTTCCTTGTTGACACACGGACAGATACCATTATCGGCCACCGCGACAAAGAGATTACCGGAAAAACCCTGAGCGAATTCAACGGAGACATGTATGCATATGCAGCAGAACAGATACATAGCGGCACATCAGGATTAACCCTTTATAATGATGACACCTATGTACAGGTGGCAGAGGTTCCGGGCAGCGACTGGAAAGCAGTTGCATATGTTTCCAGGGATGAAGTCTTAAGCGACTTAAAGACGCTGACAGGCATTATGGCGGCTGTATCCGTAATCGCAGTCATCATCGCGGTCTTTCTGATTATCATTCTAGTAAGAAGAATCATCGGAAGGCCTGTGGCAGAGCTTAACAACGTTGCCGCCAAGATTGCGGAGGGAGAGCTGAACCAGACCATCCGCCACTCCTCAAACGACGAGCTCGGGGAGCTGGCAGAAAACTTCGGGCGCACCGTTGTACGCCTCCGGGATTATGTAGACTATATTGACGAGGTTTCCGAAAAACTGCAGGAAATCGCCCAGGGCAATCTTGCATTTACGCTCTCACATGATTATGTGGGCGAATTTGCAAAGATCCGTGAGTCTCTTGAGAAGATATCCCTGTCGCTGAACGGCACCATGAGCCAGATTAACCAGGCTGCCGGAGAGGTTGCAGAAGGTTCCGGCTATGTCTCCGACGGCGCGCAGATTCTCTCCCAGGGCTCCTCGCAGCAGACCAGCGCGGTAGACCTTTTGGCTACCCATATCAGCGAAGTATCTGACGGAATACAAAAAACTGCCTCCGGCGCTAAGAAAGCCAATGACATCGCACAGCAGGCAGGCAGCAAGCTCTTAGAAAGCAATGACAAGATGCAGCAGATGAATGCGGCGATTCAGAGAATCAGCGGCAAGTCCTCGGAAATCCACAACATCATCAAGACTATTGAGGATATCGCATTCCAGACCAACATCCTCGCCCTGAACGCCGCAGTGGAGGCAGCCCGGGCAGGAGCTGCGGGAAAAGGTTTTGCCGTAGTAGCAGATGAAGTCCGCAACCTTGCCGGAAAGTCTTCTGAAGCCGCAAAGAATACAACCGTCCTGATCGACCAGACCGTAGAGGCTGTAGAAGAAGGAATGCACCTTGCCGATGATACCGCCGCATCCCTGATGGAAGTTGTAGAACTGGCTGAGCAGGTAACTAAGCTGATTGATGGTATCGCACATTACTCCGCACAGCAGGCAGATGCCACGGAAGCTGTTATCGGCGGAATCGACCAGATATCCAACGTGGTGCAGTCCAATATGGCTACGGCAGAAAAGAGCGCCGCTGCCAGCGAACAGCTCTCCGGCCAGGCAAATATGCTGAGAGACCTTGTATCAAGGTTCCATTTAAGAGACCGGTAGCTCAGATTAACAAAGCAAGAAATCCCTCTGGCCGCGCAATCGTGCCAGAGGGATTTTTATTTTATTTGGGATATGATGGCTCATCCTGTACTCACGCGAAATGCTCAGTCAATATTATACCAGATAATTTCATTGGCTTTAAGCTCCACGTCAAAGCCTGTTCCATCTCCCTTATACACAGTCGTTGACTGAGGCTCATAAGTGTTGTTCACGACACAGTATTTCCCGTTCTCCACATAAGCATGCACTTCTGCGTTATAATTGCTGGAAAACCACCGCAGAATCTCTCCCTCGCTGCCACAAGACCAAAGGATTGCCCGGTATAAAAGCCTGCTGTTCTCAAAGCTGTAGGGAAGACCGCTGATATATACGCCTCTTCCTTCCCCAAACTCCTTTGCCGCAAGCTGGACGCTCTTTTCCTCCGTTTTTATAACGGCTGTTCCTTCAAGGGCGAAGATATCTTTCTTTCCCTCCCCGAAATCAATTCTGCCTTTGCAGTCTTCCGTGATAAAATGCTCATGCTCCTCCCAGTTATACTTATCCACATTCAAGGTAAACCCGCTTTCTTTCTCAACGCCCAGAACGTTTGCCAGCTGGAAGAAACGCCCTTCCCTCTGGCATGCCGCCGGCTCTCCCACGCCGATAAATCCGCCGCCGCGGTAAACAAATCTCTTCACTGCCGTCAGAATCTTTTCATCCGCCCAGTTCTCCCCGCCGGAATAGGCAGTATACGCATCCCCCACATTCAGGATTACGTCTATTTCATCCAGGACGGACGGATTCTCACGGATATCGTCAAAACTTATATACCGCACGTCAAAAGGAGCGCCGCTCAAGCTCTCGATAATGCCCGCATAGGAGTAATTCTTCTGGTGATAGATTGCATGGTGCACCATGTGGTTGCCCCATGCGCGCATCTTCCCCCAGCTGTTTAATACCGCTACCGTCTTTACGCAATATGCCTTCGTTCCCTTGATATTCTCATACAATGTCCGAAACTCGTCGCATACGCTTTCCACATAGTCAATAAATTCCGGGAACTTAAGCGCCAGTTTCAGGTATCCGCCATATCCGATCCGGTCGATCGGCTTTCTGAGGATGGCCCGCCTTGCCGTCACCCAGTTTATCTTTGCCTCCTTTACCGGATCGCCTCCCTCGTGGAAAGTGTCCGGGAAAAAGTATGGCAGGAAACGCCCTTCCGTATACCTTACTCCTTCGATATCACTGATCAGGCGCAATGTCGCCCCGTTCCCCACGCTGCCCACAACTGCATCCAGACCGATCTCCTTAAATTCATCCATAAAAGGCTCCATGCCGATCCAGTGGTCGCCGAGGAACATCATCGCCTCTTTCCCGCACTCGTGGGTGATGTCTGCCATCTCCTTTGCAAGCCTCGCAACTTCCCTGCGCTGGAAAGCCTGGAAATCCAGAAATTCTTTAGAAGGAATCCGATAAGTATTATTCATGTAACCCTGGTCGATAATGTATTCCGGGCGGAATTTATAGCCTGCCTCGCGCTCGAACTGCTCTAAAATATACGGGCTTACCGATGCAGAGTAGCCGTACCAGTCCACATATTTTTCCCTTGCAAGCTCATCAAAGATAAGCGTGAACTGATGGAAAAATGTCGTAAACCGGATGACATCTATATGCGGGTTGTCCTGAATGTATTTTCTCAGCCTCTCCATGGAAAAAGCTTTCGTCTTCGGCTGGCGCACATCAAAAGTAATCTGTTTTTCCACGCCTTTCCAGTCATTCGTCACCGCATTGTACATGTGAACCGGATCCCACATAATATATGCCAGAAAACTTACCGTGTAATCATGGAACTCTTCCGCCGGGGATATGCATACATCCCCGCTCTCCTCATCGTAGCTCCAGTTTTCGCACGGCACGGCCTCTCCGGTCGTGCGGTCAATGACCTCCCACCATCTGCGGATATCATCCCGGCTGTTTACCGCCAGCATATCCGGATATAAATGGTTCATCAGATGGATGCAGAGCTTATGCCCCACCGCCGTATAAAAAGGAGTCATAATATACATCTGCTGGATCTCGTCCGGATTTGCCTTCGCCCATGCATTATCCTTTCTCGTTGTATAATAAGTCGAATAAACCTTTGCGTCCACATTCCGCAGCTCTTCCGGATAGTCCGTTCCGTCGCAGTCGCGGATCGCATCCGCGCCCCAGCGTTTCACAAGCTCCAGAGTCTCGCTTACCACGTCAACATCTGTAGGAATCGTAACTCTCCCCGTCATCTTCTCACTCATCTTCATACTTTCTCCTCTCAACCATAAAAATGCTTATCTTTCCGTTTAAATCCCCGCGAACCAGAAACTAAATTCCATCTTTTCACCGACATCAAGCAGATACTCCGGATGGGTAAGCGAGCCCCAGCTGTCGTCTCCCGCAACTCCCATCTGGCCTTTTGCTACCCGGACTACTGTATAGTGGATGTTCGGAAGCTCAAATGGATGCACGGCATTCTCAAGCTCATGCGGAGTATAAGGCAGCGCCGAAAAGCTTACCGGCCCGTTTTCCAAATCCATGGCAAACCAGATTCCCCTGCCCTTCGCATCTGTGATCTCTGCATACCTGACTCCTTCTTTGTTGCCGCACTCCTGGGGAACGAGGTAAGCCGCCATATTATCCTTCACAAGATTCTGGTAGATTCCAAGTTTCGCACCCATTTTACGGTCAGCGTAAGTCTCCTCCGGCCCAAGCCCATACCAGCTCACATGGTCATAGTCCGCGCTGAACTTGAACAGCATCCCGAACTCCGGCATATCCCCAAGCTCTTTTACCGGGTCATAGGAAAGGATCGTCTTTATGCGTCCGTCTCCAAATACTTCATAAGTTACCTTGCACTCTGTCCTCGGCGTGGTCGGCATGAAATAGGTGAAACCTACAGAGACGCTTTTTTCCTTCTCCTCAATCTCCGGCTTGCACAGCGCAAACAGATCTTTCCCTTCTGGCCTGTGCGAAAGGTACATACTGGCAAGTTTCCACTGGCTGTAGCGGATAGGCATCTGATTTCCAAGGTCATTGTCAACCGGCGCGCGCCAGAAATTTGGTTTCGGGATCGTTTCAAGCATCTCTTTGCCGCCGAATCTGTAGGACACAAGCCCGCCGTACATCATTGAAAATACCGCCTCAAAGTGGTCTCCCCTCACGCCGATATTATGGGCGCTCCTTATTATGACCGGTTTTTTCTCTCTGCCCTCAGATATCTTACTGCCTGCGGATGCCCCCTCTGCGCTGTACACAAACTGCCCGAAAGCCACCTCATGCCCTTTCTTCGCCCAGACCTTATCCTCTTTCAGATGGAACGATACCGTAACCGCATACTCTCCCGGCAGCGTCTCCTCCGCAAAGGGAAGTCCGTAAGTCTTCTCCTCTAAAGGCTTTACATCCGTCTCAAGGATCGTCCGCCTTATCACACTGCCATCCCTCGCAATGCTTACACGGCACTCAAAAGAGCCTGTGCCCACAAACAGGTTTTTATTGATAACCTTCACTTCTGTACGGCTTACCTCTGCCGTGATGTTCTGATAATTGAACTTTACTTCCTGCATCTTCGGAGAAGGCTCCCGGTCTCCCCCGTACACAATTCCGTTTCCGCTGAAACTGTAGTCAGCCGGACGCTCGCCGAAATCACCGCCGTAAGCCTGGAACGTCTTGCCGTACCTGTCCTTCTTCCCGATGGACTGGTCGATATAATCCCAGATAAAACCTCCCTGATAAAGCTCATCCGTATCGGTCAGGTCTGTATATTTGTGCATTGCCCCGCAGGAATTTCCCATGGCATGGGCATATTCGCAACAGATGAACGGCTTGCTCCTGTCTTTTGCCAGAAATTCCTTAATCTTCTCCACCGGCGTATACATCTGGCTCTCCATATCGCTTGTATCGTTGTACCTGCGGTCATTGAAAACTCCTTCATAATGAACCAGACGCTTCGGGTCAAGCTTTCTGAAACGCTGTGACATCTCGTAGATCACTTTCCCGCCGTAAGACTCGTTCCCGCAGGACCAGATCAGTACCGCCGGATGGTTCTTATCCCTCTGGTAAACAGATTCCACCCTGTCAAGCATAGGGGCCATCCACTCTTTTCTGTCGTTTGGCACAACATCTTCCGTATTTCCGGTCAGCGCCGCCAGATCCCAGGAACCGTGGGATTCCAGGTTTGTCTCGTCCATCATATAAATGCCGTACTCATCGCAAAGCCTGTAGATCAGCGACGCATCCGGGTAATGGCAGGTGCGGATGGCATTGATATTATTCTGTTTCATCACCTCAAGGTCTTTTCTGAGTTCTGCCTCTGTCACGGCGCGGCCGCTCACAGAACTGAATTCATGCCGGTTCACGCCCTTGAACACGATCCGTTTCCCGTTCAGCGTCATCACACGGTTTTTCATCTCAAACCGCCGGAAACCTACTTTTTCCGGTATGATTTCCTGAAGGTTCCCGTCCGCATCAAAAATCTCAACCGTCAGATCATAAAGATTCGGCTCCTCCGCGCTCCAAAGCGCCGGATTTTCTACGGTGCAGCTCCATACTGTTTCCTCCTCCAGCGCCAGGATCTCTTCGGATATGACTTTTCCGTCCCCTACGAGCTGGAACCTTGCACTGCCCCGCGCATTTTCTGCCGCCATCATCCCAAGCCGGACCTCCAGCGCTCCGTTCTTAAGCTCCTCATCCGGACACGCGCTTATCTTCATGTCACGCACATGGATATCCGGCACGGTATAGAGATAGACATCCCTGTAAATGCCGGAAAACCGGAAGAAGTCCTGATCTTCGCACCAGCTTGCGCTAGTCCACTTAAATACCTGTGCCGCCAGCTTATTTTCCCCGTCCTTAACATAATCCGTCAGCTCGAACTCCGACGGCGTAAAGGAATCCTCCGCGTAACCTACAAACTCTCCGTTAAGCCACAGCGCCAGGCCGCTCTCCGCCCCCTGGAAGGAGATGAAAAGCCGTTTTCCCTTCATGCGATCCGGCACGGTAAAATACTTCACATAGCTTGCCACCGGATTAAAATGCTCCGGGATCTCCCCCGGCCGGATCTCATCATGGCCCTCCCACGGATACTGCACATTGGCATACTGCGGAACATCATATCCTTCCATCTGTATATGCGCCGGCACGTGGATGTCGTCCCAGCTCCTGCAGCAGTAATCCGTCTTTTCAAATCCCGGTATTATCCCCTTAAGATTTCTGGCATAATGAAACTTCCAAAGCCCGTTAAGGCTCTCCTTAAACTCCTCCGTTCCCAGCTCCATATCCATCGTCGAGACATAATATCTATGATCAGAATGGGCATCGAGCCTCCCATCCCGAAAATACTCTGGATTCTTCAAATTCTCATAGTCAAACACACGCATGTCATTTATCCTCCTATCTTTAAGTCGTTTCCGTCATTGTAATACATATAGACAAGTAAAAGTACAATATGTTAAACTAAAAAATATAATATTTTGAAACAGGTGATCTTTATGCCGGTCCATTTTAGAAATACCCCTGCAAACGAACCCTTTCTCTTCGACTCCATCGGCAACCGCTGGAGTCAGGACTTTGTGCACCGGAGGGAAGGCTACCCCCTCTACCACTACTTACAGACCGAGAATGGCCGCGGAATTGTGAAGGTGCGCGGGGAAAGCTATGTCCTAAATGAAGGGGAAGGCCTGCTTACGGCTCCCTTCACTCCCCACTCCTACATAAAGGACAGCCCGGAATGGACAACCCTTTTCGCCGCATTTACCGGGCGCATCGACAGCAGCATCCTCTCCATCACCGGATATCAGTCCATCCTGTTCATTGACCGGGAAAGAGGATTAAAAATCAAAGAACTGGTAGATGAGATCATGGAAAGATGGGAAACTCTTTCTACCGATACTTTCTCCCAGTCCATCTACTGCTACCGGATGCTGATGAATTTTACCGACAGCGCCTTAAACCGGGCGCTCTCGGACGACCCGCTCTATCTGCGCTATGTAGAGCCGGTAATAAAAGAAATCGAATCTCATTATGATGCGGAGCTTACCGTGCAGGAATTAAGCCGGATGGTCTATGTGAGCCCCCAATACTTATCCCGGTTATTCAAACGTTTCCTTAGCTGCTCTGTCTATGAATACCTGACATCCTGCCGGATCAACCACGCAAGGGAACTTTTGATCATGTATCCCCATCTGAAAGTGCAGCAGATTGCCGGGAAGTGCGGATACTCGGACGTCAGTCATTTTATCGCTATGTTCCGCAAGATTACCGGGATAACACCGCTGGAATACCGAAAGATAAACTGAGTCTTGAGTTTCTTCCGGCAAGCTGATATGATGTATCTCAAAAACCAACCGAAACAAAAGGAGGCCTCCCCGCATGTACAATTATAAAATCGTAGAACAGGTAAAGAGAAAGCCGAAAGCCGCCACCCGTCTTCTCCGGAGAACCATGCTCATCTTCGCCGTGTTTTTCCTCCTCCTCGGCATTATGATCTCCCAGGGATTCATGCTGCCGGGCTTTCTCCTGGTCGCGCTCTACTTTTTTTATGATATCTTCAGCCAGAGAGAATATGAATACACTATGGAAGACCAGACTCTTACCATAGATGTGATCCTTGGCAGGCGCTACCGAAAGACCGCTCATGTGCTGGACCTTAACAGCATGGCCGTCACTGCCCCAAGCGCCCACCATGCAGTCGATGCCTACCGTAAAAATACCGGCAGCATAAAACTTCCGAAATATGACTATACCTCCTATGAGGAAGACACTCCATATTATACCATGATAATCATGGAAAATTCCCAGAAGATCAAGCTTCTTTTGGATTTAAGCGAGGATATGCTGAATACCTTAAAAAAACGGTATCCCGACAAAGTATATTTGTAATCGAATGTCTTTTAACTCCGCCGTTGTATAATATACACAAAAATCATGTCTTATTTTTGTGTATATTATACAACGGCTACATTTTTGATTGAATATGCACGCTTTATGCTTGTTTATGCAATCTTCGTTTCTTTTTGTCTTGCTATAATATGTCCATAAAACAATTTGATTGAATAAGGAGGATAAAAGTATGAAGAGAAAGTTACTCTCAGTACTTCTCGCAGGCGCTATGGTATTATCACTGGCAGCTTGCGGCAACAGCGGCACATCTGACGAAGGTGGTTCATCCGAAGGCGGCGGCTCTGAAGGCGGCAACAAATTAACAGTATGGGCATGGGATCAGACATTCAACATTAAGGCTATGCAGATGGCTGGCGAGCTGTATGCAAAAGACCATGACGGCTTTGAGGTTGAAATTATCGAGACTTCTTCCGACGACTGCCAGACCAAGCTCACAACGTGTGCGAACTCCGGTGACTACAGCACGATGCCTGACATCGTACTGATGCAGGACAACAGCTACCAGAAGTTCTTAAAGAGCTATCCGGATGCTTTCACAGACCTTACGGACTGCGGCGTTAACTGGGATGATTTCGCATCATTAAAGCAGTCTTATTCTATGGCGGACGACAAGCACTACGGCATTCCATATGACAACGGCGTTTGTGCAGCTTTTTACCGCACGGATATCCTGGACGAGGCCGGATACAAGATTGAAGACCTGACAGATATCACATGGTCCAAATTCACAGAGATTGCTGTAGATGTCCACAAAAAGACCGGCAAATACCTTCTCACAAGCGAATCCACCGGCGGCGACGTAATCATGCTCATGATCCAGTCCTGCGGCGCTAACTTTGTAAATGAGAACGGCGAGGCTTTCATCGTAGGCAATGACGTTGCTGAGAAATGTATTGATCTTTACACAGATATGATCAAAAAAGATGCTGTCAAGCTTGTAAACAACTGGGATGAGTACATCTCAACCGTTACAGGCGGCGAGGCTGCAGGTATCGTCAACGGTAACTGGATGAACGCTACCTTGACAGGTATCGAGGATCAGTCAGGAAAATGGCAGATCACTACACTTCCTAAGGTTGATGGTGTAGATACTGCTACAAACTATGCAAACAACGGCGGTTCTTCCTGGTATATCACTTCCAACTGCAAGAACCCTGACCTTGCAAAAGATTTCCTTGTAAAGACCTTTGGCTCCAGCACAGAGTTCTATGATGCAATCCTTCCGGCAACATCCGGTATCGCTTGCTATCTGCCTGCAGGAGAGTCTGAAGTTTACAACGAGCCTGTAGAGTTCTACGGCGGACAGCCGATTTATTCTACACTTGTAGAGTACTCCTCACACATTCCGGAGTTTACAAAGACTCCTTTCCACTATGAGGCAAGAGAGGCTGTCAACACCGCTATCATCAACATCACAAACGGAACTGCTAAAGAAGACGCTTTAAAAGAGGCTCAGGAAACACTTGAATTCAAGATGTCAGAGTAAAGGCAGCTTTATATAGGGAACTGCTTGCGGTTCCCTATTTTTTTAGCAAAATATCAGAAAGGAAGGGGGATTTTATGTGAATTCCAACAAAAAAGGAATGACACTCGTTGCCAAACAGAAGGCGGCAGGCTGGGCATTTTTGACACCGGCGACACTGATGATCGTTGTTATGAGTTTTTATCCCATGGTCCGTGCATTTCTCATCTCGCTCCAGACAGGAGCCGGAGCCAACATGAGATTTGCGGAGCCCATATTCAGCAATTACCAGAGGATGATGGCAGACAAGGTATTTATCAAGTCCATCGGCAATACGTTTCTCTATCTTCTTATCCAGGTGCCGATCATGCTTATCCTGGCTATCCTGCTTGCACAGCTGCTAAACAATAAGGATTTAAAGTTTAAAGGATTATTCCGTACCTGCGTATTCCTCCCGTGTGCAACCTCGCTGGTTTCCTACGCACTGATCTTCCGGTCATTGTTTGCACAGGAAGGGCTGATCAACAGTATTTTAGTAAAGCTCCATATCTTAGAGTCCGGGTATAACTTCCTGGGGAACGCAGCCAGCGCGAAGATTGTCATCATCATCGCTCTTGTGTGGAGATGGACCGGCTACAACATGGTATTCTATCTGTCCGGTCTGCAGAATATCGAATATTCTGTGTATGAGGCGGCAAAGATTGACGGTGCCAACGGCTGGAAGACTTTCTGGGGAATTACGGTTCCTCTGCTGAAACCGACCATCATCATGACATTTATCATGTCCATCAACGGTACGCTGCAGCTCTTTGACGAGTCTGTCAACCTGACAAAGGGCGGGCCTGCAAATGCAACAATTACCATGTCTCATTACGTTTACAATACATGTTTCATCAATGTACCGAATTTCGGCTATGCGTCTGCGATGGCGTTCCTGATCTTCATCATGGTTGCGGTTCTGGCATTTATCAACTTGAAAGTAGGTGATACGCGTGATTAAGAAAAACTCCTCTATGATTCAGCGCAGGCTGATTCCTACATATATTTTCCTTATAATTGTATCATTTATTTCCGTATTCCCGCTGTACTGGATGATATCCGCAGCGACTAATACCTCCGTGGATGTGTCCAGAGGGCGTATCCTTCCAGGCGGGCATTTTATGGAGAACTTCAATAACCTGACCGCGCAGCAGCCGCTGTGGCGCGCGCTGGGGAACTCTTTCCTGTACGCCATCGTGACAACTCTCGTGTGCCTTTTAATCTGCTCTATCGCAGGCTATGGATTCGAGGTTTACCACGACAAGTGGAAAGACAAATTATTCTCCATCCTGCTGCTTGCCATGATGATCCCGCAGGTGGCGACCATGGTTCCTTTGTTCCAGATGTTTTCAAAGGCAAGGCTCCTTAACTGCACGCTCGGTTTCATCCTTCCGATGATATCGACGCCCTTTATGATCATGATGTTCCGTCAGAATGCCAGGGCGTTCCCGATAGACATCATTGAGGCGGCCCGCATCGACGGACTGAACGAAGTGCAGATATTCTTCCGCATGTTCTTCCCGACTATGAAGTCTACCTATGCGGCTGCGGCAGTTATCACTTTCATGAATGCATGGAACTCTTATCTGTGGCCGAAGGTAATCATGACAGACAATAACTCCCTGACTATGCCGATGCTCATCGCCAACCTGATCACAGGATATGTGACCGACTACGGCATGCTGATGTGCGGCGTACTCTTCTGCTCCATCCCGACGATGATCGTATTCTTCGTATTGCAGAAACAGTTCGCAGAAGGCATCACAGGAGCTGTTAAATAAATGCAGTGTGAGCACTTGCTGCTAACCGCTTAATAGACAGTAACGTTCGTCCGGCATTGCTGCCACGTATTACGGCATGCCGGACTTTTTTTATCATAAACGCACCAATGCACATCTTTTATATTAATAAAACAGGAGTTTAAGACTATGAGTGAATTTATTCTTAACGTGATCCACAGGCCTGAAATGGTTCCGGAGTACTCCGCTACCGTTACTGGCCATGGAAAAGAGGAAGATATCGGGGATAAAAAGCTTTTGACAGAATCTCTCGACATCTTCAGGACCCAGCAAAGGCTTGCCCATGAAAATGGGCTGAAAGTCACGATACACATGACTTATGCGGCGCTCTTTAACAAGGAGGCTGTGGAGATAGCCAAAAATGACCACGAAATGTACGGCGATGAGATTGCCCTCTCCCTTCTCGGCCTTCCCTGCGAGGAGTTCCGTGAAAAGTATAAGACAAAGGATTTCTGCATCTGGATGTTCTCCATGGAGGATAAAAAGCGGATTGTGGATGATGTCTTCGGAAAATTTTACGGCATCTTCGGATTCTACCCGGAATCCACCGGCTCCTACTACATGGACGCAGACCTTACAAATTACATCAAGGAAAAGTATCCTTCTGTAAAATGCGCTATCGCAACCTGCTGGGAGGAAGGCCCAAAGGCCTACCACACCTGCAACAATTCCTGGTACACTCTCTTTGACGGAGGTCCATGGGCGCCGTGGATCCCGTCAAAGCAGAACACCCACGCCCCGGCGGCGGACGAGTCCGAGGACAGCGGAATCGTGGCAATCCCGCATCTTTCCAGAGACCTGATTGCCTGCTATGACGGCAACGGCTCCAACTTCGGGACCCACCCCCAGAACGTGCTGCGCGGCATGATCTATGATTCGAAAACATGGGAGTACCCTTATCTTTACAACCTTATCGACCAGTACCGCGCACAGGAAAAATACAACAACGGCTACTCCTACAACATGATGTTCGTAGGCCCCGGCTGGATGAACAAGATGGGACGCTGGGAGGCTCCCTACGAGCTGCTCCTTAAGTCCTACTCCGATGGCTGCAAATATTACGGCGACTTAAAGAAACAGGGAAAGCTCATCGATATGACCATGTCTGAATTTGCTGATTATTACCGCAAAAAGAAAACCTACACGGAACCGGAATGCGCGCTCTGGCGAGACATCCTCTACGGCTCTGACAAGCAGCTTTTCTGGTATGCCGACCCCTACATGCGCGCCGGCGTCAGCATGGATCAGGGCGGCGCAATCTTCGACCTCCGCCCCTATGCGGCAAAGCTTAAATGGGAAGTAGGCATCGGCACCAGGCATGTACAGGATGCCTCTTACCCGTTTCTTATCCAGGAAAAATACCGCGCCGGGTACTTTACCCACTACGCAGGCGAGGGAACGATCCGCAGCGCGAAGCTATCCTTCGGCGGCGAAGAAGTAGACCTGTGCCTGTGCCGGACAAAAGCGCACTTCTCCAAGGAAGGAAACACCAGGATTCTGACCCTCGACCCGGTGACAATTGAATTTGCAGACCTTTCCGTTACTTTGCAGACAAAAGAATATTTCGAAGAAGGCAGCGGCACAATAAAGATTGAGCGGGCGATCCTTGATATGAGCAGACCCGGCGCAAAGGTGGAGCTTAATGAATACATGACGGCATGTTATGGAACTACCGAATACCCTGAGGACATGACCGGCATCCGCCTGTCCTGCGTAAGCGAAAACGGAGAGGGCGATAAGAATATCGCCTACGAATACCGCTGCCGCGAGGAATCCCTAAAAAACGCCGCTGCAGTCTCCGCTGTCATTCCCGCAATCGAGACAAAGGTTTCCATGAGGGCGTCCGGGACGGCAGAAGGCTACATCCGGGAAGGCTATGCGTTTTCCCCGATGTTCACCCTTGGATATAAGAAAATATTAACAGATAAGGAGATGTTTGCGACATGGCTCAAGCTGGAAAAGGCAGATTAAACTACAGATGTCCGTCGTGCTTTATGCGGGATCTGGACATTGATATGTTCTATGACAAAGAAAAGGACGAATATTACTGCATCCGCTGCCAGTTTAAGGGCAGCGAAAAGGATGTCCTCGCAGGGAACGAGATGGTACGCACCCGCTACGGGGCAATGAACAAACGTTTTACGAAATTCGACTTCGACTAAACGACCCTACCACCCTTTTTCCGAATGGATGCGGAACTTTAAGAGCTGCTGCTCATAATTTTCAGGGCGTTTTCTCCACTCGTTGGGGGAGACGCCCACAATTCTCTTAAAATTGCGGCTGAACGTGGAAAATGTAGTAAACCCGCACTTGTTCGCGATATCCGATATGAAGTAATCCGTCCTTTTTAAGTAATCACAGGCAGTCTGGACACGTACAAGATTGATATAGTCCACCGGGCACATGCCGGTATACGCTGAAAAAATCCGGCGGAAATGAGACTGGCTGATATGACAGTACTCTGCCAGCGTTTCAATGTCTATTTGTTCCATATAATGAAGAGAAATATAATCCAAAGCCTGGATAATCGGCGCGGTTTCCTTCCCCGGAAGGTTTTCCGGCAAGTTATCCACATTCCTTTCCCGCGCGATATTAAATAAAAGCTTTGCGATCCCAGCCTTTGCCTCCTCCAGATAATACTCTCTCTTCCCCCGTATGACATCCATGATATCACGTATCAATCCCGCTATTTCAGGGCTTTCCGCAGCAGATTTAAAGCATGCCTGGCAATTGATCCGATAGGAAATGTTGCCTTTCCGCTTGATACCCCCCCCCTGGTAAAATTGGTTAAGAATCGCATCCACGTCAATGAACAGATATTCCCATTTGCTCACAGTACCTGGATCACTGTTTGTCGTGTGGAGATAATTTTGCGGAATAATAGAGAACTGCTGGCCGCTGAACCGGTAAGCCTTATCCCCAAGGACCAGTGTTCCGGTGCCGTCATAGCAATATCCAATCTCCAGATAATTGTGAAAATGGAGATAATCAATGTCCCGCCCGTAATTCTGCACCCACTTTTCCCCCAAGAGCGCCAGAAACGGCGTTTCCTCCGGCATTCGGTAATATCGGAATTCAATCTTCGACTTTTTCTTCTTTGCCATCCGGACATCCTCCTATCCCCGTCTCCTGCTGCTTTTCCACATCCCGGCATATATCCTGCATGTTATCAACATTCTGCCTCCTCCTCCATGCGCCGGAATAATATCTGGTTCCGCCTACCAGCGCAGCGCATGTCCAGGTAAGGGGCGAGACAAACCACAAGCCCTGATAGCCAAAAAACCGGGGCAGCAAAAATGCACATCCAATTCGCGTCACTACCTCGCTGACTCCCATCAGCACCGTAACCGCCACATCCCCCGATGCCCGGAGAATATTATGATACACTACCAATATTCCCCCTGCCAGGAAAAATGCCGTGAATATCCTCATATATTCAGCACCCAGACCCACTGCCTCCGGTGTCTGTGTAAATGCCCTCATTATCGGCTCCGCAAATACAAATACCGCCGGGCAGAAAATCCCGTAGCACAGCACATTCAAAAAATAGGCGCTGCGGACTCCCTTTTTCACTCTGGCATAATCTCCCGCACCGATATTCTGACCCGTAAACGTTCCCACCGCCGAGCCGATGGCGTCTGCAAGCTGGAATCCCAGCCCTTCTACCTTCATGCACACACCGTAAGCCACAATCATCACCGTGCCGTAAGTATTAATCACCGCCTGCAGCGTCATATCAGATACCGAGATAATGCACATCTGAAGACCCGTAGGCAGCCCATAGCGCAGCACTTCCCGGATAAGCCGCCTATCCGGCCGTCGCTCCCTGCCTGATCCTTTCAAAAATGGCAGCATTCTAAGCGTATACCCCACACATAGCACTCCGGAAATCAGCTGCGCCAGTATGGTTGCAAATGCCGCACCCGCCGTACCCATAGGGATCCATGCAATAAACGCCACATCTAAAAATATATTCAAAGCGCTTGACAGAATCAGAAACAAAAGAGGAACAAGCGAATTTCCCAATGCACGTAAGATAGCCGCGCTGAAATTATACAGCATCGTCGCTCCGCTGCCCGCATAGATGACCAAAAGATATGCTGCCGCCATCGGCATAAGCTCTTTAGAAGTACGCAAAAGACCAAGCAGCGGATGCGTCGTAAGCATACCCGCTGCCGTGATAAGCAGAGACATCGCACCCGCCACATATCCTCCTGCCACAAACGCTTTCCTTATCTCATCATCCTTCTGCGCTCCGTAAAACTGCGACACCACGACCCCGACTCCCGTTGTCACGCCCATGATAAGCGAAAATAACATGTAGGTGGCCGTTCCCGCTATGCTGACCGCCGCCAGCGCCTCATCCCCCAGAAAATGCCCGACGATATATGTATCGGCAAAATTGTAAAGCCGCTGGCACAGCATCCCGAAAAGCACCGGGAGCGCAAACCGCGCCATCTGGGGAAAGACCGGGCCCTGTGTCATATCCGTAATCTTTTGTTTTTTATTCATTTCCATAAAACTGCGATCACTCCACCATTTCCTTTACCTGCTCCACAAAAATGCCGCGCTGAAAGCAGGATACCACTGCAACCTTCCTTCTGCCATACTTTCTCCTTTCAGTATAATCAACTTAATTTTCTTTTGCAACTGTTTAATATGATTGGGAATTTTTCTTTTGGATGTACATGATCATCAAATTGATATGCCAAAGAACCTCCTCCTGAGGGTGATATATGATTTAGATAAAATCACTTACTAAAAGAAATCTTGTATCTGCCGCGCAAAAATGATATCCTCAAAGTAGCAGCCAAATACACCACAGAAAGGAGAACCCTCATGAAAACAGACCGCATTTTTTTCGGCGCAGCTTACTATGACGAGTATCTCCCTTATGAAAGGATTGAGCTGGATTTTCAGATGATGAAGGATGCCGGCATGAACACCATACGCATTGCGGAATCTACCTGGAGTACACTCGAACCTTCGGAAGGAACTTATGACTTCACCCATCTTGACCGGATGCTTGACGCTGCCGACCGCTTTGGCCTTAACGTCATCATCGGTACGCCAACTTACGCCATCCCTGCATGGCTGGCAAAAAAACACCCTGACATCCTTGCCCTGACGGAAAACGGGCAGGAACTCTACGGGCGCAGGCAGAACATGGATCTTACTAACCCTGCCTACCTTAAATACGCCGAGAACATCATCCGGGTGCTGATGGAGCACGTAGCCTGCCGCCCCAATGTCATCGGATACCAGATTGACAATGAGACGCATCACTACCACACTTTTGGCCCCCGGGCGCAGGCTATGTTTGTAGATTACCTGAAGAGGCAGTTCCCCGACATCCGAGACTTTAACCATGAATTCGGTCTTGATTACTGGTCGAACCGTATTGATGACTGGAATGATTTTCCGGACATAAGGGGAACCATCAACGGAAGCCTGGCGTCGGAATACGCCAAATTTCAGCGAAAGCTTGTGGCAGATTTCCATCGTTTCCAGGCAGATATTATCAATGAATACCGAAAGCCCCGCCAGTTCATCACCCACAACTTTGATTTTGAGTGGATCGGCCACTCTTTCGGCATCCAGCCGGACGCTGACCCGTTCGCCTCCGCCCCATATATGGATGTGGCCGGGGCAGACATCTACCACCCCTCCCAGGACAGCCTGACAGGCGCAGAGATTGCCGCCTGCGGCAGCATCGCCCGTGCCTTAAAGCGGGCTAACTACCTGATACTGGAGACTCAGGCACAGGGAAATCCTCAGTGGCTGCCGTTCCCGGGGCAGCTGAGGCTCTGCGCTTACAGCCATCTTGCAAACGGCGCGAACAGCGTGATGTACTGGCATTGGCATTCCATACACAACTCCTTCGAAAGCTACTGGAAGGGTGTGCTCTCCCACGATTTTTCCGCAAATGAAACCTACCGTGAGGCTGCTCAGCTTGGCGCAGAGCTTAAAAAAATCGAAAGCAAGATTAAAAATCTCCGAAAAAAAAATCATGCCGCAATCCTTGTAAGCCACGAATCGCTCTCCGGCCTTTCTCAGTTCCCCACGGGAAATCTGAAAGCGCAGAGTTACAATACAGTCTTCCGCTGGATTGCCGATTCCCTGTATCGGAACAACATCGAGTACGACATCATACATCCACAGGATATGCACCTTGAGGAATACCGCATGGTATTTGTTCCCTGCCTGTACTCTTCGGATGAGGCAACTCTCCTCGCCCTGAAGGAATATACGGCAGGAGGCGGACATCTCGTCGTCACTTTCCGCAGCGGGTTTTCGGATGAGCACATTAAGATTTATCATGACACCCAGCCCCATATCCTTGCAGAATGTCTGGGGATTTGCTACGATCGGTTTACCATCCCGCAAAATATCGGGATAGACTGCCGTTTTGGCTCTAAAAAAGAAAATATACCTATTCGCGAATGGATGGAGCTTGTCACAACTGACGGAGCTGATTCTCTTGCCGCATATCATCACAGCGCATGGGGAGATTACTCTGCCGTCACGGAGCACTCCTATCAGTCCGGCAGGGCTTACTATATCGGCTGCTACTTTGATGACCAGGCGGCAATTGACGAGCTGACAGCATATATTGCATCCAATGCCGATATAAAAATCAGCCATAAATTCCCGGTTATCATAAAACAGGGCTACAATGATGACGGAAAGAAAATTATCTATTACCTAAATTATTCCGCTGATACACAGTCTGTTATCTATGAGGGCAATGACGCAATACTCCTGCTGCCGGAAGAAAGGAAAATGTATTCTGGTGAAACATTGGTTCTGCCGCCTTGGTGCGTAGAAGTTGCAGAAATATGCAGTTCAAAAAAATAATTTACAAAATATTTCTGATTTTGCAAAATTTGTTTGGAAAACTTATCTGCATATGTTATTATTATTGTCTAAAATACAAAGCTGTAGGAGATTATTATATGATGAAAAAATGGAATATTAAAATGAGCCTGCCGTTAATGGGGATGGCGGCAATGTTTCTGGCTCTCTTTACAGTTCCGTCAACTGTAGCTGCTCAAGGAAATTCTGTAGTATACGTTTCCACCACCAAAGGAGCAAACACCAGCTCTGGGAGCGGTACAAAGACTGATCCTTATAACCTGTTTAATGATGCAGTAAAAGGTGTTGCAGACGGAGGAACAATTTACATCCTTGCAGGATCGAACAGCGCAATGTTAAATGACTTAAATAGCAGCAATGAGCCATTTGTCATAAACAAACAAATTTATATTAAACCGGAACCCGGAGCTCAAACAGCAATATTAACAACCCGTGTAGCTGGAATTATATTAGGGGCAGATGTAACTTTTGAAAATATCGAACTAAATGTTACCAACCGCTATCATGACCAGATATTTGCTAATGGACATACATTGACTTTAAATAATGTTACCCGTGCACAAGGTAGCCGATTAGTTGATATTGTTGCAGGCGGTCTCTATTCTAATAATACTCAAATAAGCACAGCAACTCCTGGAAATAACGGCAAAATCATCATTCAAGGCAAATGTGCATTTGGCAATATATACGCCGGAAGTATTAATGGAAATTTCTCAGGCACCTCATCTATCGATATAGGAAATATAGCAGCAAATTCTTTGCTTGGAAATATATATTCTTGTGGTGCCGATGAAACCCCAATTGGTGATGATTTTTTTAATCAAGAAGAACCACCTGCACCTACCCCTAATCCTCATGCTTATAAAGTAACTGGGAAAGTAAATGTTACAATTAATAAAGCTCCCGTTCAAACAATTGATGGCACCGGGGCAGGGAATGGAACAGACGTATTCTGTAATGCGGAATATGCCAGCTCATATCACTCATTTTTAAATATTACTAAATTAACTGTCGGAGGGAAACTCCGCCCCAAAGCATTAACAGCACCTGAAGGAAAAAGGCCAGACTTGTCAGTACCTTCAAATGGTATATTAAATCTTACAGATTTAAAAAATATAGAAGTAAAGGATTTTATCGGAGGAGGAAGATTACTCATAGATAAAAGCTCTACACTTTCTATATTTGGTACAGCAACAGGAACTTCTGTGTTTGAAACAGAACATTATAAAGGACAAAACAGCCATTCTGGGATAGTCACTATTAATCATGTTTATATTAAAGCTGGCTCAACATCCTCTGCCACTTTTACATTTGATCCTTATCCTACGCAAACAGATTTAATTCTGCAAAGACAGGCAAACGGAGACTGGATGATAATCAGATATTCCAGCTCTTCAGCCGTTACATTTACATATGAATCAGCCGACGATTTCATGGGCGATGTTGACAGATCAACAGAAACTATTGATTCAGCAAACGGTACACCTCAAGGAGCCGAGGCCATCCCATACGATGGCTATCGCTTTGTAAACTGGACAAAAGATGGGGTGGTTGTAAGCACAAATCTGTATCTTGTTCCTCAAAAAACTGGAACAGCCTATAGCGGTGGGCATTATATTGCACATTTTGCTGAAGACAACAGTCCAGAGCCCGAACAGCCGGAGAAACCCGATCCAGATGACACAGATTCAGGAAACACGTCTCCTGGAACCCCACCTCCTCCGGCCCCTCCTGCTGCCCCCAAACCGTCGGCACCGACAGTTACCGCCCCTAAGCCTGTAAATGTATCTCTTTCCAAGCCAAAGGTAACTCTGAAAAGAGGCAAAAAATACGCTGTCATAAAATACAAAAAAGTTAAAAATGCACACGGATATGAGATATACCGATCCAACAAAAAGAAATCCGGGTACAAAAAAGTTGCGACAACAAAAAAGACTTCATATAAGAACAAAAAATTGAAAAGCAGGAAAAAATATTATTACAAAGTGAGGGCATACCGGACTGTGAATGGGCAGAAGTATTATTCCTCTTACAGCGCCGTAAAATCAGTAAAAGTAAAATAATTCTTTAACCAAAGAAATCTCCGGAACATTTTTCCGGAGATTTCCTTTTCCTGATATAACAATCATTGTAATTCTTTCTATTACCTTCCGTTCGCCAAATCATCAAGATGATCGCTATGTAACAGCATATGCGCCTTATGGCCGTTGGGCTCACCGAAGAATTCCTTATAGAGCAGATCAATATCCGGGTTCTCATGAGAGTACCTAAGATTTGCATGCTCGTCCAGATCATACAGGTTCTTGCCGCGCGTAAAGGCAAGCTCCTCTCCGTCATGGATCGGCTGTCCGCCGCCTCCTACGCAGCCTCCCGGGCATGCCATGACTTCCACGAAGTCATACTGAACCTCGCCCTTTTCTATCTTGTTAAGGAGCGCTCTTGTATTGCCAAGCCCGCTGACTACCGCGGTTCTAACCGTGATGTCATCTACCTGGAACGTCGCCTCCTGTACGCCGTTATTCTCATTAAATCCCTGTGCTCGGACTGCCTTAAAAGCATCTATAGGAGGATTCTCTCCCTTGATCAGGAAGTAAGCGCTTCTAAGCGCCGCCTCCATAACGCCTCCTGTCGCGCCGAAGATAACGCCTGCCCCTGTGCCTTCCTGCATCGGGCGGTCGCTCTCGATATCCTTAAGGGTATCCGGGCTGATGTGTGCCGAGCGTATCATCCTTACAAGCTCTCTCGTAGTGACAACCGCGTCAACGTCATGTCCTGCGTATTCCTCATAGAAAAGCTCCATCTCCCGCTCCGCCTTCTTCGCCACACACGGCATTACAGATACGGTATAGATCTTCTCCGGGCTTACGCCAAGCTTCTGCGCGAAATAAGTCTTCATCACCGCGCCGAACATCTGCTGCGGTGATTTTGCTGTAGAAAGATACTTCACAAGGTGTGGGAACTGGGATTTGATAAATCTCACCCATCCCGGGCAGCAGGAAGTAAACATAGGACGCTCTTTCAATTCACCGGAAGTAAATCTCTTAACGAACTCCGTACCCTCTTCCATAATGGTAAGGTCCGCCGAGAAACAGGTGTCGAATACATAGTCCACGCCCATCCGTTTCAGGGAATCAAGTATCTTTCCGATGGTCGCATCCTCAGGCGCAAGCCCCAGATACTCGCCCCATGCCGCGCGCACCGCCGGAGCAACCTGTGCAACTACGATCTTATCCGGATCGGCAATTGCCTTCCATACTTTTCCCGTATCGCTTCTTTCAGTAAGCGCTCCTACCGGACAGTGGGTAATGCACTGGCCGCAAAGGGAGCATGCGGATTCCTCGATCGTATTGCGGCCCGATACATTTACCGTCGTGCGGGAGCCTGTTCCCTCCAGATCCCAGATATGAAGTCCCTGCACTTTATCGCAAACCTGAATGCAGCGCATGCACTTGATACATTTTGCAGAGTTGCGGATCAGCGGGAAATTCCTGTTCCACGGCTGATGCTCTAACTCCTGCCTGAACGGAATCTCCAGGATGTCAAGATCATTCGCAACTTTCTGCAAGCTGCAGTTTCCGCTCCTTGGGCATGTCACGCACAGACAGTCATGCTGTGACAGTATAAGTTCTACCGTATTCCTCCTGTGCTTTCTGACTTTCGGGCTGTTGGTGTAGATGACCATGCCCTCTTCCGCCACATTGTTACAGGATGTAATCAATTTTTCTTTTCCTTCTAACTCAACAACGCACACACGGCAAGCTGCAATCTCATTGATCCCCTTCAGATAACAAAGTTTTGGGATTGGAATCCCGTTCTGAGCGGCAGCTTCCATAATTGTGGTGTTTTCCTGTACAGATATCTGTTTTCCATCAATTGTAAGATTTACCATAATGTCTCTCTGCCTCCTTTAAAGATTCCATATCCAAAGTGATCGCACCGCAAGCACCGGCTCGCCTCCTGTTTTGCCTCTCTCTCGGTCATGCAGTTCTCGCAGCCGTTCCAGTCTTTTACTCTCTCGCATGCCTCGCGCTCGGTCAGGTTCACTCTGCCGCATGGCGTGCGGTCGTCAAGGCGCGCCTCCGGAATCTCCACATCACAGGAAATCTCGTGGTGATAGCCCAGATACTCGTCAATATTCGCTGCCGCAACTTTAGCTGCCGCAATCGCTTTAATTACGGATGCCGGTCCGCTTGCACAGTCTCCGCCTGCGAACACGCCCGGGAGATTCTCGATCGCGCCGTTGTTCTTCGTCACAATCTTGCCCCGGTTTACCGGAATACCCGCATCTTCAAAATGCTTTGTCTCAATATTCTGCCCGATAGCGACAACCAATATATCGCACGGGATATATACGTCCTCTTCGCCCGTTGGCCTGATGCTGGCGCGTCCGTCCTTGATCGCGCTGATCATCTGCGGAGATACGTAGATTCCCTTTACATGGTTATTTTCATCAATATCGAGGGAAGACGGAGCCTTAAGCGTCTGCACCTCGATCCCCTCTGCGATTGCGCCCTCAATCTCTGACGGCAGCGCAGTCATGTCTGCCACTCTTCTTCTGTATACAACACTGACCTTCTTAGCCCCCAGACGCTTTGCGGTACGCACCGCGTCCATCGTCACATTGCCGCCTCCGATAACGGCAACTTCTTTCCCGGTAAGATCCATGATAATGTTCTTTCCCACGTTCCTTAAGAACTGGACCGCAGAGAAGATTCCTTCTGCATCCTGGCCTTCAAGCCCCAGCTTTTTATCAGTGCTTGCGCCGATGGTAATCAGCACTGCGTCATAGTCCTTCTGTAGCTGCTGGATCGTAATGTCCGGCCCGATCTTTAATCCGTGCTTTACCTCAACGCCGGTCTTTAAGATGGCGTTTACGTCGTCCTCCAGACGGTCTTTCGGCAGACGGTAATTCGGGATGCCGTAGCGGAGCATTCCGCCAAGCTTAGGCAGCATCTCGTAAACGGTAGTCTGGTGGCCCATAAGCTGCAGGTAATATGCCGCGCTTAAGCCTCCCGGCCCTCCGCCTAATACGGCAACTCTCTTGCCCGTTGGAGCCGCACATGCCGGCGGGTCAACCTCTCCCGCAAAATCAGCTGCAACCCTCTTAAGCCCACGGATATTCACCGCGTCGTCCATCATGTTCCTGCGGCATCTCGCCTCGCACGGATGCTCACAGATAAAGCCACAGGTCGTCGGGAATGGATTATCCTTGCGGATCAGCTTTATTGCATCCGCATAGCGTCCTTCTCCTACCAGCGCGACGTATCCCGGGATGTCCACATGTGCCGGGCACAGAGATACGCATGGTACAGGCTGGCTGTATGTACAGGTGCAGCGCCCATGCTTTATATGCTGAATATAATCATCACGGTATCCGATCAGCCCTTTATACACCATGTTGGCTGCCTCGTAACCAATCGCGCAGTCTGCGGATTCCATAATGGAAAGGGCAGTCTGCTCCATAACTTCCAAAGTCTCCATCGTCGCTTTCCCGTCAAGCACATCCTTGATGAAATGGTTCAGCTGCCCCAGCCCGATACGGCACGGCACGCATTTCCCGCATGTCTGCGCGTGGCAAAGCTCCAGGAACGCGCGCGACATATCAACCGGGCAAAGCCCCGAAGGACTCGACTCAATTCTTCGCTCTAAATCCTTGTAAAGTTCTTCCATGACAATACGGGCTTTTTTAGGCGAATCAAGCTCTAATCTGCTCATTTTTATCATACCTTCTTTCGTCAGATTTTCCCCAATACAAATCTTTAATTCATATAAGTAAATCCATTATATCATCAAGAATATATTTTGTAAGTATTTCGACAAAAGTAGTTTTTTTAACGGCAATGTCACACATTTAACGCAAAGGCGGGATCACTCCCCTGTCACTCGCCGATGCTCCCCTGCACGTCTTCAACCGCCATCTTCATAAACTCTGCCATGCTTTTTGTAAAATATTTATTCTTCTTATACCAGAAATACACATTTCTCTCCGCAGCCGGGTCGTCAAGCTTGTAATAGATGATATCCGAATTCGGGCTCTGGCTGCGGACAACCGTATCGCTCACAAAAGAAATCCCCATTGCTTTTTCCGTCATCTGGTAAGTCATCAGGAGCTGGTCTAATTTCAAAGTGACCTGCGGGGTCATCCCCGCCCTTTTACAGATAGCCTCCACCCGCTCCCTCGTATCGTTGTGCGCGCGCAGGACTACAAACGGGTCATTTTCAAAAAGTTTCAGCGATACGCCGTGGGTCTCTTCTTTTATGTGCACCTGATTCAGGATGTCTTCCGTCTTAAGTCCCCAGGTTTCGGCTCCCTTATTGCTCTGGAAAGACGCGGGTACCGCAAGCAGGAGATGTTCCTTCATGAAAAATCTCTTTTCATATATTTCAGGATCCATCGGGTAATTGTCAACGATCAGGTCCAGATCTCCGGAAAACAGTTTCTTCTCCAACTGGCTCGTATGGCCTTCTACCACGTTCATCTTTACATTCGGATAGGTTTTGTGGAACCTGTTTATGGCATTTGGAAGCACAAACGCCATAAACAGAAATGTACCCCCTATGCTCAGCCGTCCGGTTCTGAGCTCGTTTAAATTTCCCACATAGCTTGCAAACTCTTCCTCCATATCCATCATTCTTTCCGTTATCTTAATATATTTCTTGCCGCATTCCGTAAGCTGTATAGGGTTCATGCTGCGGTCAAACAGCGGCATCCCTATCTTGCTCTCCGTCTTCTTGACGGTGGCGCTCAATGCCGGCTGTGATATATACAGACTTTTAGCCGCTTTAGAAAAGCTCCCCTCTTTATACACTTCATAAATATATCTCATATTTGAAAACATGTTTTCCTCCCTAATCGGTATCAACCATTGCTGTTTATGTATTAATTTTAATGCAGTTTTTTTTCGCCTGCAAATACACGAAACAAATAACAGTTATAAGGATTTGCTTATAATATTATACGAAAATGTTATAAATGGCAACGGGAAAACAGGGACAGGGGATAACGCCCCGTCTGTTAAGCGCGTGGGGAGACGGATGGCTATAAGTTTTTTTGTATAAGTTTTATATAAATATAGGTATTTGTCATTTGCCGCCCTCCTCTTTATAATGAGGAAAACGATGAAATGAAGGGGGTATGGCGGATTATGAATAAGCCTGTTAATATGTTTTCAAAGGCGGAGCTTGAAGAGATGTTGTCTGAGCTTTGCAGACGATATGAAGATGTGAAGGGATTGGGCCTCAGCCTCAATATGGCGCGCGGGAAACCGGCGGCATCCCAGCTGGACTTAAGCATGGATATGCTGCATCTTCCGGCAGACTGTACGCTTGACGACGGAACGGACGCCAGAAATTATGGAATTCTTGACGGAATCAGTGAATGTAGGAAACTTTTTGCGAATCTGCTTGGGCTTAAAGCAGACCAGATCATTATCGGAGGGAACGCGAGCCTTAACACGATGTTTGATACATTGGCATCGCTGTTTTTATTCGGCACACAGGGGCATAAACCATGGAGCCAATTGAAATATGAAGGGCATGCGCCGAAGTTTATCTGCCCGGTTCCAGGTTATGACAGGCACTTTACGATGTGCGAGGAATTAGGGGTTGAGATGATTCCGGTTCCGCTCCTTGAGGACGGCCCTGATATGGAGGCCATCACTGAGCTTGTCGCAAAGGATGAGGACATAAAGGGCATGTGGTGCGTACCGGTACACTCCAATCCTCAGGGCGTCTGCTACAGCGACGAGACGGTAAGGGCGCTTGCATCCATGGAGACTGCCGCCGGCGATTTTAGGATCTTCTGGGACAATGCTTATGCTGTCCACCACATTTACGAAGAAAAAACCGTGCTCAACATCATTGAGGAATGCGAGAAAGCCGGACATCCTGACCGTCCGTACTTCTTTTTCTCCACTTCAAAGATTACCTTCCCGGGGGCAGGCGTTTCTTTGATATCCTCAAGCGACGCCAACATTAAAGAGCTGAAAGGGCATATGGCAGCCCAGACTATCGGGCACGACAAGTTAAACCAGCTGCGCCATGTGCAGTTCTTCAAAACACCGGAAAATATCCGCTTACATATGAAAAAGCTTGGCGGACAGCTGCGCCCGAAGTTTGACATGGTGCTGGACAGCCTTGATAAGGAACTTACAGGCAGCGGGCTTTTAACGTGGCACAGCCCGAAAGGAGGATACTTTGTATCTGTGGATACCCTTCCCGGATGTGCGAAACGTACCGTGCAGCTTGCCAAAGAGGCGGGGGTCACACTCACCGGAGCAGGAGCGACCTGGCCCTACGGAAAAGACCCGGAAGATAAAAACATCCGTATCGCGCCGTCTTTCCCGACGCTCGACGAGCTTAAAAAGGCGGTAGAGATCTTTATCCTCTGCGTGAAGATAGCAGGTATCGAAAAAGTTTTAGAAAGCAAATAATCATTTAAAAAATAAAAAGGAGAAGAATCATGAGCAAACAGTACAATCCATATGACAACGTATTAAAAGTAGTGAAAAACGCAGCTGACATCCTCGGATTTTCCGACAGTGATATCGAGGCAATAAAATACCCGGAGCGTGAATTGCAGGTAGCTATCCCGGTACGCATGGACGACGGCTCCACCCATGTATTCCAGGGTTACCGCATCCAGCATTCTACTTCCCGCGGCCCTGCAAAAGGCGGCATCCGTTTCCATCCGGCAGTAAATGCAGATGAAGTCCGCGCGCTCGCTGCATGGATGACTTTTAAGTGCGCTGTTGTCAACATCCCATACGGCGGCGGCAAGGGCGGCGTTGTATGCGACCCGACCAAATTATCCGAAAATGAAATCCGTGCAATCACAAGGCGCTTTACGGCTGCCATTGCTCCGCTCATCGGGCCGGAGCAGGACATCCCGGCTCCAGACGTAGGAACAAACGCAAAAGTAATGGGATGGATGATGGATACATACAGCATGTTAAAAGGACATTGCATTCACGGTGTTGTAACCGGCAAGCCGATTGAGCTTGGCGGAGCGCTGGGAAGAAATGAAGCGACAGGGCGCGGCGTTATGTTCACCACAAAAAATATGCTCGGAAAAAGAGGCATTGAAATGGCAGGAACAACCGTTGCTATCCAGGGCATGGGCAACGTAGGAAGCATCACTGCTAAGCTCCTTCATAAAGAAGGCATGAAAGTTGTTGCAGTAAGCGATGTTTCCGGCGGAATCTATAAGCCGGAGGGCTTAGATATCCCTGCAATCCTTGAATTCCTTTCCAAAGACAGGAAGAATCTCCTTAAGGATTACAATGAAGACGGCATTACCCGCATAACAAATGCCGAACTGTTAGAGCTTGATGTCCAGGTGCTCGTTCCGGCAGCTCTTGAAAATCAGATTAATGAAAGCAATGCAGACAAGATCCGCGCCGGCATCATCATCGAGGCTGCCAACGGCCCGATCACCGCAGAGGCAGACCAGATCCTGGAAGAGAAGGGAATCACAATTGTACCGGACATTCTTGCAAACGCAGGCGGTGTTGTTGTCTCCTACTTCGAGTGGGTGCAGAACATCCAGTCCGTAAGCTGGACAGAAGAATCGGTAAACGAAAAATTAAAAGAGATTATGGATCCTGCGTTTGAGGCAGTATGGAACATTTCCCATGAAAATAACACGACACTGCGTATGGGCGCTTACCTGATCGCTGTTAAGCGGGTTGTAGACGCAAAGCAGGCAAGGGCAATCTGGCCATAAGCAAACAGCAGCAATCCAATACCTTCTAAATTTGTTTCAGACCGGAGGAGCGGTTCGTCTCCCCCGGTCTTCGCTGATGTCATCCGCCGGTTTCTTATTCAGACTGGTAAAGCCCCCACCAGTAAAGCGCCGGCAGGATGAAATCTACTGCTGCAAATGCGGTAAACATACCATTCATCATAAGCTGCACCACCGACACTATAAGCACTGCCGAATATATGCCCATACTGGCCGCAGCTCCCTTTTTAGAGCGCCCGCCAAAGCCAAAGATGCCTGCCGCGACCGAGGCAATAGTGCCGATGACAGACGTCACCAGATTCATAGGAGTCAATGCAGAGTTTATAATGCTCATATCCACTCCCGGGATCTCCTGCATCTTCGGGATCATGATATACAGCGCAGCCGTTCCAATCATTCCCAGCACTGCGGTAATAATAAAAATAACAGATACGATTTTCAATAATTTTGTCGGATTATACATCTGTCTTCCTCCTTTAACTTATAACTGTTTTAATGCTTCAATAGGGCTCATCCTCGCCGCTTTTCTCGCCGGGTAAATGCCAAATACAATTCCCACGCCGCATGAAAAGCAAGTTGTGATCATCACAGCTCCCGGAGACAGCCGCGCGGACAATCCTCCTATCTCCAGCGCGGACACTGCCCCCGAGACAGCCGCCCCGATAAGGATTCCTATGATTCCCCCTATGCCGGAGATAATAGCGGATTCGCACAGGAACTGGGATATGATGGACGAGGTCTTTGCCCCCAGCGCCTTTCGGATGCCGATTTCCCTCGTCCGTTCCGCCACGGATACCAGCATGATATTCATAACGCCGATCCCGCCTACCAGAAGGGAGATTCCCGCCACAAAGACAATAAATGCCGTCACGGTGTCGAGAATGCTGCCCATGGCGTTTGCCATATCCATAGACTGCTGCTTTATAAAGAGGTTGTCGCCTTCGCTTTTATGCCTGGAGTCCAGCACCTTGACAGCCGTCTTTGCCACCGCGTTTTCATTCTCATCTTCCGCAAGGAAAATATTTAATGTCTGGAAACCCTCTGTCTTTTCCCCCCAGCTTTCCGCCGCCGTGTAAGGCAGTTCCATATAGACCGGCATCGACATGCCGAACATCTTCATGACTTCCTCATTTGCCGCCATTACCTCTGGATCCCCGTCGCGCACTCCTTTAATCGTGAGCGTCACGATCGCGTCCTCAATCATCAGGTCAAAATCCATTCCCACGACCTCCGCCGTTCCGAACAGATACAGCGCGCTTGCCTTGTCAAGCACGCATACCGCCGCTCCGTTTGCCACGTCGTCCTCCGAAAAAAAAGAACCATAAAGTATGGGTAACTGCACGGGATCCGCCTCGGCATCCGGCGTTGTCAGAACCACATACGCGTCAAATCTTCCTTTTCCCGTTTCCACCGTTCCCTGGGTGAGGCTGCTGGACGCTGCACCTTTTATCCGGTCGCCCAGAGCGTCCTTCACTGCCGTCAGGTCCTCCCATGTAATCGCGGCACTTACACTTGTCTCCTCCGGATTCGGAGCCACCGTCACGCTTTTTGCCTCGGTCTCCGACATCACATCCGCTTTCAGACCGTTTCCGATAGATACGATCGTGATGACTGAGGATATGCCGATGATGATTCCGAGCATCGTGAGAAAAGAACGCCCTTTATTCTCTTTTATATTGTAAAGTGCCATTTTTACATATTCGCCAAACTGTCCCATATTCCTGCTCCCGCCTTATCTTTCCATGTCCGTGCCGCCATCATCCGGAACTGTGGCTGCTGTTGCTTTCATTCCGTCCTTTATGCTGTCTGACATCTCGGAAACAACCTGGTCGCCCTCTTTAATGCCGGAGACAATCTCTGACATGGATGTTGACGTAATGCCCACTTCAATATTTTTCTTTTTCACTATGCCATCCTGTATTACATAGACAAAATCCCCGTCCGATGCGGTGTTGATCACCTCGTTTGGAAGACACAGCACGTCTTCCTTCTCTGCCACTGTCATATTCACCTTGGCGCTGACGCCGATACAGATATCCTCATCCGGGTTGTCAATGCGTACCTTGGCTCCGATTACCGGATTGCCCTTCTCATTTTCCAGGGCAATCTTATTGACGGATTCCAGTGTTCCCTGATAGTTATGCCTCCCGATGGTTATCACTGCTTCTCCCCCGGGTACAAGCTTTTCAAAATCACCGGCAGAAACCTCAAGCTCCACCCCTACGTCCTGGTTGCTCACCAGCGTAAACAGCTCGCCTCCTTGAACCGCGTCGCTCCCTTCCGGCGCTTTCACATCAGCTATAATCCCGTCAAACTCTGCCTTGATGCCCTCTTTCCCTTTCTTTAAAAGCTCCTCCGTCGTAAGCTCGGCAAGCTGGGCGATGTTTTCGGAGACCTTCATGTTTTTCAGCTGGGCGGCGGTAAGTCCTGCATCTGCCCCTGTCTGCCTGCTGTTCTCTGCCTGGGCAAGGCTGCTCTTAAGCGCCTCCAGCTCCTGCTTTGCCTGCGCCAGAGCCTGTGATGCGGCTCCCGTCTCTGTGCCCGTGCCGTCCGCGCCTCCTCCAAGCTGCTTTAGCTCCTGCTCTAATGTGCGGTATTCTCTCTCAAGCCGCCCAACCTCCTCCGCAGCCTCCTCCGCCTCTTTTATAAGCTGTGCTTTCCTCTCCTCACTGTCCGGCGCGGTATCGCTGACATTTTCAAGCTGCCTCTCTGCGTTCTCCTTCTTTGTCCGGCTGGCGCTCTGGCTGTCTAAATTATCCGCCATCTTTTTCTGCAGAGCTGTGATCTTCCCTGTATTCTCCGTGTCCTTCCCTGCCGCATCCTGGGCTGTCTTCTTTAATTTCTTTATCTCGGACTCTTTCTTTTTAATCTGAGACTTAAGTTCCGAGATCATGGCTTTCTCCTGTTTTTTTGCTTTCTCCATGCTCTCTTTTGCCCTGCCGCTCTGTTCTTTTGCGTCCTGGTTCGCATACTTTGCCGACAGAGTGTTAAGCTGTGAATTACGGTTATCCCGGTCCAGGTTTTCCGTGTCAAATACAATAAGCTTATCTCCCTTTTTAACCGGTTCTCCTACTTTAGCCCGGTTCTCTTTTACAGGCGCATTTACAGGAGAATAAAATATCTTGCTCTTTCCGCTCACCACCGTGCCTGATGTGTTAAAACTCTCTTTCACATTCTCCCGCCTCGCCTCTGTCACCTGAAACGATACGGCATCAACGTTTCCCCCGAACATTTTCGAAAGCCCAAGGCTAACCAGTACGACTGCTCCAAGAATCGGAATAATGGCCCATCCCGGAAGTTTCTTTCTTTTACCTCTTTTCCTTCTTCTCTGCCTGAATTCTCTGCCGCTCTTTTCAAACATCTCCTGTTCCCTCCTGCATATCATTCCTGTAATCCTCCGTTATCTTCCCGTCTTTTATACGTATCACCCGCTCCGCCTGCGCCGCGATCTCAGAATCATGGGTGATGACGATGACCGTCCTCCCCGACTTGTGAAGTTCTTTTAAAATGTTGAGAACCTCCTCCGTTGATCGTGAATCTAAATTTCCTGTCGGTTCATCTGCCAGTATCACCGGAGGGCGGGCGGCGATAGCTCTCGCGACTGCAACTCTCTGCTGCTGGCCGCCGGACATCTGAGCCGGCTTATGCCGCATCCTTTCCCCAAGCCCCACCATCTCCAGCGATTCTTCAGCCGCCTCCCGCCTCGTATGCCTGTCGATTCCCCGATAGATCAGGGGCAGCTCTACGTTGGCAAGTGCATCAAGATTGGCGATCAGGTTAAATCCCTGGAAGATAAACCCAATCTCCTCATTTCTAATCTCAGAAAGCTCATTGTCCGTAAGGCCTGACACGTCTCTGCCGTTTAGGAGGTATGTTCCTTCTGTCGGAGTGTCCAGGCAGCCGATCATATTCATAAGCGTCGATTTTCCTGAGCCTGAGTGTCCGATGACCGCCGCAAACTCCCCCTTCTCAATGGCAAGGCTCACCCCGTCAAGTGCATGGACTTCATTCTCTCCGGGGTTATATATTTTGTACATGTCTTTTATCTCAATTAATGCGCTCATAAGATTTCCTTTTCTGTCTTATTATATTATTGTACTATGTGGTTAGTATAATTGTACAATATATTTTTCTTTAATGCAACTGTAAATTTTATCAATAAAAAAATACGCTTTCATGCAAGTATCCCTACTTACAGAAAGCGTACTCTCTTTTTATAATCTGCATTTATAAGCTTATACAAGCTCAATCTGAACCATCATGGCAGCATCGCCTTTGCGCTGTCCAATCTTGATGATCCTTGTATATCCGCCGTGACGGTTCTCATACTTCGGCGCAATGTCGTCAAACAGTTTTGCCGCAAGGTCAACCTGCTTTGTATTTTTCTTCCTGCCTGCCTGTGCTGCCGGAACTTCCTTTACAGGATAGAGAACCTTCAGCATCTGGCGGCGGGCATGAAGCCTGCTCGGCAGATCTTTCTTAATCTTTTTGTCAACCTCGTCATATACGGTAACTTTCTTGCCGTCTACAACTTCTTTTACCCTCTTGCCGTCTTTATCTTTGCGGGCAACCTTCGCCTTTACAGTAACCTCCTCGAAGTTATCCTTCTCTTTTACTGCCATTGCAATCAGGTGCTCTGCAATCTTGCGGATTTCCTTTGCCCTTGTCTCCGTTGTCACAATCTTTCCGTTGTTGATCAACGCTGTCACCTGATTTCTTAATAACGCTTTTCTCTGGCTTGATGTTCTGCCAAGCTTTCTATACTTTGCCATCTTCTAATCCTCCATTATTTACACCCGGCTCCATATTTCTGTCAAAACCGGGTGCTCCGCCATGCTCTTTGGTCTTACTGGCAGAATGATCCTCATTGTTTAAAGCGGCCTATTCCTCGCCCTTGCTAAGGCTCAGACCCAGCTCATCCAACTTTGCAAGCACCTCTTCCAGCGACTTGCGTCCGAGGTTACGCACTTTCATCATATCCTCCGACGTCCTGTTCGTCAGCTCTTCAACAGTATTGATGCCGGCTCTCTTGAGGCAGTTGTACGAACGGACAGACAATTCCAGCTCGTCAATGCTCATCTCAAGAACCTTTTCTTTTTCATCATCCTCTTTTTCAATCATGACCTCCGCGGCCTGAGCCACTTCAGACAGGTCGATGAAAAGTTTCAGATGCTCGCTAAGTACCTTCGCCGCCAGGCTGATTGCCTCGTCAGGCAGCAATGTGCCGTTTGTATATACGTCCAATGTCAATTTGTCGAAATCTGTAATCTGTCCGACACGCGTATTCTCCACAGTCAGATTCACGCGTTCAATCGGCGTGTAGATGGAATCAATCGGAATCACCGCAATCGGCAGATCCTCGTTCTTGTTCTTGTCAGCACTTACATAGCCTCTGCCATTAGTAATGGTGATCTCCATGTATAATTTGCTGTCTGCCCCGCCGTTGAGCGTTGCGATAACCGTCTCAGGATTCATGATCTCGATATCCTGGTCTACCTGTATATCAGCGGCAGTTACAACGCCCTCGCCCTCAAAATCAATATAGGCCGTTTTCGGTTCGTCTGTCTCAGATGTGTTTTTAATCGCTAATGACTTTAAGTTCATTACAATCTCAGTAACATCTTCTTTAACCCCTGGGATGGAGCTGAACTCATGCAAAACACCGTCAATCTTTACCTGGCTGATCGCTGAGCCGGGCAGAGAAGAGAGCATGATTCTTCTAAGGGAGTTACCTAATGTTGTGCCGTAACCTCTTTCCAAAGGCTCTACAACAAATCTTCCATACTTTTTATCTTCGGAAATCTCTGTAATTTCGATATTTGGTTTATTAAAATCAAACACTAAGTCCACCTCCTGTGGTGTTACGGGTTATTATTTAGAATACAGCTCGACAATCAGCATCTCGTCAACCGGAACGTCAATTGCGTCACGGTTCGGAAGTTCTTTCACAGTTCCTTTTAAATTCTCTGCATCAGCCTCAAGCCAATCCGGAACCATGCGTCCTCCTGTAACTTCTACAATCTCTTTGTATCTCGTGGAGCTTTTGTGTTTCTCCTTAATCTCAATTACATCACCGGCCTTTATCAGATAAGACGGAATATTAACCTGTTTTCCGTTTACAAGCACATGCTTATGGTCAACAATCTGCCTTGCCTCGCGCCTTGTCCTTGCAAATCCAAGACGGAAGACAACATTGTCTAACCTGGACTCTAAGAGCACCATCAGGTTTTCACCTGTCATACCGCTCATCTGTTTTGCTTTCTTATAATAGTTCCTGAAAGGTTTCTCCAGCACGCCGTAGATGAATTTCGCTTTCTGCTTCTCGCGGAGCTGAAGGCCATACTCGCTCATTTTCCTGCTGGATCTTTTTAACTGTCTGTTAGACTTTTTATCAATCCCCAAAAAAACCGGATCCATGCCAAGGGATCTGCATCTTTTGAGAACTGGAACTCTATTCACTGCCATATCTATTTCCCTCCTATTATCACTAGACTCTTCTGCGTTTCGGCGGACGACAGCCATTGTGCGGCACCGGTGTCACGTCCCTGATGCTTGTCACGTCAATTCCGCATGCCTGAAGGGCACGGATTGCCGCCTCTCTTCCCGAACCAGGTCCTTTAACAAATACATCCACCGTCTTAAGCCCATGCACCAATGCTGCCTTAGCCGCTGTCTCAGCCGCCATCTGAGCCGCATAAGGGGTAGATTTCCTTGAACCTCTAAATCCCAGACCGCCTGCACTCGCCCATGAAAGAGCGTTACCCTGTGCATCTGTCAATGTAACAATTGTATTGTTAAAAGATGACTGGATATGCGCTTGTCCGCGTTCAACGTTTTTCTTGACACGTTTTTTTGTCACTTTCTTTGTAACTTTCTTTGCCATAATAAAACTAACCTACTCTTTCCTTTTTTGTTCTGTTTTCAAGATGAAGTTCTTCTCGCTTTGCTCGAAGAACAAAGAAATATCTAAGCTCAAGCTGCGCCTAGGGGCTTGCTTTCGCTAAGTTATTTCTTTTTATTAGCCACTGTTCTCTTTGGCCCTTTTCTGGTTCTTGCGTTGGTCTTTGTCTTCTGACCGCGAACCGGAAGGCCTTTTCTGTGACGGATCCCTCTGTAGCATCCGATTTCCTGGAGCCTCTTGATGTTAAGCGCGATCTCTCTGCGGAGCTCTCCTTCTACAACCTGAATCTCATCAATTACCGTGCTGATCTTCTTTACATCATCGTCTGTAAGATCTCTGCAGCGAATGTCAGGATCTACTCCTGCCTCTGCCAAAATACGGTTTGAACTTGTTCTGCCGATTCCGTAGATATAAGTTAATCCGATTTCAACACGTTTGTCTCTTGGTAAATCTACACCTGCGATACGAGCCATGTGAATTTCCTCCATTTTTCTAAAAATTCTTTTACTGTTTACATACTGTCTTTAATAGGGACTTTAAGGATTCCCCTTTTGTCCAGGCGTGTTTCGGTATCCACGCCCTTTCCGGCCACCGAATGAACCATCCGGTAATGACGGGCCGGCATTAGAAGCAATATACGAAGGATGTTCACCGGCTACAGGTGCTCCTTGTATATCAAATAGTCTACACGCTCCCTGGCGTGTCAGTACTATCAGCCGCCTAATTTGATGCATAAGTCGATGATGTTCTCTTCGCTGTCGCTCAGAGAACGGCCTTCTCACTAAGTTCATCCTGCGCGCCCTGCGCTTGGATTCACTAAGTGTTCAGTGCCACTGCCACTGCCTAGCCCTGACGCTGCTTATGCTTGGGATTCTCGCAAATGATGCGAACGCTTCCTTTTCTCTTAATTACTTTGCATTTTTCGCAAATTGGTTTTACTGATGATCTAACCTTCACGTCAAATCCTCCTTTCATCCATTGCTCTGCCAACGGTTTCCCGGCGCGTTTTCCTCTGTATTGTGCTGTTTGCGAGCCAATTTGGGCATAAAATGCCTAAAAACGCGCTTATATAGTATACCATTCATAAAGAGCAAAGTCAACAGATTTTTCTCTTATTTATCTCTCCAGATAATCCTTCCTTTCGAAAGGTCATATGGCGATAACTCCAACGTCACTTTATCCCCCGGAAGGATCTTGATAAAATTCATACGCAGCTTTCCGCTGATGTGTGCAAGCACCTGATGGCCGTTTTCCAGTTCAACCTGAAACATGGCGTTCGGCAGTTTCTCTACTACTGTTCCTTCAATCTCGATTACGTCAGCTTTTGACATATGTTAATCCTCCTGTTTTACCTCTTCCTTATTCCATTCTCTGAGTATCCGCCTGATCTTTGCGTCATCAGCCTCTCGGATATCATATTCCCTCTTTATGACCTGTACATGTCTGTACTTTTTCTTCTTCGGATTTCCCACAGGCCGCAGCCTGCCGTCCACCAGATATATATATGCGCCTTCCATGCCTGTTATAACGTAAATTTTGTTTTTGTCATGCCCGGCGAGCGACCTTGCCAGCATGCCTGTTCTGCACTCGTCCATGTTCTACCCCTTGCTCTGTCGGACGCCCAGCGTTAAAAGTTTCGGATCTCCGTCCGTGATGACTACCGTATTTTCATAATGCGCTGAGAGCGAATGGTCTTTGCTGACCACTGTCCAGTCGTCATCAAGCCATTCCACTTCCCATGTGCCCATATTGACCATAGGCTCAATGGCAAGCGTCATCCCCGGTTTCAGGAGCGGCCCCTTCCTCTCCATCTCATAGTTCGGTATCTGCGGGTCTTCATGCAGTTTCGTGCCGATCCCATGCCCGCACAGGTCGCGGACAACGCCGTATCCGTGTTTCTCCGCATGCCTTGCTACCGCCCTTGAAATGTCAAATAGATGATTGCCAGATTTTGCATATTTTATACCTTCAAAGAAACACTCTCTCGTAACCCTGATAAGCTGCTCTGCCTCCTTGCTGATCTCGCCGATTCCGTAGGTCCTTGCGGCATCCGAGTGATATCCTTTGTAGATTACCCCGGCATCCAGGCTCACGATATCTCCCTCGCGCAGAATACGTTTTTTGCTCGGGATCCCGTGAACGACCTCCTCGTTCACGGATACGCAGATGGATGCCGGATAGCCATTATAATTCAGGAAGGACGGGATGCAGCCATAGCTTCTGATGATTTCTTCTCCCATTCGGTCGATGTCCAATGTGCTCATTCCCGGCCTTAAAGCCTTCCCAAGCTCGTCGTGCACTGCCTCCAGTATCCTTCCGGATTCTTCCATCAGTTTGAGCTCCCGGGCTGATTTAATCGTAATTGGCATAACCCTACTCTCCTAATATATCAACAATCGCCTGGAATACGTCATTGATGTCGGCCGTTCCGTCAACGGTCTTCAGAATACCCGCATTCGTGTAATAGTCAATTAACGGCTGTGTCTGCTCGTGATATACGTTCAGGCGTTTCTGAACTGTCTCCGGCTTATCGTCATCTCTAAGGATCAGCTCTTTCCCGCAGACATCGCATATGCCTTCCGTCTTTGTCGGCGCATACTCAAGATGGTATGTAGCGCCGCATCCCACACAGGCACGTCTTCCTCCCATGCGCTTTACGATATTTTCATCCGGCACATCTACATCAATGGCATAGTCCATCTTCTGGCCCCTGTCTGCAAGAGCCTTATCAAGTGCTTCCGCCTGCGGTATCGTCCTCGGGAATCCGTCCAGCACATATCCTCTTGAACAATCGTCCTGGCTTACACGGTCAACAACCAGATCCACCACAAGCTCATCCGGAACAAGGAGCCCCTGATCCATATAGGTCTTTGCCTTATTGCCAAGCTCCGTTCCGTTCTTTATATTCGCCCGGAAGATATCGCCCGTTGAAATATGCGGAATTTCATATTTGGCAGCAATTTTCTTTGCCTGTGTTCCTTTTCCCGCGCCAGGAGCGCCTAACATAATAATTTTCATGTCCTCTTCCTCCTTATAGCATTTTAACCCGCGAAAAATATTTTCCGCGAGTTTAAAATGTTTTTCTTAATTATTTAAAAAGCCCTTGTAATTTCGCACAAGCATCTGTGACTCAATCTGCTTTAACGTTTCCAGCACAACGCTGACAATAATGATGAGCGATGTGCCTCCAAACGAAACCTGTGCTCCCAGCCATCCGTTAAAGACTATCGGAATAATCTGCACGATCACAAGCCCGCAGGCGCCGATAAAGATAATATAGTTAAGTATCCTTGTCAGATACTCAACCGTCGGCTTTCCAGGACGGATGCCCGGGATAAAGCCGCCGCTCTTCTTCATGTTATTGGCAATCTCCAGCGGATTGAATGTTATGGACGTGTAAAAATATGCGAAAAATACGGTCAGCAGGATATACACGATCAGCCCCCATGAATATTTCAGCTGTTCCGGGTTGCACCAGTTCCCCTGGTTCATTCCCCTGAGTATTTCTCCGCCTATCCCTTTGCCCTCCGACTTTCCTATGAAAGATGCGATCACAATCGGGAACTGCATCAGTGAAGACGAAAAGATTATCGGTATAACGCCTGCCGTATTCACCTTAAGCGGAATATGCGTTGACTGGCCGCCATACGTCCTTCTTCCGACAGTCTTCTGAGAATACTGAACTGCTATTCTCCTCTCGCCATCCTGAAGAATCACTACAAAGACTACAAGCGCAATGATAATCGCAACAATGATGATAACTGCCAGCCCGCCCCTGGCAATGCTCTTGCCTTTGACAAACTGCTCAAACAAAGTCGCCATATCATTTGGAATTCGGGATATAATGTTGATTACCAGAACCATTGAAATACCGTTTCCGATTCCTTTTTCGGTAATCCTTTCCCCTATCCACATAAGAAATGCAGAACCTGCCGTCAATGTCAGCACAACACTCGCCGCATTCACAAAATTGTAATCCGTCAGAAGCCCCTGGCGCCCAAACCCGACCGCCATTGCAGTAGATTCCAGCAAAGCAAGCGCAACCGTAAGGTAACGTGTCATCGCCACAATCTTCTTCCTGCCGTCTTCCCCATCCTTCTGCATCTCCTCAAGCGCCGGTATGGCGATTGTAAGAAGCTGCATGATAATGGATGATGTGATGTACGGGGTTATGCTCAGAGCAAATACGGACATTCTCTCAAAAGAGCCTCCGGTAAAAGCGTTAAACAGATTGAACGCCTCCCCGGTATTTTCAGCAAAAAACTTCTGAATATATGAGGGATTAACACCCGGGGTCGGCAACCCCGAGCCAATCCTTATCACGATCAACATCAAAAACGTATATCCGATCTTTCTGCGAATATCCTTTATTTGAAATGCCCTCCGGAAAGTTTCTAACATTAGATCACCTCTGCTTTTCCACCTACAGCCTCGATTTTAGCTACAGCTCCTGCGCTGAACGCATTTGCCTGTACAGTCAGTTTCTTCGTAAGCTCTCCGTTGCCGAGAATCTTAACGCCGTCTCTTGCGTTCTTAATGATTCCCTGCTCCTTCAAAGTCTCAACAGAAACCACCGCGTCATTATCAAATACTTCAAGCGCGCTTACATTGATGCCAACGATCTCTTTCGTGTTCCTGTTCGTGAAGCCTCTCTTCGGTATTCTTCTATATAACGGCATCTGTCCGCCTTCAAAGCCCGGCCTTGTACCTCCGGAACGGGCTCTCTGGCCTTTATGGCCCTTGCCGGCAGTCTTGCCATTTCCAGAACCGTGTCCACGACCTCTCCTGAAATTATCATTGTGCTTTGCTCCGTCAGCAGGTCTTAAGTTTGATAAATCCATTGTGACACCTCCTTTATCTGAATATTTACTATGCTTCTTCTACTTTCACCAGGTGCTGAACCTGATTCACCATACCCCTTGTCGCCGCATTATCCGGCAATTCAACGGTCTTATTGAGCTTTTTAAGGCCTAAAGCCGCCACGGTCTTCTTATGCTTCGGTATAGCTCCAATTGTAGATTTTACCAATGTAACTTTTAAATTTGCCATTTGGATCTCCCTCCTTAGCCTAAGATTTCTTCCACAGTCTTACCGCGGAGTTTCGCTACCTCTTCTGGGGTCTTAACCTGGCTGAGCCCCTCAATAGTAGCCAGAACTACGTTCTGCTTATTATTTGAACCAAGAGATTTGGTACGGATGTTCTTGATTCCCGCCATCTCGATAACGGCACGCGCCGGACCTCCGGCGATAACTCCTGTACCTTCCGGTGCCTTTTTCAGCAGTACGGATGCTCCTCCGAACTTGCCGATAAAGTCGTGCGTAATGCTCTCGCTCTCATCTAACGCTACTGTGATAAGGTGCTTTGCAGCATCCTCTTTTCCTTTGCGGATTGCTTCCGGAATCTCAGTAGCTTTTCCCAAGCCTGCACCAACATGGCCATTTCCATCGCCGACAACAACTAAAGCTGTGAATCTCATATTACGGCCACCTTTAACAACCTTGGTTACACGCTTGATTGATACCACTTTTTCTGTTAATTCTAATGAACTAGCATCAATACGTTCCTGTTTCATGTGTGCTCCTCCTTTTAGAAATTCAATCCAGCTTCTCTAGCTGCGTCTGCCAATGCCTGAACCTTGCCGTGATATATAAAGCCGCCTCTGTCAAAGACAACATCTTTAATACCCTTCTCAATCGCTCTCTCGGCAATTACTTTACCTAAGTATGCCGCTGCCTCAACATTATTTGTTTTTTCCAGGTTTGCTTTCACGTCTTTCTGAAGAGTGGACGCGGAAACCAGAGTATTATGAGCCGTATCGTCAATAATCTGCGCGTACATGTGATTATTGCTTCTGAATACAGCCAAACGTGGGCACTGTGCCGTACCGCTCAAACGGTTACGTAATTTTCTGTGCTTATTGGCACGAACAACACTTCTCGATTTTTTGCTAACCATTTTTGCACTCTCCTTTCTTATTTCTTACCTGTCTTACCAACTTTGCGCCTGATTGTCTCGTCAGCGTACTTGATACCTTTGCCCTTATATGGCTCCGGTCTTCTCTTGTCTCTGATCTCAGCCGCATACTGGCCAACCTGCTCTTTATTGATACCCTTAACGATGATCTTATTCTGTCCTTCCAGAACAGTCTCAACTCCTTCCGGGTCAATCATCTCTACCGGATGGGAATAGCCTAAGCTTAAAGTCAACTTGTTGCCGGATTTTGCTGCTCTGTAGCCGACACCGTTAACCTCAAGAACTTTCTGGTATCCGTCTGTAACGCCTACAACCATGTTGTTGATAAGCGTCCTTGTAAGACCGTGAAGGGACTTCATCTTCTTTAAGTCATTCGGTCTTGTAACGATGATCTCTTCGCCTTCCTGTTTAATCTCCATCTCTGTCGGAAGCTCTCTTGAGAGCGTTCCCTTCGGACCCTTTACGGTCACTTTGTTATTCTCTGCAATTTCAACAGTAACGCCTGCTGGAATTTTAATTGGCAGTCTGCCTATACGTGACATATCGCCATATCCTCCTTAACTTAGATTTTCGGAACAAATCAGAAATTTGCTCTGTTTTCAGTTGCTGTGAACACTTAACGAGGTCTTTTCGAGTTTAGTGACGACGGTGTTTCCTCCGTCTTGTGTTCGGTATCAAGGAAGTTCTTTTCGCTAAGCTCGAAAGAACCTCGCTAAGCTCATAGAACGACCTTCTCACTAGGCTCAGCCGGCGCTGACGCTTGGCTTTGCCAAGTGTTCAGTGTCTACCAAATAAAGCACAGCACCTCGCCGCCGATGCCGAGTTTTCTTGCCTGCTTGTCGGTGATTACGCCTTCGTTTGTGGAAATGATTGCGGTTCCCAGCCCTCCGAATACTTTCGGCACTTTGTCGCTGCTTGCGTATACACGAAGACCTGGCTTGGAGATTCTCTTAAGTCCTGTGATGACTTTTTCGTTCTTGTCCGCGCCGTATTTTAACGTGATGCGGATTGTCTTGAATACTCCGTCTTCAACCATGTCGTATTTCTCAATATATCCTTCATCCAGTAAAATGTTTGCGATAGCAAGTTTCATCTTGGATGACGGTACATCTACTGTATCATGTTTTGCAGTGTTTGCGTTACGGATTCTTGTAAGCATATCTGCAATTGGATCGCTCATAGTCATGAATGTTATTCCTCTCTTTCTTCCAATATTGTTCCCAATCCCGGAACATGTTCCGTGCGCCTAAGCTCTGTCTTCGCCTTGCGGCTCGCCAATCGCTAATGCTTGGGAACGGCCTTCTCACTAGGCTCAGCCGGCGCTGACGCTTGGCTTTGCCAAGTGTTCAGTGCCTACCAACTTGCTTTTTTCACACCTGGAATCTGTCCTTTGTATGCCAGTTCGCGGAAGCAAACACGGCAGATGCCATATTTTCTCAAATATGCATGCGGACGTCCACAAATTCTGCAGCGGCTGTATTCTCTTGTGGAGAACTTCTGGGGACGCTGCTGTTTGATTTTCATTGCTGTCTTAGCCATAATTTACCTCCTATTTTGTAAACGGCATATTGAACTGCGCCAGCAGCTCTCTTGCCTCTTCGTCTGTTTTCGCAGTAGTGACAAAGATAATGTCCATTCCTCTTACCTTGTCAATCTTGTCGTACTCGATCTCCGGGAAGATGAGCTGCTCTTTAATTCCGAGAGCGTAGTTTCCTCTTCCGTCAAATGCGTTAGGATTTACTCCCCTGAAGTCACGTACACGCGGCAATGCGAGATTGATAAGACGGTCTGCGAACTCGTACATCTTCTCGCCCCTCAACGTAACTTTGCATCCGATCGCCATTCCTTCTCTTAATTTGAAGTTGGCAACCGATTTCTTAGCCTTACAGATAACCGCTTTCTGTCCTGTGATCTTTTCAAGGTCAGCTACGGCTGAATCCAAAAGCTTTGCATTGTCTTTTGCTTCGCCGACACCCATATTGATGACAATCTTATCAAGTTTCGGCACTTCCATAATATTCTTATAACCGAACTTCTTCGTCAGCGCGCCGACGATCTCGTTCTGGTACTGTTCTTTCAGTCTACTCAAAGCTTATGCCCTCCTTCCTCAAATTAATTATCGATAACCTCGCCTGTTGATTTTGCAAAACGAACTTTCTTGTCGCCATCCATTTTAAAGCCTACCCTCGTAGCTTTTCCTTTGTGGAGGTACATTACGTTAGACACATGGATCGGTGCCTCCTGGTGGATGATGCCGCCGTTTGCATTTGCAGCGCTCGGCTTTGTATGCTTTGTGATCATATTGACGCCTTCGACAATAACCCTGCTGTCCTTCTGGTTCACAGCAATGACCTTGCCCTCTTTGTCTTTATCTTTTCCAGCGATGACCTTTACCATATCGCCTTTTTTAATCTTTAACATTGACATGCCCTTACACCTCCTTAAAGTACTTCCGGAGCCAGGGAAACAATTCTCATGAACTGCTTCTCACGGAGCTCTCTGGCTACTGGCCCAAAAATACGGGTTCCTCTTGGTGTCTTATCTTCTTTTATAATTACAGCGGCATTCTCGTCGAAACGGATATAAGAACCGTCTTTACGGCGGGTACTCTTAACAGTACGGACAACTACAGCTTTCACTACATCGCCTTTTTTAACAACGCCGCCTGGTGTTGCATCTTTAACAGTCGCAACGATAATGTCTCCGATACTTGCATATCTTCTTGTAGAACCGCCAAGTACACGGATGCATAACAACTCTTTCGCACCTGTGTTGTCTGCCACTCTCAGTCTGCTTTCTTGCTGTATCATGCAGGTTTCCCTCCTTATACTATTTTGCTTTTTCCATGATCTCGACAAGTCTCCATCTCTTATCCTTGGATAACGGCCTTGTCTCCATAACTTTTACCTTGTCACCAATGTTGCATTCATTTGCCTCATCATGTGCTTTCAGCTTATAAGTTCTCTTCACGATTTTTTTGTAAAGAGGGTGTTTTACATGATCCTCGACTGCAACTACTATGGTTTTATCCATTTTATCACTGACAACCTTACCAACACGGGTTTTTCTAAGATTTCTTTCCACAGTCTTTAACTCCTTTCCGGGATTCTATTAGCCTGCCATACCGCGTTAGTTCAAAGAGCTAAGCACTGTCTGGATCCTGGCAATATTTCTTCTTACTTCTTTAATCCTGCTTGTATTTTCCAACTGATTTGTTGCGTTCTGGAATCTCAAATTGAAAAGTTCCTTTTTAGCAGCTACTAATTCTTCGTTCAGCTCTGCAGCTGATTTTGTTCTTAAATCTTCTACAAATGCATTAATTTTCACTGTTATCACCGCCTTCTAAGTCTGCGCGAGAAACTACTTTACATTTACAAGGCAGCTTATGTGTTGCAAGACGAAGAGCCTCTCTTGCCACTTCTTCCGGAACTCCGGCAATCTCGAACATAACGCGGCCCGGCTTTACAACTGCTACCCAATATTCCAAAGTTCCTTTACCGGAACCCATACGTGTCTCTGCTGGTTTCGTAGTTACAGGTTTATCCGGGAATATCTTGATCCATACCTTACCGCCACGCTTGATGTAACGCGTCATTGCGATACGGGCAGCCTCTATCTGGTTGGAACGGATCCAGCATGGCTCCATTGCCACGATACCATATTCACCGTTTGTAATCTTGTTTCCGCGAAGAGCTTTTCCTTTCATGGAACCGCGGAACTGTTTACGACGTTTTACTCTCTTTGGCATTAACATGATTAATCTCTCCCTTCCTTAGCTGCTTTTTCCGGAAGAATCTCGCCTTTGTATACCCATACCTTTACGCCAACTTTGCCGTAAGTTGTATTTGCCTCAGCGAATCCGTAGTCAATGTCTGCTCTCAGTGTCTGAAGCGGGATAGTACCCTCGCTGTAGAACTCTGTACGTGCCATGTCCGCTCCGCCAAGACGACCTGATACAGATGTCTTAACTCCAAGCGCTCCTGCCTTCATCGTCCTGGACATGCAGGATTTCATAGCGCGTCTGAAAGAGATACGGTTCTCAAGCTGCAGGGCGATATTCTCTGCTACTAACTGCGCGTCTTTATCCGGTCTCTTGATTTCCTTGATATCAACGATTAACTTCTTGTCGGTAAACTTCGCAAGCTCACCTTTCACTTTCTCTATCTCAGCTCCGCCCTTGCCGATTACAACGCCCGGTTTAGCGGTGTAGATGATGATCTTAGCGCGGTCGGATGCTCTTTCAATCTCTATTCTGGAAATGCCGGCGCTGTATAATCTTTTCTTAAGATACGTTCTGATTTCATGGTCTTCTACTAAGTTATCGGCAAAATCCTTCTCTGCGTACCATTTGGAGTCCCAGTCTTTGATTACGCCAACTCTCAACCCATGAGGATTTACTTTCTGTCCCATGTTTGCCCTCCTTATCTTTCATCAAGCACAAGTGTAATGTGGCTCATTCTCTTCTCAATCCTATAAGCTCTTCCCTGCGCCCTCGGTCTGATTCTCTTCATTGTCGGTCCTTTGTTTGCATACGCCTCCGCAATGTAAAGATTTTCCATGTTCATGCCGTTGTTATTCTCAGCATTTGCAATTGCAGACTGCAGCAGTTTCTTTATCAAGCTCGATGCATATCTCGGACTGTATGTCAGGATGCCAAGCGCCGTCGTAACGTCCTTGCCCCTGATCGCGTCCAGCACGAAACATGCTTTCTGAACAGAAACCCTTGCGTAAGACAGCTTAGCAGAAGGTCTTGTATCTTTATTAGCATTTCTTTCTCTTTTAATTTGGGATCTATGTCCTTTTGCCATGGATGAACCCTCCTTTCACCATTATTTATCTAACTCTTGATTTCTTTTCGTCTTTTCCATGTCCTCTGTATGTCCTGGTTGCCACAAACTCTCCAAGCTTGTGACCAACCATGTCTTCCGTAACGTATACCGGAACATGCTTTCTTCCGTCGTGAACAGCAATTGTATGTCCAACCATGCTCGGGAAGATCGTGGAACGGCGTGACCATGTCTTGATCACGGACTTTGTTCCCGCCTCGTTCATAGCGTCTATCTTCTTAAGCAGGCTCGCATCTGCAAATGGTCCTTTTTTAATTGAACGTGCCATAGGTTCTAACCTCCTTCTCGAAAATTATTTAATCGCTCTGCCGTCTCTTCTTCTTACAATTAACTTGTTAGAAGCTTTATTTTTCTTTCTCGTCTTAAGGCCAAGCGCCGGCTTGCCCCACGGCGTACACGGTCCCGGACGTCCGATGCCGGTCTTGCCTTCACCACCGCCGTGCGGATGGTCGTTCGGGTTCATAACAGAACCGCGGACTGTCGGCCTGAATCCCATATGGCGCTTGCGTCCTGCCTTGCCCACGTTAATCAGGTTGTGGTCTCCGTTTCCTACCACTCCCACGGATGCCCTGCAGACAATCGGAACCATTCTCATCTCTCCTGACGGAAGACGGAGGGTTGCATATTTTCCTTCTTTTGCCATTAACTGCGCGCTGTTTCCTGCGGAGCGAACCAGCTGTCCGCCTCTGCCCGGATACAGTTCAATGTTATGAATCTGCGTACCTACCGGAATCTCCGAAAGAGGAAGGCAGTTGCCCACTCTCACCTCGGCCTCCGGCCCGTTCATAACTTTCATTCCATCCTTAAGTCCTTCCGGAGCAAGGATGTAAGCTTTCTCACCGTCCTCGTAGCAAATGAGGGCGATGTTCGCCGTCCTGTTCGGATCGTACTCGATGCCGATTACTTTAGCGGCAATGCCGTCTTTATTTCTCTTGAAATCAATGATTCTGTATTTTCTCTTAGCTCCGCCTCCGCGGTGTCTAACTGTAATTTTCCCCTGATTGTTACGTCCCGCCTGCCTGCTCTTTGATGCCAGCAGTGACTTTTCCGGTGTTGTCTTTGTAATCTCCGCAAAGTCAGAACCTGTCATCTGTCTTCTGGAAGGCGTATATGGGTTGTATGTTTTAATTCCCATGGTTGACTTCTCCTTTCAATACTGTTTATTATCACGGTTTCTGTCCGTATGATTTAATGCTTTTATAGGTTCGGTTCGCTAGGCTCGAAAATACCTCGCCAAGCTCTCCGAACGGGGTCCGACTAAGTTTCAGCCTTCGCCTTCGGCTCGGTTTCAACAAGTCTTATAACCCCTCAAAAATCTCTATATCAGCGCTTTCTGAGGTGAGCTGGACAATTGCTTTCTTTGTCTTTGCCGTCTTTCCGAACTGCATTGTTCCGCGGATCCTCTTTTTCTTGCCCGGGCAGTTCATGGTGTTGACTTTTTCTACTTTCGTTCCGTCAAACATCTTTTCAACAGCTTCTTTCACCTGGCTCTTTGTCGCTTCCGGGTGAACGAGAAATGTGTATTTCTTCTCTCCCATAAGTTCCATGCTCTTTTCTGTAACTACCGGTTTAAGGATTACATCATAATATTTAATATCTGCCATTATGCGTACACCTCCTCGATACTCTTCGCAACCGCCTTTGTGGCAATCACTGTGTTGTATTTCAGGATGTCGTATACATTAATCGTATTAGTCTTTGCCGTCTTCACGTCAGCGATGTTCCTTGCGGACAGCTCTGCGTTCACATTATCGTCTTCCAATACTACCAACGCTTTAGACACATCCAGGTTCTTTAAAATGTTTGCGAAGTTCTTTGTCTTCACTTCGTCAAATGCGATCTCGTCGATCACAATGAATTTCTTCTCTTCAACTTTCGTTGTAAGCGCGGATTTCAGCGCCGCCCTCTTCTCTTTTCTGTTCATCTTAAAGGAATAGTCTCTCGGCACCGGAGCAAATACAACTCCGCCGCCTGTCCACTGAGGAGCCCTTGTAGATCCCTGTCTTGCGTGGCCCGTTCCTTTCTGTCTCCATGGTTTTCTTCCGCCGCCGGACACTTCAGCGCGCGTCTTTGCCTTCTGCGTTCCCTGACGGTTATTTGCAAGCTGGCTCACAACTGCCATGTGTACGAGGTGCTCATTAACTTCCACACCAAATACCGCATCGCTCAGATCGATCGTGCCAACTTCTTTGCCTTCGATATTATAAACAGATACGTTTGCCATCTTAAGTCTTCCTCCTTCCTCGCCAAACCCTAAATGGATTTCACTGCTTCTTTAATAGTTACTAAAGATTTCTTCGGTCCCGGCACAGAGCCTTTTATCAGGAGCAGGTTATTCTCCGCGTCCACTCTCACAACCTCAAGGTTCTGAACCGTAACCTGTACATGTCCCATATGTCCAGGCATCTTCTTTCCCTTGAATACCTTGCTCGGGTCAGATGCGGCTCCGTTAGAACCGGCATGACGATGATATTTGGAACCATGTGTCATAGGACCCCTGTGCTGCCCGTGCCTTTTGATGGCTCCCTGGAATCCTTTACCCTTGGAAATTGCCGTAGCGTCAACTTTATCGCCCGCCTCGAAGATGTCAGCTTTGATTTCCTGTGCAAGCTGATATTCACTTGCATTTTCAAACTTAAACTCTCTCACAAATCTCTTCCCTGTAACTCCGGCTTTTGCAAAATGCCCCTGCTCTGCCTTTGTCACTCCGTGACGGTGAGCGATCTCTTTTTTGCCGCTCTTGTCCTTGTTAATAATCTTGTCTTTCTTGTCAACATAGCCGACCTGAACCGCCTCGTAACCGTCATTCTCCATCGTCTTAACCTGCGTAACCACGCAAGGGCCAGCCTGAAGGACCGTTACCGGTGTCAATGTGCCGTCTTCGCTAAAGATCTGGGTCATTCCGACCTTTGTAGCCAAAATAGCTTTCTTCATTATAATTACCTCCTGTGATTTACAGCGGAACGCACATGGCGCTCATCCTAAATATTAGGAACTACTGTTTGCTTTTCATTTTGATATCAATGTACACGCCGGCCGGCATCTCAAGCCTTGACAGCGCGTCAACCGTCTTCTGGGTCGGTGTGATGATATCGATCAGCCTCTTATGAGTCCTCTGCTCGAACTGCTCCCTGGAATCTTTATATTTGTGAACAGCCCTCAAGATTGTCACCACTTCCTTCTTTGTCGGAAGTGGCACCGGACCGCTCACCTTTGATCCGTTCTTCTTTACAGTTTCGATGATTTTCTTAGCGGATGCGTCTACCAGCTGGTGATCATACGCTTTCAAAGTGATTCTCATTACTTGACTTGCCATAAAAAAAGTCGCCTCCTTTTCGTACTATTAAACTCCAGTACGACAAGCGGTGACTGTACACTCTCCCGTGTGTGTCGTGAGAAACCTACACAGGCAATATGTGATACAGTGACTTGTCGCCAGTTTCCTAACTTGACATTCGCTCCACGGAAAA